>BNJU01003342.1_pt1 | contig 63346 bp, 99 predicted proteins | sample 8539281 | NCBI WGS metagenome assembly BNJU01 (sample SAMD00202456, study PRJDB9452) | human saliva metagenome | isolation source: human saliva | place: Japan
AAATTAGGTTTAGTTCTAGGTTGATTAAAAATATGGTCACACACTTGTGACTCTAGCACTCGTAGGGTGTCAGTCATGAGTTAGACCATTAGTATAGTCAGCATATATAGAAATATGTATGAGAGGTAGCAACTTTAAAAAGCTATCCAATACTACTCGAATTGCTGGAAACCCCTAAAACTAGTATAACTACAACATAGTACCCTAAATAAAATATGGTACAAGTGTGAAAGTGGCGAAAGCAGAAAAAAATATACTAGATGGCATAAGGTTAAATCTAAGTGTTAAGATAATGGGCAATCAGCAGCCAAGACCGAAAGGTAAGGTTCAACGACTATTCCTCCTGAGGGAAGTACACTAAAGCTAGTGGAAGTGGGTAGACCCAAACAGGTAGAGCTGTGGGATAAGATATAGTCTGTGCTAATAGAAATATTAAGAAGTTCAAAGGCTAATCTCCTTAATTTATTAAGGAGTGTATATGCCAAGAGAACTGCATAGGGTGGTAGCGATACTTATGTGAACGACAACCTCTAAAATGACTGAGTCAGTTTTAGGTTCATATATTTAGAAAAATTTTACTTTTTCATTTACTTATAGTATAAAAAGTGGTATACTATATATAGGTAAAATGGAGGTGAAATCGTATGGAAAAAGGCATATAAGTTTAGATTTTATCCAACTAAAAACTCAAATAACAATATTAAATTGTACTTTTGGTTGTGTAAGATATGTCTATAATCATTTTTAGATTTAAAACAAGAGCTATATAACAAAGAGAAAAAAATCTATGTCATATAATCAATGTAGCAAAGCACTGACAGTTTTAAAACAAGAAAAGAATGGTTAAAAGATGTAGATAAATTTTTCTTTACAAAATTCTTTAAAAAGATTTAGATAAAGCCTATAAAAAAATTTCTTTAGTGGAAAGGGTTATCCAAAGTTTAAATCTAAGAAAGATAATAGAAAAATCATATAGAACCAATTATACAAATAATAATATAGAGTTTTTAGATAAATGGATAAAAGTACCTAAGTTAGGAAGACTAAAAATAAGAGATAAAATAAAAACCACAAGGAAGAATAATAAGTGCAACAATAACCCAAGTACCTAGTGGAAAATATTATATACTCTGTGTTGTACTGATGTAGAAACAGAAAAGTTAGAAAAGTACAAATAAGAATGTTGGAATAGATTTAGGTATAAAAACTTTGCGATTACCAGTGATGAAATCTCAATAGAAAATCCAAAATATTTTACAAAAATCTTTGAATAAACTAGCAATATTACAAAGAAAACTATCACGAAAACCAAAGGGTAGTTCAAATAGAAATAAAGCTAGAATAAAAGTAGCAAGATTATTTGAAAAATATCAAATCAAAAGAGAAGATTTTTTTGCAAAAGTTATCAACAATGCTAATAAAAAGAATATGATATTATTTTGTATGGAAGACTTACAAGTAAAAATATGGTAAAAATCATAAATTAGCAAGAAATATTGTAGATGTATCATGGAGTGAATTTAATAGAATACTAAGTTATAAAAGCGAAATGGTATGGAAGAACAATAGTAAGAGTAGATAAATTTTTGCAAGTAGTCAAATATGTAATTGTTGTGGATATAGAAATGAAGAAGTAAAAGATTTAAGTGTGAGAGAATGGACTTGTCCAGTATGTGGAGCTGTACATAATAGAGATATAAATGCAGCCAAAAACATATTAAAAGAAGGACTAAAGATATTAGGTATAAGTGCTTAAATATACAATATATGAACCGTAGGGAACTATGGGGATAGCTTAGTAAATTTAGTTGGCTAACGAAGCAACTACTACCAAGAACCCCTGCGACTCTAGCACTCGTAGGGTGTCAGTCGTGGGAGGTTCAGAATTGCCATAGTATTGGTATATTAATTGGACAATTTATGCCACTTTGGATTGTAAGAATTTTTAAAACTTTCAGTACATTCTTTTGGCTCATTCCTATCATTCTTTATACCATTAATGATAGTTGGGTTTGTTGTATCAGGAATAGCAAAACTTACAGAAGGTGCAGGAAAACTTTTAGGATTTACTGCTATTGTTCTTATGTTTCAACAATAGTTGCAGGAACATTTTCATATACAGTTGCAGCAAATCTATACCCTAAATTAGTTTCTGGAATTTCTCAAGGAATCAATTTTTGAAGGAAAAAGATGTTGCCCCATATTTCACTATTCCTTTAAAACCACCTATAGATGTTACTGCTGCAATAATTTTTGCATTTATGATGGGATTACAATTAGTATTATGAGAAGCCAAAAAGAAAGGTGAAACAACATTTAATTTATTTGCAGAATATGAAGAAATCATATCAAAAATATTAGCTGGATTTGTAATTCCACTATTACCTTTCCATATATTAGGAATATTCAGTGAAATGGCATATTCTGGTATAGTATTTAAAGTTCTTGGTGTATTTGCAGCAATTTATCTATGTATATTTGCTATGCACTACATCTATATGCTTGTTATGTTTTCTATTGCTGGTGGAGTATCAAAAGAAAAATCCATTTACTCTTATTAAAAACCAAATACCAGCATATTTTACAGCAGTTGGAACTCAATCATCAGCTGCAACTATCCCAGTAAATATTCAATGTGGATTGAAAAATGGTACAAGCCCTGAAATAGTTGATTTCGTTGTTCCTCTATGTGCAACAATTCACTTATCAGGAAGTATGATAACTTTAACAAGTTGTATTATGGGAGTTCTATTATTGAATGGTATGCCACATTCATTTTCAATAATGTTCCCATTCTTATGTATGCTTGGAATTGCTATGGTCGCTGCACCAGGAGCACCTGGAGGAGCAGTTATGAGTGCTTTACCTTTCCTATTCTTAATAGGTATAGATGCACAAGGACCTTTAGGATCATTATTAATAGCTCTATATATTACTCAAGATAGTTTTGGAACTGCAATAAATGTTTCAGGAGACAATGCTATAGCTATCTATGTTGATGAGTTCTATAAGAAGTATATTAAAAAAAGCAGCATAATAAATAGTATATATAACTATAAATAGAGGGAGCTGTTGCAAACTTAAAATTTCAATTTAAAGTAAAAATAAGTGAGTTACATTATAACTTATCATTAGAAATTTTCTTTGAGTAAATAGGCAATAGTTTTATAAGATTACTGCGACGTCCATTATTGTTGAGAGAGCCTTTGTGAGCTCTCGAAACACTAATGGCAGCAATGATCATATATATACTACTTTTATTATTATCTTTCAAAGAAAATTTTCTAAATCTACTCAGTAACGAACTATTTTTTTACTTTTTTTGTGAATTTGCAACAGCTTCTTTTTATTTTTGAAAAGAAATATAATTTGCTATAATATAGTAAAGAAAGTTAGTGGTAAAATAAAATAATATAGAAAGGATAAATATATGGAAAAAGGATATGTTCAAATATATACAGGAAATGGAAAGGGAAAAAAACAACTGCTGCCTTAGGGACTTATCACAAGAGCTGTAGGAAGTAATTTTAAGATTTTTCTTCTGTCAATTTTTAAAAGGTAGAGACTATGGAGAACTACATACATTAAAAAAATTTGAAACTGTTGTTCATGAAAGATATGGAAGAGGAGTGTTCATAAGAAGTAAAGAATTTGTTACTGATGAAGATAAAAAAACTTATGAGAGAAGGATATGAAAGTTTAAAAAAATGCACTTTTAAGTAAAAAAATATGATATAGTCATAGCGGATGAAATCTTAGGAACATTGAGATATGATCTAATTTCTGTGGATGAGATTAAATTTTTAATTGAAAATAAACCTGAGACAACAGAACTTGTTTTGACTGGAAGAAATGCTCCAGATGAACTTATTGAATTAGCAGATTTAGTGACTGAAATGAGAGAGTAAAACACTATTTTCAAAAAAAGGTGTTATGGCAAGAAAAGGAATAGAAAAAAATAAAGGAACAAAAATAGAATAAAAAAATTAATTTAGCTATTGATATCAATGGCTAAATTTTTTAAGGAACAAATCTAGTTTTTAAACTGTTCCTGAAACAAAGTCAAAAAGGAGTATTCTTATGTTATCAAAAAGATTAAGGGGAATAAAAATGGGAAAAATTATCAAAAACTTTAACAATTTTAGGTGGAGCAGTTTTAGCGGGGTAGCATATAGTTTGTGGAAAGATAAACAAGATTTAGAAGAAGAAAATGATGAACTATATGATGAAATAGCAGCTTTTAAAGAAGAAAAATATGGAGCAAGATTTAGAAGAGAACATAATAACAGAGACAAATGAAAATTCAGAAGATATTGTATTGTAAAAAATAAGAAGTTGTTGTTTAGCTATAAGCATATGAGGGGAACAACAACTTTTTATTAAATACTAAAAATATTTTTGTTTTTTTAGATAAGAGAAAAGAAAAAGAGATTTTTCATAAAAAAATCATTCTGTAAAAATACAGATAAAAAAATATAATAATAATTTAAAAATAACAAAAACTATTGAAAAAAATAAGAGAAATATACTAAAATAGAATAAAAATCAGTTAAATATTGAGGGTATTTAATATGAAGAAAGTTAGAATAACAGTTTCAGACTTTATGTTTGAAATTTTAAAGGAGATTCTGAGTATTTCAAAGTACCTGTGGGGAAAAATAGGGAATACTCTTTTTAAATACTACATAGATAAAAATCTAAGTAAAAATCAAATTAGAAGAATCAAGTGGAAAAAAAGTCCAATTTAATTTGTCAAAAGAAAATGAGGACATATTTTTTTGATATCCTAAGAGAAAAGAAAGCTGAAACAGAAGCTGAACTTATGAGGGATATATTTTTACATACATCAATAATTTAAGATTCAAAAGAGAAGAAATAATATTCAATGATACATTTAAACAAATTCGAGAAGCAATCAAAAATAATAAGAAAAATAGGAATAAAAATACCACTCAACAGCAAGAATAGTAAATCCATATTTTATAGAGCTATCCTCTAAAGAGAATAGGTCTTATTTGTTTTGCTATTGTGAAAAAAATCAAGACTTCAGAAACTATAGGATTTCTGATATTGAAAATATATGGAATTTACAAAAACGAAATTTATGTAAAAGATGAAGATTATATAGAAGCAATTAGGAAAAATTTTGATCCTTTTTATCTTATGGAAATGAAATAAAAGTAAGAATGACAGAAGAAGGAAGGCTCTTTATGAGAGAGTTAATCAAAATAGACCTAAGTTACTAAAAAGAGGAGGGGATATATATACTTTTTGAATGTAGTGATAAGCTAGCGAAGGTATATTTTGCACAGTTTTATGATGAGATAGAAATAATTGAACCAGAGAGTTTGAGGGAGAGCTTTAAGGAAAATTTTAAAAGAACTTATGAAATGTATAAATAGGGAGGGTCATGAATAATTCATTTCTTTTTAAATGAATTTGTAAATAGGTTTAATAAAGAAGTAAAAGAAGAATATAAATTTAAAAAAATATAGATGAGGAAAAATTTTATTTTTTAAATGTTCATATGGAGAATACGATTTTAAGATTAATGATAAAAGGATTTTTATATATAAATTCAGATAAACTTAGTTTGAGTGACATTGAGTTTAAAAAAATATTTTTTCAAAAATATATACTATAAAAAAATCAAAAAAATGAAGTTGTCTAAAGAGGAATTTAAGTATTTAGAAATAGTATTTAGAAAATATTTTTTTATTTAGGTAGTGATGAAGAGATGTATGAATTCTTTCATTCTTTATCAAGTAGAGAAAAGAAATTTAAAGAAAATTATTTATTATATCTAAGAGATACATTATTTAAATATAGTTTAGATTATATATATATCTATAAATATATATATGCTCTTGCTTTATCTTTAAATCTAGAAAAATATTGTAGAAACTTTAATATCAAAAGATTTATACAAAGATGATTTTTAAAAGATGAAGATGAATATCTGTATTTTTAAATGACTTTTTACTTTTTATGCTTTTTTTAATTTTACTACTCCTAAGTCAGATTTATTAGGAAAATTAGGAGAAGAAAATAAAAAAATATTGGAATACACTTTCAAAAATTGTATCTAAAGGAATTTAAAAATTTAGACTCTTTAAATAAATATATAGATAAAAAAATCAAAAATATCTGTTTGCTAGACAGATGTATTTAAATATTTTAAAAAGAAATGAATTAAAAAAATTTAGGAGGGGTTAATATGTTTGGATTAGGAAGTAAAAAGAGATTTTATTATTGAATTTAAAGATGGGAATGATGAAAAAATGTAAATATGCTGTAAGTATAGACAATGATAATAAGGATAGAGCTTATGTAGTTGAATATCTAAGTTCATTGAAAAAAATGAAAAAGCTCCTATTTTAATTGTAGGTACAGATAGATTTGATTTTGTTAAGGCTCTTTTATATAAGAATGAAGATTTAGAACCAACAGAAAAGGATGAAATAGAAAGAGAATATCCAACAATAAAAAGTTTTTAAAAGATGTAAAATTTAAAGAAGAAGAGTTCATAAGTTTTTCCTAAGGTATCTATATTTGATATTACAGAAAAAGAAGATACTTGGGTTCAATGAAATAAACAGAGAATTTTTAAGAGATAAAGGAATATGGCTTAATCAAGGAAAAAGATACTTTCAACTTACTTTAGAAAATATCTTAGATTATTTTTCAAAAATAAAGCCTATGATATTGATCTTTCTTTATATAACAAGAGTTGGAAATAGAGAATTAGAAGAAAAAGTAAAATTGATAGTAATTCAATAAACAATAGATATGATGTATCTAATGATTTTTATAATGAGTTTTTCATTGGATACAGACAATCTTTTATAAAGAATATATAGAAGAATTTAAAGACGATAAATACTTAAATGTTGCTTTTAGAAATAGAGATCTATTTTTGAAAGTAATTTGAAAAATTTAAAATTTTTAGTACCATTTGATTTAAAAATTAAAGGATGCAGAAAGATATGTTGGAAAAAGATAGTGTAGTTATAGATTTTGGAACTAGCTCAACTTGTGTAGCTTATTCTAATAGTGAAATGGTAACTTTAGAAAGTATGGATGGCAGTATAAAGATCAGAGTAGAATTTTTGAAAATCCTACTAATTTTATGATTAATAATTGGAATAATTTTTTTCAGAAAATGGCTTTAGAGAGGACTTTCCTAATATTGTTAGAATGGATTACTTGGGAGATAGTAAAGGTGATTTTATCCAAGGAAATGAATTAAGAAAAAGGTGCTATCAATAAAGAAATATTAAATGCAACATTAGATAGAATAAAGTTAATACCTTTATACAAAACTAAAATTAGAAAAAGATTAAAAGTTAAGGCTACTATAGACAACGAGAAAGAAATTCTTTTTAATGACAGGAAATGAAGAACAAGAAAATGAAGAAAGTTTCAAACCTATAGTTGCTTTATGCCTATTTATTAGGGAGAAATATTATGTCTCCAAAAAGGAAGTTCAACAGAGTTAAAGGATGAAGAAATACCTGTTAAATTTAGAATGACTGTTCCTACAAAGTTCGATAGTGAAGTTAAAGAAACTATAAAAACAAGATATAGAAAAAGGATTGAAATTAGCAAGTCCTAAAAATATTAGAGATTTAATTAAGGTTGAAATAGAAATGAAGAACCAGTAGCTTTTTGTTGGAGCGATGATACAAGAAAAAGAACTTAGATGGGGAGATAAATTTGCTATTTTTGATTTTGGTGGAGGTACATTAGATTTTGCTTTTGGAATCTACAGAGAAGCTGATGAAGATGAAATGGAAGAAGAGAGATAGAATCGGTCTTAGAAATTTATAATACAGATGGTAATGAAAGAGAGAGCAGAATATTTAATAAATAAACTTTCATACTATATCTATAGAGAGAATAGTGATACTATGCTTGAAAATAAGATACCATTTATAGTTCCTCTTGATGAGAAGAAAGTTGATTTTTGATGAAAATTTATTGAGTGGAAAATCTACTAATGCTGAATTAAATTTAAAGGCTTTTAATGAATTTATAATAAGAAAAATATTTATAAATGATGCAGATATCAGTTCATTGTCTTTAGATTTAAAAGATATAGATAATGCTCAAAAAGTCCTACTTTAACAGTAGATAAAACTTTGATAAAGGATCGTATTAGAGATAATATGGAAATGATGGTTGATGACTTTATAGAAATGATGTTAAGAGATATACCTGAAACCATATGATAATTTAAAAAAATATTTAGAGCTGGAAATGGTTCAAGAAGTACAATTTTAGAAGAAGTATTTAAAAATAAATTAGAAAAATCATTCTAAGTTTTTCAGTTGCTAAAATCTGTTTTGTAGATGATCCTAGTCAAAATGGTATAAACCAAAGACTGCTGTTGTTTTTAGGAGAGGTAAATCTTAGAAGAAATCAAGCTGATATGAAAATTGTTTATAGAAATAAAATAGAAGGAAAAGAAAATGAGACTCCATTTGAATTTTATGTAGGTAGAAAAAGACAAACAAGGAAGTTCTGATTTTGAGGAATTACTACATAAAGGAAGCACTGAAAAAGAATGGAAAGACTATGGACTTGTTTCAAAAGAAGATAAAGAAAAGAAATCTTTTATACAAATGTTATGGGAGTTACTGATATAAAAGATAGTAGATTAAGATATCAAATATTTACTTTCAGTGATGAAGAAATGACAGAAAAGTAGAAGACTATGGATAAGAGCTAATTCAGCAAAATAAAATAGAATATGTGTTTTTCTAAAAAGAACCTTCTAAAGAAGTTGAGGGTACAATTGTTGAGTTAAAAAGATAGGGAGGCAAAATAATGTCTAATGATAACGAAAGAGATGAGAATATGGGAATAATAGACAAAGCTGTAGAAAAGTAGGAGAGGTATTTGGTTTAAAGGATGTAGAAGAAGATATACAAATTTTAAAAAGATACATCAGATGAAATTCAAGAAATGATAAAAAGTTAGCGACAAATATTGAATTAAAGGAAGTGAAAGATAAAACAAAAACATTAGATGATGATATAAAAATGTTAAAGAAAACTTAAAAAGATATAATCTCAGATTTTTAAAGTAAATCTTGAACCCTTTTAAAAATTATGCTGAACAATATTTGAGAAAAGAAATGAAAAATATTTAGATGAGTATAAAAATATAGAAAATCATCTTATTTCTGCTAAAGAAGAAACAATGAGCTTTTTAAAAAAAGGATAAAGAAGAATTTAAAACTACTCTTCAAGAAAAAGATGAAATTGAAAATATAAAGAAGAAATAATAAATTTAAAAACTCAATTGAATTCAAAAAGAAAGTGGAGTAAATGATTTACAAAAACAAAATGATAAAGTATCTCAAGAGTTAAAAGATGCAGAAGAAACAATAGAAAGTCTAAGAAAGCAATTAAGTTCAAAAGAAAATGGAGTAAATGATTTACAAAGAACAAAATGATAAAGTATCTCAAGAGTTAAAAAGATGCAGAAGAAACAATAGAAAGTTTAAAAAGCCAATTAGTTCAAAAGAAAAGCGAATTAAATACTAAAGGGTGAAAGAGAAAAGTTAACTCAAGAATTAAAAAGAAGCTCAAGAAAACAATAGAAAGTTTAAGAGCTGACCTAAATTCTAAAGCAAAATGATTTGGATAATTCAGAAGGAAATATAGAAAAATTAACTCAAGAATTAAAAAGAAGTTCAAGAAACAATAGAAAGTTTGAGAGCTGACCTAAATTCTAAGCAAAATGATTTAGGGTGATTCAGAAGGTAAAAAGCAAAACTAAAAGAAGAACTTGATAATGTTATGTCAAAAATATTTGTTCTTGAAAAATACAATAAAGAAAAAAGAAGAAACAATAGAAATATTAGAAAATGAGAATAAAAAGTACAAGGAAAAATACTCTAAGTGAAAGAAAAGAAATAGAAAATAGATTACAAGATTTTATTGAAAAATAGAAGTTCCATATGAAGGTTCTGTTAAAAGCTATTGCAAAAATTCTAAATCTAAAGAAATTGAAGAGTATTTAAAATTTAAAAATGATAGAGAGTTGTCTAAGTCTCATGATTATATTTTTCTTTAATAAATGAAGATGCTCTTTGCCAGAAAAAATAGCTTCATTCTATGCTGAAAAGAAAGAAATTATGATGGATGAGGATTTTGAAAATAATTAAAGAAGTTAATAAAATTTATGAAAATGATAAACCTTTGGGGAATTTTATATGCTGAACCTGAAGGGCAATATTTAAGCTCATTAGTAAGAGATAGAAAGAGTTCAGATATGTACAAAACATTTGTAGCAATGTATTCACCAGCATATAGAAAAGATGAAGATGGGAATTCTCCATTAAAAAGGAATAGTTGATGGGAAAAATAAGTTTTATTTATATCACAGAGCTTCAAATGTAAAAAGTTTTAGATCCAGGTTTACGTTATGCAATATGGACACAAGGTTGTAAACATAATTGTAAAAATTGATAGCTCCTGATAGTCATCCCCTTGATAAAAATGGATACTGGATAAGTGTAGAAGATATATATCAAGAAATAGAGAAGGAATTTACTGAAAAAAATATAAGAGGAATAACACTTTTGGAGGAACCATTTTTACAGATGGTCCTCTAAAAATCTTATAAAAATAAAAGAAAAATACCAATCTTGATATTATATGTTTTTACTGGTTTTTTATATGGGGACTTACTAAAGAAAAAATGATGAAACAATAAACTATATTTTTAAATAATATTGATATCTTAATAGATGGGAAATATATTGAAGAGAAAAATGAAAATAATTATTTAAGAGGCTCAGCAATCAAAAATATAATTTTTTCTTTCTGATAGATATAAAGCTTACGAGAAAGATATGAAAAATTTAAGAAATAGAAATGTAGAATACACTTGGAAAAACGAAAAAAGAAATGTTTATCATAGGAATACCATAAAGATATGGAGGATAAATAATGAGTGAAGAAAAAGTAGTGAAGTTAGTGGTTTACTATCTTTAGGTAAAAAGCAAAGATGAGATAAATAGAAATTTGAATAATACTTTTAATCAGAATATAGAAAAATAAAGAACTTTTTTTAGTTTAGAAGATATTGAGAGAGAAATAAAAGACATAAGTTTACAAATAGATACTCAAATAAAAGATGAGGTTTCAATAAATGAACTTAATATTGTTTTTTAAATAGGTTAAAGTAGAAAAAGAAAAATTCTAAATACAAAATTAGATGATTTTTCAGAAGAATTAAAGAAAAGAAGCTTATAGAAGATGAATTTTTAAGTTTAGAGAGAATAACAACAGAGTTAGAAAGAAAAATTAGCTAATAAGTGGGATTACTGTGATGAAGAGTATTCAGAAGCCAATAGTGTAGTAAAAAGATATGATGAAGGGAAAAACAACTAAATTTGATTATTATCTAAAAATTTTTAAATAAGATGCATAATGAAATTTTTCTTAAATTCTAAAATAACATATCAAAAATATATATAAGAAGAATTTGCTCTTTAAAAACTAAAAATATAATAAATGCAAATAATATGGCTTTTAATACAAGATATGTTTAAAAATATTGATGAAAAATATTGCAAAAAAATTTATGTCAAATGAATTTACAGATTTACAGAAAGAGTATAAAACTTTAAATCAAGATAATATTGAAAGTAAATTCTCTGTTTTTAAGCAAAAATTAGAAGTTTTTTTCAAGAATTACTTGAAAATATAATACTTATATCTAAAAAGGGAAAAAGCTGAAAAAGATATTAGAGGACTTAGAAAATTTAAGAGATAATTTTAGTTTAAGTACATTGAATCTTATATAAAAATAAAGAAGATTTTATGGATATGTATACATTTGCTGAAACTTATAAGGTAAATGGAGTATCAAGAGAAAAAAATTTGAAGAAAGTTTAAGAAAAATAAAGACTTTAATAGGGAAAGAAGATTTTGACTTAGCATATTCTTTAACAGAACAAACTATTGAAATTTTTACTTTCAGAACAAATTACTTTAAATAAAGAATATGAAAGAATAATTAAAACAAGTAGAATATAGTAAAAAGGTCGCAGAAACTGGGAAAGATTTAGGGTATAATGTAAAAATTTCAGCAAGTGAAGATGGAATACAAGATGGAATAAACATAAAATTAACAATGGGAGATGAGATTATAGAATTTGAACCAAGAGTAGATAATAATGGTAATTTTTCATTGGATATAGATCATACAGAATCTGTTTCTGGAACTTGTGGAAATACAATGGAAAATATGAAAAATGCTTTTACAAGCAAATGGAATATTCATAGCAGATATTTTAAAAATGGAAGTTCAGTAATATATAAAGATAGAAAATCAATTTCCAAAAAGTGTCGATAAAAAGAAAAGAGCAAGAAAATAAAAATGGAGGGTGGAAATAAGTGAGTGGATATAGTAGAGCTACTGTAAGCCAAGTTTTTAGCAAATGGAAGACAGTTGAGACAAGAACTTAATAGAAATCTTAATAATAATATAAATAGCAATATCAATAAAAATAAAAATTTATTTTTTTAATTTTAGAAAAATACAAAAATATAGCTGACGAAATGTCTTTAGATATAGATTCTGAAATAAAAATAGAGATGACATAAAAGAATTGGAAGAAGTTATTAAAAAGTTTGAAAATGAGAAAGCAAAGATTAAGAAAATGAGACCTGAAACTTTATTTGATGAAATTTCAAAGAAAGAAAAAAATAGAAACTGAAATTGAAAGTTTAAATAAGCAAATAGAAGAGATATCAAAAAGAGCATATTGGGATAGTTATAGTGACTATAATGAGGCTAATCGTATAAATAATCAATATTGGGCTGAAAATAATAAATTAAATACTTTACCAGCAGAAATTAATAGAAAATTGCAAATAAATACACAAAAGAGTTTTTGAAGCAGAAAGTATTTTAAGAAATCTTGAAAGTATTCAAAAAGAATTTAAAATAAAAACAAAAATATAATAAATTCTAATAAATTTGCTTTATGTAAAAGAACTTTTTGATAATATTGATAAAAATATTGCTCAAAAATTTATGTCAGATAAGTACAAAAACTTAGAAAAAGAATTTTTTCAGCTGATAAAAACAATATAGAAAGTAAATTTAACTTTTTAAAATCAAATTTAGAAACTTTTTACAGAAGAGTTAGCTAATAGATATAATACTTATCTTTTTAAGAAAGAGAAAGCAGAAAGTATATTTAAAGAATTTAGTGAAGTTCAGAGAGATATAATTTAAACAGTATAGAAGCTTATAAAAAAATAAGGAAGATTTAATAGACATGTATTCATTTGCTGAAACTTATAAGGTAAATGGAGTATCAAAAGAAAAATTTTGAAAAATTTTAATAAGATTAATAGCTTACTTCAAGAAGAAAAATTTGATGAGGCTTATTTATTAACAGAAAAAGCTAATGAAGATTTAATTAAAGAGCAAAATATTTTGAATAAAGAGTATGAAAGAATTTTAAAACAGACAGAATATGCTAAAAGAGTAGCAGAAGCTGGAAGAGATGCAGGTTATAATATAAAAATTTCTGTTAGTGAAGATGGAATTCAAGATGGAATAAATATAAAAATTAACAATGGGAGATGAGATTATAGATTTTGAACCTAGGATAGATACTGAAGGTAATTATTCTTTAGATATTAATCATGTAGAATCTGTTTCAGGACTTGTCAACATAAAATGACAGAAGTAATGAAAAATTTATTAGGAAAAGGGAATTCTCATTTCTGATATTATAAAAGAAGGTCAATCACTTGTATTTAAAGAAAAATTAAAAATGCTGAGAAGAAAAAATAAAAAGAAACTTTTAACTAAGTAGGAGGAAAAAAATGGCAAAATTGAGATATGAAGATTTTATAGATCTAATTTTAGATCTTGATGTTTTTAGGAAATAATATAGATAAAGATTTGAAGAAACTTGTTTTTTTGATAATAAGGATAACACTAATTTAGGACTAATACGTGATTATTTTTGATAATGGATACATAAAAGAATTAAAAAAATAAGCTTTTTAGATGATGATATTTTTAGAAGGAGAGAAGTTTGAGAAATTTTTAGAACAATTAATAGTGATGTATCCCCTATCTAAAAAATTATTAGAAAATATTATTTATAATAATACAGATGCTAAAATTGAAAAGAAAATTTTAAATAAACTTATGTATAGAAATAATGTTTTTTTGTAAATGGAATAGAAAGTTATATTGAAAGTATTGATAGTTGTTTTTCAGAAACAAAAGAAGAAATTGAACATTTAAAAAGAAACAATAAAGAGTATAAAAGATGAAAGTATTAGAACAGAAAATCTAAAAAAGAATTAGAAGATATGAAAGAAAAAGAAAAGATCTTAAATTAAAAAATAGAAGAAAGAGAAAAATTAGAAAAAGCAAATAAAAGATTTAAAAAAATTTAAATTCAGGAGAATACGATAAGAAAAATAAAGTTCTCCAATCTGAAATTCAAAATTTAGAAAAACAAATTGAAAAGAAAAAAGTTGAACAAGAAGAACAAAAATAAAAAATTGTAAATTTAAAAGAAACTTTAAAGACATTAGAAAAATAAAGATAATGAAGAAGAAGATAAATTAATAGCTCAATTAATTAAACTATGGGGAGATAATGATTAATTAACAAGGAGATAAAACCGTGGATAAAACAAATAGAGATAATGATTTGATTATACAAAATGTAAAAGATTAATGGAAGATATACAAAAATCATATTTAGAATATGGTAAAAATAGAATTTTTAATAGGAGATGAATTAAAAAGACTTATATTTAAGAGATATTAGAGATGGTTATTTTTGATTTAACAGAAAGTATTAAAGATTATATCCTACATAATAATAGATTTAAATGGTTTATTTCTGTGTCCTCTTCAAAAGAAAAAAATAAGTTTTTTGAAAAATAAAAAAATAAAAAGGAAATTTAGTTTTTATAGAAAGTAAATATACTGACTTCAATCCACCACAACATGAAGATTCTATCGGATTACTTGATATGGATGAAAAGAAAATAGTGATACAGAAGAAATTCCTGATGTTACTCTTGATAATTCAAAAACAAATTTTTGGAGTAATTAGTGTTTTATTAGAAGGAAACCATAATGTAGGAGAAGAAATTTGTTTATTTATAGAAGATTTAGATTGGGTTGCTACATTTTTATGAAGATCAAAAAGATAATGAATTGATATAAAAGATTTAGAGAAATTAAAAACATTTAGTAATCATTTCAACTAAGGATAAGACATTATTTGAAGAAACTTATTATGAAAAAGTTAGATGATAAAGAAATGATAACAATTCCAAAAGCTTCAACAGAAGAAATAGAAATAACTTTATATAGATTAACTTGAAAGCTATAAAGAAAAATTTAAGAAATATTAACATAAATGATTTAGCATTAGCATTTTCAAATAGTAAAAACAAGTTTAAGAGAAGTTATAAGAATTTTTTTAATAAGAAAATAAAAAAATTATGGTCAAGATTTTAAAAATGGAACATTTTGAATTTAAAGAAAAAGTGAAAGAAAAATTTACTGGAAAGATGTTGAGTTAAATCAAAAATAAAAGATGAATTGATAAAAATAAGAACTTTTAAAGATGGAGAATCGAAAGAAAAAGGAATTTTATTATATGAATCACCAGGAACAGGAAAAACTATGATAGCTAAGGCTATGGCAACAGAAGAAAAAGTTATATTTCTTAGCTCCTAAGTTATCAGAGTTAAAAGGAGAGTATGTTGGGCAATCAGCACCAAAGGTTAAAAGCACTTTTTGAAGAAGCAAGAGCAAATGAACCAACCTTTAATTTTTTTCTTGATGAAGTAGATACTTTATTTCCAGCAAGAGATCATGGAGATGGGGATAGTTACACAAAAAGATATGGTAAATGAGTTTTTACAACAGCTTGATGGAGTTGATACAGGAGAACAAAAAAATAATAGTTCTTGCTGCAACCAACAGAGAGTATATGATAGATCCAGCTGTAAAAAAGTAGGTTAGGAGATTCTATAGAAATTCCTTTTACCAACTGAAGAAGAGATTAGAAAAATGTATAATAATCATTTTAAAGATGAATTAGAAGATGAATTTATGAGTATACTTAATCAAAAAAATAAAGATGAACTTATAAGAAAAAGTACAGGGATGTCTGGAAGAGATATAAAAAAATATCTGTGAAAGCATGAAAAAGAAAAACAATATCAAAATTTTATATTAGAAAAAAATTTAATCAAAAATGATTATTTTTAAAGATATTTTAAATATTGTATTTAAAGAAAAATGAATAATATAATAAATAATATGGTAGATAATAATGGTTTGGAAGTTTTTAGTGATATATCTAATGTTAATACTCTTTATGGACAAGATGTTGATAAAATTAAAAAGAGTTAAAATCATATATAAAGGAAATAACTGAAACAACAAAACAAAGACAGGATAGAGAGGCTAAAAAAATATAAGGAAACAAAATGGTATTCTTTTATATGACTACCAGGAAATGGAAAAACTGAATTAGTTAAAAATATATGTAAGGAGAATAATCTTATTTACGTTGGAGCCAATGGTAAAAAGTTTTATAGGAAACACAGAAAAAAATACGCTTGAAATGATAGAAAATATTTTTGAAGACACCTACAGACTTTCAAATCTTTGCTCAGATGAACAAGGAGTAGTTTTTATTCTTTGATGAGTTTGATTCTTTAGTAGACCAGAAATGTCAAGCACAACAAGAGGAACGGTTCTAACAAAATTATCCAACGATAAAAATCAAGCTGAATAAGACATGATGCTTCAAAAATTCTTTTAATAGGAGCAACAAATTTTTACGATAGAATTGATGAAGCTGTAAAAAGACCAGGGCGTTTTGATGGGCATTTTGTTTGAGAAATCCAAGAAAAGAAGATGCAAAAAGATTATATTGGAAACCTTTAATCAAGAAAACATAAGGATATCTAATATTGATGTTATAGATAGCTTTTATGAAGTTATTAGAGCAGAAGACAGTGAAGATATAAATATAACTATAACTAACGCTTTTGAAAAGCTATCAAGTGACAGGTATGAAGTAGAAGATTCTGAAATTCAAAAAAATGATTAGTTTATTAGGTGGTAGTAAAGAAGAAAGAGTACAAGCTTTTAGTATTTTTTTCAAAATCTTAAAAATAAATATCTTTGTTCAGGGTCATCTATAAAAATTCATATTTCTAAATTAAAAAGATTTTTGTATAATGAAGGATATAAATTTGAACTAACTGATGAACTAGTAAATAAGTACAAGGAGCGTTAAAAATGGAAACAAACTTAAAAGAAGATTACCTAGAAAAATAGAAGAAATAAAAATATTATAAATAAATATGATTTAGATTTTAACCAAGAAGACAATGAAACTATCGAAGAAATTCAAAACTTTGCATTAAAAGTATTGATGTTAGGAGTTTTTAATGCTGGGAAAAGTACATTACTTAATAAATTTTTAAATGATACCAAATTTTTTAAAAGTAAATTCAGAAGCTGAAACAGCTAGTTCCTTGTGAATTAAAGTATTCTACTGATGAAAACTTTAATTCATAAAAACAAATGGAAAGGTAATAAGAGAACTTAAAGATTATAATGTTAGAGCTGAAGAAGGAGCTGGAATAGAGTATCTTGAAAAATTTTTAGATATTAAAAAAATTAAAGGACTTAGGAGATATTATCTTAGTTGATATGCCAGGTTTAGATTCATCTAATGATGCTCATGAAGAGGCAATAAATAAATATATAAGTGCAGGAGCTTATTATATACTTTTTGACTGATCCTGAAAATGGTGGAATAAAAAGACTCTACTGGAAAATTTTTGAATAAAAATTTTTAAAATATCCTGATCAATTTAGTGTTTTACTTACAAAAACAGATTTAAGTTCTAGAGAACATTGTGAAGATGTAATAAATGATTTAAAGGATCAATTCAGAGAGAAAAATTTAGATATTTTTATAGGTCAAACAAAAAGAGGCGATTATAGAGATTTTGAAAGAATTTTAGAGAATATAGAGTATAATAATATTTTTAAAAATATCTATAGAGATAGGATTTTTAGAGATTATAAATTCAAAAATCATCTTATTTGGAAACTATATTAAAAATAAAGATCTAGATATAACTGAAATTGAAGAAAATATTAGAATAAATAAAGATAATTTCTCTGAGATTGAAAAGAAAATTGAAAAGAGAAAAGAAAGATTTAATAGTAATTTGATAAAAATGAAATAGTAGGAGAATTTGAAAGTAGATTAAATTCTCATTTTTCTGAATTGAAATCAGCAGCTAGAAAAGGAGAAAGTTCTTTTAATAGTAGAATAAAAACGATTGCTTCTGCTGAATTAAATCCTATTATTGAAAGTAAATTAAACAAAAAGATTGATTATCTGATACAAGATTTACAAGATTTTTGCTTTTAGAGCTTCCACAAGGAGAAAATTCATCTTTAACAACAGGTTTAATATCTATAGGGCTTGCAAAATACCCCAATTGTAACTAATATTTTAACAAATATATTCACAAAACTTATGATACCTATTCCATATATAGAATCTATTATTCAAGGAATAATTCTATTATTTTCAATTTTTAGAAATAAGAAGAAAAAGGAAGAAGGAATGAAGAGTTGGAAGATGCAGTTAGAGGGCTATTTCATAAGTAGCTAATGGAATCACTCCACAGGTAACAAAAATAGTTGAAGATGCAAAAGAAAAGCTATTCAATACTTTAAATGAAAAGTGAAGAATGAGCAAGAAGAAATAGATAAAAATTTTAAAAGAGTTAATTGAAAAAGAAAAAGGAAGAAGAGGAAGAATTTCAAAAATCTGTTACTGATTTAGAAAAATGATATTGCCAAATTAAAATCATTAGAATTATAGGGAGATACTGTGGAAGAAAATAATTTAGTTAATTATGAAGGGATAGATCTACTTATTAAAATTCTAAATAAATCAGATAAAGATAATAAAGTGAAGAAGAATATAGAAAATTTAGATAACATTGTAAATACAAAATTTAAAAACTGTTAAAATTTTTCAAATATTTTACCAGCAAATATATTTTTTTGATATACAAAATCTAAATTTTAGATTTAAAAAGAATTCTCTATTTATCCAAAAATATTTGGAAAAATATTATAGGTGTCGGAGGTTGTTTTAGTTCAGGAAAGTCAGCCTTTATAAATAGTATACTTGAAGAAAGAATTTTACCAATTGATACTATAATAACAACTTCTTTTCCAACATATATATTGAATGAAACAATTAATAGAAATATTCTTCTCACTTCTTTTCAAGAAATGTTAGAAGTTGATAAGTTAGATTTAAAAATTGTCACATAGATTCTATGAAGAATATGGAGTTCATTTATCTACTGTTGTGGATAAAATTTTTATAGAAAACAATTCATTTGACTATGAAAACTTAGCTTTACTTGATACTGCCAGGGTATAATGCTGATTCAGATAGTGGAAAAAAAGACATGGAAATTAGTTATTCTCAGTTAAGAAGACTTAAATATATTATTTGGATTATAGACATAAACAATGGTGGATTAAGAAATGATGATTTAGATTTTATAAATTCTTTGGGGAAGGATAAAGAGATCTTTTTGTAATTAATAAGGCAGATACTATTAGTGATGAAAAAGCGAGATATGATGTTTACCAACATATACAAAAATCAAATTGAAAATGAAAAATTTAATTCATTAGAGTAGCTCTTTATAGTTCTAGAACCACAAAAAAATAAAGAAAAAGAACATATCCAGGAATGATGTAAAAAATTTTTTAGCCCAAATTAATGCTTTAAAAATATTAATTTTTAGAAGATATTGGAAAATCGTTTTAAAAGAATAATTAATGAAATTGATAAAAATTTTGGCAAAATAGTCAAGATAGATCAGATAAGTTAATCAATACAGTAAATCAGTATGATGCAGCTATGTAGTAGATTATCAGAAGAGTACTTAAAAAGTATTCTTCTGAAGATTTAATTAAAATAATTAATGATGAAAAAGAGAAAAAAAGGAAATATAAGAGAACTTGAGAAACTAGTAAATGATTTCATTATTGAATATGTGAACGAATTACAAGATCTTTTTAAAAATATTGAAACGGAATTTGAGCTAGGTAAGGAAAAATTATCAAATTATATTAAAAATATAAATTTAGAAAATATAAAGTAAAATTAGACAAGTAAAACTGGAGATTTTATAAAAGTTTCTTCTGCTGAAAACCAAAAATAATTTTGTTTTTGAAGAGAGACAAGAAAAATTAGTACAAAAGATTGAAGAGAAAGCTCAAAGTAATATAAATATAGTAAAAATGAAGAAAAAGTATTCCAAAGAAGAAGGTCATAAAACAAGAGTTGAGTAAAAGATAAATTCATTATAGAATTAAAGAAGATACTTAAAGAAAATTAGTGGAGGAATTTAAATGGAGAAGATCATATCAAAAATAGGGGCATTAGATAAATATAAAGACTATCTTTCTAATAATTCAGATATATCAAGTTTTAATGAAAGCTTAAAAATTTAAAAATATCTTTAGAAGAAAAAGACAAGAGGGTAGAATTTTTAAGTTAGGTATAGTAGGGACAAATGAAAACAGGAAAAATCATCTTTTTAAAATGAATATTTATTTGGAGAAGAAATCTTACCAACTGCAGCAACTCCTATGACAGCTGCACTTACTTTTAATAAAATATTCTGATGAAAATAAAGCAGAAATAGAGTTCTATAATAGAGATGATTGGAGTAGTATAGAAGAAAAATAAAGAATATGAAAAGAATATAATAAAAGCTTTAGAAGAAGCAAAGGAAGAAGCTGAAAAGAAAGGAAAAGCTTTTCAATAAAGAAAGATTTAAATTTGAAGATGTAGATTCAATTTTAAAGGGTAGCCATGAAATATAAAAAAACTTTAAGGAAAAATGGCTTAAATAAAAAAATTCTCTTGGAGAAATTAAAAACAATAAAAATCAATGATAAAAATATTTTAGAAGATTTAAAAGAGTATGTTGGAAGTAAAGGAAATACACTCCTTTGGTAAAGATGACAACACTATATATCAATGATGATAGAATAAAAGATTATATAATAGTTGATACTCCTGGAACTAATGACCCCATTATTTCTCGTGGTCAAAAACAAAAGAGTTTTTAGGGAAATGTGACTATATAGTATTTTATCTTATTCATCTCAGTTTTTAGATAATAATGATAATGCCTATATTAAAGAACAATTACCATCAGAAGGAATAAGAGATATATTAATTTTGGCTTCAAAAATTTGATAATCAATTATCACAAGAAAGTGTTTTTGAAGAGTGCAGATGGGGATATTAAAGTTGCATATGAAGAAGAAAAAGAAAATTATCAAGAAAATTAAATAGATGGAGCGAAGAATTTAAAAAGGATAAAAATCCTTTAGATCTTTCTAAAAGTGAATTAGAATTTCAATCTACTATGTTGTATAGAATATATAAAAATTTTTGATAATTTAAGTGGAACTGAAAAAGAAATATTTGATAGATTGAAAGATGATTATGATAATTCTATTTTTACTAAAGAATTATTAAAAGATTTATCAGGAATGCCAGCAGTTGAGAGAAAAATATCAAATATCTTACTCAGAAAAGAAGAGATAATGAAAAATGGGATAAAAGATTTACTTGATGGGAAAAGAGATAGTTTATCTAAAATATTAGAAAAATAAGAAAAAGGTTTTTGAAGAAAGAAAATTTGAATTATCAGATGTTGGAATAAAAGATGTTGAAAATAAAATTAATAATTTACAGGAAAAATTAGCTTACTATCTTCTGAAATAAAGAATTCTGTAAGAACTGAAAGAGAAAACTTTGATAAAAATTAAAAGATGAAATTTCAAAAATTTCTAACACTAAAGATAGATATTCTTCACTTCAAAACAAAGTAGAAGCTATACAGAAGAAGTAGATGTAGAAAAAGGATGGTTTTCAGGTTTGAAATTTTTACCATACAGAAACAAAAAAACTGTTCGTAGAAATGAAACATTTATAAATATTCAAGATTCCATAGAACAAATAATATCTTTTGCGCAAGATGCATCTGAAAGAATTGAAATAAATTCTGAAAGACTTATTTCAAAAGCATGTTATAAAAAGGCTATGAGAGATGGAATAATAGAATTATTTGAACTTGAAGACAGACCAAAAGTAGTTTCTGTTATAGATAACTATATTCAAAAATTGCTATTCCTAAAATTAACTTTGATGTGAATAAATATAGAGATATAGTTTTTATCAAAATATGGTAGTTCATATTCACAAGAAAAAGATGTTAATTTTATAGAAGGATTACATAATAAAGCTTTTATTAACTATTATTGAGGATACAGAGAAGCTTTTTCTAATGTGAAAGAAAAACTAAATTCTGTATTAGAAGAAATTGAAAAGAAATATAGTTAATGAACTAAAAAGAAGGAATAGAAGAAAATTTGAATGAATTTAAAAAGCAATTAGAAAAATCAAAAAGAAAGTATAAAAATGACAGAACTTGGAATAGAAGAAGTTAATGCTTGTTCAAAATTAATGTAGGTGAATGAAATGACAAATAATTTATCCAATTATTTAAAAGGAATAAATTATGAGAAAGTTGGAAAATATGAGGAAGCTTTTTAATATATTTCAAAATGATTCTCAGATTTTTCATTATCAAAACTTTGTAATTTATCAATATCTAGGTTTAGGAACAGATAAAAATTATAAGAGCTCTCTTGAGAATTTAAAAAATAAAATCTAATGTTGAAAGAAAGTTTTTAGCAAGTTATTTGCTTTTAAATGAAGATAAAAAGAATTCTATAGATTACTTAACTTCATTAGAAGGCTTAGCTAACAAAAATGGAAATGCTAATGAAATTTTTAGGAGATTTATATTTAAAGGGGTTTTTGTTGAGAAAAATTATAAAAAGGCAAAAAGAAATATTATGAAGATGCAATTTCAAATGGAAATATAAATTCAATAGAAAAGTTAAGTGATTTATATTTAAAAGAAGAAACTGATTTTTAGTGATAAAGAAGCAATAAATATTTTAGAAAAATATTCTAGTAAAAATATATCTACCATATTCTTTAAAATAGCTGAAATTTATTCAAATTCAAATTATAGTGTCTATGATAGAAAAATTAGCAATAGATAATTATAAAAAAAGCAAATGATTTAGGGTTTGAAATTAGCAAAAGAAAGAGTCAAGAAAATAGAGGGTGCTAGTTAATGGAAGAAAATAAAAAAATCTCTAAGAAAAGTTGGGAGTAATTATAGCTACTGTAATTATTTTAATTATTGCAATAGTATTTTAAACTTTCATATGATAGAAAAATGCAATAAATACAGCATTTTTGCATAGATGTAGCTATTTTTAGGATTTATAGTGACAAGAGTGTATAGAGACTGGAAGATAAAAAGAAGAAATGTATTTTTTTAAATAAAGAATTAAAAAAAGTATCATCAGCCTCTTATATAAGCCAAGAAGAATATAACAAGATAGATGAAGGATTTAAAGAAGGATTGTATCCTAATTTAGTTGAAGAATGGAATTCGTTTTTCTGAAAGTATATTTTTGAAAATAAAAATAGCTTTTTCAAACAGTGGATGCTGAACTATTTTTAATGATAGTACCTTACTAAAGGAGAGAATGAATAAAAGATTACTAGATTATGTGCCACAATTACTATTAGCAATAGGTATATTTGGAACATTTTTTGGTTTAGTCTTAGGATTGAGTGGATTAGATTTATCAGCTGGAGATAATAGTCAGCTAAATAGCTTAATAGACGGGACAAAAAGTTTCATTTTTTGACAAGTTTATATGGAATGTATTTTTCAATAGCTATATCTTCTTTAATGAATTTTCATATTGGAGACTATGAAGAAAAATATTTTAAAAATAAAAATAATCTAAATAGAATATTTAAACAAGCTCTTCCCTGAACAAACTTTAATAAAAATAGAAAAGAACTTGGAGCAACTAGAAAAGAAGTCGAAAATGTTAAAAGTGTAAACTGGGCAATGTCAGAAAAGCTAGGAGAAATTAGAGGTATTAATAAAGGAATGTCAGTAGCTATAGGGCAAGAGCTAATTTCAGTTATTCAAAAGCTATAATGAAACAAATGAAAAAATATATGGAAGCGGTAACTAAAATCGTAAAAACTAATCTTAGTGGTCTTGCAGAAAGTGTAAAGTTCTTGTTTGAAGAAAAATGCAAACAATATTCTCAGAAGAATTTGTCACTAAGTTTGAAAAACTTGAATAGAAATACTTTAGAAGTTACAACAAACAATAATAAGAATATAGAAGAATATAAAAATGAAATAGCTAAAATTTCTGATAGTATATCTAATACTAATAATCTCTAACAGCTTTCTGTAATGGTGTACTAAAGAATTATGATAATGTAGTAGAAAAATATGATGAAAGATTTAAAAATATGTTAAATTTAATAGACAGTAGTAAGCAAAAATTATCAAGAATTCTTAACTCTATTAAAAAGAATCTTCTAATGTTTTAAAAGTCTCAAATAAATATATCTCAAAACAGATGATACATTTAAGCTTATAAATAAGTTCTTAGAACAAGAAAATTCTTTAGTTAATTTCTGGGAACAAAATAAAGAAATAGTTTCTAACTTAAATCATAATTTAGAAAAAAATTCTTTGATAAGTATCAAAATGGCTTAAATAACTTAAATGTTGCAAAGTTCTAATCATTTAGAAGAAGTTCAAAAGAGTGTTGTGAAAGTTCAATCTGAACTTACAAATAATATGAATGAATTTTTCAGCTCAAATATGGAAATAATCTAGTGTCTTTAAATAAACAGAATTCAGATAACTTAGAAAAGATATATGATAAATTTAGAAATATCTATGATGAATTACAAAATAAAATAGATGGTTTCACTAATAAATATGAAGACAATTTAATAAAACTAGATCAAAAATATGATAATAATATAGAGGTAGTAAATAATCAACTTGAAACACTATTTAAGAACTATGATAGTAATCTATCAAGTATAATTTTTAAATTTTAACAATATGATAGAGAACTTGAAATTAACTGTAGAAAATATTAACTATGATAAAGCGGAGAATGAAAAGAATCGATAAACTTTCTAAAGAAATATTAGATCAATAAATAAAATAGAAAGTGGTAAAAAAATAATACTGGAATTAAAAAAAGTAGAAGAAGAAATAAAAGAATAGGAGGCTAATTTTTGAATTCAAAGGATTTTTAATAGGAAAGAAGAAAAACAGAGCTTTCTTTTTGGCTTTCTATTTCAGATTTAATGTCTAGTATTTTAATTATTTTTTATTTTTGTTATTTGTTTATAAGACAATAAATTCAATTAAAAGCAGAAAGACTTAAAGAAAATATTATAAGAGAAATTACAGATACAAAAAGAAAATATAATTGGGAAATTAAAAACAGACTTAGCTAATAAAAATATTCAAGTTGATATTGATGACAAAACAGGAACAATAAAAATTGATGAAAAGATTTTTATTTGAAGTAGACCAATATACTTTAAAACCAGAAGGGAAAGAATTTTTGGAGGGTGATTCTCTATATTTGAAAAATTTTTACAGAAAATAAAAATTTTATGAGTAGACTGGATCAAATAATAATAGAAGGGCATTCTGATGATATGGGGAGCTATCTTTATAATATGGATTTATCTCAAAAGAGAGCTAATGAAGTTTTTAAATACATTTACACAACTCTTGGAAATTTTTTTCTAAATCAGAGAGAGAAGAACTTGAAAAATATATAACAGCAAATGGAAAAAAGTAAAGCAAACCTTATCTATAAGGAAAATGGAGAAGTAGATAGGGCAAAGAGTAGACGTGTAGAGATTAAATTTAAATTAAAAGATGAAGAAGCACTAAATAAAATCAAGAAAACTCTGGAGTAGAATATGAATGAAAAATATTATCCTAAAGAATTGAAGTTGTTAAAAAAACACATATCACAATTTACTTATTTTGATAAATATACTTCTGAAAAAGATTTAAAAGAATTACTGGAGAAAAATGAACTTTTAAATATTGAAAAATTAGAAAAATATTAATAAATACTACTAAAAATATCAGATAATACCGATTTTATTAAAAACTTAAAATAGATGGAACCGTAGTTCTTGAGAAAAACATTTGTATTTATTCTATTATTTTTAGTAAGCTTTTTTTGAAAAGGATATAGCAGAACAGAAATTAAAAATTTAGAAAAATTTTTGAGGCAAATACTAAAATCAAAAAGGTTAAGTTATGAGTTGAATTAAATCAATTTGAGAAAAATTTCTATAATTTTTTTAAGAGATGATAATTTTAAAAATAAAGGAATAGAAGTTTTTTTCTATATGATAAATTAAATAGTTATTTCAAAGAGGACGAAAATGAAATTTTTAGATTTTTGTAAAGAATATTATCTTTTAGTAGATTCTCTTTCATTAAAAAGTTATTATTTAGATATTTAAAAGAAAATCAACAAAGAATAAGTATAAAAAGTTTAGAATCCATAAAAAGTATTTTAAAAATATAATATCAAAACTCTAAGCTCTAAAAAAAGTCTAGGAGTTTTTCTTTATTTTAAAGTTTTTATCAAGAAATTTTTTTATCAAAAAGATTTTTATTTTTTTATTGAAATATAAGAAAAAAATATAAAAAAATAAATTTTAAAAATTAAAAATTGTGTTGACAAAGTTTATGAAAAATGTTATTATAGACGATGTCAACGAGACAAGGACATTAGCAACAGAATAGAGAAAAGACAAAAAGCAACCATAAATTTGGTGTTAAATTAAAATAGCAAAATGAGCTATTAAAAGATTGAACGAAGAGTTTGATCCTGGCTCAGGATGAACGCTGACAGAATGCTTAACACATGCAAGTCTACTTGAACTTCGGTTTGGGTGGCGGACGGGTGAGTAACGCGTAAAGAACTTGCCCTCACAGTTAGGGACAACATTTGAAACGAATGCTAATACCTGATATTATGATTTTAGGGCATCCTAAGATTATGAAAGCTATATGCGCTGTGAGAGAGCTTTGCGTCCCATTAGCTAGTTGGAGAGGTAACGGCTCACCAAGGCGATGATGGGTAGCCGGCCTGAGAGGGTGAACGGGCCACAAGGACTGAGACACGGCCCTTACTCCTACGGGAGGCAGCAGTGGGGAATATTGGACAATGGACCAAAAGTCTGATCCAGCAATTCTGTGTGCACGATGACGTTTTTCGGAATGTAAAGTGCTTTCAGTTGGGAAGAAAAATGACGGTACCAACAGAAGAAGTGACGGCTAAATACGTGCCAGCAGCCGCGGTAATACGTATGTCATAAGCGTTATCCGGATTTATTGGGCGTAAAAGCGCGTCTAGGGTGGTTATGTAAGTCTGATGAAAATGCAGGGCTCAACTCTGTATTGCGTTGGAAACCGCATGACTAGAGTACTGAGAGGTAAGCGGAACTACAAGTGTAGAGGTGAAATTCGTAGATATTTGTAGGAATGCCGATGGGGAAGCCAGCTTACTGGACAGATACTGACGCTAAAGCGCGAAAGCGTGGGTAGCAAACAGGATTAGATACCCTGGTAGTCCACGCCGTAAACGATGATTACTAGGTGTTGGGGGTCGAACTCAGCGCCCAAGCTAACGCGATAAGTAATCCGCCTGGGGAGTACGTACGCAAAGCATGAAACTCAAAAAGGAATTGACGGGGACCCGCACAAGCGGTGGAGCATGTGGTTTAATTCGACGCAACGCGAGGAACCTACCAGCGTTTGACATCTTAGGAATGAGACAGAGATGTTTCAGTGTCACTCGGTGAAAACCTAAAGACAGGTGGTGCATGGCTGTCGTCAGCTCGTGTCGTGAGATGTTGGGTTAAGTCCCGCAACGAGCGCAACCCTTTCGTATGTTACCATCATTGGGGTTGGGGACTCATGCGATACTGCCTGCGATGAGCAGGAGGAAGGTGGGGATGACGTCAAGTCATCATGCCCCTTATACGCTGGGCTACACAGTGCTACAATGGGTAGTACAGAGAGTCGCAAAGCCGCGAGGTGGAGCTAATCTCAGAAAACTATTCTTAGTTCGGATTGTACTCTGCAACTCGAGTACATGAAGTTGGAATCGCTAGTAATCGCGAATCAGCAATGTCGCGGTGAATACGTTCTCGGGTCTTGTACACACCGCCCGTCACACCACGAGAGTTGGTTGCACCTGAAGTAGCAGGCCTAACCGTAGGGAGGGATGCTCGAGGGTGTGATTAGCGATTGGGGTGAAGTCGTAACAAGGTATCCGTACGGGAACGTGCGGATGGATCACCTCCTTTCTAAGGAGATATGTCTTTCTCTATTCTATTGGTAATGTTCTTAGAACATTGCACTGAACATTGGAAACATATAGTAGAACAAACAAGAAAAATTAACTCTAACAATTTCTTAGAGTTAGCTGTCAAAAATAGGTTAAAATAATTAAAGGGCACACAAAGGATGCCTAGGTAGTAAGAGCCGATGAAGGACGTGGTAAGCTGCGATAAGCCTAGATAAGTTGCAATCGAACGTAAGAGTCTAGGATTTTCGAATGGAGCAATCTATTAAGATGGAGTCTTAATACGAAAGAGGGAACCGCGTGAACTGAAACATCTAAGTAACGCGAGGAAAAGAAAGTAAAAACGATACCCAAAGTAGCGGCGAGCGAAATGGGTCAAGCTTCAAACCTTAAAATATGCCAAGGATACAGCCGTTGTATTTAAGGGGTTGAGGGATAGAGTAGTGAAGAACTGTAAGATATTCAATATAGTGTATTGATGAATTGGAATTGTCTGGAAAGGCGAACCGCATGAAGGTGAAAAGTCCTGCACAAGTAAATCCTTACACATATAACTCTGCTCCCAAGTAACATGGAACACGAGGAATTCTGTGTGAATCTGTGAGCACCATATCTCATAAGGCTAAATACTCTACTAACCGATAGCGCATAGTACCGTGAGGAAAAGGTGAAAAAGAACCCCTGGAGGAGTGAAATAGAACCTGAAATTGTGTGCTTACAAGCGGTCAGAGCTAGTAATGGTGATGGCGTGCCTTTTGGAGAATGATCCTGCGAGTTACGTTAAACGGCGAGGTTAAGTATAACGGAGCCGAAGGGAAACCAAGTCTTAATAGGGCGATTTAGTCGTTTGGCGTAGACGCGAAACCTGGTGATCTAAACCTGTCCAGGATGAAGCTGTGGTAAGACACAGTGGAGGGTCCCTAACCCACCGCCGTTGAAAAGTTGGGGGATGAGGTAGGGTTTAGGGTGAAAAGCCAATCGAACCAGGAGATAGCTCGTTCTCTCCGAAATGCATCTAGGGTGCAGCCTTGAGTGTTCAATTATGGGGGTAGAGCACTGAATGATCTAGGGGCGTATTGCTTACTGAAATCAATCAAACTCCGAATACCATAATTTAGAGCTCAGAGTGAGACTATGGGAGTTAACTCCATTGTCGAAAGGAAACAACCCAGACCACCAGCTAAGGGTCCCTAATTATAACTAAGTGGGAAAGGAGGTGGAGATTCACAAACAACTAGGAGGTTGGCTTTAGAAGCAGCCATACCTTTAAAGAGTGCGTAATAGCTCACTAGTCGAGAGTCTCTGCGCCGACAATGTAACGGGGCTAGTTATAAACCGAAGCTGTGGAATCCGTGAGGATTGGTAGGAGAGCGTTCTGTAGGCCGTTGAAGGAGAAGGGTAACCGACTCTGGAGGTATCAGAAGTGAGAATGCAGGAATAAGTAGCGAGAAAGGGGGCGAGAATCCCCTCGCCGGAAGACCAAGGTTTTCAGGGTAAAAGCTTGTCTTCCTGAGTAAGCCAGGACCTAAGCCCAGGCTATAATGCGTAGGCGAATGGAAAACAGATTAATATTTCTGTGCCAGTCATATATTGTGATGGAGGGACGCAGAAGGGTATGCGCGCGGACGAACGGAAGTGTCCGTAGAAGTATGTAGGATGACTTGATAGGAAAAATCCATTGAGTTATATCTGAGGTATGATATACAGTCGTAAGATGAATGTGCAAATCCCACGCTGCCAAGAAAAAGCTTCTAACGTTAATATTTGACTGCCCGTACTGTAAACCGACACAGGTGGTCAGGATGAGAAATCTAAGGCGGACAGGCTAACTCTCGTTAAGGAACTCTGCAAAATAACCTCGTAACTTCGGGAGAAGAGGAGCCCTTAGGGTGTTAGTATCCACGCGATACAAAGCGCTCGAGGGTCGCAGTGAAGAGGCTCAAAGCAACTGTTTAACAAAAACACAGGTCTATGCTAAGCTGGAAGGCGATGTATATGGGCTGACACCTGCCCAGTGCTGGAAGGTTAAGAGGAGGAGTGAGAGCTCCGAATTGAAGCCCCAGTGAACGGCGGCCGTAACTATACCCGATTCCCTAAGGTAGCAGGAAATTCCTTGTCAGGGTAAGTTCCGACCCTGCACGAATGGTGTAATGATTTGAGCGCTGTCTTGACGGGAGGCCTGGTGAAATTGTATTACCGGTGAAGATACCGGTTACCCTACAGTAGGACGGAAAGACCCCCATGGAGCTTTTACTGTAGCTTGGTATTGGGTTTTGGCATTGCATGTATAGGGATAGTTGGGAGACTGTGATGATATGGCGCTAGCTGTATCGGAGTCATCAGTGGAATACCAACCATTCAATGCTGAAATTCTAATCTGTGGTTTGTAGCCACGGAGACAGTGCTAGGTGGGCAGTTTGACTGAGGGCGGTCGCCTCGAAAGAGTAACGGAGGCGTTCAAAGGTTCTCTCCAGGTTGGATGGAAATCAACCATAGAGTGCAATGGCATAAGAGAGCTTGACTGCAAGACTGACGGGTCGAGCAGATGCGAAAGCAGGACATAGTGATCCGGCGATTCCGAATGGAAGGGTCGTCGCTCAACGGATAAAAGCTACCCTGGGATAACAGGCTGATCCTACCCGAGAGTCCATATCGACGGTAGGGGTTTGGCACCTCGATGTCGGCTCATCGCATCCTGGGGCTGGAGAAGGTCCCAGCGGGTTGGGCTGTTCGCCCATTAAAGCGGTACAGTGAGCTGGGTTCAGAACGTCGTGAGACAGTTCGTTCCCTATCCACTGTAGGCGTTAGAATATTGAGAAGACCTGTCCTTAGTACGAGAGACCGGGATGGACAAACCTCTGATGTACCAGTTGTCACGCCAGTGGCACGGCTGGAGTAGTCACGTTTGGAATAGATAACCGCTGAAAGCATCTAAGCGAAACTAACTTTCAAGATAAGTATTCTTTAAGATACCTTCGAGCCCTAGGAGGTTGATAGGTTAGTGTAAGTGCAGCAATGCATTTAGCTGACCAATACTAATTATCGAAGTTTTTAATCTAAGTTTGTTTTTACTATATAGTTTCAAGTGTTCAGACTTGCACATAACTAAATTATGTGATACAATATATATGCTTGGTGAGTATAGCTATGGGGAGTACACCTAGTTACATTCCGAACCCTAGAAGTTAAGCCCATATACGCTGATGGTACTTGGCTGGAAGCGGCCTGGGAGAGTATGGATTTGCCAAGCAATTGTTGCTTCCTTAGCTCAGTCGGTGAGAGCATGCGGCTGTTAACCGCAGCGTCAATGGTTCGAGTCCATTAGGAGCGCCATTTTAGGAAATTCAACACACTATTTAGTGTGTTTTATTTTTATTACTTTTAAAAAGAAAAATTATACAGTAAAAAAGTAAAAATAAGGAGTTACGAATGGAAATTTCTTAGATAAAAATTAAAAGCAAGTGAGCCGAGCAAAAGCATGAGTGTTCGAGCATAGCGAGTTTCATGTTTTACAGCGAAACGTTAATTTTTATCGTTAAGAAATTTACTCAGTAACGAATTATTTTTACTTTTATATAATTATAAGTATTTTTATTTTTACCCAAAAATTATCAACTAAATAATTGTCTTTGCTGATATTATTTTTCTTCTAAAAGTGTCTTCATAGTTTTTTATGAACTCACCAGTTCCTATGATATAGTAGTGAGCATCATAGATGTCATCTAATTTTTCTTTAATAAATCTATGTTTATTCTAGGGTTGTATACCTGTGAATACAGGGATTGTAGTTATAATTTTTAATATTATAGCTCCTAATCTTTCATGATAAGTTGTCTTAGCTAAAGTTCTATTAGAATAGAATAAGCTAACCTTACCTTGATAATCAATTTTTCAAGTTCCATAAGCATTGGTATAATTGGTGCAATACCTATACCTGAAATCAAGAAAACAATTTCTTTATCAGAGAATTTAAAACCAAAAGCTTCCTGTTGCTTTAGTAACAGTTGCACTGTCTCCTTTTTTTCATAGCTAAACATCTTTGTTTAAATTCACTATCACTAGTTCTCATAACAAATCTTAATAAATCTTCATCAGGGTGAGAAGCTATAGATAAAGCTCTAGCAAAAATTTTTTATCTTGAGGATCTTCCCACATTTAAAAATGTATATTGTCCCTATTTTAAATTCATAATCACTTGGTTTAGTGAAAAATTAGTTCAATAGTATTTTCTGCAACATCATTTCTTTCAACTAAATTTAAGTCATATATATCCATAATCCGCCTACCTTTAAAAATAATATTTTTTTGATTATAACATAAAAAATTGAACTATAAAAGAAAAATTTTTTTGTAAATGATGTCTACTAATGATAATAACTTAAAAAGAAGTATAGTTCATATAAAGTAGGAAAAGTAAAATATATTTTTTTATAATAAAATTGAAATATTTACTTTTACTTTTTTCGTTTTATATAATAAAATTAATAGGTTGATAACACTATATATTGTGTTATTATTTTTATTTTCACACAATATATGGAAAATAATGAGTTTAAGGAGTGTTTAGAAATGATTAAAGTTTATGGAAAAGAAAACTGTAGCAAATGTACATCTTTAAAAGGGATATTAACAGATAGAAACATTGAATTTGAATACATTGAAGATGTAAAAACACTTATGATAGTTGCTAGTAAAGCAAGAATTATGAGTGCACCAGTAATAGAATACAACGACACAGTCTACTCAATGGAAGCCTTCTTAAAGGTGATCTAATGACTAATGAGAGAAGAAAAGTTATCAATAGAGATAACATAGTTGAAGATTTAAATATAGAGAAGATAAGAGAAAAAGCTTTTTAAGAGCCTGTGATGGTTTTAGAAGTAAATATGGTTGAATTAGAAAGTAATATAGATTCAATCTACGAAGAAAATATCACAACTCAAAAGATACAAGCCTCTTTAATAAATACAGCTGTTACTATGACAAAGCTTTTGAAGAAAGTGACTGGGCTTATGTAGCAGGAAGATTACTGATGATGGAAGCTGAAAGAGAAGTTTACCATTCAAGAAAGTTTTCTTATGGAGATTTTGCTAAGACTATAAAGCATATGGTTGAATTAGGATTGTATGATGAAAGACTACTTACATATACAGAAGAAGAATTAAATCAAATATCTCAACTGATAGATTTAAGTAGAGATATGGTTTACGACTATGCTGGAGCAAATATGCTTGTCAATAGATATCTTATCAAACATGATGGGAAAAACTTATGAACTACCTCAAGAAACATTCATGGCTATATCTATGATGTTGGCATTAAATGAAAAAGAGGGAGAAACAAGAGTAAATATAGTAAAAAGAATTCTATAATGCTCTATCACTTAGAAAATTATCACTAGCAACACCAATACTTGCTAATCTTAGAATACCTAATGGGAACTTATCATCTTGTTTCATAACTGCAATAGATGATAATATAGAATCTATTTTTCTATAATATAGACTCAATAGCAAGAATTAGTAAAAATGGTGGAGGAGTAGGTGTAAACGTTTCAAGAATAAGAGCAAAAAGGTTCTATGGTAAATGGTTATTACAATGCAAGTGGTGGAGTTGTACCTTGGATCAGAATAATAAATGATACAGCAGTTGCAGTAAATCAACAAGGTAGAAGAGCAGGAGCAGTTACAGTAGCTTTAGATACTTGGCATTTAGATATAGAAACTTTCTTAGAACTTCAAAACTGAAAAATGGAGATCAAAGAGGAAAAGCTTATGATATCTATCCACAAGTTGTATGCTCTAACTTATTTATGAAGAGTAAAAATAATGAGTCTTGGACTCTATTTGATCCATATGAAATTAGAAAAATATGGAGTTGAACTTTGTGAGCTTTTATGGCTATGAATTCGAGAATCTATATGAAAAGCTAGAGAAAAGATAACGACATTAAGTTAAAGAAGGTTTTAAGTGCTAAGGAACTGTTTAAAAGCATAATGAAAACTCAATTGGAAACTGGAATGCCATATATCTTCTTTAAAGATAGAGCAAATGAAGTAAATCACAATTCTCATATGGAATGATAGGTAATGGAAAATCTATGTATGGAAAGTTTCTCAAACTTCAAACCAACTATAAATTTTTGTTGAGGAAGAAGATGAAACACATCTATAAGAAGAGTGAAATGGGAGAAATTCATACTTGTAACTTAATTTCTCTAACCTAGCTGAACTTACTTCGATGAATTAGAAAAACATGTTGCTTTAGCAGTGAGAGCTTTAGATAATACAATAGATTTAACTGTTACACCATTAAAAAGAATCAAATAAACATAACTTACTATATAGAACAATAGGAGTAGGGGCAATGGGACTTGCTGACTACTTGGCAAGAGAATATATGATCTATGAAGAGTCAATCAATGAAATAAATGAGTTATTTTGAAAGAATAGCACTTTATTCAATAAAAGCTTCAGCATTATTGGCAAAAAGATAGAGGAGCATATAAGGCTTTCAAAGGTTCTAAATGGGATCAAGCTATATTCTTTGGAAAGAAAAGAGAATGGTATGAAGCTAATTCTAAATTTAAAGATGAATGGAATGAAGCCTTTTATTTAGTGGAAGCTAATGGGCTAAGAAATGGTGAACTTACAGCAATAGCACCAAACACATCAACATCATTATTGATGGGATCAACAGCTTCTGTAACTCCAACATTCTCAAGATTCTTCATTGATCCAAAGAGGAGCTATACCAAGAACAGTTAAACATTTTAAAAGATAGAGCTTGGTTCTATCCAGAATTTAAAAATGTAACCTATCAGTTATGTAAAATCATGGCAAAGATAGGTTCATGGACAACACAAGGAGTATCTATGGAAATGGTCTTTGACTTAAACAAAGATATCAAAAGCCAAAGATATTGTATGACACTTTGATGACAGCTTGGGAAGAAGGATGATAAGAGTGTCTACTATATAAGAACAATTCAAAAGAATACAAATAATATTTCTGAGAAAGAGGAGTGTGAAAGTTGTAGTGGATAGAAAGAAATTATTTAACTCAGAAGGTGATGATACATTAAATGCAAGAAAAATAATAAAGGGAAATTCAACTAACCTTTTTAACTTGAATAATGTTAGATATCAATGGGCTACTCAATTGTATAGAACTATGATGGCAAAATTTCTGGATACCAGAAAAGGTAGATTTAACTCAGGATAAAAACGATTATGAAAAATTTAACTTTACCTGAAAGAGAAGCTCATGATGGAATATTGTCATTCTTAATTTTCTTAGACAGTATACAAACTAATAATATTCCTAATATTTCAGACCATGTAACTGCACCAGAAGTAAATATGTTACTGGCTATACAAACTTTCCAAGAAGCTATACATTCTCAATCTTATCAATATATAATTGAGTCTATACTTCCAAAACAAAAGTAGAGATTTAATCTATGATAAATGGAGAGATGACAAGGTATTATTTGAAAGAAATAGTTTTATTGCAAAAAAATATCAAGATTTCATAGATGAGCAATCAGATGAAAATTTTGCTAAGGTTATAATAGCAAACTACTTTACTTTGAATCATTATATTTCTATAATGGATTTAACTTTTTCTATCTTCTAGCAAGTAGAAATAAAATGGTAGGAACTTCTGATATTATAAGACTTATCAATAGAGATGAGTTATCACATGTTGTTCTTTTCAGAAGTATAGTTAAGGAAATCAAAAATGATTATCCTGAATTCTTCTCAGCTGAAACAATCTATTCTATGTTTAAGACAGCTGTTGAACAAGAAATTAACTGGACAGAACATATAATTGGAAATAGAGTATTGGGTATAACTTCTCAAACAACAGAAGCATATACAAAATGGCTAGCTAATGAAAGATTAAAATCATTAGGTTTAGAACTCTATATTCTGGATTTAATAAAAATCCATACAAACACTTAGAAAGATTTGCTGATACTGAAGGAGAAGGTAATGTTAAAATCTAACTTCTTTGAAGGAACAGTTACTAGTTACAATATGAGTTCTTCTATTGATGGTTGGGAAGATTTCTAAGAATTGGAACTTAATATTTATACTATTAAAGATTATATGTTATAATTAATTAGCGAAAGAAGTAAAAATTTAAAAGAAAGTAAAAATAGCACTTACTGGAATAGGTGCTATTTTTTTATTTTCTATAAAGTTTGTTTTTATTCTGTAATCTAATTCAGAAAAGTCAATAAATCTAGCTTGTCTATGGATTTCTTTTCCATTGTAAAATAATATAACAACTGGTGCTGAATATAGGTTCAATTGACCTACTGCCTCAGTCATTTCATCAGCTTGAATATAATAGGAAGTATAATTATTTTTATCTGTTATTTCTTTAACCTTTGGAAAAATCTACCCACAAACTGAACAGCCTTCACTTTTTATGAAATGTGTTAGAACACTCGTGACTTTAGTCGTGAGACATGTACTCGTAGGGTATGAATAACACCAACATTGAAAATGTTGTATTAAAATTGCAATTTTACTAGTTTTTAGTATAATATATTTAGGAACATTAGCAACTGAATATATGGAGTTAAGGCTAGTAAACAGTAGCCTCTAAAATATTCACTGTTCTGTATAGTTGTTCTTTTTAAATATAATATACAGATAAAAGTAGCAGTGTAGATGCAAGTCTTATCCAGTAGTGGCTATCGTGGACTAGCCAAAAAGAATAAGGGTTTTAAAAACCAAACTTCAGAAGATAACTTACTTTTTCAGTTATCTTATGAAGCTCTCGACTCTAGCACTCGTAGGGTGTTAGTCATGAGTAGTTCACATATAACAAAAATTTTTCTTCATTTTTAATTGTTTCTAATAAAATCATTATAAGTTTTAATTTTTCCATTATAATTTCACTGCCCTAGTCATAATAAATGTGGGGAATATTCATCTCATGAAGTCTTCTTCACCACCAGTGTCATCTTCAATATTTGTCAAAGATAAAACCTGCTTTTTAACTGTCCACCAAGTTGTTCACTTAGAGTATGTGAAAATTGGTAACCACAGTCCATTTTTTTAAGAAATTCTTTATGTTCTTCATTTTTAAAGGGATTAAATGGCATAGAAAAAAACTATTTTTTCTTCATTTTTCATCTAATACATAATTGATTATTGTATCCAGTCCACAAGTAAAATTCCACCTTTTTCAAGATTCTATAACATTCTTTAAAAAAACAGGTTCTACACTTTTCAATATAGCAATTACTTACTGGATGAAAAATTATATCAAAACTTTCATCTTCAAAAGGTAAGATTTTTGTCATATCTGCTTTTTACAATATTTACTTTTATAATTTTTCTCTTTCTGCAACCATTTTTTTCAGATGCTAATTGCTCATCTGAATAATCAAGCACAGTACAATCAGCACCTAAAGCAGTAAATATAGGATTTGTTGTCCTCCACCAGAAGCCAAACCTAATAATTTTTACCTTTTAAAATCTCCAAACCATTCATGAGGAACAAATTTTACTGGTGTAAGCTTTTACATCCCAATCTCCATTTAAAGCCTTGATATATTCTTCATGACTTATAGCTCTTCCCCACTCCCCAATCTTCTTCTTTTAATCCATCTATTTATTGTTGCAGCATTAATATCTTGGTAACTCATTTTTATTTCCTCCCTACAATAGAATTATTCTAAATCAATCCAAAATCTTTTTCTTATTTTCACCATCGACATTTTCTAATATCTTCTAATTTGGCATTGGCAGATAAAATAACTTTCTCACTGGCAATATTATCTTCATCACAAGTGATAAGAACTTTTTATTTTTAGCTCTTTGCATTTCTCTAAAGCAAGTTTTTAACATTTGTTTAGCATATCCTTTATTTCTTTCAGTTTTTCTAACACCATATCCAATATGTCCACCAACCTGAGTTAGATATTCATTCAGATAATGTCTAATATCTATCATTCCTACAATATAATTATCTTTTTCTCTTACTGCTAAATATGTTGATGAAGGAACAAGTCCTTTAGGAACAGTGTCTTCACAACTTCTTTTTTAATTCTTCAAGCCAAACTTCAATGGAAGAAAATCTATCTAAACCAGCTGAACCATTTATAATAGGGCTTTTCTACTAAGGATTCTTCCTTATATTTAATAATTTCATCTGCATAAGATAAGTCAGGTTTAACTAAAATAATTTTTATCCATAATAAGCTCCTTTCAAAAATAAAAAATTTTTGTATATTTGAATAATAACATAAATTGTTAAAAATAAATTTGTGTTAATATAGTTTTAACTTACAATCAATTTTTAAGGAGGATTTTTATGAGAAAAAGTTTTAGTAAAAAGACAGCATTATTACCTCTACCAGTATATATTATTGGAACTTATGATGAAAATGGAAAAGCTAATGCTATGAATTTAGCTTGGGAACACAATGTGGTTATCATGAAGTTTCATTGAGCATAGCAAAAGAACATAAGACAATGTCAAATATTTTATTAAAGAAAAGAATTTATAATAAGTTTAGCAACTAAAGCTACAAAAGATATTGCAGATTACTTTTGAATAGAATCAGAAACAAAAGTAGATAAAATAGAAAAATCAGAGTACATGTAGTAAAAAGTGAAAATATAGATGCTCCAATTATAGAAGAATTTCCATTGACTCTTGAATGTGAGTTGTAGAAATTCAAGAAGAATTAGGAGATTATAGAGTATTGCTGAAATTATTAATACATTGGTTGATGAAGCTGTATTAAATGAAAAAGGACAAATAGATGTGGATAAATTAGAACTTATAACTTTTTGACTCAATAACAAATTCATATCGTGTACTTGGTGAAAAGGTAGGGCAAGCTTTTTAAAAGATGGAGCAAAAATAAAATAATAAAAATCCCACAGAAAACTCTGTGGGATAAATATTATATATACTTTTGGTAATTAACGTTTTGAGAATTGTGGGCTTTCTTCTTGCTTTTTCTTTCCATATTTCTTTCTTTCAACCATTCTTGAGTCTCTAGTTAAGAATCCAGCTCTCTTAAAGCAGCCTTTAAACTATCATCAGCAAGTACTAAAGCTCTTGCAACACCGTGTCTGATAGCTCCAGCTTGTCCAGAGTTACCTACCAACTACATTTACTTTAACTGCATATTTGTCTAAAGTTTCTGTTAAAGCTAAAGGTTGTTCAACAATTCTAGAAAGGATTGCTCTTCCACCGAAATATTCGTCCATACCTTTACCGTTTATTTCTACTCCTTGTCCACCAGGAATTAATCTTACTCTTGCTACTGAAGTTTTTCTTCTTCCAGTTCCTAAAAATTGAGTTATTTTTTCTGCCACTGTTCTACCCCCTTATTATAATTCTACCTTGTTTGGTTTTTGTGCAGTATGAGAATGTTCTGTTCCTACAAATACTCTAAGTCTTGTTAGTTGTTGTCTTCCTAATTTGTTTTTTGGAAGCATTCTCTTAACAGCTAGCATTAAAAGTTCTTCAGGTTTTTTAGCTAAGATTTCTCCTAGTTTTCTTGCTCTTATTCCTCCAGGGAATCCAGAGTGATTGTAGTAAACTTTGTCATTTAATTTTTTACCAGTTACAACTAGTTTTTCAACATTAGTAACTACAACATAGTCTCCACCATCTATATGTGGTGTAAATGTTATTTTTTTCTTTACCCATTAATTTTTTTAGCAATTTCAACTGCTAATCTTCCCTAAAATTTGTCCTTCTGCATCATAATGGTGCCACTCTCTGACAACATCTTCTTTTTCTTTGCATAAAAGTATATTTTTCACTTTTAAATCCTCCTAATATGGTTATATTTTTAATATAACGCAACGATTACCTTTGTGGGAAAGGCTTACATCTGATTATTATAGTCTTTTTAGATTATGTCAATATATTTGTTTAATTTCATGGTCTTTATTAAAAAAATATTTTCAGCTATAAGATTTCCAGCCTTATCGTAAACTTTTACAGATCTACCGTTCTTACTTCTATCTTCTACTTGCATAAGTTGTCCATTTTCATAATATATCTTACTATTTACAGTTCCATCTATGCTAGGTGAAAGTTCAAGTAAAAATTTTTCCACTTGGATAGTACATAACAGCAGTTGTACCCTTTAATTGAATAGAGGGTTTTTCCATTCTTATATTCAGCTTGAATAGTATCGAAGTTAAAAAGATAAAGAGCAGTTTTTACTAAATTTTTCTTTTTGAGAACATATCTAAAAAGAGATTTTTTTAGCAGGTTCACCATTTATTCTAATTCCTTCATCTGAATTAGAGAAAACTTCTTTTCCATTTTCATGATATACAGCTAAATCTGTTTTTATCCATAGTGAATAATTTTTCCACTTGAATAGAAAATAGTCATTTTTACCTTCAATTTGAGATAATAAATCTCCATTTTCATAATATATTTTTCCTGAAATTAATTTTTCCTTGAGTGTAATTTAACTCAGAAATAGTTTTTTCCATTTTTCATAGTAAGTAGTTTCAGTACCTTCAACCTTATTATTAACTATATTAATTTTTCCATATAGTTTTCCACTTGGATAGTATCTTTCTTGAAGTCCATCAGCTAAACCTTCTTTTAAAGTTTCCTTTTATGATAACACCATTTTTTCTTTATATTCTTGTTTTCCATTAGCAAGAACATTGTCTACATACAAGCTACCATTTTTTTCTTTCATAGTTTTTACTTGTGCTTATGTTTTGTATTTTTTTATTTCTTTAACTTCACCTCCTGAGTTGCCGACAATATTATCTAGAGTTGACACAGGCAGTAAAAATTAATGCTAATAATATAATTCCTTTTTTCATATAACCTCCTAAAGATAAAAAAAGATAGGCTATTGAAAATTTTAATTTTACAACAGCCATCCTTTTTATAATTTTAATCTAATTTTTTTAATATCTGTAACTAAATCAAAAACCACCAACGATTTTATCTCCTTCTTCGTTGTAAATATTTTCTGAGTCCCCATCTATTTCGTATAATGGTTTACCATCTCTATAATTTAGAATGCTTCCACCTTCTTTTTTCTTTCATAAAGGTATTTCCATTTTTTAAAGAAAAACTCAGTTTCACCTGTACTATCATTTACTGTTAATAAAGTTTCACCTGTTGAATATAGATAGTTTATAACCTCACCATTAGCATCTATCTTAGCAATAACTACATCTCCTTTTACAAGTTCAAATGTTCCATCATCTAATTTTTTTAGAGTTGCACCAATATCTGTTAGATCATCATCTTCAATTTAGAAACTACTTCATTATTTTCATTATATAAAGTTGTTTCATTAGAGTTACCAATCATAAAAGGATTACCATTTTCATGATAATAAGTATATTCTTCTTTTTCAGCATCATAACTTAAGATTAGACTTCCATCATCATAATAAAGTTTTATGTCACCATTCTCAGCAAAATTTCCTAGTAAGTTCCCATTCTTATAGTATAATTCTTTAGATGTCATCTCACCATTTACAAAAGTTTCCTTTGCCATGATACTACCATCTTCATAATATTCTTCAAATAATCCATCAGGCAAACCATTTACAAAAATTTCCTTTTACTTTGTATTTACCTGTTTTAAATTCAAAAATTTCCAGTAGCTTCTTTTTCCGTCAGCAAACATAAGTCCGTCTTTTAATTCATATTTTACTCCACCACAAGCAGATAATAACATTACAAAAATTAATAATAGTGCTGATAATATTTTTCTTCATAACAACCTCAATTTATTTTTTAATCTTAATTATATCATATATCTGGAATTTTAAGTTAATCTATTTTTAATATCTGTAATTTCATCGAAAGTAGTAATTATTTTTTTCACCTTCTCTATTGTAAATAGTCCATTCTTTACCTTTAGATTCATATAGTAATTTTCCATCTTTATAGTAAAATCTAGTAATATTTCCATCTTTCAAAAAGTATTCCCATTTTTAAATAAAAGTTTTGTATACAGAATTATCCAATTTCATTAATGTTTCTCCAGTTGAATAGAAATAAGTTGGAGTTCCATAAGCACTTATTTTACCTATAACTTATTATTTTTAATAATTTCAAATGAACCATCTTCTAAATTTTTAAAAGTTATATCATCATCTAAACGAATTCCATTTTTCTATTCTAGATAAAACTTCTTTATTTTCATTATATAAAGTTGAGTAGTAGTTCCAACAATAACCAATAAAAGGATTTCCATTTTCAAAGTAGACTGTATTTTCACCTTTTTCCTTATCAAATCTCATAAGAGTTGACCATCATCATAGAAAATATCCATTCTTTTTATCTTTTTAAATAAGTGCTCATTAATTTTTCCATTTCTGTAGTATACTTGTAAACCTAAAAACTCTCCATTTACATAAATATCTTTTCTCATAATGCTTCCGTCAGAATAATATACTTCTATTTCATTAGCTAGACCATTAATAAATTTTCCTTTAGATTTAAAAACCATTAAAATTAAACTCCAAAGTTTCCAGTAGCTTCTTTTTCATCTTCATACATAACTCCATCTCTGAATTCATATTTTATTTCCCACAAGCAGATAAAGGTATTAAAAATACTAATAAAAATATTAATAAAACTTTTTTCATAAATCCTCCTAAGTTATAAAAAGGATTAAAAAGCTTTTTCAACTTTTAACCTCTTATTTAATTTTAATTTAATTTTTAACATCTGTAATATTATCAAAAGTTACTTATAATTTGTTTTTCCTTCTCTATCAAAAGAAATTTCCATTCTCCTCCAGTTAGACTCATCTGAACCTCTCACGACCGACACCCTACGAGTGCTAGAGTCGCGAGGTTCTTAAGTACTATTTAGTTTCTTTTTGAATATCTAGTATTCAAATACTAGCTAATTTCCTTAAGACTTTAATGGACAAAGCTCTCCGTTGAGAACATTTACATCCTGTTGGCTCGGTTCAAAACCAGTTTTTATTTTAAAATCCCATACATTTTAATGTTTTTTTACATTTCCTTTTTTTATTCTTTCAATTTCTTCATTATGCAATTTAACAAAATTTTTTTAAATTCTTTTTTTGTGCTTTTTCTATATTTACTTCTTCTAAATTTTTCTTTTTACATTCTTTATTAAAAATGCAGAATACAAATCTCTTTGTATTTTATTTCCTAATATTTCTACCCATCTTTTTGATAGACTTTTCTTTTCATATTCATTTGTACTATGATTTAGTTGACTAGCTTTTTACTTTAAAAAGTATCAATTTTTTATTATATTTTTTTCCAATATATTCTAATTTTCTATTTATTATCTCAATTAATAATGCAGGTGCTCTATTTGATAATGATTTTCCAAATCTCTTTTTCTTTTTAAATTTTCCAGTTTTTTTCAGATATTTCAGTTTTCTTGCTTCTTCTCTGTAAAAGCTTTTAAAATTCATATTTTTCAACTTTTACTATTGTTCCAATTTCTAGTATACTATTCGCTAAAATATTATGAGATTGCTTTTCTTTTATCAGCGATTTTTTTCTCTGTATATTTGCAAAGTTTTAATTGAGTTTTTAAAATATGATTTACTCTTTTTCCATTTTTCTTTATTTTCTATATTAATAGTACCATCAGCATTGTATTTATTAGGATTATTTGCTCTTCTCTGTCTATCTAGTTTTTCTTTTGTAACCTTATTTTTTTCTTTTTCATTTATTTCTATATTTTTCAGCTAAAATCTTTTAATTCTACTTTATTATCACTAACGATTGCTATTGTTGAAGTTCCTATATCAATTCCAATTTCATTTTTCTTCACCAACTTTATGTTTTTTTAGGAGGTGTCCCCTCAAAAGTTATTTGAACATAGTATTTATTTTTTTCCATTTACAACCCTCTTAAGTAATCTACAATACAATAACTTATCTAAAAAAACAACTTTGTGCATATTTATCATTATTTTTTTATTATTACTGGAATCTTTAAGCCTAACCAAGATATGCAACAATCTTCTTTAAAAAAATCTAAGTCCTGTAATATTACCTTTTTCTCTAACAGAATAGAAATTTTCATAACTTTTTAAAATATACTTTTTTTAGCTTTACCATACTTAAATTTTTTCATAAGTCGCAAAAAGCTCTTTCAGCTAATTCTTGTCCCATTTGAGAACCTATATTCTTTTTTTAAATTTTTTTGTGTCATAGGTTTTACATACTTATTTAATTCAAATTTAGATATTGAATATTTTTTTATCTAATTCTTTATATCTTTTAGATTGCTCTTTTTTTATCTAAATTACTGATTTCTTTATATTCAGAAGAATTTATCATTTTTCTATGTCTTTTAAGAATTTCACTAAAGGCAAGAATTATATATCATTCTGGCTATGTTTAGTCTCTTTTCTAAAATATGTTCTTGCCATAGTTCAGTTTTTTTAAAGCTAATGTCAATACATAATTCGCCATGGTTCCTCCTTCTCATCTTTCTTTTTTTGAGTTTGGATATTCTTCTATATTTTATACACCACACTATATGATATTGAATTGAATGCACATATCCTCTTCCAAAATTAATATTCGATATTTTTTTATTATCATTTTTTTATTATACTATATATTTAACTATTTCAAATTTTTTTGTAAACAAAAATATACCATTCATCTCACGACTAACACCCTATGAGTGCTAGAGTCGCGAGTGTTCTGGCATAATTCATAAAAATACTGTCAAATAAAGAAAAAAATATTTTATAGATTTAACTATGATTTATAATTATAAATTTATAAGGATTGTAATTTTTACAAATTTATACTCTAAAAATTTTAGTATATTAAAATGATGAATTTATAAAAACATAGATGAAATTAAACTTAGAATATCTACTTATAAAAATAAAGAAAAAGTAAAAAGAAAAAAATAATATGAAATAAAAAGAACAAAATGAATAATAATCATTACAGCTAACTATTAAATTTTTTTAATGACTTTTTAGGGATAAAATAACACTAAAAATTTAAAAATCATCAAAAACCCCCTGAAAAAGCTTGAAAAACATTAAAAGATATGATAAAATTAATGTCAACAAAAATCAGTATATTATAGCTGTCCGAAAAATAAAATAACAGTTGTAATAAAAATGGAAAGTGGGAAAATACATAGTCTAAAATACATTAGTTTTATACATAAAAGGAGAGAGAATGAATAACAAAGAGAGAGATGAAAAATTTCTGAAATCTTGGTTAAAAAGAAAATCAGTATAACAACTTCTACAGTTGTTAGTTTTTAATTACTGGCAGTAGGAGGGGAACAGCCTACAGGGGTTAATGCCAATGAAGTGGTAATGGAAATGCTGTAGCAGTAGGAACACAATCAAATTCAACAGCTGGAGGAGTAGCAGTAGGAAGAAAAGCTCAAGCTACAGAAATGAAGGAGCAGTAGCGGTAGGGGTTGAATCATCTACAAATCAATATGGAGTAGCTATAGGATATAAGGCAGGGCAAGAAAACTGGACACCTGGAGGTGCTTCACATAGTAATATAACAATAGGGGCAAATACTAAAGTTGGAGATAAAGGATCTACTAACTCTGTAGGACAGTCAATAGCTATAGGATCTTCACAAGGTAATGGAGCTTGGGCAAAAGGAACACAAGCAATCGCAATAGGATCTGATACTATTGCAGAAGGGGACTCTTCTGTAGTAATAGGTGGAGATGACATAGATAGAGCTATAAGTAAGACAAAAAGTTATGTAAAGAAATCTTATGATAAAAATGATACTGAAACAAGTACAGCAGTAAATAATCAAAGTTTAGATGATATATATAAAGATTTAACAGAAACACATCTGGTTTGGGTGGATATAGAGGAACTACAGCTGGAGAAGCATCAGTTGCTTTTAGGGGTAAAAAGCTGCAGCAGGAGATCTTGCAACAGCCTTAGGGAACTATGTCAGAAGCTAAAGGAATAAACTCACTTGCTTTAGGAACAGGAGCTCTTGCTACTCAAGCTAATGCAGTTGCTGTTGGTGCAGGTTCTTCAACAGAAGGTCTTAAAGCTAAAAGAATAACTGATGCAAGTATAGCACTAGCAGATGGTTCTACTGCAAATTTTACAAACTTTGCAGGAGCAACTGGAGTTACAGAAGGGATATGGTTTCTTTTGGTACAGCAGGACGTGAACGTCAATTAAAAATATAGCACCTGGGGAACTTTCAGCTACAAGCACAGATGCAGCTACTGGTTCGCAGTTATTTTTCTGTTGCCAAAAATTAAGTGAAGATATCAATAGCAAAATTTAAATATGTTTCTATAAAATCAAATGATGCTGGAAACAAATTAAATGACGGAGCAACAGCAAAATAATGCTATTGCTAGGACTCTAATGCTTCAACAAAAGGTTGAAAGTGCAGTTTCTTTAGGAGATGGAGCAAATATAGTTGCAGCTCCCTACAACAGATAAAGCTGGAAAACTTTTTACAAAACAGTAATGTCATCAGGTTCTGGAGTAGCTATTGGGAAAAACGCTTCTGCAGTGCAAGCTGGGGTAGCTATAGGAGATACTTCTTCTACAGTTACATCAGGTATAGCTATAGGTAGAAAGCAAAAAGTAACAAATAAATATGAAGCAGCTTCAGAGCTATATGCAAAGGGGATAGCCAAGATGGGTATCTTAACTATGATCGTGTACAAAACCCCTGATAATTTACAATATAGTAAAAACAGAAACTACAGGAAATAATATATTCAGTCAGACAGATATAATGGACAAGGTATTGCAATAGGATATAAAGCAGAATCAAATATGTTTGGTACAAGTTTAGGTAACAGTGCGGTTGCAAAACAAGGTGGACTAGCTTTAGGAACTTTCTCTAGAGCTGAAGGAGCAACAGCAACAGCTATAGGTCTAGGTGCTAACTCTAGTGGAGCTAGAGGAATAAGCATGGGTAGACAAGCTCTGCAACTACAGCTGATTCAGTAGCAATAGGTACAGGAGCAAGAGGAGGAGCAACTAGTGCTGGAGGAAGTGTAGCAGTAGGGGGAGGAGCAGCAGCGACTGGAACTCAAGCTATAGCAATTGGAGGTCTTTATGGTAATGACCTTTATTCGTCATCTGCAACAAAAGATGGAGCAGGAAACTTAACTAAAAATACTCAAGCTAGTGGAGAAGCTTCTATAGCTATGGGGGTTAATACAAAGGCAACAGGTAAACAAGCATTAGCAATGGGTGCAAGCTCAAGCTAAATCAGAAGCAGCATTAGCAGTAGGTGTTAATGCAGTAGTGATAAAGGAATAGCAATAGGAAAAATTCTATTAGTAGACAAGATGGAAGTATATCTTTAGGTCTAGGTGCTAGTAATAATGGTGGAGTAGCAATAGGAGGCTGCAAATGCAATAGTTCAAAGTACTGATTCAACTATCGGCAATGGATTAGCATTTGGAAAGGGTTCTGTTGCTAAAGGAAGTGTTAGTATAGGAGATGAATCTTATTCAGATCATTTGGGAGTATCAATAGGATATAAGGCAGGAAATGGGAACTCTAACACTGGAAGATCGTATAGCAATATTACAATAGGATCTTATACTAAAGCAGGAGAAGCTGGAAAAATAGTAAGTCAAGGAATAGCAATCGGAAGTGGAACAAAAAGAAAAGGAAGGAGCTTGGGCAAGGAGATCAATCAATAGCGATAGGATCAAATACTGCAGCTAAGGAGATTCATCTATAGTAATAGGTGGAGATGATCTTGATGCTGTTTCTTTCAAGGACTAGTTACAAAAAGATTTTTGATAAAAATGGAACTCAAATAAGTACTCAAAAATGTAAATAATCAAAGTTTAAATGATATATATAGAATTTAACTAGGAAGAACAGAAGGTTTAGGATATAGAGTATATAATGGAACTAATAGTGGTCAAGGTGCAGTTGCTTTAGGAGTAAAGGCTGAAGCTGGAGATATAGCTCTAGCTATAGGAACTTTATCAGAAGCTAAAGGAATAAACTCAGTTGCTATAGGTACAGGAGCTCAAACTCCACAAGCTAATGCTGTTGCTATGGGTGGAGGATCTACAACAGTAGGTATTCAAGGAAGAAAAGTTACAGATGCAGATGTAACACTTACAGATGGAACTACTATGAGATATGGAAACTTTGCTTGAGCAACTAATGTTGAAGAAGGTAGTATGGTTTCTTTTTGGTGAGAAGGTAAAGAACGTCAATTAAAACATAGGCACCAGGAGAAATCTCGGCTACAAGTACAGATGCAATAAATGGTTCTCAATTATATTCAGTTGCTAAAAAGCTTGGAGAAGGATGGAAAGCAGATGCAGGTGGAAACAAAATTGGCTAGTCTACATTGACATCAGTTAAACCAGGAAATACTGTAGTTTATTCAGCAGGTTCTAACTACAAGTTAAACAAACTGTAGATGCTATTAATGGTAAGCAAACTTATGAATATAGTTTAAATAAAAGATTTAATAGGATTAGATTCAGTAACAACTAAAAATTAACAGTACCAGGAACAGGTGGAAAAGATACTGTAATAGATAATAATGGTATTAACGCTGGTAACAACAAAATAACAAATGTAGCACCAGGAGTAAATGGAACTGATGCGGTTAATAAAAACCAATTAGATCAAAAATTGAGATAACACAATAAAATTAGGTGGAGATAAAGGAACGACAGGAACACAAAATTTATCAAAAGCTGGAGGTCTTCAATTTAATATAAGAGGTGGATGGATTAGAAACATCAGCATCAGGAACAGATGTAACAGTTCAATTAGATACTGTAACAAAACAAAAACTAAATAAAGCAGTATTGCCATTAAAATTTAGTGGAGATGACTATGATCCGTTTGATGAAGTAAGCACTGTAGTGTCTAAAAAGAATTAGGGACAAAAATTAGAAATAGTTGGAGGGCAGATGCTACAGATCCTACAAAAGTATCTAACAATAATATTGGTACTATGGTAGATGGTACTGGAAAAATAAATATAAAACTTGCAAAAGAATTAAAAGACTTAACATCTGCTGAATTCAAAACACCAGCAGGAGATAAGACAGTAATAAATGGAGATGGATTAACAGTAACTCCAGTAGCTCCAGGAGCAGCACCAATTTCTGTAACTAAAGACGGAATCAGCGCTGGAGATAAGAAAGTAAGTAATGTAGCGCCAGAACTATAAGTGCAACATCAAAAGATGCAATAAATGGTTCTCAATTCCATGGGTTAGCTAAAAATACTATCCAATTAGGTGGAGATAATGCTACAACAACAGAAATACTCAAACACTAGATAAAACTGGTGGAATTAAGTTCGACATAGTTGGGGCAAATGGAATTACTACAGAAGCTAAAGATGGAAAAGTAACTGTATCAGTAGATCCTTCAAAACTATCGGCTGGAAATAGTAAGTTAAGTTACACAGCAAATGGAGATACAACTAAACAAGAAGTTAAACTATCTGATGGATTAAATTTCACAGATGGAAACTTAACAACAGCAAGTGTAGCAGCAAATGGAGTAGTAAAAAGATGATGTAAAAACATCAGCGCTAACATCAACACCAGATGGAAAAAGTAACAGTTCAACAACAGACGGAGTAGCAACAGCTAAAGACGTAGCTAATGCAATAAATAACTCAGGATGGCAAGCAAATGCAGATGCAACAGGAACAGGTATAAAAACTGGAACTCAAGCGCAAAAACTAGTTAAAAATGGATCAACAGTAACTATGTAGCTGGAGATAATTTAACAGTAGCACAAGATGTTGATGCATCAGGAAACCATAAATATACATATAGTTTAAATAAAGATTTAAAAGACTTAGATTCAGTAACAACTAAGACTATAACAATTCCAGGAGCAACACCAGGAACAAAAATGATGTAGTAATAGGAAAAAGACGGAATCAGCGCAGGAAATAAACCAATAACAAATGTAGCAGATGGAGTAAAATGGAAAAGATACTGTAAACAAGAGTCAATTAGATAAAATTGGAGATAATGAAATTAAATTAGGTGGAGATAATGCAACTGTAACAGCAGGACAAAAATTATCAAAAACTGAGGACTTCAATTCAATATTAAAGGTGCTAATGGAATAGAAACATCAGCATCTGGAACAGATGTAACAGTTAAATTAGATGCAGCAACAAGAGAAAATAGATAATACAGCAGATAAAGAAACTTATCTAATTTAACACCAGCAGGAAAAAGATGTAATAAAAAGATACAGCAGCTTGGAAAGTAAAAAGCTAATAACAATACAGCTGAAACAGTAAAAGGTGGAGACGAAGTAGTATTTAAAGATGGAGCTGGAGTAACAATAACTCAAAATGGTAAAGAATTTACAATAGCAGCAGATACATCTAAGATCTCAAAAGATACTAAGATAAGCTACACTGCAAATGGAGCAGCGCCTAAGAAAGAAGTTTCATTAGCAGACGGATTCAACTTTGAAGATGGAAACTTAACAACAGCAAGTGTTGATACAGCAGGAAAAGTAAAATATGATGTAAAAACATCAGCGCTAACATCAACACCAGATGGAAAAGTAACAGTTCAACAACAGACGGAGTAGCACAGCTAAAGACGTAGCTAATGCAATAAATAACTCAGGATGGCAAGCAAATGCAGATGCAACAGGAACAGGTATAAAAACTGGAACTCCAAGCGCAAAACTAGTTAAAAATGGATCAACAGTAACTTATGTAGCTGGAGATAACTTAACAGTGGCACAAGCTGTTGATACAAATGGAAATCATAAATATACATATAGTTTAAATAAAGATTTAAAAGACTTGATTCAGTAACAACTAAGACTATAACAATTCCAGGAGCAACACCAGGAACAAAATGATGTAGTAATAGGAAAAGACGGAATCAGCGCAGGAAATAAACCAATAACAAATGTAGCAGATGGAGTAAATGGAAAAGACGCTGTAAACAAGAGTCAATTAGATAAAATTGGAGATAATGAAAATTAAATTAGGTGGAGATAATGCAACTGTAACAGCAGGACAAAAATTATCAAAAACTGGAGGACTTCAATTCAATATTAAAGGTGCTAATGGAATAGAAACATCAGCAGCAGGAACAGATGTAACAGTTAAATTAGATGCAGCAACAAAAAGGAAAAATAGATAATGCAGCAGATAAAACTTATCTAATTTAACACCAGCAGGGAAAAAGATGTAATAAAAAGATACAGCAGCTTGGAAAGTAAAAGCTAATAACAATACAGCTGAAACAGTAAAAAGGTGGAGACGAAGTAGTATTTAAAGATGGAGCTGGAGTACAAATTACACAAAATGGTAAAAGAATTTACAATATCAGCAGATACATCCCAAAGATCTCAAAAAGATACTAAGATAAGCTACACTGCAAATGGAGCAGCACCCTAAGAAAGAAGTTTCATTAGCAGATGGATTTAACTTTGAAAATGGAAACTTAACAACAGCAAGTGTTGATACAGCAGGAAAAAGTAAAATATGATGTAAAAACATCAGCACTAACATCAACACCAGATGGGAAAAGTAACAGTTCCAACAACAGACGGAGTAGCAACAGCTAAGACGTAGCTAATGCAATAAATAACTCAGGATGGCAAGCAAATGCAGATGCAACAGGAACAGGTATAAAAACTGGAACCCAAGCGCAAAACTAGTTAAAAATGGATCAACAGTAACTTATGTAGCTGGAAAATAATTTAACATAGCACAAGTTGTTGATACAAATGGAAATCATAAATATACATACAGTTTAAATAAAGATTTAAAAGACTTAGATTCAGTAACAACTAAGACTATAACAATTCCAGGAGCAACACCAGGAACAAAATGATGTAGTAATAGGAAAAGATGGAATCAATGCTGAAATAAACCAATAACAAATGTAGCAGATGGAGTAAATGGAACAGACGCTGTAAAACAAGAGTCAATTAGATAAAATTGGAGATAATGAAATTAAATTAGGGTGGAGATAATGTACTGCAACAGCAGGACAAAAATTATCAAAAACTGGAGGACTTCAATTCAATAGTAAAGGGTGCTAATGGAATAGAAACATCAGCAGCAGGAACAGATGTAACAGTTAAATTAGATGCAGCAACAAAAGGAAAAATAGATAATGCAGCAGATAAAAAACTTATCTAATTTAACACCAGCAGGAAAAGATGTAATAAAAGATACAGCAGCTTGGAAAAGTAAAAGCAAATAGTAATGCAGCTGAAAACAGTAAAAAGGTGGAGACGAAGTAGTATTTAAAGATGGAGCTGGGTAACAATAACTCAAAATGGTAAAGAATTTACAATAGCAGCAGATACATCTAAGATCTCAAAAGATACTAAGATAAGCTACACTGCAAATGGAGCAGCGCCTAAGAAAGAAGTTTCATTAGCAGATGGATTTAACTGAAAATGGAGCATTAACAACAGCAAGTGTTGATACAGCAGGAAAAGTAAAAATATGATGTAAAAACATCAGCACTAACATCAACACCAGATGGAAAAAGTAACAGTTCCAACAACAGACGGAGTAGCAACAGCTAAAGACGTAGCTAATGCAATAAATAACTCAGGATGGCAAAGCAAATGCAGATGCAACAGGAACAGGTATAAAAACTGGAACTCAAGCGCAAAAACTAGTTAAAAAATGGATCAACAGTAACTTCTGTAGCTGGAGATAATTTAACAGTAACATAGCTGTTGATACAAATGGAAATCATAAAATATACATATAGTTTAAATAAAGATTTAAAAGACTTAGATTCAGTAACAACTAAGACTATAACAATTCCAGGAGCAACACCAGGAACAAAATGATGTAGTAATAGGAAAGATGGAATCAATGCTGAAATAAACCAATAACAAATGTAGCAGATGGAGTAAATGGAACTGATGCAGTAAATAAAAATCAATTAGATCAAAAATTGGAGATAACACAATAAAATTAGGGTGGAGACACAGGAACAACAGCTACACAAAAATTTATCTAAAAGCTGGAGGCCTTCAATTTAATGTAGTAGGAGCTAATGGAATAGAAACATCAGCATCTGGAACAGATGTAACAGTTAAATTAGATGCAGCAACAAAAGGAAAAATAGATAATGCAGCAGATAAAAACTTATCTAATTTAACACCAGCAGGAAAAGATGTAATAAAAGATACAGCAGCTTGGAAAGTAAAAGCTAATAATAATACAGCTGAAACAGTAAAAGGTGGAGACGAAGTAGTATTTAAAGATGGAGCTGGAGTAACAATAACTCAAAATGGTAAAGAATTTACATGTAGCAGATACATCTAAGATCTCAAAAAGATACTAAGATAAGCTACACTGCAAATGGAGCAGCGCCTAAGAAAAGAAGTTTCATTAGCAGATGGATTTAACTTTTGAAGATGGAACATTAACAACAGCAAGTGTTGATACAGCAGGAAAAGTAAAATATGATGTAAAAACATCAGCGCTAACATCAACACCAGATGGAAAAGTAACAGTTCCAACAACAGACGGAGTAGCAACAGCTAAAGATGTAGCTAATGCAATAAATAACTCAGGATGGCAAGCAAATGCAGATGCAACAGGAACAGGTATAAAAACTGGAACTCAAGCGCAAAACTAGTTAAAAATGGATCAACAGTAACTTATGTAGCTGGAAATAACTTAACAGTAGCACAAGCTGTTGATACAAATGGAAATCACAAATATACATACAGTTTAAATAAAGATTTAAAAGACTTAGATTCAGTAACAACTAAGACTATAACAATTCCAGGAGCAACACCAGGAACAAAATGATGTAGTAATAGGAAAAAGATGGAATCAGCGCAGGAAATAAAGTTATCAAAGATGTAGCGCCAGGAGTAAATGGAACAGATGCAGTTAATAAAAACCAATTAGATCAAAAATTGGAGATAACACAATTAAATTAGGTGGAGACACAGGAACAACAGCTACACAAAATTTATCTAAAGCTGGAGGTCTTCAATTTAATGTAGTAGGAGCTAATGGAATAGAAACATCAGCATCAGGAACAGATGTAACAGTTAAAATTAGATACTGCAACAAAAGGAAAAATAGATAATGCAGCAGATAAGGATCTATCTAATATCACAACTGCAGGAAAAGATGTAATAAAAGATACAGCAGCTTGGAAAGTAAAAGCAAATAGTAATGCAGCTGAAACAGTAAAAAGGTGGAGACGAAGTAGTATTTAAAGATGGAGCTGGAGTACAAATTACACAAAATGGTAAAAGAATTTACAATATCAGCAGATACATTTAAGATCTCAAAAGATACTAAGATAAGCTACACTGCAAATGGAGCAGCGCCTAAGAAAGAAGTTTCATTAGCAGATGGATTTAACTTTGAAAATGGAAACTTAACAACAGCAAGTGTTGATACAGCAGGAAAAGTAAAATATGATGTAAAAACATCAGCACTAACATCAACACCAGATGGAAAAGTAACAGTTCCAACAACAGACGGAGTAGCAACAGCTAAAGACGTAGCTAATGCAATAAATAACTCAGGATGGCAAGCAAATGCAGATGCAACAGGAACAGGGGTAAAAACTGGAACTCCAAGTGCACAACTAGTTAAAAATGGATCAACAGTAACTTATGTGGCTGGAAATAATTTAACAGTAGCACAAGCTGTTGATACAACTGGAAATCATAAATATACATACAGTTTAAATAAAGATTTAACAGGTCTAGATTCAGTAACATCTAAGACTATTACAGTGCCAGGAGCACCAGGAACAAATGATGTAGTAATAGGAAAAGATGGAATCAGTGCAGGAAATAAAGTTATCAAGATGTAGCACCAGGAGTAAATGGAACTGATGCAGTAAATAAAAACCAATTAGATACTGCAACTAATGACTAATTAATAAGGGAATGAACTTCAGTGCAGATGACTATGATCCAGCGACTCCAAATACTACTGTTTCTAAGAAACTAGGAGAAAGATTAGAAATAGTTGGAGAGCAGATAAAACTAAATTATCTGATAACAACATTGGATCAATAGTAGATAACACAGGGAAAAAAATAAATGTAAAACTTGCAAAAAGAGTTAACAGGATTAACATCAGCTGAATTTAAAACAGCAGCAGGTGATAAGACTGTAATAAATGGAGATGGATTAACAGTAAGTCCAGCAACTCCAACAACAAGTCCAATATCTGTAACTAAAAGATGGAATCAGTGCAGGAGATAAGAAAGTAACTAATGTAGCACCAGGAACTATTAGTAAGACATCAACAGATGCAATAAATGGTTCTCAACTATATAACTTAGCTTCAAACACTATCCAATTAGGTGGAGATAAAGCTACAACTACAGATAAACAAACACTAGATAAAAATGGTGGAATCAAGTTTGATATAGTTGGAGCAAACGGAATTACTACAGAAGCTAAAGATGGAAAAGTAACTGTAACAGTAGATAGCTCAACAATAGGAGCAAATACTAAATTGAAATATAAATCTAACTCAGATGCAGCAACAGCTCAAGAAGTAAAACTATCTGATGGATTAGATTTCAAAAATGGAAACTTTACAACAGCAACTGTAGGAGCAAATGGAGAGGTTAAATATGACACTGTAACTCAAACTCTAAGTGTAAGTCCAGATGGAAAAGCAGGATTACCAAATCCAGCAACTCCAGGAGGAACAACACCAAATGGATTAGTAACAGCACAAGATGTTGCAAATGTATTAAATAGTGTAGGATGGAATGCAACAGCAGATGCGACAGGAACAGGGGTAAAAACTGGAACTCCAAGTGCACAACTAGTTAAAAATGGATCAACAGTAACTTATGTAGCTGGAGATAACTTAACAGTAGCACAAGATGTAACAGCTGGAGATCACAAATATACATATAGTCTAAATAAAAGTGTTAAAAGATTTAACATCAGCTGAATTTAAAACAGCAGCAGGTGATAAGACTGTAATAAATGGAGATGGATTAACAGTAAGTCCAGCAACTCCAACAACAAGTCCAATATCTGTAACTAAAAGATGGAATCAGTGCAGGAGATAAGAAAGTAACTAATGTAGCACTAGGAACTATTAGTAAGACATCAACAGATGCAATAAATGGTTCTCAATTATATAACTTATCTTCAAACACTATCCAATTAGGTGGAGATAAAGCTACAACAACAGATAAACAAACACTAGATAAAATCTGGTGGAATTAAATTTGATATAGTTGGAGCAAATGGAATTACTACAGAGGCTAAAAGATGGAAAAGTAACTGTAAAAGTTGATAGTTCAACAATAGGAGCAAAATTCTAAGTTGAAATACACAGCAAATGGAGATGCGCCTAAACAAGAAGTAAACATTAGCAGATGGGCTAAACTAAAAATGGAAACTTTCAACAGCAACTGTAGGAGCAAATGGAGAAGTTAAATATGATACTGTAACTCAAACTCTAAGTGTAAGTCCAGATGGAAAAGCAGGATTACCAAATCCAGCAACACCAGGAGGAACAACACCAAATGGATTAGTAACAGCACAAGATGTTGCAAATGCATTAAATAGTGTGGATGGAATGCAACAGCAGATGCGACAGGAACAGGGGTAAAACTGGAACCCAAGTGCACAACTAGTTAAAAATGGATCAACAGTAACTTATGTGCTGGAAATAATTTAACAGTAGCACAAGCTGTTGATACAACTGGAAATCATAAATATACATACAGTTTAAATAAAAGATTTAACAGGCTCTAGATTCAGTAACATCTAAGACTATTACAATGCCAGGAGCACCAGGAACAAATGATGTAGTAATAGGAAAAAGATGGAATCAGTGCAGGAAAATAAAGTTATCAAAGATGTAGCACCAGAGTAAATGGAACTGATGCAGTAAATAAAACCAATTAGATACTGCAACTAATGACTTAATTAATAAGGAATGAACTTCAGTGCAGATGACTATGATCCAGCGACTCCAAAATACTACTGTTTCTAAGAAACTAGGAGAAAGATTAGAAATAGTTGGAGGAGCAGATAAAACTAAATTATCTGATAACAACATTGGATCAATAGTAGATAACACAGGAAAAATAAATGTAAAAACTTGCAAAAGAGTTAACAGGATTTAACATCAGCTGAATTTAAAACAGCAGCAGGTGATAAGACTGTAATAAATGGAGATGGATTAACAGTAAGTCCAGCAACTCCAACAACAAGTCCAATATCTGTAACTAAAAGATGGAATCAGTGCAGGAGATAAGAAAAGTAACTAATGTAGCACCAGGAACTATTAGTAAGACATCAACAGATGCAATAAATGGTTCTCAACTATATAACAGCTTCAAACACTATCCAATTAGGTGGAGATAAAGCTACAACTACAGATAAACAAACACTAGATAAAAATGGTGGAATCAAGTTTGATATAGTTGGAGCAAATGGAATTACTACAGAAGCTAAAAGATGGAAAAAGTAACTGTAAAAAGTTGATAGCTCAACAATAGAGCAAATACTAAATTGAAATATAAATCTAAATCAGATGCAGCAACAAACTCAAGAAGTAAAACTATCTGATGGATTAGATTTCAAAAATGGAAACTTTACAACAGCAACTGTAGGAGCAAATGGAGAGGTTAAATATGACACTGTAACTCAAGACTTAAGTGTAAAGTCCAGATGGAAAAAGCAGGATTACCAAATCCCAGCAACACCAGGAGAACAACACCAAATGGATTAGTAACAGCACAAGATGTTGCAGATGCATTAAATAGTGTTGGATGGAATAGCAACAGCAGATGCAACAGGAACAGGTATAAAAACTGGAACTCCAAGTGCACAACTAGTTAAAAATGGATCAACAGTATCTTATGTAGCTGGAGATAACTTAACAGTAGCACAAGATGTAACAGCTGGAGATCACAAATATACATATAGTCTAAATAAAGTGTTAAAAGATTTAACATCAGCTGAATTTAAAACAGCAGCAGGTGATAAGACTGTAATAAATGGAGATGGATTTAACAGTAAGTCCAGCAACTCCAGAACAAGTCCAATATCTGTAACTAAAGATGGAATCAGTGCAGGAGATAAGAAAGTAACTAATGTAGCACCAGGAACTATTAGTTCAGACATCAACAGATGCAATAAATGGTTCTCAATTACATAACTAGCTCAAACACTATCCAATTAGAGTGGAGATAAAGCTACAACATAGCAGATCAAACAAACATTAGATAAAACTGGTGGAATCAAGTTTGATATAGTTGGAGCAAATGGAATTACTACAGAAGCTAAAGATGGAAAAAGTAACTGTATCAGTAGATGCTTCAGACAATAGAGCAAATACTAAATTGAAATATCAAATCTAACTCAGATGCTGCAACAGCTCAAGAAGTAAAACTATCTGATGGATTAGATTTCAAAAATGGTAACTTTACAACAGCAACTGTAGGAGCAAATGGAGAAGTTAAATATGATACTGTAACTCAAGGATTAACAGTAACAGATGGAAAAGCAGGATTACCAAATCCAGCAACTCCAGGAGCAACAACACCAAATGGATTAGTAACAGCACAAGATGTTGCGGATGCATTAAATAATGTAGGATGGAAAGCAACAGCGGATGCAACAGGAACAGGTGTAAAAACTGGAACTCCAAGTGCACAACTAGTTAAAAATGGATCAACAGTATCTTATGTAGCTGGAGATAACTTAACAGTAGCACAAGATGTAACAGCTGGAGATCACAAATATACATATAGTTTAAATAAAGAGTTAAAAGATTTAACATCAGCTGAATTTAAAACAGCAGCAGGAGATAAGACTGTAATAAATGGAGATGGATTAACAGTAAGTCCAGCAACTCCAGGAACTGCACCAATATCTATAACTAAAGATGGAATCAGTGCAGGAGATAAAGTTGTTAAAAATGTAGCACCAGGAACTATTAGTAAGACATCAACAGATGCGATAAATGGTTCTCAATTCCATAAGTTAGCTACAAATACTATCCAATTAGGTGGAGATAAAGGAGCAGTTACAGCAACACAACAACTAGATAAAACTGGTGGAATCAAGTTTAATATAGTTGGAGAAAATGGAATTACAACAGAAGCTACAGATGATAAAAGTAACTGTAGGAGTAGATACTCAACTATAGGGTGCAAATATTAAATTGAAGTATAAAGCTAATTCAGATGCAGCAACAACTCAAGAAGTAAAAACTATCTGATGGATTAGATTTCAAAAATGGAAACTTTACAACAGCAACTGTAGGAGCAAATGGAGAAGTTAAATATGACACTGTAACTCAAGGTCTAAGTGTAAGTCCAGATGGAAAAGCAGGATTACCAAATCCAGCAACTCCAGGAGCAACAACTCCAAATGGATTAGTAACAGCACAAGATGTTGCGGATGCATTAAATAATGTAGGATGGAAAGCAACAGCGATAGCAGTAGGAACAGGAGTAGATCAGGAACTCCAAGTGCACAACTAGTTAAAAATGGATCAACAGTATCTTATGTAGCTGGAGATAACTTAACAGTAGCACAAGATGTAACAGCTGGAGATCACAAATATACATATAGTTTAAATAAAGAGTTAAAAGATTTAACATCAGCTGAATTATAAACAGCAGCAGGGGAGATAAGACTAGTAATAAATGGAGATGGATTAACAGTAAGTCCAGCAACTCCAGGAACTGCACCAAATATCTATAACAAAAGATGGAATCAGTGCTGAGATAAGAAGTTACAAATGTAGCACAGGAACTATAAGTTCAACATCAACAGATGCGATAAATGGTTCTCAATTCCATAAAGCTGGCATCTAAATACTATCCAATTAGGGTGGAGATAATAGCAACAACAGCAACACAACAACTGAGATAAAACTGGTGGAATTAAAGTTTAACTATAGTTGGAGATAATGGAATCATAACAGAGGCTAAAGATGATAAAGGTAATAGTAAGGTAAATCCTGCAACTATAGGATCTAACATTGCTACAAAATATGCAGCTAATGGTGCAAATGGTCAAACAGTTAAATTATCAGATGGATTAAACTTCCAAGATGGTAATTTCACTAAGGCAAGTGTTGATACAGACTGGAAAAGTAAAAATATGATACTGTTACTCAAGCTATACACCAACAGCAGATGGAACAGCTCAAGTAGCACTCAGGATCAACTCAGGACTAGCTACATCAGCAGATGTTGTAAATGCTATAAATAACAGTGGATGGAGAGCTACTGCAGGCGGAAACGTAACTGGAACAGCTACACCAACAGTTGTAAAGAATGGGTCAAGAAGTAGAATTTAATGCTGGAGATAACTTAAAAAGTAAAACAAACTATAGATCCTACAACAGGAAAACAAACTTATGAATATAGTTTAAATAAAGATTTAACAGGATTAAATTCAGCAGAATTTACTAATGCAACAGGAGATAAGACTAAGATAACTGCAGGAAATACTGAATATAGCAAATGCAGCTGGGAGACAAAACTGTTGTTAATGCAGGGTGGATTAACAATAAGTTCATCAACTCCAGGAGCTAAAGATATATCTGTAACAAAAGATGGTATCAGTGCAGGAGACAAAGTTATTAAAAAAATGTTGCAGCAGGTGCAAATGATACAGATGCAGTAAATGTATCTCAATTAAAAGATGTTGATAACAAGATTACTAATGTTAACAACACTATAAATAAAGTCTAAACTTCAAAGAAATACTGGAGCAACAGTAGACAAAACAATTAGGAGATACTCTTGAAATTGTTGGAGAAGGACTAAGGCTGACAGTGAATACAGTGGAGAAAATATTAAAAGTAGTTGAAGATGATTGGTAAATTAGTTGTTAAAGATGGATAAAGAAATCGAATACTGATACAGTAACAGCTAATACAGTAAATACAAATTCAGTAGCAGTTGGATCACCAGGTAAAGATGGAGTAATAACTGTAAAAAGATGCTAACTGGAAAAGATGGAGTATCTATCAATGGAAAAGATGGTTCTATTGGACTTAATGGAAAAAGATGGATCATCAGCAACAATTTCTACAGTTCAAGGTAACCAGGAGTAGCTGGAACACCAGGAACAACTATGGATGAAATTCAATATACTGATAAAAGCTGGAACTCCTCATCAAGTAGCAACATTAGATGATGGAATGAAGTATGGTGGAGATACTGGAACAGTTATCAACAAAAAAATTAAATCAACAAGTTAATGTAGTTGGTGGAATACAGATACAAATAAAACTAAGTACTAAAGATAACATAGGTGTTGTATCAGATGGTTCTAACAACTTTAAAAAGTGAAGACTTGCTAAAGATTTAGATGGACTTGAATCTGTAAAAGTTAGAGATACTGCTGGAAATTCAACAGTAGTAAAAAGGAGATGGAGTAACTATAACATCATCAAGTGAGGGATACAGTAAGCCTAACTGATAAAGGTTTAGATAACGGTGGAAATGTTATAACAAATGTTGCAGCTGGTAAAGATGGAACAGATGCTGTTAACGTAGATCAATTGAATCAAGCTGTAGGTAATATTGTTAATGCAGCAGGAGATGCAGTGTTCATGTTAATAATAAGGTTGATAAATTAGGAGATAGAGTAAATAAAGGACTTGCAGGAGCAGCAGCAATGGCAGGACTAGAATTTATGGATATCGGAATTAACCAAAGCAACAGTAGCAGCAGCAGTTGGAGGATATAGAGGTACTCATGCAGTTGCAGTTGGGGTTCAAGCAGCTCCTACTGAAAATACAAGAGTCAATGCAAAAGTTTCTATGACTCCAGGAAGCCGTTCAGAAACTATGTACTCTGTTGGAGCATCATATAGATTCAACTGGAGATAATTTAAGTTTAAATAATTTAAAAGTTTGAAAGGGTAAATATCTTTGGGTATTTACCTTTTCAAACATTTTAATGAAATTATGAAAACTTGTAATTTTATAAGTTTTAGTCTATAATATTGTTGTTTTGAAAGTTGGAATAATTTGATAATGATTGTATTTTAAAAATGAGGAGAAAATAAATGAAAAAGGAATTAAAATTCTTGCTTTTATGCTTTATTAGCTATATTCTTTTACTGGGATGTTTTAGCTTTCAAACGTAGATCTTAAAGCTCAGAAGATATATGCAAAGAATATAAAGGAATGAAGATAGAATTAAGTCGTTCTGATTTAGGTGGAATTTTTGTAGATATACAAAATATGAGTAATAAAGATATTACTATCGTTTGGAAGGAATCAACTTTAGGTGGATCAAGAATAATAAGACATGATGCTATTGTATATCCTGCTTTAAATGATGAAAATACAGTTTTAACTGAATTACAAAAAGAAAAACTTTTGTTATTCATAGAGCAGAAGATTTCTACTATATCAGACCCTGTTTCTATATGCTCAAAGTGGAGTTAGAATAAAACCTTTAAAATTCCCAGTTGAGTTAAAATTAGTTATAAAAACTAATGGAGATAAAGAAACTCTATCTATTTTCTTGAGATAATAACTATAGAAGTGATGAAGATGCTAAATTCTGAAAGATATAAAGAAGATGCTTATGATAAGCAAAGAAAAAGTAGATGCTAAAATTTAGATAAAGACTATGAAAAACAAAAAAATAAATAGAAGAGACAAGTGAGATGATCTTCCTGATGCTAAAAGTAATTAAAGGAAAAATCCACCTGTTCAAGATGAATTATATATTAACCATAGAAAATAATAAAAATAGAAAAGTTGTTGTAAAATTAAAATTTCAAAACCCTAAAGTAAAAATAAGTGAGTTACGAATGAGATTTTAGATAAAAATCAAATAGAATGAGCCGAGACAAATTCAGGAGTGTCTGAACGAAGTGAGTTTCTGATTTGCAGCGAATTCTTGATTTTATCGTTAAAAATACTCAGTAACGAACTATTTTCACTGATAATGCAACAGCTCCTTTTTATTTTAATACATCACCT
>BNJU01000134.1_pt1 | contig 63338 bp, 83 predicted proteins | sample 8539281 | NCBI WGS metagenome assembly BNJU01 (sample SAMD00202456, study PRJDB9452) | human saliva metagenome | isolation source: human saliva | place: Japan
CTATTTTAAAAATATTGATTCAGATTTTATATGAAATTAAGTAGATATTGTTCAGAAAAATCCTTGATATTACGCTGTTTTTAGTCCAACTGAAATCCATACTTTCCAACGGGTCTTAAGAAGGCTCGTAAAGCATCACAATTTAGTAAACGTTCTTCGAAAAGAATTACTATACTTACAAAGAGCACCTTTCAGGGTGTTCTTTTTATTGATATCTTGTAGATTTATAATTAGCAATCTCCTTGAAGAGTATCAGGTAAATGAAAAATTCGGCAATCATATCCTATTTCTTCGTGCTTTAGTCTAATACCTATAATGTAAAAACTCTAGCTATCAGGTAGTTGATAGTTAGAGTTTTTCTATTCATAGATTTAATGAGATTAAATAAAGGCTTCTACTTCTGATGACAGTGTAGCTGATTTGAGATAAGCATAATAAACTGTAAATGTTATCTGGTCCTCCGGTATTAGAGGGATTTTATTAAATCATCATCTTCATCAGAAAGTGCGATATCAGCCAGTAAACTAACGCCAATCCCTTTTCTTTTAAAAGTTCTTTAATGATGACAATGTCGTCACTCTTAAAGAATATTTCTGCCTTGTTTTGATGCTTTTTGATTAAGTAGTTCAAAAAGCTTTCAGGTGAACAAAGTGTTCGTCTAAAAAGTATAAAGGATTGATCTACTAAATCTTCAAAAAGTGAGGGAAGGAGCAGTAGCAAGAGGATGGTTCTTTGATAAAAACGACATACAGTTCTTTTATGAAAGAGTTCATGTGTCTCTATTGAAGGATGATTGAGTGGTTCAATCAAGCCGAGTAGGCTTGCATCAAGGTCTCCCTTGAGGAGAAGGTTTAATAACTCTACGGAGCCACCACGGATAGGGCGTACTTTTTTTAAAAAATCGAATTTATCTTTTTCGTTTAAGGCGGCAAAGAGATACTGAATGATAATAGGAGGAATCCTGCAGTAGAGTATTGGGCCAAGGAACGATTGATTTCTTTGCAGTAGAAATAACCTCAGGTAAGATCTTTTCTGTATGCTTTAGAAGGATTTGTCCTTGAGGAGTGAGTTTAAAGGAACGATGCGAGGATCGTGGTGAATCAATTTGCAATTAAAAGATTCCTCTAAGCGCTTGATGGCATAAGAAATAGATGGTTGGCTGACCTTGTGTTGTTTTGCTACTTCCGTATAGGATTGAAGCTGGCAGAGGTCATAAAAATATTGTAGATCTTTTAAATTCATAGGGGCTCACTTTCATTAGTTGGAGAAGGAAAATAAGTGGAAATCACCAGATAAATAATTTTTATCCGTATCCTACAATTTGACTATACGAGTATTCACCGGTTAAAATGTAAGTGAGTCAGGGATATCAAAGGTTATCTAAGATACTTTCAAAAATGACCAACATCTTTTCTCGTTTATCAATAGGGAGTTGTTTAACCTTCATGTTGATTCTTTTGAGTGAAAGATTGTCGGTCTTATCAGAGGTTGATTCAAGGCTATCAAAATTGAAAAATTCCTCTGGGGTCATCTTTAGGGCGACAATCACTTTTTCAAGACTGTGAATGGTCAGATTCACATTTTGGTTTTCAAGTTGATTGATATACTTAAGCCCGAGCCCCGCTTGTTCCGAAAGTTCTTCCTGGCTCATTTTTTTCTGTGTTCGAAAATATTTCACTTTTTGGGAAATATATTGTTGTAAATAGTTTTTATTCGTCATATAAATAGAATACAAGTTTTGCATGACAAAAAAACATCTTAAAAATACAAAGTATTGTATAACAAACTATATAATATTTATTTTTAATTCGGATTGCCAATTTGTATGATTAGTTTCTTTTACTCAAAACTTTTTAGTAAAGAGTGATCATCGAGAGTTTTATGAGTTCAGAACTTTATAAAAATATAATAACTTAAAAGTGCCATTAACAATAGTGTTTTTAAGTATGAAAGAGCTTATTAGAAAATTGCCTTCGTAGACTCATTATAACATATGCGTATACAATAGTATTTTTTTAAACAACAAAGTTTTTCCAAACAATTCATTTTAAGTGGTATAATAGAAATAAAAAGGAGGTTGCACTATGACTGCACATGATATTTTAAACAACCCTTTCCTCAATAAAGGTACTGCCTTTACCTTAGAGGAGCGAAAGGAACTAGGTCTTATTGGTTTACTGCCACCGTATGTTCAAACGATTGAAGAACAAGCCGCAAACTTATGCACAAATGCAAACAAAAGCCAATGATTTGGAAAAACGTCTTTTTCCTAATGGAAATTTTTAACACCAACCGAACTCTTTTCTATTACCTCTTTTCTCAACATTTGGAGAATTCAATCCAATTGTATACGATCCAACCATTAGCAGATACCATTGAAGGCTATAGTGACCTCTTTGTAGATCCCCAATATGCGGGATATCTTGATATCAATCATCCTGAAAATATTGAAGCCACTTTGAAAAATGCTGCTGGGGATCGCGAGATTCGTCTCATTGTTGTAACAGATGCAGAAGGAATCCTTGGAATCGGTGACTGGGGAACAAATGGTGTCGATATTTCTGTTGGGAAATTGATGGTCTATACGGGTGCTGCTGGAATCGATCCTTCTATGGTTCTTCCTTTAGTTATTGATGCAGGGACTAACCGTGAAGAACTTCGTAACAACCCTAATTACTTAGGAAATCGTCACGAACGGGTTCGCGGTGATCGTTACTACGACTTCATTGACCAATTTGTTCAAACAGCAGAACGTCTCTTTCCTAAACTCTATCTTCACTGGGAAGACTTCGACGCTCGAATGCTGCCAATATTCTTGAAAAATACCGAAACAAATTCAACTTTTTAATGATGATATTCAAGGTACAGGAATCGTTACCTTAGGTGGTATCTTTGGTTCGCTGGATATTAGTGGTGAAAAAAATTAACAGTTCAAGTTTATCTCTGCTATGGTGGTGGTACTGCGGGTGCAGGAATTGCCGCTCGTGTTCTTCGTGAAATGGTAAGTGAAGGTCTTTCTGAAGAAGAAGCCTATAAACGTTTCTTTATGGTTGATAAACAAGGTCTTCTCTTTGATGACATGGATGACCTAACCCTGAACAAAAACCGTTTGCTAAGAAACGTGCTGACTTTTAGTAATGCAGACAAGTTGACTGACCTGCTTGAAGTAGTGAAGACTGTGAAGCCAACCATTCTTGTAGGAACTTCAACTCAACCTAATACCTTCACTAAAGAAATAGTAGAGGCTATGTGTGAAAATACAGAACGTCCGATGATTTTCCCTTTGTCAAATCCAACCAAACTAGCTGAAGCAAGTGCCAAAGATTTGATTGAATGGTCAGATGGCAAAGCTTTTGTCGCAACAGGAATTCCTGCTGATACAGTTTCTTATAAAGGTGTCGACTATGTGATTGGTCAAGCCAATAATGCCTTAATTTACCCAGTCTTGGTCTAGGTATGCTGGCTTCTAGAAGCAAGTCTTTTGACTGATGAAATGATTGGAGCAGCAGCTCATTCATTGAGTGGTATTGTCAATCCAGGTCAACCTGGAGCACCAGTCTTGCCACCATTCAAGTATGTAGCAGATGTTTCTATTAAAGTAGCAGAAGCAGTCGCTAAAAAAGCACAAGAACAAGGTCTTGCGCGTGCTAAGGAAACAGATATGGCCAAAAAGCAGTTCGTGATTTGAAGTGGTATCCAGAGTATAAATAATTCATTGTTGCTGTCTATCCTTCACTAGCGACAGATTTTGTATGGGCTGTGGACTTAAGTAATTTAGAAAGGATACCTATGTCACTCTTTTTAACCTCGATTACGAGTATCATTCCGATTATCACTATCATTGTTTTGGGGTATATTCTTCAGGTGAAGGGATGGTTTGGAGATTCCTTTGGACCTAACCTATCTCGTTTAATCATGAATGTAGCCTTGCCAGCGTCAATTTTTGTGTCGGTGATGAAATACCTAACACTAGATAAACTAATCAGTCTTTCTGGAGGTCTCCTTTATACATTTGTGGCCTTTATCTTGGGCTATATCGTAGCTTATATTGCAGTTATGATTTTCAAGGTTCGTCCAGGACGACGAGGAACCATGATTAATACCTTTTGTGAATGCTAATACTATTTTTATTGGTTTACCTTTAAACGTTGCTCTTTTTGGGGATCAGGCTCTTCCTTATTTCTTAATTTACTATATCACCAACACGATTTCCACCTGGACATTAGGCGTATATTTAATGACGAGTGACAGTAAATCGGGTCAAAGCAAGAAGGCAAGTAAATTTGACTGGAAGAAATTGCTACCAGCTCCGCTTGTAGGTTTTCTTGTGGCTCTACTATTTTTGATTCTCCGAATCTCTATTCCAGATTTCGCAACGAATACCTTAACCTATGTTGGAAATATCGTTACTCCCCTATCTCTGATTTATATTGGTATCGTTCTTGCAAAGGCAGGCTTGAAAACTATTACTTTTGATAAAGATACAATTGTCACTTTAGTTGGACGCTTTATCCTAGCTCCTCTAATCATGCTTCTTGTATTGAAGTTCTTTGCACCAAATATGGCGACAGTAGAATTTAAGACCTTTATGATTCAGTCCGCTACACCAGCTTTAGCTGTTCTTCCGATCCCTTGCTAATCAGGGAAAAGGAGATGTGGAATTCTCTACGAATGTGGTGACTTTAAGTACGGTTCTATTTATCGTTGTTATTCCGATATTACAAACTTTGTTAGGATAAGAAGGAAGAGGATAGGATTGAAAGTTTTACGTTAAGAAATTGCACTATTATAGATACATCTATTCCTATTTCTTGAAATCAAAATCGGCAGGAACTCTTCGGACGTTTTCTATCAAGCGCTTTTGAGCTGTCCTAAAAGCCAAACTTTTCAAACTAGGATTGAAAAAAGCTCGTAAAGCATCACAATTTAGTAAACGTTCTTCGAAAGAATTACGATATTTACAAAGAGCACCTTTCGGGGTGTTCTTTTTTGTACGTTCTTACTAAATTAGCGCAATTGACGCAGTTGTTGCGACTTTTAGTCGCTTACAAATGTGGCTGCAAACTGACGAAGTCAGTGGTAACAAAAAATCAATCAATATGATTATACCAACCTTTCGAAACGCTTCATGGTTCACACCATGAGGTGTTTTTTAATGAATTTAAGAAAACCAGACAACTTTACTCGAAAGAATGCTATAATAGTTTAGAATAACTGATTCTCTGTTGAAATAAATTTATGGAGGATTACGAAGTCACTTGCCTTAAAGGTTGGCTTGTTCTATTAGACAATTGGATTTTTGAATTCCTTTTTTTCCAACTGTCTTTTGTCCGTCTTGAAAATGCAAATTAGGGGTAGTCGTTATCCAATCCCTATGGAATTATTGGATGGCTATCGTAATATGAATTTAGAGTTATCTGATAAAGAGAGTAAGGAAGTTTTAAATAAGAATATACAATTACATGATGGGGTTGTTGATTTTTTTGAAAGTCATTTTAATTTAGCTAAGATGTGACATGTGCTCTAATCTCCATAAAATAGGGAGTGAATAGGGAGGAGAAAATGGTTGGAGATCTTTTGAAAATCGATAGGATTAAGACGCTATTGCTCGAGAATGGGATTTCTTTGGAACCAGGTCTAAGTGATGAAGAAATACAAAAAGTCGAGACAATCTATGGAATTGAATTTCCTGAGCAGTGGTTGGCAGTCTATCAACAATTATTGCCTATTTCAGAAGGTTTTTATAACTGGAGAGATTTCTCAGCTGAAAATATAGAACATATAAAACGGAACCTAGCTGCTCCCTATGATGGAATTTTGGAAAGTTTGGATGAACTGGTGTGGGATGCATCTTGGGGGATCGAGCCGACTACACTCTTGGACAGAAATGTTCAAATCAGAAAAATGTTAGAATCAGCACCTCGACTTAATCCCCTTTATATGGGCATCGTTTTTCTCCCTAGTTATGAGAATCAGGAGATGCCGATTTTATCAGTAGTGGATTTAGATATTATTTATTATGGCAAAGACTTATACGATTATTTTGAGATTGAATTTGGGAATAGGAAACTTTCTCTGGCTTTTAAAAAGAATATAAGCAAGTGCCCTTCTGAACGAGTGACTTTTTATTAAATGTTTTTACAAAGATAACTGGTCGCAACCCTTGAAAAACTTTCATCTTACTTTGAAATATGCTAAACCTACGATTGGAATTTCCAGTGGGTGTTTTTATACTTCCTTACTAAATTGGTGCAATTGACTACAGTTGTTGCGACTTTAGTCGCTTACAAATGTGGCTGCAATTTGACGAAAGTCAAGTTGCCTCAAAAACGTTAATCAATACGATTATATCAACGTTTACAGACATTCAAGATTTTTTCTCTTGGATGTCTTTTTGTTTCAAAAATACAAAATTCACCCAAATAATATATTTAAGTCCAATATTTTTGTTACTTGTATGAGTGTAGTATGATATAATTAAATGAGAATAATATAAAGGAGTTATAAATGAAAATAGGAAAAGGCATAAATTGGCTTTTGATTCTGTTATGTTCCTTAATCCCTATAGTGCTGATAAGTTCTCTCTTCTTCTTTTTTAATCATAAGAAGCAAGATGCAGAAGTAGTGAATACTCCTACAACGGAACAGCGTTCTACTACTAGTACGACAACGACTAGTTCACCAAGTACTAGTTCAACGACTTCCCAAGATAGTATTACTACTACCACGGAGGAGGAAAGACCTTCGACACAAGAAGAGAAAACGAATGCTAAATCACAAAAAATAGATGAGCAAGCCATTCTAAATGGAGATTTCTCTACTCTAGTTGGAACATGGAGAAATGGACTTGGACAAGAGTTTACATTCGATAAAAATGGATTAGTAAACAGTGGAAACATTGAGAAAGTGAGCATGGGTAACCATGGAACTATTGAATTCAGTGTTAGATCTGGTTTTACAGGGTATGGAATGAGTGTTTACCCTGCTGGACTTATTATAGATGGGTTAGATTCTGACTTAAGTAAAAACAGGCTTACTGCTGGTCAAGCTGCTCCAACTAGCTCAGAACAAGTTTTTTATAAAGTAGACTAAATAATCAACCATCTCAGAATTAATGAGATGGTTTTCTTCTTTATTTGTAAGTCATTATCATTTTATGAAGATGAAGCAAGTGGGTTTAAAAATAGCTTCCATAGGTGTTTCCAGCTTGTTTAGCAAGATGTTGGAATTTATGAGGACCTTGATGGATATTATTTTTCTTCATAGTATGTTGTGTTATAATGTAGATGCGATATGAATAAATTAAGATAGCTCTGTAAATTCTGTAAATATCACTTTGTGTGAACATGACTACATTTGAATTTATAGAATGATAGGAGGTGGTTTACAATGATAAGTTTAGAGTTGATGTCTGAAGAAAATAGCATAGATGTTTATTCTTTTGAAAAAGAAAATAGAGAGTATTTTGAGCGAAGTTTACCTCCTAGACCAGCTCACTATTTTGATTCAGAAAGTTTTAAAGAAATTACAAGGGAATTGTTAAGGAACAAGAGAATCATGATGTCTACATGCATCTTATTAGAGATACACAAGGTGTTATGGTTGGAAGAATCAATTTAAGTGTTTTAGGGAAGGATAGAAAAACAGCAGAACTTGGATATAGGATTGGAGAAAATGTTACTAATTTAGGATATGCCAGCGAAGCGGTTAAACTCGTTTTAGAAAAGGCCTTTACTACTTATGGTTTACATAAGATTATTGCGGGGACGGCAACGTACAATCTGGCTTCTCAGAGAGTGCTTTTAAAAAATGGTTTTACCTTTAGTAAAATCATAGAAAATGACTTTCAAATGAATAACGAGTGGATTAATACGGCAGTATTTGAGATAAGGAATCTATAGCATCATCATTACCAGCCGTTTGCCAAACCTCAACATTTCTAGTAGACATTCGTCTACTTTTTATATAATAAAACTAAACCAAAATGGTTGAATTTTGGAAACAAAGTCAACCTACGATGAAAACATCACGCTAGGAGGTAAAACATGTACCAACCAGAAAAACTCAAAGCTCGGAGAAAGAGTTAAAGCTAACACAGAAAGAAATTGCAGAGCAGCTTGGCATTAGTTTTCAGGCTTATTCAGCTTGGGAACGCTGGAGTCAAGGAGCCTTCTAAAGAGAAGGTTGCTCAACTAGAAGATCTTTTAAAAGTGCCAAAAGGTTATTTCACCCAAATCGAAATTGTCCGTCTCTATAATAGCCTTTCCAATCAAGGGAAAGAGAAGGTGGTGGTCTATGCTCGCGATCTGGCTCAAGAAGAACAAGCCAAGAAGGTGACGGGTATGCCAGAAAAACTTTTCGAGTATCATGTTTATGAACGCATGTCGGCTGGTATCGGTGCTTCGGGTTTATGATGATCGTAACTTTGATACGGTTTATTTCAATGAAGAACTGGCTCATGATTTTGCTTCCTGGGTATCAGGGGATTCTATGGAGCCCAAATATCAAAATGGTTCCGTGGCTCTGATTCGAGAGACCGGATTTGATTACGACGGAGCAGTTTATGCAGTGGTTTGCAATAACCAGACCTATATCAAACGAGTCTATCGAGAAGAGGATGGCTTGCGTCTGGTCTCTATCAATCCTAAATACAAGGATATCCTCATTTCTTACGAAGAAGATCCGCGGATTGTGGGCATTATCGTAGGTAACTTTGTACCCATGGAGGGATAGTCTATGGGCTACTTTGATTATTCCAGAGAGCCCAAAAGTGATATTGCCTTTGTCGATATGAAGTCCTTTTATGCCAGTGTTGAGTGTGTGGAAAGAGGACTCCATCCCCTTAAAACCTCCCTTTGTGTTATGAGTCGGGCGGATAATTCTGTTGGGCTTATTCTTGCCTCCTCGCCTATGTTTAAAAAGGTTTTTGGGAAAGCAAATGTAGGCCGTGCCTATGACCTCCCCTTCGATATCAAGACGCGTAAATTTTCCTACTATAATGCCAAGAAACAAGGCTTACGGACAGATCCAGACTATGTGAAATTTATCGAAGATTGGGCTCGGGTGACCGTCATTGTCCCTCCTCGGATGGATAAGTATATCGCAGTCAACATGGAAATTCAGCGCATTTTCCAGAATTACGGCAGTCAGATGATATTTATCCTTATTCGATTGATGAAGGATTTATTGACCTAACCAGTTCGCTCAATTATTTTGTTCCGGATCAGCAGATTTCTCGCAAAGATAAGCTAGATATGCTTTCGGCTCGTATCCAGAGAGATATCTGGCGGCAGACCGGGATTTACTCGACAGTCGGTATGTCGAATGCTAATCCTCTGCTTGCTAAGTTGGCCTTGGATAATGAAAGCCAGCACACACCGACCATGCGAGCCAATTGGTCTTACCAGGATGTGGAAGACAAGGTCTGGTCTATTCCAAAGATGACCGACTTTTGGGGGATTGGGCATCGGATGGAGAAGCGCTTGAATAGTTTGGGGATTTATTCAATTAAGGAATTAGCCAATAGCAATCCTGATGTCCTGAAGAAGGAGCTTGGTCAAGCTGGACTACGCTTGTGGTTTTCATGCCAATGGAATTGATGAGAGTAATGTTCATAAGCCCTATAAAGCCAAATCTCACGGCTTGGGCAATTCGCAAATTTTACCGAGAGATTATGTCAAGCAGCGAGACATCGAAATTATCCTTCGAGAGATGGCTGAACAGGTGGCTGTCAGGCTTCGGCGGGCCAGAAAAAAGACGACAGTGGTGTCTATCCATCTTGGCTTTTTCTAAGCAGGAACAAAAACGCTCCATCCATACCCAGATGAAGGTGGAGCCAACCAATAACACCAGTATTTTTGGTCGGGCATGTCCTGCAATATTCCATAGCAAATATACTTCTGGGGCTGTCAGGAGTGTTGCCGTTAGTTATTCAGGTTTTTTGGATGAATCCTTTGCGTTGATTTCCCTTTTTGATGATGTTGATAAAGTAGAAAAAGAAGAAAGGCTCCAGACTGCCATTGATTCCATTCGAGAACAATTCGGCTTTACTTCCCTTTTTGAAGGCGACTGCCTTAGAGGATGCATCGAGAAGTATTGCCAGAAGTAAGCTCATCGGAGGGCACTCTGCTGGAGGATTAGATGGATTGAAATGATTGATCGTTCTTATTTGCCCTTCCAATCCGCGAGGGACTATCAAGATCCAGGCATGCAGAAGTGGATGGGCTTTTTTCTATCGGAGCATACGACCTCGCTCAGTGCAGAAAAAAATCGTGTCGATTTATCAACAGATTTGAATCCAGTCGAGAAGTTGTTGCTACTTTTCCCAGCTCTACGTTGGACGCCTAAAAAGGCTCTTTTTGTGGTCAAGGAGAAAAAAATCATAAAAAGCACGATATTGGGTGAAGTAAGAGATTATCTCCTCAAGAAATCTCTATTAGCACGGATGAAGGCTATCGATTAATCAGGGTAGATGATATTCTCACAATCCAACTTTGTCAGGAGGAAGTTGATGACTAGAAAAGAGTTATATGAAAACAAATTGCAGATGGATTATTTTTTTCAGATGACTACATTCGTTTTGAGGAAGACTTTCAAAAATACTCTGCCATGAATGTACCCTTGACTTTCTTGATTGATGATATTCTACGAACCATGGCCATTAACCAAAAGGACTACTTTGTCTTAAACAAGGAAAAATGCCAAGGACGGAAGGGAACATCGATTTTATTTTAGAGTGAAGATGGAAAAAGATTGTCCACGAACTCGGACTTATGCTTATCTTGGATTTGTGCGAAATCATCAGTAAAGATTCTTGTCTTAGATATATGTTGTTGCAACAATAATACAAACAACTATCATTCCTAGCCGTTCAAGAGCTATTTCTTGAATGGTTTTTTGTTTGCTGTTTAAAAACAATTGAACTATACCAATTTTTATTCTTGACAAGTAAAAGAAACAAGTATATACTGTTTTCACTGATTCTAAAAACAGAAAATCAGACTATACCAATTTCGATAAGGAGAAAGCACAGCTTGCCTGTGTCGTATATACTATGTGTGGAATTGTTGGTGTTGTTGGAAACACAAATGCAACTGATATTTTGATTCAAGGACTTGAAAAGCTCGAATACCGTGGTTATGATTCGGCTGGAATTTTTGTTCTAGGTGGTGCTGAAAGCCATTTGGTCAAAGCAGTTGGTCGTATCGCAGAATTGTCTGCTAAGACAGCTGGGGTTGAGGGAACAACTGGTATCGGACATACTCGTTGGGCCACTCACGGAAAACCAACAGAAGATAACGCTCACCCGCATCGCTCTGAGACAGGACGTTTTGTCTTGGTCCACAATGGGGTGATCGAAAACTATCTTGAAATTAAGGAAGAATACCTTTCAGGACACAACTTCAAGGGACAAACGGATACAGAAATCGCAGTTCACTTGATTGGAAAATTTGTGGAAGAAGACGGCTTGTCAGTACTTGAAGCATTCAAAAAAGCTCTTCATATCATCCGAGGTTCTTATGCTTTTGCCTTGATTGACTCTGAAAATCCAGATGTCATCTATGTGGCCAAGAATAAATCACCTCTCTTGATTGGTCTTGGAGAAGGGTATAACATGGTCTGCTCAGATGCCATGGCCATGATTCGTGAAACTAACCAATACATGGAAATCCATGACCAAGAGTTGGTAATCGTGAAAGCTGATAGCGTTGAAGTTCAAGACTATGATGGCAATCATCGTGAACGTGCTAGCTACACTGCTGAACTTGACTTGTCAGATATCGGTAAGGGAACTTATCCTTACTATATGCTCAAGGAAATCGATGAGCAACCAACAGTTATGCGTAAGTTGATCCAAGCTTACACAGATGAGGCTGGTCAAGTAGTGGTAGACCCAGCTATCATCAAGGCTGTTCAAGATGCAGACCGCATCTACATTCTTGCAGCTGGAACATCTTACCATGCAGGATTTGCATCTAAGAAGATGTTGGAAGAATTGACAGATACGCCAGTTGAACTCGGTATCTCCTCTGAGTGGGGCTATGGTATGCCACTTCTTAGTCAGAAACCACTCTTCATCTTTATCAGTCAATCTGGTGAAACAGCTGATAGCCGTCAGGTTTTGGTTAAGGCTAATGAAATGGGTATCCCAAAGCTGACAGTGACAAACGTGCCCGGTTCAACTCTGTCACGTGAAGCCAACCATACCATGCTGCTTCATGCAGGCCCTGAAATTGCCGTAGCTTCAACCAAGGCATATACTGCGCAAATCGCAGCCCTTGCCTTCCTTGCAAAAGCAGTCGGTGAAGCAAATGGGAATGCTAAAGCTCAAGCTTTTGACCTGGTTCACGAGTTGTCTATCGTGGCTCAGTCTATCGAATCAACCCTTTCAGAGAAAGAAATGATTGATGCTAAGGTTCGTGACCTTCTTGAAACAACACGCAACGCCTTTTACATCGGACGTGGCCAAGATTACTACGTAGCCATGGAAGCCAGTCTCAAGCTCAAAGAGATTTCTTACATCCAGTGTGAAGGTTTTGCGGCTGGAGAACTCAAGCACGGAACCATTGCCTTGATTGAGGATGGAACACCTGTTTTTAGCCCTCTTGTCAGATCCAGTTCTTGCTAACCACACTCGTGGAAATATCCAAGAAGTGGCAGCGCGTGGCGCTAAGGTCCTCACAATCGCAGAAGAAAATGTTGCCAAAGATACAGATGATATCGTTCTTACGACCGTACACCCTTACCTCTCACCAATCTCAATGGTCGTACCAACGCAACTAGTCGCTTACTTTGCAACCCTTCACCGTGGCCTTGATGTGGACAAACCACGGAACCTTGCTAAGTCTGTAACGGTAGAATAATAAAAAGTCTAGTTAAACTAGACTTTTTATTATCAAATCTTGCATGGAAATCTTATTGAGTTCGTTAACAACTTGCAGAATAGATAGTCGGCTAATGTTCATGATTCGCTTATTATCGATTTCTTTAATATCAAAATTAGTGATAATAGCGTCATAGTCACTTTGCCTAATTTCTTCGATATTTAGGGTTTCTTTATCCCAAGTTTCATACTGGATGTTATTTGAAGTATGGAATTCGTAGAGAGATATCAAGAATTCTGGATGAGCAAAGTCATACTCACTGAGAACTAAGACTTTGACTTTCTTTTTATGTTCAAATAATTGATCTGTAAGCCCCTCTGCGTGAGTGAAACAGGGTGTAGATCAGGTGAGAAAGAGCAGGAGTCTTTCTCCTTTTTGTCCCATAATGTTTTCTTGTATCGCATCATTTCAAAGACGGTTGCTTCATAAAAATTAGGGAAGAATTTTTTAATCTTTCCAAGTGTATAGTCTTTATTTTGTGAAATGATCGATTCGGAGTTGATTTCTCTTCGCTCGAGTAAGGCAGTATTGTGCAAGTTCCAAATTAAAGTATCCGTATTTGAAAATTGGACGCCAAATTTTCGAGTTAAGTTGTCCAGAATGTCTCGTGCAGCATGATAGGACAAATTAACTTTTTCGTCAGATTGACGAGCAGCTAGAAAGTCTTCGACTGTGAAGAAGAGACTAGGTTCAGCAAATGGACTGAAGATTTGATAGAGATTTTCCGGATTGATATCAATGTTAAGTCCTTGGGCCAATTCTTGTAACTGATGCTGAAAATCGGGTAGTTGGTCGAAAATAGGATTTAACCAGGAAATGTTTTGTTTTGATAACTGAACGAAATATCCTCTCTTCATTCGGTGCAAATCGACTGTAGCCTGCGTTCTGATTTGGTAAAGATTTTGATATTTTGCAGGGAATTTCGCCAAATTGATGAAGAAAGAGACAAAATCATTTATATTTTCTTCCTTAACCTCCTCAAAGGGCCAGTCCAGAAAATTATAAGCTTCGTGGAAAAATTGGGAGAAGAAAAATCGAATATCTTTTTCATTTCCAATAATAGAGATCGGGGTTACCTTGAGCTTAAAGCGGTAAGTTCCATCAAGTGTCTTATTGATATCCGCAATTTTCTTTCTCAAAGAAGGAAGGGAAATATCCAGAGATTCGGCAAGATGCTCATAGGTAAAGGGACTGTCCAAAAGGAAAAATGCTTTTAAAATTTGAAAATACTCAGACGTCTGTAAAAAAATATTGGTAAATTCGCTCGATGCCATTATTTTTCGTATTCACCATCATAATCCCCTGCAGTTGAGTGTCGAATATCAAAATCAGGAAAGATTTCACGTAATTCTTTGATATCACTTTTAATGATGCGAGCATTGTGTCCAATGGTTTTAGATAAATCATCTAGGTAAATCCAATCAGGGTTTTCAAACAAATATTCTAAAATCGTTAATTGCCTTTGCTCTTTTTGACTGAGTAATTCTCTCATTTTTAATAAACTCCCGAAGTAATGTTAGAATAATTAGAAAAAGAAGATAATTGGAGATTGTCAGAATTCTAGCATAAAAGAAAGTCACCCCTTAAGAGATTCGAAGTCTATCGAAGAGGGTGATACTTGATAAAAGTTCTTACTAGTCTTCAATCTACTTACGATATAAACGATCGTATTGGTAGTATGGATCAAAGGTTACGTTAATTCCCAATTTACGGAGAACATTCTTGTCTTCATCTGTTAAGATAATCGTAGAATGAGCTTCGCTTCCTTTGAGGTTCCCGAGTTCTTTCATAGCACGGTCTGCATCAGGATTCTGCATAGCTGTGATTGCAAGAGCGATGAGAATCTCGTTAGAATGAAGACGTGGATTGCGACTACCTAAGTGATTGATTTTCAAACCTTGGATCGGTTTCACCACTTCTGGTTCAATTAATTTTGTTTCGGCATCGATGTTTGCTGACTTTTTGATAGCATTAATCACAGCAGCTGCTGTTGGACCGAAGAGTTCCGAGTTCTTACCAGTGACAATTTCACCAGAAGGTAACTCAAGTGCTAGAGCAGGCCCGTCTGTTTCTTCAGCTTTTTGTCGAGCGGCAACAGCAACCTTGCGGTCAGCTGGCGTGATGCCGAGATCATTCATGAGAAGTTCGATTTTCTTGACAGCAGACTCAGCAACTTTTTCAGCCTTGAAGTCGAGAACTGTTTGGTAGTAGCGACGGATAATCTCTTGTTTCGATGCTTCAATTGCAGCATCGTTATCAGTGATTGCAAAACCAACCATATTTACACCCATGTCAGTTGGAGATGCATAAGGAGATTCACCCAAGATACGTTCGAGCATACGCTTGAGAACAGGGAAAATTTCGATATCACGATTGTAGTTGACGGTAGTTTCTCCATAAGTTTGGAGATGGAATGGGTCAATCATATTGACATCGTCAAGGTCTGCAGTAGCAGCCTCATAAGCCAAGTTAACTGGATGATGGAGAGGTAGATTCCAAACTGGGAAGGTTTCAAACTTAGCATAACCAGATTTGATACCATTCAGTTGGTCGTGGTACATGTTAGACATACAAGTTGCCAACTTACCTGAACCAGGTCCAGGAGCAGTCACGACAATTAAATTGCGACTCGTTTTGATATAGTCGTTTTTCCCCATACCTTCAGGAGAGATGATATGGTCCATATCTGTCGGATAACCCTTGATTGGGTAGTGGAGATAAGAGTCGATCCCATTTTTTAGCTAATTGATTACGGAAGGTATCTGCAGCAGGTTGACCAGCGTATTGTGTGATAACGACAGAGCCAACAAAAGATACCCAAGTTCGTTAAATTTGTCAATCAAACGAAGCACTTCTTGGTCGTAAGAAATACCCAAGTCACCACGAGCTTTTGAGTGCTCGATATTGCTAGCGTTAATGGCAATAACAACCTCGACTTGTTCTTTCAACTCTTGTAAGAGTTTGATTTTTGTTATCCGGCTCATATCCAGGAAGGACACGGGCAGCGTGGAAAGTCTTCCAACATCTTGCCTCCAAACTCCAAGTAAAGTTTGCCGTCAAACTGGTTAATACGCTCCAAAATATGGTCGCGTTGTAAATTTAGATATTTTTCAGAACTAAAAGCTTGTTTTTTCATTTTTTTACCTCTATTTTCTATTATATATATAGAAGATAAGAAACTACAGAGTAATAAAAAGTAAGAAAAAAAGATAACGCAAACGCTTGCACAAATCATAAAAAAAGTCTATGATGGAGTAAAGTGAATTTAAAAGAGGTGAAAATATGCAAGAAAAATGGTGGCATAATGCAGTTGTCTATCAAGTCTACCCTAAAAGCTTCAAGGATAGTAATGGAGATGGGATTGGTGATTTACCAGGAATTACTAGCAAGTTAGACTATCTAGCTAAGCTAGGAATTACAGCAATTTGGCTTTCACCAGTTTATGACAGTCCTATGGATGATAATGGTTATGATATTGCCAATTATCAAGACATCGCTTCTATCTTTGGAACTATGGAAGACATGGACGAGCTCATTGCTGAAGCCAAAAAACGAGATATTCGAATCATCATGGACTTGGTTGTCAATCATACATCCGATGAGCATGCTTGGTTTATTGAAGCGCGTGAAAATCCTCAAAGCCCCGAACGTGACTACTATATTTGGCGAGATAAACCCAATGATTTAACCTCTACTTTTAGTGGTTCTGCATGGGAATACGATGAAAAGTCTGGCCAATATTATCTGCACTTTTTCAGTAAGAAACAACCAGACCTTAACTGGGAAAATGAAGAGCTCCGCCAAAAAATCTATGAAATGATGAATTTCTGGATTGATAAAGGGATTGGTGGTTTCCGTATGGACGTTATTGACATGATTGGGAAAATTCCTGATCAGAAGATTGTCAACAATGGTCCTATGCTCCATCCCTATCTCAAGGAAATGAATCAGGCTACTTTCGGCGACAAAGAGCTCTTGACAGTAGGGGAGACTTGGGGAGCAAATCCAGAAGAAGCCAAGAAATATTCGAATCCAGAAGGTCAAGAACTGTCTATGGTCTTCCAATTTGAACATATCTGTCTTCAGTATCAGGAAGGACAACCTAAGTGGCACTACCAAAAAGAGCTAAATGTAGGGAAATTAAAAGAGATTTTCAACAAATGGCAGACAGAATTAGGAGTTGAGGATGGCTGGAATTCCCTCTTCTGGAACAACCATGACCTCCCTCGAATCGTCTCTATCTGGGGAAATGACCGAGAATACCGCGAAAAATCGGCTAAAGCGTATGCAATCTTGCTTCATCTTATGAGAGGGACTCCTTATATCTACCAAGGTGAGGAGATTGGGATGACCAATTTCCCATTTGAAAGTTTGGAGCAAGTAGAAGATATTGAATCCCTCAACTATGCCAAAGAAGCGCTAGAACAAGGTGTACCACTAGAGCAAATTATGGATAGCATTCGTGTGATTGGACGCGATAATGCGCGTACCCCAATGCAATGGGACACGACAGATTATGCTGGATTTTCAAGCTCGAAACCATGGTTAGGAGTCAATCCAAACTATGCGAAGATTAATGTAGAAGAGGCTTTAGCAAATCCAGATTCCATCTTCTATACTTATCAAAAATTAGTTCAGATTCGCAAAAGAAAACAGCTGGCTGGTTCAAGCTGACTTTGAATTATTAGAAACGGCTGAGAAAGTCTTTTGCCTATATTCGCAAGGATGGGGAACGCCGTTTTCCTAGTAGTAGCTAACCTCTCAAATCAAGAACAAGACTTTCACTTTAATGGGGTTCTCAAATCAATCTTGCTTGCTAACACCGAAGTTCAAGAAAAGCTCGAGCAACTAACACTAGCTCCTTGGGATGCATTCTGTATCGAATTGGCCAATTAAACCTAAAAAACTCAAGTATCAAAGATGCTTGAGTTTTTTTCTAAAAATAAGTGTAGAAATTTCTTAAAAAAATATTATTTTGAATTTTTCTAAAAATTGCATGAAAACCCTTGCTTTTATAAAAAAATAGGGTATAATGGTGAAAAATAGTATTTTAAAGGAGAATACCGATGAAATCGAAAAAGTTGCTCGCAGTAGCAGGGATAACGATGAGTGCAGCTCTTCTTTTAGCGGCTTGTGGAAAGACAGAGAAAAAAGCAGATGCTCCTACAACATTTTCATACGTATATGCCATCGATCCATCAACATTGGACTATAGCGTTACTAGTAAAAGTTCAACATCGGACGTCATTGCTAACTTGGTCGACGGACTCTTGGAAAATGACAAATACGGAAACTTGATTCCATCTCTTGCTGAAGACTGGTCGGTTTCACAAGACGGTTTGACCTATACTTACAAACTACGTAAAGGTGTCAAATGGTATACTTCTGAAGGTGAGAGAGTACGCCGAGGTCAAGGCTCAAGACTTTGTGACTGGTTTGAAGCATGCTGCTGATGGTAAGTCAGATGGCTTAAGTCTGATCCAAGATTCTATCAAAGGGTTTGGCAGAATACGTCAGTGGTGAAAGCAATGACTTCTCAACAGTTGGAGTTAAAGCAATTGACGACTATACTGTTCAATACACCTTGAACCAGCCAGAAAGCTTCTGGAATTCTAAGGTAACAACAGCGACTATGCTCCCAGTCAATGAAGAATTCCTAAATTCACAAGGTAAAGATTATGGTGCAGCAGCTCCTTCAGGTATTCTCTATAATGGACCATATATTTTGAAGAACTTCACTTCAAAATCAGTGATCGAGTACGAAAAAAATCCAAATTATTGGGACTAAAGACAATGTTAAGATTGACCACGTCAAGCTTACTTTCTACGATGGTTCTGACCAAGAATCATTGATTCGTAGCTTTGCATCAGGGGCCTATACAACAGCACGCCTTTTCCCAACTAGTTCAAGCTTTGATTCAACTAAGCAAGAATACGGGGATAAGATTGTCTATAGTCCACAAGAAGCGACTAGCTATTACTTTACTTTCAACGTGAATCGTCAGTCTTACAATAAAACAGCAAAGACAGATGAAGCTCAAAAGACTTCTACAAAAGAAGCGCTTCTCAACAAAAACTTCCGCCAGGCAATCAACTTTGCTCTTGACCGTCATTCTTACTCTGCACAGATGAATGGTGAAGAAGGTGCAGACAAGATTATTCGTACCAGCCTTGTACCTTACGACTATGTTCAGGTTGGTGAAAAGACCTTCGGTGAATTGGCTCAAGAACAACTGGTAACATACGGAGACCAGTGGAAAGATGTGGCTTTGACAGATGGTAAAGACACTATTTACAATCCAACAAAAGCAAAAGCTGCCTTTGAAAAAGCCAAGTCAGAATTGCAAGCCAAGGGCGTAACCTTCCCAATCCATTTGGATATTCCAGTTGAACAGACAGATGTCATTGCTGTTCAACAAACCAACTCCCTCAAACAATCTGTCGAAGCAGCGCTTGGAACTGAAAATGTTGTCATCGATGTGCTTCAAATGACAGATAATGAGAAAATGAGTATTACATCTCAAGCCAAGGTTCCTTCTCAAAAAGACTATGACTTGAATGGAACTGGTTGGGGACCAGACTATCAAGATCCAGCTACCTATCTAAATATCTTGGATGCTAAGAAGGGTTCTGCCCTTAAACACTTGGGTATCACAAAAGGTAAAGATCCAGAAGTCATGGCTCAAGTTGGACTTGATGAGTACAAGAAACTCTTGGATGATGCAGCATCAGAAACAACAGACCTTAACAAACGCTATGAAAAATATGCTAAAGCACAGGCTTGGGTATCTGATAGTTCACTTCTCATTCCTGTAGCATCTTCAGGAGGTTCTCCTACAGTTAGTCGTACAGTACCATTTTCGAAAGCCTACTCTCAAGTTGGTATCAAGGGAGATCCGTTTGTATTTAAAGGTTTAGAGTTGCAAAATGATATTGTAACCACTAAAGAATACGAAGAAGCTCTTAAGAAATGGCAAAAAGAGAAACTTGAAACAAACGCTAAATATCAAAAAGAGTTAGCGAACCACGTTAAATAATCTTAAACAACGATGAAAGAAATCCTGATTTTATGCGGGATTTCTTTCTTTTTTTCATATACTGACGAGAGGGCAAATAATTAAATAACTTTACTTTTAGGGTGAAATTTGATAAAATAGACTTATGTCATAAAACCTAACATTTAAGGAGAAAATGAATCATGAAACTCAAAAAACGACTGATTGGAGCGGGGTTGACGCTTGCCGCGGCGGTCTTATTGACAGCGTGTGGGAAGTCAGCATCAGATGTTAAAACCTACTCGTCAACATTTGGTGCCGACCCGACAACCTTCAACTACCTGTTGGACTACTCTGGTGACAATACTAATGTTATTACCAACTTGGTAGATGGGTTTGCTTGAAAATGACAATTATGGAAATCTCATTCCTGCTCTTGCAGAAGATTGGAGTGTTTCAAAGGATGGTTTGACTTACACTTATAAACTTCGTCAAGATGCTAAAATGGTTCACTGCTGACGGGGAAGAATACGCCCCAATTAAAAGCACAAGATTTCGTCACAGGTATCAAGTATGCAGCTGATAATAAGAGTCAAGCTCTCGATTTGATTCAGAACTCAATCAAGGGATTAGATGATTATGTGACAGGCGCAAATGCTGACTTTTCAAATGTTGGTGTGAAAGCTGTAGATGATTACACTGTCCAATACACTTTGACACGTCCAGAACCATTCTGGAACTCTAAAACAACTAATAGTATCCTCTTTCCAGTCAATGAAGAGTTCTTGACTTCTAAAAGGTAAAGAATTTGGGAGAATTGAAAACCAGATAGCATTCTCTACAGTGGTCCTTATTTGTTAAAAGATTTCACATCAAAATCATCACTTGAGTACATGAAGAACCCTCATTACTATGACCAAGAAAAAGTGACGATTGAAAGAGTTAAGTTGGCTTATGTTGATGGTTCTGACCAAGATATGACAATCCGTAATTTCGAAAGCGGAGCCTACTCGTCTGCTGGTGTTTACCCAAATAGTTCAAACTTCGCTAAGACTAAAGGGAAAAATACAAGGACAACATCGTCTATAGCTTGCAGGATGCGACTTCTTGGTACTATAATTTTAACGTTAATCGCCAAACATACAATCATACAGCTAAGACTAGCGATGAGCAAAAACAAGCTACTCAAGCTGCAATTTTAAATAAAAATTTCCGTCAAGCAATCAACTTTGCCATTGACCGTACAGCCTATTCGGCTCAGTCTAATGGAGAAGAAGCGGCTAAAAACACTCTTCGTAACACACTTGTGCCACCAACTTTCGTGCAAGTAGGTGACAAGACTTTTGGTGAGACAGTTTCATCTAAGTTGGTAAACTACGGTACACAGTGGTCAAATATGAATCTTGAAGACGCTCAAGACGGCTATTTCAATAAAGAAAAAGCACAAGCTCAGTTTTGCAGAGGCTAAAAAAAGAACTAGAAGCACAAGGTGTAACCTTCCCGATTCATTTGGACTTGCCTGTAGACCAAGTTAACAAAACCTTGCTTCCAAAGATTCATTCGCTGAAACAATCTGTCGAATCAACTCTTGGGGCAGAAAATGTAGTGATTGATGTCGTTCAAATTTCAACAGAAGACTATGCCAATGCGACATTCCAAGCGCCAACCATAGCTGATCATGACTATGACTTGAACTTGGATGGTTGGTCTGCAGACTACCAAGATCCATCGACTTATCTTAATCCTTTCAACGCTGAGGATGGATTCTATCTCAAGATTTTAGGACTTGATCCAAGCAAGGATACTGATAAGATTACAAATATCGGATTGGACCAATATACTCAAAAATTGAAAGCGGCAGATGCAGAAAATACAGACGTAGCCAAACGTTATGAAAAATTATGCAGACGCACAAGCTTGGCTGATTGATAGTTCGCTATTGCTCCCTGTAAATTCAAACGGTGGTGGAGCTTCAGTAACACGTGTGACACCATTTACACGAGCTTACTCACTTGTCGGAATCAAAGGTACTGGAAGTAACTATAAGTACATGAAATTGCAAACCGAAGTCGTAACAACTGCTCAATTTGACGAAGCTAAAGCCAAATGGGAACAAGAACGTAAAAATTCTGTCGAAAAGAGTCAAAAAAAGAATTCGAAAGTCACGTTAAATAATAAAAAAATAGAGCTTTTTAAATAGCTCTATTTTTTTATTATAATTGTATTTTGGAAACACAAAAAGGCATCAAAAACAATAATAAATATAAAACAAACGAAAATACTTTCCGAAAAGTAAGCACTTCCTTAACTAGTATGGATGGCCTTGAGAGACAATTTATGATATAATTAAACTTAAAATGTTTTGAAGAGGTATTTCATGAAAAAGTAGACGCATTAAAAAAAGGTAAATCTAGTAAGTTTCAGCAGAGTTTAAATGTAGGTTTGTTGCTAATCTATGCTGTTCTAGCTTCTTTTTTTATTGTTTTTCTGATTTTTTTAAATATCAGATTTTTAGCGGTCAGTTATTTTAATATTATCTTGGCAGTGGTTTTAGTGCTCATAGCTTTATTATCCCTCTTGTTGATAGTTAAGCGCAAAGCCAAGATTTTCACTTTGATAGTGCTATTGCTCTCTGTCTTATTCAGCTCTGTAGCTTTGGTAGCTGTAAATCGATTTGTAGGACTCGCCAATCAATTCAATGCAACGTCAAATTATTCAAGCTACTCTATGAGTGTGGCAGTGCTTGCAGACAGTGAGATTAATAACGTTTCTCAATTATCCAGTGTAACAGCTCCTACTGGAACAGATGCTGAGAATATTCAAAAATTGATAGATGACATTAAAACAACTCAAAGCAAGGAATTGACAGTTGAGGAAGCATCTTCTTACCTAGCATCCTATAAGAGTTTGTTAGATGGAGAAACCAAAGCAATTGTCTTAAACAGCGTTTTTGAAAATCTAATTGAACAGGAATATCCTGACCATGCTAAAAAGATTAAGAAAATCTATACTAAGGATTTGACAAAGAAAGTGGAAGCACCTAAGGTTGCTACAGGAAATTCTTTCAATGTCTACATCAGTGGGATTGATACCTATGGTCCTATCAGTTCTGTTTCGCGCTCAGATGTCAATATCATCATGACCGTAAATCAAGATACCAAGAAGATTCTCTTGACGACAACTCCACGAGATGCCTACGTTCCTATCGCGGATGGCGGGAATAACCAAAATGATAAGTTGACGCATGCGGGTATCTATGGCGTAGATGCTTCTATCCATACCTTAGAAAATCTTTACGGTATCGACTTGAACTACTATGCTCGACTTAATTTCACCTCTTTCTTGAAGTTGATTGACCTTCTCGGAGGTGTTGATGTCTATAACGATCAAGAATTCACATCGCGTCATGGACAATACCATTTTCCAGTCGGAAATGTTCATTTGGATTCTGAGCAAGCTTTGGGATTTGTTCGTGAACGCTATTCGCTTGCTAATGGTGACGGTGATCGTGGTCGTAACCAACAAAAAGTCATTGCGGCGATTATCCAGAAATTAACCTCGGCAGAATCTGTGAAAAACTATGACAGTATTATTCAAAGTTTGCAGGATTCAATTCAGACCAATATGCCACCAGAAACAATGGTTAGTCTTGTCAATACTCAGTTGGCAAGCGGTGGGAAATATACCGTTACCAATCAAGATTTGAAAGGGACTGGACGTATGGGTCTTCCGTCTTACGCCATGCCTGATAGCAATCTTTACATGTTAGAAATCGATCCAACAAGCTTGGAGACTGTTAAGGCGGCCATTAAAGATACCATGGAAGGAAAATAAGATGATTGACATTCATTCGCATATTGTTTTCGATGTTGACGATGGACCTAAAAAATAGAGCTGAGAGCAAGGCTCTCCTTGAGGAAGCTTATGCACAAGGTGTTCGAACCATTGTTTCGACCTCTCATCGTAGAAAAGGGATGTTTGAAACACCAGAAGACAAAATTGCAGCTAATTTTAGTGAAGTTAAACAGTTGGCTCAAGAAATTGCACCGGATTTGAATATCGTGTACGGAGCTGAGATTTATTTTTCTAGTGATGCTTTTAGAAAAAGTTAGAAAAAGCTTTAATTCCAAGGCTTAATGACACACGCTTTGCTTTGATTGAGTTTAGTATGAATACTCCCTACAGAGATATTCATAGCGCTTTGACCAAAGTTCTCATGTTAGGGATTACGCCTGTGGTTGCTCATATTGAGCGCTATCACACCTTGGAAAATGATGAGAAAAAAGTAAGGGAGCTCATCAATATGGGCTGCTATATGCAGATTAATAGTTCGAGTGTATTAAAGCCACGACTATTTGGTGACACCTACAAATTTATGAAAAAGCGTGCTAGGTATTTCTTGGACAAGGACTTAGTACATGTAGTGGCTAGCGATATGCACAATTTGGATAATCGTCCGCCTTATATGAAAGAAGCTTATGAGCTCATTGCTAAAAAATACGGAGCAGGAAAAGCTCGTGAGCTTTTTGAAACAAACCCATCAAACATTATAAATGACCAACTAATTTAGGAGAAATGATGAAAGAACAAGACAAAATTGAAATTGATGTACTGCAATTAGTAAAAGTACTATGGAAACGAAAATTTGTTATCCTGGTGGCTGCATTAGTAGCAGGTTTAGTAGCGTTTGCTTATAGCTCATTTGTGATCAAGCCTCAGTATACCAGTACTACCCGTATCTATGTCGTCAATCGTAACCAGGCAGATAAGCCGGGATTGACTAACCAAGATTTGCAGGCGGGTGCTTACCTGGTAAAAGACTACCGTGAAATCATCCTCTCTCAGGATGTACTTGAAAAAGTAGTAGCTGATCAAAGTTTAACCATTGATGCAAAAACTCTTGGGAAAAAAGTTTCAGTAACAGTTCCTGCAGATACTCGTATCGTATCCATTTCAGTTCGAGATGGCAAGCCTGAAGAAGCAAGTCGTATCGCCAACGCTCTACGAGAAGTAGCGGCTCAGAAGATTATTTCAGTAACGCGAGTGTCAGATGTAACGACACTTGAGGAAGCAAGACCAGCAACATCTCCATCTTCACCAAATATTCGTCGAAACACAATGATGGCTACTGTAGCAGGTGTAGGATTTGTTGTAATTATCGTACTTTTAGTCGAATTATTAGATGATCGAGTGAAACGTCCAGAAGATATCGAAGAAGTGATGCACCTCTCACTTTTGGGTGTTATTCCAAATCTTGAGAAATTAAAGTAAAGAGGGAAATATGGCAAAGTTAGAATTATCACAACAACGATTAAACTCTGTAAAAAAAGCTGAAGAGTATTATAATGCGCTACGTACTAATATCCAATTGAGTGGAGATGGGCTCAAAGTGATTGCACTTTCTTCGGTTAGACCTGGAGAAGGAAAGTCGACAACTTCAACCAATATTGCCTGGGCTTTCGCGCGTGCAGGCTATAAGACGCTTCTTATTGATGCCGATATTCGTAATTCGGTTATGTCAGGTGTCTTCAAATCCAGAGAAAAAATTACAGGTTTGACAGACTACTTGTCAGGAACCAAAGATTTATCCCACGGTTTGTGCGAAACAAACGTAGAAAACTTGTTTGTCATTCAATCAGGAGCTGTTTCACCAAACCCAACTGCTCTTCTTCAAAGTGAAAAATTTGAAGCGATGATTGAGACCTTACGCAAATATTTTGACTATATCATTGTAGATACAGCCCCTATCGGAGTTGTCATTGATGCAGCGATTATCGTACAAAAATGTGATGCCTCTATCCTGGTGACTGAAGCTTCTGCAACAAAACGGAGAGAAGTTCAAAAAGCTAAAGACCAGTTAGAGCAAACAGGAACACCATTCTTAGGAGTTATTCTGAATAAATTTAATATTCAGCTTGAAAAATATGGTACTTACGGTACATATGGCGGATATGGGAATTACGGTTCCTACGGTAAAAAAATAAGTAGGTTTAGGGAGAAAAGTATGGAAGGAAGGGGTTTCTACAACGTAACTCTAGCGTTTATACAGAGTATACTGGTCAGTATATTAGCTTATATACTAATCTCTGTATCTGAAACAGAAATTGTTGCAAAAAAACGGTTTTTGTTCTGTATTTTCTTCATTTTGCAGCTTTCTATATCAGTGGCTACGGTAAGGATTTTTTTAAACGCAGTCAATCCGTCGAATTGATAGAAATAGTAAAATACATCATCTTTTTGCATTGCTGATTAGTTTTTCTAGTTTTTTTCTGAAAAGACCAATTTGTGATTTCTAGGCGGGTATGATTTACTTCCTGTCTTTGTACGGAGTGTTTAATTATTTTCTGAGTTTTGTTATCAAAAAATATTGGGTGCATTTTAACCATAATTTAAAGGGAAGTCGTAAAATCATTTTGATTACTGCGACATCTCGAATTGAGAAAGTGATAGACCGCTTGTTGACTGCAAGTGATGTTGGCGGAAAACTTGTTGCTGTAAGTGTACTAGATAAACCGGATTTTAAACACAATAAAGTAACGGTTATTCCTCGAGAAAACCTCATTAATTATGCAACTCATGAGGTAGTAGACGAAGTGTTTGTAAACCTACCTAGTGAGGATTATGATATCGGTAGCATTATTTCACAATTTGAAACAATGGGAATTGATGTTACAGTCAATCTAAATGCCTTTGATAAAAATTTAGGTAGAAATAAACAAATTCATGAGATGGCTGGTTTTGAAATGTAGTAACTTTTTCTACAAACTTATATAAACCGAGTCATATTAGTTGCCAAAACGAATCATTGATATTTTTAGGAGCAATTGTTGGGCTAATCATCTGTGGACTTGTAAGTATAGTCCTTGTTCCAATGATTCGAAAAGATGGTGGACCAGCAATCTTTTCTCAAACCCGAGTCGGTAAAAATGGTCGCTATTTCACTTTTTATAAAGTTCCGATCTATGAGGGTAGATGCGGAAGAAATCAAGCAGCAATTGATGGATCAAAATACCATGCAAGGTGGTATGTTTAAAATGGATAATGATCCTCGAGTTACAGAAATTGGTCGCTTTATTCGTAAAAACTAGTATTTGGATGAGTTGCCCACAGTTTTTGGAACGTGCTGATTGGGTGATATGAGCTTAGTAGGAACTCGACCCTCCAACGGTTGATGAATACGAAAAATACACACCTGAACAAAAAAACGTCGATTTGAGTTTTAAACCAGGCATTACTGGGCTATGGCAAATTAGTGGTCGAAGTGGAATTACCAACTTTGACGATGTTGTCAAACTAGATGTCGCTTATATCGATGATTGGACAATTTGGAAAGACTTCGAAATTTTATTAAAAACAATAAAAGTAGTGTTGATGAGAGATGGAGCTAAATGATTCTATGAATAAAGTGAGAGAAATTCAATTAGGAGAGTTAACTCCTTTTAGAAAGTTATATCGATCTTTGTAAAAGACATGATTTGCGTTATTACGCCTTGGGTGGGACATTTACTCGGCGCTATTCGTCATAAGGTTTTTATCCCATGGGATGATGATATGGATTTAGGGAATGCCTAGAAAAGATTATGAAAAATTCTTGATCAATCTGTGAGCAAGAGCTTCCTGAAAGTGTTATTTTAAGACTTCACGATGATAATCTAGGTAATACTTCGATTATGGATACTTCAATCCAAATTCAATTTGGTAATGAGATGGTGTAGTCCTTTTATTGATATCTTTCCCTTAGATGGTTACCCAGAAGACGGAATCCATTACTGGTTGCATACGAAATAAAAATAAAAATTCTATCGTGCTTTATCTAAAAATTTCTGTTATCGATCGTATACATGAGAGAGATAGAGGCTCGTTCGAAAAATGCGATTGTAAAAAGTTTCAAAAATGCCTTTAAAATTAAATAAACTCTTAAACACTTCAAAAAAATTAATAAAAATTACAAAGTATCATCAAACAATATGATTACGAGACTAGTACCATGGTCGGGAAATGTCTTGGGTTCCTACCGAGAACGTGAACTCGCAAGAAAAGAAGTGTTTGGGGAACCACAATTACTAGAATTTGAAAAGTTTACAAATAAGTTGTCATGCAAATCCCGATGAATATTTGACAAAAAAATATACGGTGATTACATGCAACTGCCAAAAGAAGCTGAGCGTAAGGGTCATTTTGAGTCTACGTGGGGAGATTGAATTGAATAGTTTTGATTTAATGGGGGTCAGAATTGACCCCTTAACAATGGACGAAACTGTCCAAGCTGTTGAAAAAAATTTGTTCTTGAACAACGTCCACTCCATCTAATGGGGAGTGAATGCAGATAAAATTAATCAATGTCAAACAGATGAATCGATTAAAAAGATAGTGAACGATTCTGAAATCATTAATGCAGATGGTGCTTCAGTTGTTCTAGCTTCCCGTTTTTTGGGTTATCAAGTTCCTGAGAGAGTCGCTGGGATTGATTTGATGCAAAAGTTGCTCCATTTAGCCAATGAAAAGTCATATTCGGTTTATTTTTTTGGTGCCAAAGGAAGAAGTTTTTAATAGATATGTTGGAAATCTTTAAGAAAGATTATCCGAAATTTACGAGTTCTTGGACATCGTAATGGTTATTTTTCTGAAGAAGATGAATATGGCATTCAAGAAGACATTCGTGAGAAAAATCCTGATTTTGTTTTTGTTGGGATCACCTCTCCTAAGAAAGAATACATCATTCAAAAAGTTTATGGATCAATGGTGTTAATTCTGTCTTTATGGGAGTTGGAGGTAGTTTTGACGTTTTATCTGGCCATATTAAACGAGCTCCTCTATGGATGCAAAATGCGCATCTTGAGTGGCTGTTCCGAGTGGCAAATGAACCTAGACGCCTCTTTAAACGTTATTTTGTAGGGAATGCCACTTTTATTAAGCGAGTTTTAGATGAAAAACGAAAATCGAAAAAATAGTATTTTACATATTTCGCGTACCATGGATATAGGTGGTGCAGAGCGTATTGTTTACCAGTTGAGCTCAGATTTGAAAGATGAGTTTGACAGTGTTCATGTCGCATCTACGGGTGGGCTTTGGGAGAGCGAACTGGCTGCTCAAGGGATTCAACATCATAAAATTTTAGATATCGATAGTAAAAATCCTGTGACGGTATTAAAGCTACTCTTTAGTATTCACCAGATTATCAAACAAAAAGGGATAACAATAGTCCACACTCATCATCGGATGGCTGCTTTTTATATCCGTTTATTAAAACTTGTTCATCCAAAATTGATACACGTTTATACAGCCCACAATGTCTTTAAAGATAAACTGCCTCTATATGGATTTGCTTTAAAAAATGCTAAAAGTGTGGCAGTGGGAGAAGCTGTAAATAAAAACTTAAAAGAAGATGTAGGTATTACTGATAGCAGGGTTATTTATAATGGAGTCGTTTTAAAAGAAACGGATGACCAGGTCGATGAGATTATCAGTTATGGTGGGATTAAACTTGGCTGTATTGCTAGGTTATCTGAGCAAAAAGGCTTGACTTATCTCCTTGATGCTATGTCTTTACTGACTATTAAGGATATTCGATTATTTATCGTTGGTGAAGGTGAGCTTCGAGAAGAGTTGGAAAACAAGGTTAAAGAACTAAATCTTCAAGATTCGGTAATTTTTTTAGGATATCGCAAGGATATCGTCGAATGTATCAATAGTTTTGATTTTTGTGTTTTGCCTTCAGTATTTGAAGGATTTGGTTTAGTTGCCATTGAGGCATTTATGAATAGTAAAACCTTAGTTGCGACGGATATACCGGGATTAAACGAAGTTGTAACAAATAAAAATGGGGTTTTAGTCCCAGCAAAAGACCCTGCTGCTCTAGCATCTGCTATTGATAAATTAGCTACAGATGCAACATTAAGACAGGAACTTGCTAGCCAAGCAAAAAAAGACTATGAAAACAGATTTAGTTATCCTATGTTTTTGGAAAACTATCGAGCATTGTATAGAGAAATACAGGGAGAACCAAAATGAAAAAAGTAATGTTGGTTTTTGGGACACGTCCAGAAGCAATCAAAATGTGTCCGTTAGTAAATGAGTTGAAGAAAAATGATTCAATTAAGACTATTGTCTGTGTAACTGGCCAACACAAAGAAATGCTTGAACAAGTTTTGGATGTCTTTAAAGTGGTTCCTGATTATGATTTGGGGATTATGAAGGCCAATCAAACTCTATTTACAATCACGACTAGTATTCTTGATAAGATTCAAACGGTTTTTGAGCAAGAAAAACCAGATATCGTTCTTGTTCACGGTGATACAACTACGACTTTTGCTACGGCTTTAGCTGCATTTTATATGGGTATCAAGGTTGGACATGTAGAAGCAGGTTTGCGAACTTATAATCTTCAAAGTCCGTTCCCTGAAGAGTTTCAACCGTCAAACCACTTCCATTATTGCAGATTATCATTTTGCTCCGACAGAAGTTGCAAAGAAAATCTTCTAAAAGAAGGAAGAGAGAATATCTTTTGTAACAGGGAATACCGTTATTGATGCTTTGAAGACAACTGTTCAGGAAAATTATGATCACCCAATTTTAGAGTGGGCTAAGGACAGTAAGTTGATTATGTTGACAGCTCACAGACGTGAAAATCTTGGGCAACCAATGGAGCATATGTTTAATGCTGTTAACCGTATTTTAAATGAATTTGAAGATGTTAAAAGGTTGTATACCCAATTCATAAAAACCCTAAGGTTCGAGAGTTGGCCAGTAAAGTATTTGGGGATAATGAACGTATGAAAATTATTGAACCTTTAGAAGTCATCGATTTCCATAATTTTATGAACCAAAGCTATATGATTTTAACAGATTCTGGTGGTGTTCAGGAAGAGGCTCCATCCTTAGGGAAGCCTGTTTTAGTCATGCGAGATACAACAGAGCGTCCGGAGGGGATTGCTGCTGGAACATTAAAATTAGTGGGTACGGACGAAGAAAATATTTACTCTAATTTTAAACTTCTTTTAGAAAACCAAACAGAATATAACAAGATGAGTAAGGCTAGCAACCCATACGGAGATGGAAAAGCTTGTGAAAGAATCGTCGATATTATTTTGGAAGGATAGGGATAATGGATAAGGTTTCTATTATTGTACCAGTATACAATGTCGAAGATTGCTTAAGCTATTGTGTGGACAGTCTAAGACAACAGACCTATAAAAATATAGAAATTATACTGGTAGACGATGGTTCTACAGATTCTTCAGGAGAAATATGTGACCAATATGCTCAGGAAGATGAGCGTATTAAAGTACTTCATATTGATAATGGAGGACAATCTCGTGCCAGAAATATTGGAGTCCAAGCATCATCTTCTGATTGGATTATGTTTTTAGATTCTGATGATTATTACGATTTGAAAGCCGTCGAGTATTTAGTTGCTTTGAGAGACAAATACGCAGTCGATTTAGTCGTCACGTCAATTGTTGAAGTACGAAATTATCAAACAGAATTGAATACTGACGACATTTCTCTCGGAAATAGTGAGAAATTAGATCGTTATACAGGACTTGTTCGTATGTTTTACGGGAATAGTGTTGGTACGCATCCAGGTGGTAAACTCTATAAGAAAGAGATTTTACTTCAGTATCCTTATCCAGAGGGAATGATATACGAAGATTTAGCGATGGCTTACGAGCATATTCATTACTGCGCTAAAATTGCGGTTGGGTATAGAAGTGTTTATAAATACTACCGACGCATGGGCAGTACTGTTAATTCGAAGTACAGTGAACGTCTCTTGAATTTTTACAAGGCGATGGAATGGAATAGAAGTTATATCGAACGAGACTATCCTAATGATAAGGAAATGAGAAGAGCTTTAAATGTCCGCTACGTTTTTAATGGTCTACATGTTGTACATGCTATGCTCAGTTCAGGTATGTATAGGGAAATAAACAAGATCAGAAAAGAATACAAGCAGTACTTCCAAGATGTCATGTTAAATCCCGATGTAACTGGGAAAAATAAATTGAAGTACTTGATGCTCTTGGTTTCACCAAAATTGTATGAAAAAATCAGAGAGAAGATGGGTTAGGTAAGAATGAAGGTTTTAAAAAACTATGCGTATAATCTTTCCTATCAACTTCTAGTCATAATTCTTCCAATTATAACGACACCTTATGTGACCCGGGTATTTAGCTCAAATGATTTAGGGATATACGGCTACTTTAATTCAATTGTTACCTACTTTATTCTTTTAGCTACTTTAGGTGTTGCCAACTACGGAACAAAAGAAATTTCAGGCCATAGGAAGGATATCGAGAAAAACTTTTGGGGCATATATACCTTGCAACTTGGTGCCACAATCCTTTCAATCACCTTATACATTATCGTGTGTCTCTCTTTTTCATTTATGCAGAATCCAGTTGCATATATTTTGGGATTGAGCTTGGTATCTAAGGGGATGGATATCTCCTGGCTCTTCCAAGGATTGGAAGACTTTCGTAAGATAACGGTTAGAAATATTACTGTCAAACTTGTAGGTGTTATTTCGATTTTCTTGTTTGTTAAATCAGCAAACGATTTATATTTATATGTTTTTTTGTTGACTATATTTGAGTTGCTGGGGCAGTTGAGCATGTGGTTGCCAGCTAGAGAATTTATCGGGAAACCACATTTTGATTGGACCTATGCTAAACAACACTTGAAACCAGTTATTCTCTTGTTTTTGCCTCAAATAGCTATTTCGCTATATGTTACTTTGGATCGTACTATGCTAGGAACATTAGCTTCAACTAAAGACGTCGGGATTTACGACCAAGCCTTAAAATTGGTCAATATTTTGCTTACACTAGTGACTTCATTAGGAAGTGTGATGCTTCCTCGTGTTGCCAATCTCCTATCTACTGGAGATCACAAGGCTGTAAACAAAATGCATCAGATGTCTTTCTTAATATACAATTTAGTCATTTTTCCTATCATTGCAGGAGTGTTGATTGTTAATGATGATTTCGTCCAATTTTTCTTAGGACAGGATTTCCAAGATGCTAAGTATGCGATAGCAATTATGATTTTTAGAATGTTCTTTATTGGCTGGACAAATATTATGGGTATTCAAATCTTGATTCCACATAATAAAAAAATAAAGAATTTATGATTTCGACAACAATTCCAGCTATTGTGAGTGTCGGTTTAAATTTATTATTACTACCTAAATTAGGTTATATCGGAGCAGCCATTGTTTCTGTATTAACAGAAGCTTTAGTATGGGCTATTCAACTATATTTTACAAGAAACTATTTAAAGGAAGTGCCTTTTCTTGCTTCGACAGTTAAAATTATAGGAGCATCAGCTCTCATGTACAGTGTACTATTCGTTGTAAAAAAACTACAGTGAATTTTACGCCTGTTATAAATGTTATGGTATTTGCTGTAATAGGAGCGGTGATTTACATTTCTCAAATACTATTCTTAAAAGTAATTAGTCCAAAAGAGTTGAAACGGCAGTTATTGAATAAGTGACATTGTATGGAATAAATAGAGATCTCAGTAGCTTATAGTTTTATTGTGAAAATAAACTCTTGTATAGATTAAATTCGCTTTTGGTTGATTAAAATAGTTAGGAAAGGGAGGATAGAAGAGTATAAGTGAACTAGGGGATTAAAGAAATACTATTTTTTTCTCATTCAATTCGATATTTCTTTTTCTTATAATTCACCCTGTATGATTCTTTTTTTCAAAAAAATATGATAAAAATTAAATTTGAAAACTTACTAGTCAGCATTGTTGTATCTGTAGTGGTGTTTTTTAATACCATATCAACTACGATGCTGGATAGGACTTTTTCAAGTTAAACTAAATTTCCTATTTTTTTAGTTGTATTGCTTTTTAGGGCTTCGTTTTTTTACATAAAATGCGGGTCTCATACAAATATCTAATATTTTCTATTCTATTGTTGCTTTCAGGGGATTTTTAGTGTATTTTCAAACGAATAGGCTTAATTTTCTAGTCTATTCGATGCTACTAGTCCTCTTGGTTAATGTAGATATGAAAGTAGTTTTGAGGAACTATGTAATTGTAGCTGGTATTCTTGTAGTTGGAGTTTTTCTTTTTATCGCTGGTTGGCATGGTTCCTAACCCTGCAATATAATCGTGCGGGTGTTATTCGAAATTCGTTTGGGTTTATTTATCCTACGGACTTTGCATCACATTGCTTCTATCTATTTATAGCAATTTCTTATCTTTTTAAAAAGATAAATTGATATGGTCCAGAACTCTGTTTGGCTTCTTGCTATCAGCTTTTTATTATAAAATACTGTGATGCACGTTTAAATGCTTTTGTCAATCTTGTTAGCGACAGTTATTTTTCACTTATTTTTTATTATAGCAAGGGGAAAAAAATTAAAAATATTTTGCCTTGCTACCTTATTCAGCTGTTGTATTCGCTTCAGTTGTTACCTATTTATCATACAAGTTTTCATGGTCTGATCCATTTTTAGTATCGATAAACAAATTAATTACGGGAAGGCTGGCTCTAGGCAGGAATGCATTTACTACATTTGAAGTGCATCTATTTGGGACTAGAAACGTTCAATTTATCGGATCAGGTGGAAAAACAGAATCTGTAATTGGGTATAACTATGTAGATTCCTCTTATGTGCAGATGTTGTTTACATATGGAATAGTTCCTGTAGTCCTATTGATCGTAATTTATGTTGTCGCCTCGAGAAAACAGTATAAGGATGGTCAATATTTATTCGTTGCGATTTTATCATTGATTGCTTTTAACTGTATGATTGAAGCCATTTTGGTTTGTTCCAACATATAATATATTCATGTTTTTACTATTTACGACAAATACTTTTAGCAAAAAAGAATCAAATGATATTGTTGCATCAAATGAGACTTAGCTCTAGTACTAAAATTTTAGGCGGGTCTAATACATGAAATGATACCTTTCTAAAAAAGTAACTAACCTTTGCTGATCCTGAGTCGGCATTAATAAGAAATTGTAGAGTTTATTAACGGAGTTTTAATATGTATGACTATTTAATCGTTGGTGCAGGTTTGTCTGGAGCAATCTTCGCACACGAAGCTACAAAACGTGGTAAAAAAGTAAAAGTGATTGACAAGCGTGATCACATCGGTGGAAATATCTACTGTGAAAATGTTGAAGGCATAATGTCCACAAGTATGGTGCCCACATTTTCCATACTTCTAACAAAAAAGTGTGGGACTATGTGAACCAGTTCGCTGAATTCAATAACTATATCAACTCACCAGTGGCTAACTACAAGGGCAGCCTCTACAATCTTCCTTTCAACATGAATACCTTCTACGCTATGTGGGGAACTAAGACATCACAAGAAGTCAAGGATAAGATTGCAGAGCAAACGGCTGACATGAAAGATATTGAGCCTAAGAACTTGGAAGAACAAGCTATCAAGTTGATTGGTCCGGATATCTATGAAAAATTGATCAAGGGCTATACAGAAAAGCAATGGGGACGTTCTGCAACAGACCTTCCTCCGTTTATCATCAAGCGCCTTCCAGTGCGTTTGACCTTTGATAACAACTACTTTAACGACCGTTACCAAGGAATTCCAATCGGTGGCTACAATGTCATCATCGAAAACATGTTGGGCGATGTAGAAGTAGAACTTGGGGTTGATTTCTTTGCTAATCGTGAAGAGCTGGAAAACATCAGCTGATAAAGTTGTCTTTACAGGGATGATTGACCAGTACTTTGACTACAAACATGGTGAGTTGGAATATCGTAGTCTTCGTTTTGAACACGAAGTCTTGGATGAAGAAAATCATCAAGGAAATGCCGTGGTCAACTACACAGAGCGTGAGATTCCTTATACTCGTATCATTGAGCATAAGCACTTTCGAGTATGGTACACAACCCTAAGACAGTTATCACACGTGAGTACCCAGCTGATTGGAAACGTGGAGACGAACCATATTACCCAATCAACGATGAAAAGAACAATGCCATGTTTGCTAAGTACCAAGAAGAAGCAGCCAAAAATGACAAGGTCATCTTCTGTGGACGCCTAGCAGACTATAAATACTACGATATGCATGTGGTTATTGAGCGTGCTTTGGAAGTCGTAGCAAATGAATTTGATTGAAAAGAAACAGTGATTCATGAAAGTATTTTCTAAAAGAAGAATTTTTAAAAGATTCTGGCGCTCGAAACGCCGGGAATAAGGCTAGAAATGATGTCGAGGAGATCGTCAAACGAGAAGGTTATCAACCTTTGTTGTTAACAGTTGATGATTGGTATCATATGGGAACCGTTAAAGCTCAACAACACAAGGCGAAAGCTCTGGCTCAAAGCTTTCTCTCAGTTGAAATCAGGGAGATCAATTATTGATTCAATTTCCATGCTCCACCATAGTTTTTCACCACTCGCTTGGTGAAAAAAATCCAGCAGAAAGAGGGTGAAAGTCTACTTTATTATCCATGATTTGGAAAGCTTTACGATATGCTAATTTGGACTACAGTACCTTTAAAACATAAGATTCGAGTTCATCTTCAAGAATCAAGTTTGTTGAAGATAGCTGATGGAGTGATTGCCCACAACCCGGTTATGAAATCTGTTTTAGTGGATAAGGGAATTGAGGGAGATAAGATTGTTAGCCTAGGCATTTTCGACTATCTGATTCCAGATTTCCAAGAGAAGAGCGGTCAAACAAAAGACCAGCCGATGATTGTGGCAGGTAATTTGGCCCAGGAAAAAGCCGGTTATCTTTATACTCTTCCAGAAGCGCCAGCCTATAACCTCTATGGTGTAGGTTTTGACGAGAGCAGAGCTCTTGCGAATGAGACCTACTTTGGTTCTTTTCTACCAGATGAGCTTCCTGCAGCCCTTGAGGGTGGTTTTGGACTAGTCTGGGATGGGGATAGTGCTGAGACATGTAGTGGTGTATTCGGAGAGTACCTCCGTTATAACAATTCTCACAAGGCATCCCTTTATTTAGCATCTGGATTCCCGCTTATAGTGTGGAAACAGTCTGCCTTGTCTCGTTTTGTGCTTGAGAATGACTGTGGGATTGCAGTAGAATCGCTTCATGATTTGAAAAACACGATCGAAAATCTATCAGATGCAGATTATCAAGAATTGGTTGCAAATGCAAAAAGAATTGGTAAAAAAATACGAGATGGTTTTTATCTAACCAGTGCTCTTAAAAAGTTAACAAAATAAGAAGTCTTTTTGGACTTCTTATTTTTTATTACAAAGTTAATCATTCTAGTATAAAAAGTTAGAAAAGAGTGATCTGATTTTTTTAGGGACAATTTAAGTGTTTCATCTTAACGTAAAATTGAAATGAACTTGGCATGAAAAATGCTTGGAAAAATATAATGAATTACATCGCATTTTTCAGCTTTTTCTGACTCTTTTACACTGTTTTTTTATAAAAATAAAAAAAGAGGACTTGTAATGGAATATTAAAAATAAATTTTAATGAAAAACCTTCGATAAAATCACAAAAAATTAGGCACGAATCGGATTTTTGTGATATAATATTCTGTGAATAGCTATGCCTTCTTGTAGCTGTTAAAAAATCAAAGTGTGAAACTTGGAAGATAGAGAGGACGCAATGTAATGACTAGAAATGGTTTCTTTACAGGCTTAGATATTGGAACAAGCTCAATTAAAGTGTTAGTTGCTGAGCTTGTAGATGGTGAAGTAAATGTAATCGGTGTTAGTAACGCCAAAAGTAAAGGTGTCAAGGATGGGATTATCGTTGACATCGAAGCCGCAGCAACGGCTATCAAATCTGCTATTTCTCAAGCAGAAGAAAAAGCAGGGATTTCAATCAAATCAGTAAATGTTGGACTTCCAGCAAACTTGTTGCAAGTGGAACCAACTCAAGGAATGATTCCTGTAACATCAGATACAAAAGAAATTACAGATCAAGATGTTGAGAATGTTGTCAAATCAGCTTTGACTAAGAGCATGACACCTGATCGTGAAGTGATTACGTTTGTGCCAGAAGAATTTGTAGTAGACGGTTTCCAAGGTATTCGTGACCCTCGTGGTATGATGGGTGTTCGTTTGGAAATGCGTGGACTTCTCTATACAGGTCCAAGAACCATTCTTCACAACCTTCGTAAAACTGTAGAACGTGTTGGAGTTCAAGTCGATAACGTGATTATTTCACCACTTGCAATTGTAAACTCTGTTCTTAACGAAGGCGAACGTGAGTTTGGAGCGACTGTTATTGATATGGGTGGTGGCCAAACAAGTGTTGCTACTATCCGTAATCAAGAGCTTCAATACACAAATGTTTACCAAGAAGGTGGCGATTACGTCACTAAAGACATTTCAAAAGTTCTTAAAACTTCTAAGAAGATTGCAGAAGGTTTGAAGCTCAACTACGGTGAAGCTTATCCGCAACTTGCAAGTAAAGAAACTTTCCAAGTTGAAGTGATTGGTGAAGTAGAACCTGTAGAAGTTACAGAAGAATACTTGGCTCAAATTATTTCAGCTAGATTGAAACACATCTTTGAACAAATCAAACAAGATTTGGAAAGAAGACATTTGTTGGACTTGCCAGGTGGTATTGCTCTGATTGGTGGAAATGCTATTCTACCAGGTATCGTTGAGCTTGCCCAGAAGTACTTGGAGTTCGTGTGAAAACTTTATGTTCCAAACCAAGTGGGTATCCGCAATCCTGCATTTGCTCATGTAATTAGTTTGTCTGAATTTCGCTGGAAGCCTTACAGAAATTAATGTTTTTGGCTCAAAGAGCTATCAGAGGAGATCAAGTTTTGCGTCAACAACCAATTGACTTTCAGAACTTCAAGTCAGGAAAAAACCTGCAGCTTCTCAACGTTCAGTGTTTGGTACAACTTCAACTGAATCAGCAGAACCAACTTATGCTGCTGACTCAGCAACTTCAAATCAATCAGAAGAAAAACCAAAAGAATTGACTGAGCGATTCCGTAGCTTAATCGGAAGCATGTTTGATGAATAGGATAGAGGAATAAAATATGACATTTTCATTTTGATACAGCAGCAGCACAAGGTGCAGTAATTAAAGTAATTGGTGTCGGTGGTGGCGGTGGAAACGCCATTAACCGCATGGTTGACGAAGGCGTTTCAGGTGTTGAGTTCATCGCAGCCAACACAGATGTACAAGCCCTTTGAGCAGTACAAAAAGCTGAAACAGTTATCAACTGGTCCAAAATTAACTCGCGGACTTGGTGCTGGAGGACAGCCTGAAGTTGGTCGTAAGGCTGCTGAAGAAAAGCGAAGAAGTAATTACTGAAGCTATCAGTGGTGCAGATATGGTCTTCATCACTGCTGGTATGGGTGGCGGTTCTGGTACAGGTGCTGCACCAGTTATCGCTCGTATCGCTAAAGGTTTAGGTGCTTTGACTGTCGGTGTTGTGACACGTCCATTTCGGTTTCGAAGGAAGCAAACGTGGTCAATTCGCAGTGCAAGGGATCAACGAACTTCGCGAACATGTTGATACTCTCTTGATTATCTCAAACAACAACTTATTAGAAATTGTTGACAAGAAAACTCCACTTCTTGAAGCTTTGTCTGAAGCAGATAACGTTCTTCGTCAAGGTGTTCAAGGGATTACAGATTTGATTACAAATCCTGGTTTGATCAACTTGGACTTCGCAGACGTGAAGACAGTAATGGCCAATAAAGGAAATGCCCTTATGGGTATTGGTATCGGTAGCGGAGAAGAACGCGTTATTGAAGCGGCTCGTAAAGCTATCTACTCACCACTTCTTGAAACAACTATTGATGGAGCAGAAGATGTTATCGTTAACGTAACTGGTGGTTTGGATATGACTTTGATTGAAGCAGAAGAAGCTTCGAAATCGTCAATCAAGCTGCTGGACATGGCGTAAACATCTGGCTCGGTACTTCTATTGATGAATCAATGAAAGATGAAATCCGTGTAACTGTTGTTGCTACTGGAGTTCGTCAAGATACAGTCGAAAAAGTTGTAGCGCCACAACCAAGACAAGCGTCATTCCGTGAACCAGTAAAATCTGGTCATACTCACACTTATGATCGTCATTTTGATTTGGCAGAAACAGCTGAACTTCCAACTCCTTCACAACGTCATACTGAAGCACCCTAAAAGCATCAGCTTTTCGGTGATTGGGACTTGAGACGTGATTCAATTGTTCGTCAAGGTGAATCAGTCGTATCTCCAGTTGAGCGTTTTGAAAGCACCATCTTCTGACGAAGATGAGTTGAAACACCACCATTCTTTAAAAACCGTTAATAGAGATGGATTTAAAAGAAAATACAAATCAGGTATTTCAACAGGTTACAAAAGCAATTCAAGAAACCGGCCGTGAAGACGGTTCGGTTTCTGTAATTGCCGTAACAAAATATGTTGATATTGCAACTGCAGCAAATTTGATTGACCAAGGAGTCAAACACATCGGTGAAAAACCGTGTCGACAAATTTCTTGAAAAAGTATCATGCTTTAAGTGATAAAAGATGTTACTTGGCACTGATTGGTAGCTTACAAAGAAGAAAAAGTCAAGGATATTATTCCTTTTTGTTGATTATTTTTCACGCTTTAGATTCTTTGAAATTAGCTCAAGAGATTCAAAAACGTGCCGATCGAACAGTTAAATGTTTTTTTGCAGGTCAATATTTCTGGAGAGGAAAGCAAGCATGGTTTTTTTCAAAAGAAGAACTATTGACAGTCTTGCCAGACTTGTCTAGCTTGGATCAAATCGAGTATGTTGGTCTCATGACCATGGCTCCCTTTGAAGCCCAAACAGAAGAGTTGCAAAAAAATCTTTTAAAGAAACGCAAGAGTTGCAACAATACATTCGTGAACAACAATTCCCCAATATGCCAATGACAGAACTAAGTATGGGAATGAGCCGTGACTATAAAGAAGCGATTCAGTGTGGCTCAACTTTATGTTCGAATTGGTACAGCATTTTTAAATAGGAAATAATCATGTCATTAAAAGATAAATTTGATAAATTTATAGATTACTTTACAGAAGATGGAGATGAAGTTGCTTCAGAAGTTGTAGCTGCACAACCTGAACGTTCACTAGCTTCGGTTCCTCAAAAAAGAGAATTGCCACAGCAAGCTGCTGCTCAAGATTCTTCTTCAGTCGAAGCAAAAGAGAAAAATATTACAAAACTTCATGCCCGTCAGCAACAACTAGCAATTGAAAGCCATCACTCTACTGAAAAAGTAACCATCGATGTTCGTTACCCACGCCGTTATGAAGATGCAACAGATATTGTTGATTTGTTGGCTGGAAATGAAAGTATCTTGATTGACTTCCAATATATGACAGAAGTTCAAGCTCGTCGTTGTTTGGATTACTTGGATGGAGCACGTCATGTCCTTGCTGGTGAGTTAAGAAAAGTAGCGAACACAATGTATCTTTTGACACCTGTTGGTGTTGTGGTAAACATTGAAGATATTCGTTTACCTGAAGAAGCTCAAAGCGAAGAATACGACTTTGACATGAAGAGAAATAGAGTACGTTAATGTTTCTAATAATTCGTTTTATCCAAAATGCTACAGATATCTATTCACTGATACTTGTAGCTTTTGCTCTATTATCATGGTTTCCAAATGCCTATGACACACAGTTGGGGAAATTTTTAGAGACTTTGTGTAAACCAATTCTTGAACCTCTAAAACGTCTACCTCTTCAAATCGCAGGTTTGGATTTCTCTGTTTGGATTGCCCTAATTCTCTTACGCATGATTAGCCGCTATCTCATCAATTTGCTGGTCGTATTATGAGCAAGGAACTTTACCAACATTTCGCAACGGAGGATATTCCATTCATCGATAAGGGCTTGGAATGGTTGAGTCAAGTCGAGGAGCACTATGCACCGATTTTATCTCCTTTTATCAAATCCTCACCAAGTATTTATCTTGGAAACTTTGGGAAATAATAGAGGGATAAAAGTCTTCTCTAGTACGAGTTATATCTCTTCGGAGTACGCTAGGGTTATTTTAGCGCCCGATTACTTCACGCCAAGTTTGGAAGATTTTGAAATGACCTTGCTTGAGATCGAGTATCCCAGCAAGTTTCAGCAACTGACCCATTCAAAGATATTGGGTACAGTTCTCAATCGACTAGGTATTGACCGTAAGTTATTCGGAGACATTCTGGTGACAGAAGATAAAGCCCAAATTATTGTCGATCGAAGATTTACCACTCTTTTCCAAGATGGAATTCAAAAGATTTCCAAGTTGCCTGTAAGTTTAGTAGAACGTCCTTTTTCAGATATGATAGAATCTAAAGACGAGTATCAAGAAAAAGAAGTCTTGGTTTCAAGTCTTCGTCTGGATACCTTCTTATCTAGCATATTGAAATTATCTCGTTCCCAAACTTCGGCTCTGGTTGAAAAAAAGTTGGTTCAAGTCAACTATCATATAGTTGAAAAATCGGACTATCCGGTAAAAATTGGTGATTTAATCAGCGTCAGACGCTTTGGTCGAATTATCTTACTTAAAGAAAACGGTCAAACCAAAAAGGATAAGAAAAAATTAACAGTCCAGCTACTATTAAGCAAGTGAGAATAAACATGTCGATTACACCACAAGATATTGTTGATAAAGTTTTTTCAACAAAATTCCGAGGCTACGATAAGGAAGAAGTTGACGAATTTTTAGATAAGATTTATATTGACTACGAGGAGTTAGTCCGTTGCAAGGATGAGACAGAACGCTATATCAAAAAACTAGAAGAACGTCTTTCCTATTATACGAATGATATTCCTAAGAGAACAGTAACAAACGAGCAGGAACCAGAAGCAATTAATGATTCTATTTTTTTATTAAATAAGTGAGGAAAAAAATATGCCAATTACATCGTTAGAAATTAAGGATAAAACCTTTGGTGTTCAGTTTAGAGGTTTTAACCGTGAAGAGTTGATGAATTTTTTTAGATATTGTTGTTCGTGACTATGAAGATTTGGTTCGTAGTAATCATGAAAAGGATCAACATATCAAAAATTTAGAAGAGCGTCTATCTTATTTTGACGAAATCAAAGATTCGTTGAGCCAGTCAGTTTTGATTGCCCAAGACACAGCTGAACGTGTAAAACAAGCTGCGAATGACCGTTCTAATAACATCATTAAGCAGGCTGAGCAAGATGCTCAACGTTTACTTGATGAAGCTAAATACAAAGCCAATGAAATTTCTGCGACAAGCTACAGATAATGCTAAAAAAGTTGCTGTAGAAACTGAAGAGTTGAAGAACAAGAGTCGCGTCTTCCACCAACGTTTGAAATCAACTATCGAAAGCCAATTGGCTATTGTTGATTCTTCAGATTGGGAAGAAATTTTGCGTCCGACTGCAACTTATCTTCAAACGAGCGACGAAGCATTCAAGGAAGTCGTTCAAGAGGTTCTAGGTGAAGATGTATCTTCATATCATGATGAAGAACCAATTGACATGACTCGTCAATTTTCTCCAGAAGAAGTTGCAGAACTTCAAGCGCGTATTGAAGCAGCTAACAAAGAATTGTTAGAGGCTGAACAAGCTGCTGAAGAGTCAACTGAAGTTGAAGTTCAGCCAGTTGCTGAAACTCCTGTTGAACCAGCACATGAGGAAGGATCTCAAGATGATGCTGACACTCAACAAGAATCAGTTCTAATTTTATAAGAATCTCATTAGAGAACAAGAATTTATCAAACACATTTCTAGCGAGTAGGAGATGGTGGAAGTCCTACAATCCCTGTTGGTAAATTTATCCTCTCTTAGTATCAAATCTGAAAATAGTAAGATTTGACGTTGCCCACGTTACGGGAAAAGAGGGAAAGAGACTAGGTCTTTTTCCGAACAAAGGTGGTACCACGATTTTCGTCCTTTTTGCGAGTCGTGGTTTTTATATTGTCAATTTACATTAAAGGAGTACTAATGAAACTTAAAGAAACCCTCAATCTTGGAAAAACAGAATTTCCAATGCGTGCCGGTCTTCCTACCAAAGAGCCAGTTTGGCAAAAGGAATGGGATGAAGCTAAACTTTATCAACGTCGTCAAGAATTAAATGAAGGAAAACCGCATTTCACGCTTCATGATGGCCCTCCGTATGCCAACGGGAACATCCACGTAGGACATGCCATGAACAAGATTTCTAAAGATATCATTGTTCGTTCTAAGTCTATGTCAGGATTTTACGCACCATATATTCCAGGTTGGGACACTCATGGTCTGCCAATTGAGCAGGTTTTGGCAAAACAAGGTGTTAAACGTAAAGAAATGGACTTGGTTGAGTACTTAAAACTTTGCCGTGAATACGCTCTGTCTCAAGTAGATAAACAACGCGAAGACTTTAAACGTTTGGGTGTTTCTGGTGACTGGGAAAATCCATATGTAACACTGACGCCTGACTATGAAGCAGCGCAAATCCGTGTCTTTGGTGAAATGGCTAATAAAGGCTATATCTACCGTGGAGCGAAGCCTGTTTACTGGTCTTGGTCATCTGAGTCAGCCCTTGCTGAAGCGGAAATCGAATACCATGACCTGGTTTCAACATCACTTTACTATGCCAACAAGGTCAAAGATGGCAAAGGTGTTCTAGATACTGATACTTATATCGTTGTTTGGACAACAACTCCGTTCACCATCACGGCTTCTCGTGGTTTGACTGTTGGTGCAGATATTGATTACGTCTTGGTGCAACCAGCTGGCGATACTCGTAAGTTTGTGGTTGCTTCAGAATTGTTGAACAGCTTGTCTGAGAAATTTGGTTGGGCAGATGTTCAAGTTTTGGCTACTTACCGTGGTTCAGAATTGAACCAAATCGTGACAGAGCACCCATGGGATACAGCAGTAGATGAACTCGTTATCCTTGGTGACCACGTTACAACAGACTCCGGTACTGGTATCGTCCATACAGCCCCTGGTTTTGGTGAGGATGACTACAATGTCGGTGTTGCCAATGGGCTTGAAGTTGCTGTGACTGTTAACGAGCGCGGGATCATGATGGCCAATGCTGGTGCAGAGTTCGAAGGTCAATTCTACGACAAGGTTGTGCCAACAGTTATTGAAAAACTTGGTGATTTACTTCTTGCTCAAGAAGAAATCTCTCACTCCTACCCATTTGACTGGCGTACGAAAAAACCAATCATCTGGCGTGCAGTTCCACAGTGGTTTGCATCTGTATCGAAATTCCGTCAAGAAATCTTGGACGAAATTGAAAAAGTCAAGTTCCACTCAGAGTGGGGTAAAGTCCGTCTTTACAACATGATCCGTGACCGTGGTGACTGGGTTATCTCACGTCAACGTGCTTGGGGTGTGCCACTTCCAATCTTCTATGCAGAAGACGGAACACCAATCATGACAGCTGAAACCATCGAGCATGTAGCTCAACTCTTTGAAGAACATGGTTCAATTATCTGGTGGGAACGTGATGCCAAAGACCTCTTGCCAGAAGGATTTACCCATCCAGGTTCGCCAAATGGTGAGTTCAAGAAAGAAACAGACATCATGGATGTATGGTTTGACTCAGGTTCATCATGGAATGGTGTCGTGGTTAACCGTCCAGAACTCAAATATCCAGCAGATCTTTATCTTGAGGGTTCCGACCAATACCGTGGTTGGTTCAACTCATCACTCATCACCTCTGTAGCTAACCATGGCGTCGCACCATACAAACAAATCTTGTCGCAAGGTTTTGCTTTGGATGGTAAAGGTGAGAAGATGTCTAAATCTCTTGGAAATACCATTGCTCCAAGCGATGTTGAAAAACAATTTGGTGCGGAAATCTTGCGTCTCTGGGTAACCAGTGTTGATTCAAGCAACGACGTGCGTATCTCAATGGATATCTTGAGCCAAGTCTCTGAAACATACCGTAAGATACGTAACACCCTTCGTTTCTTGATTGCGAACACATCTGACTTTAATCCAGCTGAGGATGCAGTCGCTTACGAAGAACTACGTTCAGTTGACAAGTACATGACCATTCGCTTTAACCAACTTGTTAAGACCATTCGTGACGCTTATGCAAACTTCGAGTTCTTGACAATCTATAAGGCTTTGGTGAACTTTATCAATGTTGATTTGTCTGCCTTCTACCTTGATTTTGCCAAAGATGTTGTCTACATCGAAGGTGCAAAATCTCTTGAACGCCGTCAAATGCAAACTGTCTTCTATGACATCCTTGTCAAAATTACTAAGCTCTTGACTCCAATTCTTCCTCATACTGCGGAAGAAATCTGGTCATATCTTGAGTTTGAAGCAGAAGACTTCGTTCAATTATCAGAGTTGCCAGAAGCACAGACATTTGCGAACCAAGAAGAAATCTTGGACACTTGGTCAGCTTTCATGGACTTCCGTGGTCAAGCGCAAAAAGCCTTGGAAGAAGCTCGTAATGAAAAAGTGATCGGTAAATCTCTTGAAGCTCATTTGACAGTTTATCCAAATGAAGTAGTGAAGACTCTTCTTGGCGCTGTGGATAGCAATGTTGCTCAACTCTTGATTGTTTCAGAGTTGACCATTGCAGAAGGTTCAGCTCCAGAAGATGCAGTGGCCTTTCGAAGATGTGCCTTCACTGTTGAACGTGCAGCTGGTGAGGTTTGTGATCGTTGCCGTCGTATCGATCCAAGTACAGCAGAACGTAGCTACAATGCAACCATCTGTGACCACTGTGCAAGCATCGTTGAAGAAAACTTTGCGGACGCAGTAGCAGAAGGATTTGAAGCTAAATAGTCTAACAAAAATACAGGAGAAATTCCTGTATTTTTTTAAAAATAAAAACTTTAATAAAAAAATATGGTATAATATACCTTATTAAAATAAAAGGAGATATTTATGAAGACAAAAACACTAGCACAAGTAGATGGCTTTTATTGGTATTATTGCAGGGAGCAATTTTAGCTTTCTTACCAATTTTTTTATGGTATTTTCTTGCAGCTATTTCTGAAGACGAAGATGCTGCAGGGCTTATTTTGGGAATTATTTTTCGTTGTATTTTCTCTTTAGTGAAAATTGCAACCCTCATTCTTGGAATCCTCTCACTTGTCTACTATAAGGATGACAAATCGTATTTCACTAGCACCATCGATTCTATTTATCGTTGGATCTGTAGTTGCCTTGATTCCTTTCCTTTGGGTGGATTGGTGGAATTGTCCTTGTAATTGGTGGAGCTTTGTATCTAGCAAGCTTGAAACAATTTAGAATTGAAGAATAAATTATTTTTTTAGGGAAGAGTCCATGAGCTCTTCTCTTTTTCGTTGATTTTAACTAGCTTTTTTGTGAAAAATTGTGTAAAATAGAATAGATAAACGAGGGCAACCTCGAAAAATAAAAGGAGAATCCAACTAATGGTAAAATTGGTTTTCGCTCGCCACGGTGAGTCTGAATGGAACAAAGCTAACCTTTTCACAGGATGGGCTGACGTAGATCTTTCTGAAAAAGGAACTCAACAAGCTATCGATGCTGGTAAATTGATCAAAGAAGCTGGTATTGAATTTGACCAAGCTTACACTTCAGTATTGAAACGTGCAATCAAAACAACTAACCTTGCTCTTGAAGCATCTGACCAACTTTGGGTTCCAGTTGAAAAATCATGGCGCTTGAACGAACGTCACTACGGTGGTTTGACTGGTAAAAACAAAGCTGAAGCTGCTGAACAATTTGGTGATGAACAAGTTCACATCTGGCGTCGTTCATACGATGTATTGCCTCCTGCAATGCCTCGTGATGACGAATACTCAGCTCACACTGACCGTCGTTACGCTTCACTTGACGACTCAGTGATTCCAGATGCTGAAAACTTGAAAGTTACTTTGGAACGTGCTCTTCCATTCTGGGAAGATAAAATCGCTCCAGCTCTTAAAGATGGTAAAAACGTATTCGTAGGTGCACACGGTAACTCAATCCGCGCCCTTGTAAAACACATCAAACAATTGTCAGACGATGAAATCATGGATGTGGAAATCCCTAACTTCCCACCATTGGTATTCGAATTTGACGAAAATTTGAACGTTGTTTCTGAATACTACCTTGGAAAATAATGTAAAATAGAGTCTAGGATTATTCCTAGGCTTTTTATTTTAAAAATAGGAAAAACGCAAGTGTAATTTAACTTGTCAAAGACAAGGATTCTTGTTATAATAGATAGGATGGAGGCGCTATGGCACTTAAAAAAAGCAAGTTTAGCCTGTGCGGTTTGTGGTTCATGAAATTACTCGATTAAAATTAGTGGGAATCCAAAACCGACTCGCTTAGAAGTAAACAAATTTTTGTAAACATTGTGGTAAATACACAACACATCGAGAAACGAGATAGGAGATAAGAATGGGTTTTATTAAGGATATCTTTACACTTCTTAAAAGATACAACTTGGCCAACTCGAAAACAAAGTTGGGTAGATTTCAAATCTATCATGGAATACACTGCCTTCTTTGTTGTCATCATTTATATTTTTGACCAGTTAATCGTTAGCGGATTGATCCGATTCATTAACATTTTTTAAGATAATATAAATAGGCTGAAAGAAGTTTACCATTAAGAAAGGAAAAAAAGATGGATAGTTTTTGATAAAGGATGGTTTGTCCTACAAACATATTCTGGTTATGAAAAATAAAAGTAAAAAGAAAATCTCTTGCAACGTGCACAAACATACAATATGTTGGATAATATCCTACGTGTGGAAATTCCAACTCAAACAGTGCAAGTTGAAAAAAATGGGAAGAAAAAAGAAGTTGAAGAAAATCGCTTCCCAGGATATGTCCTTGTGGAAATGGTTATGACTGATGAAGCTTGGTTTGTAGTTCGTAACACACCAAACGTTACGGGATTTGTCGGCTCACACGGGAACAGATCTAAAACCAACTCCGCTTTTGGAACAAGAAATCAGAGATATCTTGGTATCAATGGGACAAACGGTTCAAGAATTCGATATCAATGTTGAAGTTGGTCAAACAGTTCGAATCATTGATGGTGCCTTTACTGATTACACAGGAAAAATTACTGAAATTGATAATAACAAAGTGAAAATGATTATTTCAATGTTTGGTAATGATACTGTAGCAGAAGTAAACTTGAATCAAATTGCTGAATTGTAATAGCAGGTACTAATCTACTTGTAAATCTCGAATCCTGTTGACTAATTTTTAAAAAACTAGTTGACAAGATTGTAAAAGTGTATATAATAGAAAGAGTTGAAAAAGCTCAGGGTCCGTTGGTCAAGGGGTTAAGACACCGCCTTTTCACGGCGGTAACACGGGTTCGAATCCCGTACGGACTATGGGTGTATTGCAGATAGGTTAATAGGATATAAAAAAGTTAAAAAAACCTGTTGACAGTTAAAAGTGACTGTGATATACTAATATAGTTGTCGCTCACGAGAGAAGTGAGAGGCAAAGACCTTTGAAAACTGAACAAGACGAACCAATGTGCAGGGCACTATAACTGATGTTATAGTACTGAACAATGAAAAAAACAATAAATCTGTCAGTGACAGAAATGAGTGAGAACTCAAACTTTTAATGAGAGTTTGATCCTGGCTCAGGACGAACGCTGGCGGCGTGCCTAATACATGCAAGTAGAACGCTGAAGGAAGGAGCTTGCTCTTTCCGGATGAGTTGCGAACGGGTGAGTAACGCGTAGGTAACCTGCCTGGTAGCGGGGGATAACTATTGGAAACGATAGCTAATACCGCATAACAGTAGATATCGCATGATAGCTGCTTGAAAGGTGCACTGCACCACTACCAGATGGACCTGCGTTGTATTAGCTAGTTGGTGAGGTAACGGCTCACCAAGGCAACGATACATAGCCGACCTGAGAGGGTGATCAGCCACACTGGGACTGAGACACGGCCCAGACTCCTACAGGGAGGCAGCAGTAGGGAATCTTCGGCAATGGACGGAAGTCTGACCGAGCAACGCCGCGTGAGTGAAGAAGGTTTTTCGGATCGTAAAAGCTCTGTTGTAAGAGAAGAACGAGTGTGAGGTGGAAAGTTCACACTGTGACGGTATCTTACCAGAAAGGGACGGCTAACTACGTGCCAGCAGCCGCGGTAATACGTAGGTCCCGAGCGTTGTCCGGATTTATTGGGCGTAAAGCGAGCGCAGGCGGTTAGATAAGTCTGAAGTTAAAGGCTGTGAAGCTTAACCATAGTACGCTTTGGAAACTGTTTAACTTGAGTGCAAGAGGGGAGGTGGAATTCCATGTGTAGCGGTGAAATGCGTAGATATATGGAGGAACACCGGTGGCGAAAGCGGCTCTCTGGCTTGTAACTGACGCTGAGGCTCGAAAGCGTGGGGAGCAAACAGGATTAGATACCCTGGTAGTCCACGCCGTAAACGATGAGTGCTGGGTGTTAGACCCTTTCCGGGGTTTAGTGCCGTAGCTAACGCATTAAGCACTCCGCCTGGGGAGTACGACCGCAAGGTTGAAACTCAAAAGGAATTGACGGGGGGCCCGCACAAGCGGTGGAGCATGTGGTTTAATTCGAAGCAACGCGAAGAACCTTACCAGGTCTTGACATCCCTCTGACCGCTCTAGAGATAGAGTTTTCCTTCGGGACAGAGGTGACAGGTGGTGCATGGTTGTCGTCAGCTCGTGTCGTGAGATGTTGGGTTAAGTCCCGCAACGAGCGCAACCCCTATTGTTAGTTGCCATCATTCAGTTGGGCACTCTAGCGAGACTGCCGGTAATAAACCGGAGGAAGGTGGGGATGACGTCAAATCATCATGCCCCTTATGACCTGGGCTACACACGTGCTACAATGGCTGGTACAACGAGTCGCAAGTCGGTGACGGCAAGCTAATCTCTTAAAAGCCAATCTCAGTTCGGATTGTAGGCTGCAACTCGCCTACATGAAGTCGGAATCGCTAGTAATCGCGGATCAGCACGCCGCGGTGAATACGTTCCCGGGCCTTGTACACACCGCCCGTCACACCACGAGAGTTTGTAACACCCGAAGTCGGTGAGGTAACCTTTTAGGAGCCAGCCGCCTAAGGGTGGGATAGATGATTGGGGTGAAGTCGTAACAAGGTAGCCGTATCGGAAGGTGCGGCTGGATCACCTCCTTTCTAAGGATAAAGGAATGCACATTGGTCTTGTTTAGTCTTGAGAGGTCTTGTGGGGCCTTAGCTCAGCTGGGAGAGCGCCTGCTTTGCACGCAGGAGGTCAGCGGTTCGATCCCGCTAGGCTCCATTGGTGAGAGATCACCAAGTAATGCACATTGAAAATTGAATATCTATATCAAATAGTAACAAGAAAATAAACCGAAAACGCTGTAGTATTAATAAGAGTTTATGACTGAAAGGTCAAAAAAAGTAAGGTTAAGTTAATAAGGGCGCACGGTGGATGCCTTGGCACTAGGAGCCGAAGAAGGACGTGACAAACGACGATATGCCTTGGGTAGCTGTAAGTAAGCGATGATCCAGGGATTTCCGAATGGGGGAACCCAACAGGTACTACCTGTTACCCATATCTGTTAAGGATATGAGGAGGAAGACGCAGTGAACTGAAACATCTAAGTAGCTGCAGGAAGAGAAAGCAAAAGCGATTGCCTTAGTAGCGGCGAGCGAAACGGCAGGAGGGCAAACCGAAGAGTTTACTCTTCGGGGTTGTAGAGACTGCAATGTGGACTCAAAGATTATAGAAGAATGACATGGGAAGGTCAGCCAAAGAGAGTGAGAGCCTCGTATTTTAAAATAGTCTTTGTACCTAGCAGTATCCTGAGTACGGCGGGACACGTGAAATCCCGTCGGAATCTGGGAGGACCATCTCCCAACCCTAAATACTCCCTAGTGACCGATAGTGAACCAGTACCGTGAGGGAAAGGTGAAAAAGCACCCCAGGGAGGGAGTGAAATAGAACCTGAAACCGTGTGCCTACAACAAGTTCGAGCCCGTTAATGGGTGAGAGCGTGCCTTTAGTAGAATGAACCGGCGAGTTACGATATGATGCGAGGTTAAGTTGAAGAGACGGAGCCGTAGGAAACCGAGTCTGAATAGGGCGCTTTAGTATTATGTCGTAGACCCGAAACCATGTGACCTACCCATGAGCAGGTTGAAGGTGCGGTAAGACGCACTGGAGGACCGAACCAGGGCACGTTGAAAAAGTGCTTGGATGACTTGTGGGTAGCGGAGAAATTCCAAACGAACTTGGAGATAGCTGGTTCTCTCCGAAATAGCTTTAGGGCTAGCGTCGACATCAAGATTCTTGGAGGTAGAGCACTGTTTGGGTGAGGGGTCCATCCCGGATTACCAATCTCAGATAAACTCCGAATGCCAATGAATTATGGTCGGCAGTCAGACTGCGAGTGCTAAGATCCGTAGTCGAAAGGAAACAGCCCAGACCACCAGCTAAGGTCCCAAAAATAATTGTTAAGTGGAAAAAGGATGTGGGGTTGCACAGACAACTAGGATGTTAGCTTAGAAGCAGCTATTCATTCAAAGAGTGCGTAATAGCTCACTAGTCAGTGACCCTGCGCCGAAAAATGTACCAGGGCTAAAACAATTTACCGAAGCTGTGGATACCTTTATAGGTATGGTAGGAGAGCGTTCTATGTGTGAGAAGGTGTACCGTGAGGAGCGCTGGAACGCATAGAAGTGAGAATGCCGGTATGAGTGGCGAAAGACAGGGTGAGAATCCTGTCCACCGTAAGACTAAGGTTTTCCAGGGGAAGGCTCGTCCGCCCTGGGTTAGTCAGGGACCTAAGGAGAGACCGAAAGGTGTATCCGATGGACAACAGGTTGATATTCCTGTACTAGAGTATGTAGTGATGGAGGGACGCAGTAGGCTAACTAAAAGCAGACGATTGGAAGTGTCTGTCTAAGCAGTGAGGTGTGAATTGAGTCAAATGCTTGATTCTATAACATTGAGCTGTGATGGGGAGCGAAGTTTAGTAGCGAAGTTAGTGACGTCACACTGCCAAGAAAAAGCTTCTAGCGTTTAAACATACTCTACCCGTACCGCAAACCGACACAGGTAGTCGAGGCGAGTAGCCTCAGGTGAGCGAGAGAACTCTCGTTAAGGAACTCGGCAAAATGACCCCGTAACTTCGGGAGAAGGGGTGCTGACTTTAGGTCAGCCGCAGTGAATAGGCCCAAGCAACTGTTTATCAAAAACACAGCTCTCTGCTAAATCGTAAGATGATGTATAGGGGGTGACGCCTGCCCGGTGCTGGAAGGTTAAGAGGTGCTTAGCGGTAAGCGAAGGTATGAATTGAAGCCCCAGTAAACGGCAGCCGTAACTATAACGGTCCTAAGGTAGCGAAATTCCTTGTCGGGTAAGTTCCGACCCGCACGAAAAGGCGTAATGATTTGGGCACTGTCTCAACGAGAGACTCGGTGAAATTTTTAGTACCTGTGAAGATGCAGGTTACCCGCGACAGGACGGAAAGACCCCATGGAGCTTTACTGCAGTTTGATATTGAGTGTCTGTACCACATGTACAGGATAGGGTAGGAGTCTATGAGATCAGGGACGCCAGTTTCGAAGGAGACGCTGTTGGGATACTACCCTTGTGTTATGGCCACTCTAACCCGGATAGGTGATCCCTATCGGAGACAGTGTCTGACGGGCAGTTTGACTGGGGCGGTCGCCTCCTAAAAAGGTAACGGAGGCGCCCAAAGGTTCCCTCAGAATGGTTGGAAATCATTCGCAGAGTGTAAAAGGTATAAAGGGAGCTTGACTGCGAGAGCTACAACTCGAGCAGGGACGAAAAGTCGAGGCTTAGTGATCCGGTGGTTCCGTATGGAAGGGCCATCGCTCAACGGATAAAAAGCTACCCTGGGGATAACAGGCTTATCTCCCCCAAGAGTTCACATCGACGGGGAGGTTTGGCACCTCGATGTCGGCTCGTCGCATCCTGGGGCTGTAGTCGGTCCCAAGGGTTGGGCTGTTCGCCCATTAAAGCGGCACGCGAGCTGGGTTCAGAACGTCGTGAGACAGTTCGGTCCCTATCCGTCGCGGGCGTAGGAAATTTGAGAGGATCTGCTCCCTGGTACGAGAGGACCAGAGTGGACTTACCGCTGGTGTACCAGTTGTCTTGCCAAAGGCATCGCTGGGTAGCTATGTAGGGGAAGGGATAAACGCTGAAAGCATCTAAGTGTGAAACCCACCTCAAGATGAGATTTCCCATGATTTTTATATCAGTAAGAGCCCTGAGAGATGATCAGGTAGATAGGTTAGAAGTGGAAGTGTGGCGACACATGTAGCGGACTAATACTAATAGCTCGAGGACTTATCCAAAGTAACTGAGAATACGAAAGCGAAGGTTTTCTAAGTATTTGATAGATATTCAATTTTGAGTAGGTATTACTCAGAGTTAAGTGACGATAGCCTAGGAGATACACCTGTACCCATGCCGAACACAGAAGTTAAGCCCTAGAACGCCGGAAGTAGTTGGGGGTTGCCCCCTGTGAGATATGGAAGTCGCTTAGCTTGAGGGAGTTTAGCTCAGCTGGGAGAGCATCTGCCTTACAAGCAGAGGGTCAGCGGTTCGATCCCGTTAACTCCCATAGGGTCCCGTAGTGTAGCGGTTATCACGTCGCCCTGTCACGGCGAAGATCGCGGGTTCGATTCCCGTCAGGGACCGTAATAACGAAAGTTATTTTAGACTCGTTAGCTCAGTTGGTAGAGCAATTGACTTTTAATCAATGGGTCACTGGTTCGAGCCCAGTACGGGTCATATTTGCGGGTTTGGCGGAATTGGCAGACGCACCAGATTTAGGATCTGGCGCTTAACGGCGTGGGGGTTCAAGTCCCTTAACCCGCATAATAGAAATCAGCCGGCTTAGCTCAGTTGGTAGAGCATCTGATTTGTAATCAGAGGGTCGCGTGTTCAAAGTCATGTAGCCGGCATTAATATAAACCAGAGTCGATGCGAACGTAGTTCAGTGGTAGAACACCACCTTGCCAAGGTGGGGGTCGCGAGTTCGAATCCCGTCGTTCGCTTAGAGGCCGGGGTGGCGGAACTGGCAGACGCACAGGACTTAAAATCCTGCGATTGGTAACGATCGTACCGGTTCGATTCCGGTCCTCGGCATATATTGAAGAGCACCCTTAGCTCAACTGGATAGAGTACCTGACTACGAATCAGGCGGTTAGAGGTTCGACTCCTCTAGGGTGCATTATACAATTTAATTCGGGAAGTAGCTCAGCTTGGTAGAGTACTTGGTTTGGGACCAAGGTGTCGCAGGTTCGAATCCTGTCTTCCCGATTGATGGCGGTGTAGCTCAGCTGGCTAGAGCGTCCGGTTCATACCAGGGAGGTCGGGGGTTCGATCCCTTCGCCGCTATAATGATCTTGTTGGACCTTTAGCTCAGCTGGTTAGAGCTCTCGGCTCATAACCGAGTGGTCGTAGGTTCAAGTCCTACAAGGTCCATTGGAATGATGGAGGATTACCCAAGTCCGGCTGAAGGGAACGGTCTTGAAAACCGTCAGGCGTGTAAAAGCGTGCGTGGGTTCGAATCCCACATCCTCCTTTTAGTTTATTATTAACGCGGGATGGAGCAGCTCGGTAGCTCGTCGGGCTCATAACCCGAAGGTCGTAGGTTCAAATCCTGCTCCCGCAATATTGGCTCAGTAGCTCAGTTGGTAGAGCAATGGATTGAAGCTCCATGTGTCGGCGGTTCGATTCCGTCTCGCGCCATTTTTTAATATGATACTATGCGGGTGTAGTTTAGTGGTAAAACTACAGCCTTCCAAGCTGTTGTCGCGAGTTCGATTCTCGTCACCCGCTTTGAACTTTGTTCATTACCAAGTTTTTTAACTTGGGCGCGTAGCTCAGGTGGTTAGAGCGCACGCCTGATAAGCGTGAGGTCGGTGGTTCGAGTCACTCGTGCCCATTAATAGGAGAATTACTCAAGAGGCTGAAGAGGACGGTTTGCTAAATCGTTAGGTCGGGTAACTGGCGCAAGGGTTCGAATCCTTATTCTCCGTAATTAAAGAGCTTTATAGCTCTCATTTTTCATATTTTAAATTAGTTATTGTTTTTTAGTTTTTATTCTTTTTATGTAAAGTATATATATTTGATATAATGTAAGAGAGATCTAAGCATTATTTTATCTGTAACTATTAAGGAGAATGTTATGGAGAATAAAAAAAGTATTTTAGGATCTTTCTTTGTTCTTGTTCTAAGTTTATTTACGTTTTGGTTGTAGGAGTCAAAATGTTGAAAATTTCTAGTAAGGATAGTAGCTTATCGTCTACTACTAGTCAGTCTACAACTAATGAACAAACTCGAAGTCTAAGAAAAGATTATAAAAGAATTCTACAAGCCAGTTTTTGATGATTACCAAAAAAATTCTTTCTACACCCTAAGGATACAGCTAAAATTCTAGATCTTTATAAAAAGTCTAGAATACAACTGATCGGCCTATTGATAGTTGGGTCACTTGAAAATGCAGTTTATCAAGCGGATAAGATGCGTTATGCCTATGCGGATCTTAATCAAGATGGTGTAGAGGAATTATTAATAGGCGTTGAGCAATCTAATGGTGATTATTTTATTTCGGGTCTTTATTATCTAGTAAATGAGAAACCGGTTCTTTTAGCAGAAGGTTTTGTAGCCGGCCATGGTGGTGCTAGAAATTCTATGAATATCTATAAGGGTGGTGATATCCTGGAATTAAGTTGGTCCTCTGGAACAGGAGAAGGTAGAGGAGTACTCTATCATCTGAATTTAAACCAGCAAGTTGCAAGTAAACTACAAGAACAGGATATTCGAGTTCCTGGGAATAAAAGTTTGCACTCTGACTTTGGTAAGACAGAAGCCGAATTAATGAACTTCAAGCAACTAGATTGGCAGAAATTTGAAAGCTCTACTAGCACGACCATTTCGGGAGAAAAGCAAAAAGCACCATGGAATCCCAACAAATCTGCCAAACTAGAAGCTTTTATAAAGGGCTGGGGAGAAAGACTAGGACAACCCAATTACCAAAAGGGAATCTCAGGAGGAGATGTGGGGGCTGACCATCTCTATACACTTAGGGATGATGGACCAAGTGAGAAAATGAATGCTGAGTATACGGATACAGGTCTAGGAAACTGCTCAGTACCGAATTGTAGAGCGTTATAGTAATTGGGATAAATACCCAGATGTGCATAGTTACTTCTTTGCGATAACTAACACAGGAGAAGCGATTGTTTTTCATTCACCAACGACAAATGGTGGAATCATGTACTTAAAACCGACAGAAAATACAGAGATCCAAGCAGAGTTTAAACGTTTGGTAGAAGAAGAGTAAAAAGAAAAAGAGTTTAGTTTTGACTAGACTCTATTTTTAATATCTCTTTCTATCATTTTTCATATTCTTTGAGTATTTAATGGTATACTAGGGTTACATAAAATTATAAAGTATTATTTGATGATAGTATAATTTAGGAGAATATGATCTATGATTAAAGGTGTAAAGTTTCGTAGTATTTTTTTATAGATATGTTTTTATTTATAATTGTTTTGTTTTTTTCTAGGCTTTAATCAAATTGTTGGTCGAGGATTTCAAACGATAACATTTTTATGATTACACTTTTTAGTTTTGATCAAACACAGTTAGTGTATTTCCTTCTTTTATTGCTTTTACTTGGTATCGGCATACATTTTCTTTTTCCTTGGAAATTTTATATTACACAGGAGGGTATTTACCTTAGAAGATTTGATTTATTTAGTTCCTTGGAGTGATATCAGTGGAGTTTCCCATGTTTGGATTAACAAAGCGAGTAATTTTAGCAGAGGGCTTGTTTTTTTATAACAATAAATGTTTAGTTTTTCTATCGTCATGATTACAAAGCCAATTTGTATCTATAATATTTCTATATTGGCTTTTATTTGCTGTCAAACTCTTTAATCCTCAGATAAAGACGAATATCTTATCAGCTAGTTTTGCTACGGGTTTCAAATATTCTATTGAATACATCAATTGTCTGTTACCTTTACTTTCTTGATTTAAAAAAACTCTTAGTTTTAGTTATTTTTTTACTTTTTTTGCTTACTCTACTTTATAAAAATTTTTTTATCATTCCTTTATGCTTGGTTTCTAGTCAAAAATTCTAAGTATGGTCCTTATCTGGTCCATAGTAGTTTCTTTTAAGAGGAATGCTTCAGATGTGATTCATGTTTAATTTTATAAAAATGATGACTTTCTACTTTTTTGGTAGGAAGTTTTTTTATTATTTCTATATCGAAAATAGTTTACAGATGAAGGTTTTTCTTTGACAATGTAATTCAAATAGCTGCGAGGGTTTAGCTTTGTTTAGCCGATCTTGTGCTCATGCAGGAGCACAAGACAGGTTAGGACAAAGGCCTTTTAACCTATATTCCGCACAGGAGAAATTGGCTTTTCAAATGAAGAGGTAGCCAAGAGATGGTTATACAGTTTCAGAACTAACTCCCTGATATGACAGTTGTACTCAATATTTTTTTATGGATTTTAATTATGAGATTTATTCAGACTTATTAAAAACATTTCTATATCGAAATAATTGACAGTTGAAAGGGAAAGAGGTAGAATATAGAAAGTTCGATATAGAACAAAAAGGAGACAAAATGGACAAGATGTTAGGGTGGCTATCAAGCTCTACAGATTCGCTTGTTGAATGGTCGTATCTTTCAAAAACTCTTGAGCAAGGAACCAGATTCTCAATACAGAAGTGAACAGGGAAAAATTTTAGCGATTTTGTGGAAGCAAGAGTTGGGGTGTGCTACTGCGACCGATATCGCTCTTGCGACAGGGTCTAGCCAATAATACATTGACCAGTATGGTTAAGAAATTGGAAGAACAAGGTTTGGTCACGATTCAACCTTGCACGCAGGATAAAAGAAAAAAATATATCTCTTTGACAGACCTCGGTTGGGCACAAAAAGAAATTGGAGACCGTGTCAGTTGGGAACTGGGAGAGATTTTCTACCAAGGATTTTCCAATCAAGAAATTAGAGAATTTGAAGCCTATCAAGAGCGTATTATCACAAATCTAAAAGCTAAAGAAAATGAGATGTAAAAAGAGAATACCTTATGAAAGCAGTTGTTGTAAGAACTCCAGGTGGGCCAGATGTATTAGAAGTTGTCGAACGACCAAAACCAGTCCTGAAGGCAGGTTGGACCTTGGTGAAAATTCAAGGATTTGGTATCAATCACAGTGAAATTTTTACCCGTCAGGGTCTATCACCGTCAGTTCAATTTCCTCGAGTTTTGGGGATTGAATGTGTCGGTCTTGTGGAAGAAACGACTCGATCGGATTTGAAGATTGGACAGCAAATCATTTCCATTATGGGGAGATGGGGCGAGCCTTTGACGGTGGTTATGCCGAGTATGTCTTGCTCCCTGATAGCCAAGTTTATCCAGTAACTAGCAATCTCGATCTGGAGAGTCTGATTGCCCTTCCTGAGACCTATTACACAGCTTTTGGCTCTTTTCTTAATCTCAAAATTGAGGAGAAAGATTGCGTGTTAGTTCGCGGAGCAACCAGTGGTGTAGGAATTGCTTTTGCTAAACTGCTTAAAGGAAAATTTCCTGAGATTCACTTGGTAGGAACTAGCCGAAATTTAGTCAAGGAAGGTCAATTGAAGGCGGTTGGATTTGATCATGTGATTTTTTGGAGAAGGATGGCGTTTTGCAAAGTGAGAGTCTTTCACAAAAATTCTAGATCTAGTGGGACCTCGCCATATCAAAGATAGTATCCATCACTTAAGTGAAGGAGGAATTATCTGCTCTTGTGGTCAATTAGGTGGCCAGTGGACCTTGGCTGATTTTGATCCAATTGTTGAATTGGCGAAGAATGTTTATTTAACGACCTTTTATTCGGGGACTGTTTCAAATGAAAAACTCCAAGAGTTGATTGATTTTGTGGAATTGTATCAAGTGGATGTCCGGCCTGAGAAGGTTTATAGGCTAGAAGAGATACAAGAAGCGCACACCTATCTTGAAAGTATCCAGTCCTTCGGGAAAGTAATTGTGAAAATGGTGAGGAAGAATATGATTGAATATAAACATGTAGCCTTGCGCTACACGGATAAGGACATTTTAAAAGATGTCAATCTCCGCATTGAAAATGGAGAATTCATGGTGCTAGTGGGTCCTTCAGGGTCTGGAAAGACCACCATGATCAAGATGATTAACCGTCTTTTGGAGCCGACAGATGGCAATATTTATATGGATGGGAAACGCATCAAGGACTATGATGAACGAGAATTACGTCTTTCTACTGGTTATGTTTTGCAGGCCATTGCTCTCTTTCCTAACTTGACTGTTGCTGAAAATATAGCATTGATTCCTGAGATGAAGGGCTGGAGTAGGAACAAATAGCCTCTAAAACAGAAGAACTCTTGGACAAGGTGGGTCTGCCTGCTGCAGAGTATGCAAAGCGCATGCCTAGTGAATTGTCGGGTGGGGAGCAACAAAGGATTGGGATTGTACGGGCCATCATTGCAGAACCAAAAATCTTACTGATGGATGAGCCTTTCTCTGCTCTCGATGCAATTTCTCGCAAGCAGTTGCAGGCTCTGACTAAAAAATTGCACAAAGAGTTTGGTATGACCACTATCTTCGTTACTCATGATACGGACGAGGCAGTGAAATTAGCAGATAGAATTGCAGTATTGAAGGATGGGGAGATTTGCCAGGTCGCTGACCCTGAAACAATTTTACAAGCGCCTGCGACAGACTTTGTAGCAAACTTGTTTGGAGGTGGCCTTCATGTCTAATTTCATTTCAACCTTTCAGGAGCGATTTAGTGAATGGGTAACAGCTCTGGGACAACACTTACAATTGTCTCTTTTGACCTTATTGGTCGCTATTTTTCTGACCATCCCACTTGCGGTTTATCTAAATGGTCACAAAAAAGCAGCCACCTGGGTGCTACAAGTTGCAGGTATCTTCCAGACCATTCCTTCAATGGCTTTGTTGGGGCTCTTTATTCCTTTCATGGGGATTGGAACCTTACCAGCCCTCACAGCCCTTGTCATTTACGCTATTTTCCCGATTTTAGAAAATACAATCACAGCCCTGAACGGCATTGATCCTAGTCTTGAGGAGGCAGGAATTGCTTTTGGGATGACCAAGTGGGAGCGACTCAAGAAGTTTGAAATTCCACTTGCCATGCCTGTCATTGTATCGGGGGTTCGAACAGCGACCGTTATGATTATTGGGACAGCGACTCTAGCAGCTCTTGTGGAGCTGGTGGATTGAGCTCCTTTATCCTTTTGGGAATTGATCGTCGGAATGCTAGTCTCATTTTAATCGGAGCAATCTCATCAGCCATCTTGGCCATTCTCTTTAATGTCATACTCAAATGGTTGGAAAAAGGCAAAGTTGCGTACGATTGTTTTCGACCTTTGCTGTCATGGTCCTTGGTTTGGGAGTTAGTTATGTTCCAAGCATGATTCCACATAATGAGAAAGATAATCTCGTCATTGCTGGGAAGTTAGGACCTGAACCTGAGATTCTCATGAATATGTATAAACTTCTCATCGAAGAAAATACGGATATGACGGTGACGGTTAAACCCAATTTTGGGAAGACAGACTTTCTTTACCAAGCGCTGAAAAAAGGGGATATTGATATCTATCCAGAATTTTCTGGAACAGTGACAGAGAGTCTCCTCCAATCATCTCCACAAATTGGGCATGACCCAGAAAAAGGTTTACGAGGTGGCTCGTGATGGTATTGCCAAAACAGGATCAACTAGCCTTTTCTTAAACCCATGGCTTTATCAAAATACTTATGCTATAGCAGTTCCTAAAAAAATTGCGCAAGAATATGGGCTTAAGACGATTTCAGACTTGAAAAAAGTAGAAGGACAGCTCAAGGCGGGATTCACTCTGGAGTTTAATGACCGTGAGGATGGAAACAAGGGCTTGCAGTCTGTTTATGGATTGAATCTCAATGTGGCAACCATGGAGCCAGCTCTTCGCTATCAAGCCATCCAGTCAGGGGACATTCAAATTACAGATGCTTACTCAACAGATGCTGAAATTGCTCGCTATGATTTAGTGGTTTTGGAGGATGATAAACAACTCTTCCCTCCTTATCAGGGAGCACCGTTGATGAAGGAAGAATTATTGAAAAAACATCCAGAGTTGGAAGCAGTCCTCAATAAACTAGCTGGTAAAAATCACCGAGAGCCAGATGAGTCAGCTCAACTATAAGGTTGGTGTGAAGGCCAATCAGCTGAAGAAGTGGCACGTGAGTTTTTGGTGCAAGAAGGGATTCTAAAGTAATAAATTCTCAAAGGATTATTGGATTAGTTGATACTCTTAACAGTAAATAAAAAAGGATCAGACGGTCCTTTTTTATTGTATCAAGACTAACAAGATAGTAAGAACCAGTGCGATTCCAATTCGAATAAGATGGTGGGCTGGATGAAAGTTTTCTTTTCGTTTGCCATTCCAATAGGCTCCGTAGCAAATCAAAACCACAAACCAATCAGCCAAATGAATAAAGCAACAATCGGCAAAAGGAAGTAGAGGATGAGAGATAAGGTCGCAAGGCAACTTCCTATGAACAGAAGTCGATTTCCTAGAGTGTTCTTGCCCTTTATTAATTCTGAAAGGCTGGCCAATAAATGAACAAGAGGAAAGGCAAGGGCTAAGAAGGTTGTGATGATGCTAAAAATAAGATAAAGTGAAATAGATGTTTCCTTTTCTAGGATATGATTGCCTGAGTGCTATTTTTATGACTGATTTTTATGAAGAATCATAAATGAAACTACAAGATTTAAAATGATAACCAACAAGGTAAAAAGAGAGTAACCATAAAGTATAATTGGAAATTCATTTTTGAGATTGCATAGAGAAAACAAGCTCGTTAAAATGCCCGTTAACAAGCCAGGCACATATTTTCGAATAACGACTGTCTGAATCAGATGTCCGAAAACATGGTAGATATAAGCAATTACAATGGTTGCGTAAATGGTATAGTTGTTAAACCAGTAACTAAGGAAAAGCGAAAGAAGTAGGATCAAAAATTGCTCTAAGACAATAGCATTGAAAGCAAAAGGCGTGTAATAAGAAAGGATTAGATTATCTGGAAACTGTGCTGATATTTTTTTGACAAAGGATGGCATCCAAACGATTTCTTCGAGTTCGTGAAGCATGAATAGTGATGGAAATAGAAAATAAAATTGCACGCTGGTCATTGAAAATACTCCTTTCTAGTTCGAGCCCACTTTTAAAATCTCCAAATAAAACTGAATCACTTCTTGTTCGTTATAAGCTTTTCCTTTTTTCAACCACCAGCTGAGGGTTTCAATGAAGTGGCTGACGACAAAGTGTTGAAGATAGGAGGATGGAATCTTGGGATGAACTGTTTGCAAGTCTTTTTGCGACCATGGGGTAGACGTGGTGTTCTAACTCTCTGTGTAATTGACGGAGGAAGTAGTCATTTTTAGAGAAAAGAAGACTGGTGACGTGGTCCCTGGTTTTTTCTTGAAATGTGAAAAGATATGGGCCAAATAAGCTTCTGTGGATATTTTTTTCTCGCGTTCAAAAAGATGATGAAAGAGATAACGGCAGAGCTCATCTAGGAGTAATTCTTTTACTT
>BNJU01001167.1_pt1 | contig 63328 bp, 78 predicted proteins | sample 8539281 | NCBI WGS metagenome assembly BNJU01 (sample SAMD00202456, study PRJDB9452) | human saliva metagenome | isolation source: human saliva | place: Japan
GTTCGACCCCGGCCGCCGGTATAGATTAAAAGACAAGATTTTTTTCAATCTTGTCTTTTTTTGTTTTCGAATTACTTTTTTTATTTCATTTTCAATAAAGTGTGTTCTTTTTGGAGTATTCTATAGATTCGAGGTAACATTATCATCGTATAGATCAGGAGAGAAATTCCTCCAAATATGAATATCAGACCTCCGTTTATTTCTTTTTGAAATAGATAAGTAAATACAATGGTACCTATCGGCATGATAGACGTATTTAGTGTGAACAAAGTACTCATTACTCTTCCTAAATAATTTGTTTCAATACTACTTTGAAGATAGGTCATGACGACAATATTTAGAAATAACAAGAGTGAATGCGATAATTCCCATAAATAAACCGCCAACGGAAGAAATAATCACTTGGGTGTTAGTAGTTTCAAATGTAATACCCAAACCAACGATAGCGATGGTTAGAAGAAAGTGGAATGCGAATTTTATTAGAGAGAAGTGTATTATTTTCTTTTTTGTCTGGCAATAGTGACATAGACACACTGGCTAATAACATTCCAACCGCAGACATAGTTTCTAGGATACCTACTGTTGCATTATCTAATAAGAGTTGCTCTTTGACTACAAATGGTACTCCAATGCTAATGGAAGTATAGAAAAAATTCAGTACAACACTAACAAGAATAATATATTTGACAATCTGATTTTCTTTTAAGAATTGGATAATTTCTTTGACCCCGTGTTGATGCTTTTCAATCTGTTTAATCTTAGCTTCTTGCTCTTCGTGTTCATAGAAGAATTTCATGGTAAGTAAGACGCCTAAAGAAAGGATATTTGCAATGATTTCTATTAGAATAAAGCCTGAGAAGCCTAACCAATTATAAAGAATGACTCCAATAGCTGGGGAAAGCATGGTTGCGATAGCAATGGCGGTTTGTGTAACAGAACTTAATCGTTGAATTTTTTTATCATTTACTAACTCGTGGATAGAGGCCGAATAACAAGTATCATTGATGTTGACTGTAATAGAGTGGAGTACGACAAACGGGATTACGAGGTATAAGATAGTAGACGAATTCGTTAAAAAATATAAAGCATAAAACAGAAGAAAGATTATAAGCCTAAAGATAAAATTATAAATTAAGATCTTTTTATGACGATAGTGGTCTACTAAATTACCGATTGGGACCAAGAAAATCAAACTAACTAAAGGATAGATGATCATGTTGATTCCAAAACTCATTGCCGATTTTGTTTGGTCCAGTAACATTAATCCTAAAGAGAAATTAAAAGCTTTTCCACTTAAAGAACTAATCAAACTACTAATAAAGTCTTTGATGATTTGTCTATTAGACATTTGATCAGTTATTAAATTCTTAATATTAATCCCCTCCATTCGTGTCAACATTGATTCGGTTATCTAGTCCTATTCAATCAACCTGTGTTGTAAGGTAATTGGAATATTAGATAGACCATAATTTTTTTGTTAATTAAGATTTTACCAATTATACTAATAAAAAGTATAATAAAAAAATGTAAAAAAATATTTTATTTATGTTTACTCATTATATTTCTCTTGCTTTGACAATATCTAAATTGATAACTTCTTACGTACCTCTTCTAAAATAGGATATATTTTACAATCGTTAAAGGATTTCAAAATGGAACAGATTGCTTTATTTTGCTTTTTATAGGCTTTAACTTCATTCTAGATGTTAATACTATTTGTCACAATTCTTGACATCGCTTTCGAACGAGAGTACAATAATTTTGAGGGCAAGATGGTTTATCTCTTTTATTTGGGAGGTGTCAGACATGCAAATCTATTTTGTTTTTTCTATTTTCTATCTATTATCACGCGTAGTAGCACTTGTAGTTCTAGCTTATCTTATTAAGTTACTCATTGCTCGTTTAAAAAGAAACTAAGTAACATTTTGCCCAAATAGTAGTTATTTGGGCTATTTTGCTATACTTTAGCCTAGTGGATTAAATCTGTAAAGGTAGTGTTTAGCATCTTCTTGTTGAGAGATTTTATTTTATGAAGGTTGTTTATAGTTGAAAGGGGAAAATAGATGGTCTCTAAAATCGATGTAGCTTGGGACTTGTTTCTAGAAGGAAAATATTAGAAGCTAAAAAGTTAGTTGAACAAGATTTTTTCATTGATACCTGTACAGATTTTAGCCTTTTAAATCTGATGGGGTATTTATTATTGGCAGAAAAAGACTATGCCTCGTGTACCCGTATCTTTGAGAAATACATTTTATTAGCTCAACAAAATGAAGATAAAGAAAATGAACACATTGGATTACATCAATTAGCGATGATCTACAGAGATCAGGGTGATTTTCATAAGGCTTTAAAACTCATTGAAGATGAAGAGAAGATAGTTGAAGAGCATTTTCCAAATGATAATCTAAAGAAAGCTGTGAATAACTACGAACAAGGCTATGTGAGATTTAAATTAAACAACCTTGATGAAGCTCTTATATTCATGAATCTGTCATTGGAACAATCTTTAGAGACAGATGACGTGATTTCTCAAGCTTGTAGCTATAGAGGGTTAGGTGAAATCTATTTAGCCTTGAAAGATACGGAATTATCCAATAGACATTTCAAACGAGCTATAGAACTTTTTCGAAAGTGTTGGAGAGTTTGAAGGGATAAAGGAAATTGAGGAATTGATTAATCGATGATTTTGCATTTAGATTTTTGTCATTAGTTTGCTTAAATAAAAAGTTTTTAATATGCTATAAATCATGTATTTGATTAAGGGAGATAAGATGAGAGGTTGTGTTAGAAATGGAATTTCTATTTATTTTTAATTATTTATATACCTTATTTCTTTTTATTTAAACTGGAAGGATAAGCCTAAACAAAAAAATAAGTCCTTTTGCTATCTTTATAAGTTTTACATGATTTACTTGTGGTTTATCCTCATAATTTCCATAATGGCTATCGGTATTTTTTTCACTTGGAGTACTAGCTGTTAGAGGCGAAAAAAACTTACGTCTGGTTTCTTTGTTTTATCTTTTTTTAGGTATAGTTCTATTTAGTTTCTATATTTTTTTAGTATTCTAAAAAGAGATAAAGGACTTAAAGCAAATAAAAAGGTAAGTAAATAGATAGACGTAATCTTACTTTGAATTGTCTTTATCTGGGGTATGAGTCCGTGTCTTTAACGGAGTTCCCAAAAAGTTACAGAAATTTGAAAAAAATGAGTCTATTTTTACGAGGTTCAAAAGTTCCAAAACCTTATTAAATCTAGGTTATAAGTTTCAAAAAAATGTATTCATGGAACTAAAACTTCAGTGTCTATTAGGATGTGCCGGTTCGCCCCTGGCTGTCTTTAGAGATTATAAAGAAGTTTTACTCTTTTTTTGTTTTAATTTTATCTTTTTTTGTGATATAATTAACCGGTAAAGTTTCTGCTAGTGAATTAGAAGGAGTTTATTTTGTCTGAAGTTGCAAATAAAATCGATCGATTTTTAAATTCTATTTTATTATTATCTGAGAATCAACATGAAATTTTAGTTGGTTCTTGTACAAGTGGTGTTTCATTAACCAACACTCAGGAACATATCCTGATGTTAGTTGCTGATGAAGCTCTAACCAATTCTGTCTTAGCTAAGAAATTGAATGTTAGTCAGGCAGCGATCACGAAGGCTGTGAAGCCCTTATTGAGTCAGGGGATGCTGGAGACTTATCGTGATGAAAATGATGCTCGGGTTCTCTATTATCGCTTAACTGAGATTGGTAAGCCGATTGCATTAGAGCATCAGCACCACCATCAGCATACCCTTCACACTTATGAGGATGTTTTGTCGAAGTTTACTAAGAATGAGCAAGGGGGTCATTTCGCGGTTTTTAGATTTATTGGAAGAGGAGTTATAGTTTGAGGTATATTACGGTTTCAAATTTATCGTTCTATTATGATCGAGAACCGGTTCTGGAAGGGATCAATTACTACTTAGATAGTGGAGAATTTGTTACGCTGACTGGTGAGAATGGAGCTGCTAAGTCAACCTTGATTAAGGCTAGTCTTGGGATTTTACAACCCAAGGTCGGGACAGTTGAGATTTCAAAGACGAATGTTAAGGGAAAGAAGTTAAGGATTGCTTATTTGCCACAACAGATTGCTAGTTTTAATGCTGGATTTCCAAGTACGGTCTATGAATTTGTGAAGTCAGGTCGGTATCCTCGTAAAGGCTGGTTTCGAAAGTTGAATGAGCACGATGAAAAACATATTCTGAAGAGTTTAGAATCTGTTGGAATGCTGGAATTCAAGGATCGGGCGATTGGTTCTTTGTCTGGTGGTCAGAAACAGCGGGCTGTCATTGCTCGGATGTTTGCTTCAGATCCGGATATCTTTGTTTTAGATGAACCGACGACAGGGATGGATGCGACGACAAAGAGTGATTTTTATGAGTTAATGCATCACAGTGCGCATCACCATCAAAAATCTGTTTTGATGATTACGCATGATCCTGAAGAGGTTAACCAGTTTGCGGATCGGAATATTCATTTGGTTCGTGACCAAAGCTCTCCTTGGAGATGTTTTAACGTCCATGATAATGAAGGGGAGGGTGACCATGCTTGATTTATTCCAGTATGATTTTATGCAACGGGCCTTGTTGGCTATGGTTGCCATGAGTCTTTTTTCTCCTGTACTAGGGATTTTCTTGATTTTAAGACGGCAGAGTCTGATGAGTGATACGCTGAGTCACGTCTCTCTTGCTGGTGTCGCTTTTGGGCTTTTCCTTGGAATCTCTCCAACGCTCTCGACCATGATCATTGTCATTATTGCTGCGGTTTTTCTTGAGTATTTGCGGACCTTATTTAAGGACTTTATGGAGATCGGGACGGCTATTTTAATGTCCACAGGTCTTGCCCTAGCTTTAGTACTGATGCGTGGTGGTGGGAAGAGCTCCATGAGCTTGGATCAGTATTTGTTTGGTTCTACCCTAACCATTACGGATGAACAGGTGATCGCCTTATTTGTGATTGCTTTCGTTGTATTAGTGTTAACGGCCTTATTCTTGCGGCCTATGTATATCTTGACTTTTGATGAAGATACGGCCTTTGTAGATGGCCTTCCGGTTAGGACCATGTCTATCTTATTTAATGTGGTGACAGGGGTTGCTATCGCTTTAATGATTCCTGCAGCAGGATCGTTATTGGTTTCAACCATCATGGTCTTACCGGCTAGTATTGCCCTGAAATTAGGGAAGAACTTCCGTGGGGTCATGCTGATTGCGGTTATCATTGGTTTTATCGGGATGTTTAGTGGGTTGATTTTGTCTTATATTGCAGATACACCGGCGAGTGCCAGCATCACGCTTTTATTTGTGGTCTTGTTCTTGCTTGTGAATCTTGGATCACGTTTGAGGAAGTAGATATGAACTGTAAAAAATTTGGTTGGTTTTTATTAGTGGCTTTGACCCTTGTTTTGACAGCTTGTGGCAAAAGTCAGAGTCAAAATGGGAAATTAAAAGTGATGACCACTTTCTATCCTGTTTATGATTTTTACAAAAAAATATTGTCGGAGATGAAGGAACGGTAGACCTGCTCATTGGAGCGGGATCAGAGCCTCATGAATATGAATTGTCTGCTAAGGGGCGGGCTATGATTCAAGATTCGGATGTTTTCGTCTATGAGAATGAAAACATGGAAACGTGGGTTCCAAATCTTTTGAAATCAATGAAGGATAAGAAAACCAAAGTGATCGATGCTACCAAGGGCATGGTCTTGCTTCCTGGATTGGAAGAGGAACATGAACACGAAGGGGGCGAAGAACACCATCATGAATATGATCCTCACCTTTGGCTCTCTCCACATCGTGCCATGAAGATGGTAGAGTCGATTCGCGATCAGTTGGTGGCAGCTTATCCAGATAAGAAAAAGACGTTTGAGAAAAATGCCCAAGCCTATCTGAAGAAATTACAGGCCTTTGGATCAAGCTTATCAGGATGGGTTGAAAGATGCGAAACAAAAGAATTTTGTAACCCAACACGCGGCTTTCCGTTACTTGGCCTTGGATTATGGCTTGAACCAGGTGGCCATTTCAGGGATTTCACCTGATAGCGAGCCTTCTGCTGCACGATTGCGTGAATTGACAGAGTATATCAAGAAAAATGAGATCAAGGTGATTTACTTTGAGGAAAATGCTTCTAAGTCCTTGGCGAAAACCTTGTCTTCTGAAGCTGGTGTTGAGTTGGCTGTCTTAAATCCTTTGGAAAGCTTGACGGATCAAGAAATGAAAGATGGCGAAGACTACGTGTCTGTTATGAAGGAGAATCTGAAGGCGCTAGAGAAAACAACGTCACAAGCTGGTAAGGATATTCAACCGGAACATGAGGAAGATTCTAAGACGGTTCAAAAGGGCTATTTCGAGGATAGTCAAGTGAAGGATCGTAGCTTAGCAAAATTATGCAGGTGATTGGAAATCAGTTTATCCATACTTGCAAGATGGAACTTTGGATCAGGTCTTTGATTATAAGGCAAAATTAAATCCAACCATGACGGCTGCTGAGTATAAGGAATATTATACCAAGGGTTACCAAACAGATATTGATCGGATTAAGATTGATAAGGATTCAATGGAGTTTTATCAAAAAGGATCTTCTAAGAAATATACCTATAAATACGTAGGTAAGCACATTTTGACTTATAAGAAGGGGAATCGTGGTGTTCGTTATCTCTTTTGAAGCCAAGGAGAGCGATGCGGGAGACTTCAAATATGTTCAATTTAGTGACCATGAAATTACTCCGGTAAAGGCAGCTCACTTCCACATTTTCCATGGAGGAAAGAGTCAAGAGGCGCTTTATGATGAGTTAGAAAATTGGCCAACTTATTATCCTTCCAACTTATCTGGTTTAGAAGTGGCACAGGAAATGCTGGCTCATTAAGAGCTGTATCAATAGAGAGACTAGGACTGATTATCCCGGTCTCTTTTTGATTAAAAATGGGGAGTAAAGCTTGTCAAATGTTTGAAAATACGTTACAATGAAAGGGCTTTAAACTAAAAAAATGTATGGGGAATATTAAATGAAAAAAGTTGGTGCAATTCTTGTGAGTCTTCTCAGTGTGGTCCTGTTGGTAGCTTGTTCGCAACAGGGAGCGAGCAAAAAATCAACCGCTTCCTCTAGTCAAACGACGACCTCTTCTGAGGTCAAAAAGACGGATGCGTCTAGTTCGGAAGTGAAGGAGAAAGAAAAAAAAGAAGAGAAAAAAGAAGTGAAGAAAATGGATCTTGAGGCTATTGCTAATGGAGATTACAGCAGTATTGCTGGTGTCTGGCAAGATGATAAAGGAAACAAGCTGGTCTTTAACGACAAAGGGTTGGTTTCACAAGAGTTAGAGGGCTATGGTGCTTCTTTGACGGATTATGGGACAGCCTCAGAAGGTATCTATGGTGGTCGTGATGGTGGCTTCTTGTTGGAGTATATCCCTGCAGGAGTGACCATTGGTGATCAGGTCGATGATCAAGGACAAGTTGTTTTTAAGGATACATCCGATGCCTCTAAGAACCGCTTGTGGTCTGGTGTTGGAATCGCTAGTTTTGGGGAACAAGGATCGATCTACTATCATGTAGGAGATCAATAAAAATATAAAAAGGGAATAGGACAGGAGCAACTGTAACGAGTTGTGCTTCTATCTTATCCCCTTTTTAATCTGCACTTTACGGGTTTTGTATCTTGATTTTCCCAACCAGCAGCTCAGCTTCAATGGTGATTTCTTTGAGGCGGGTCCAATTGATTTTTTCTTGGTCAACATGAAATAAAAGAGGAGTCATGGCGAGGAGCGCCTGACGTTCTTCAGGAGTTAAACTCTTGGTGAGGCTGACCGTTTCGGATGAGAGGATCTGGCAGTGGTCTTCAAAGTGCTCTAAAATTTCCTGGTTGGAGTAAGATTGCTTGGCCAATTGATCTTGGGCCAACTGACGAATTTCTTTTAGATGAGAAGAGGTTGGGACGACCTTAATGATCACCCCTTCTGTCTTTAAGACACGTTCAAATTCAGCGTAATTAGCCGGGGAGAAGATGTCCAAAATGACCTCCATACTCTTAGATTGAATGGGTAAATGAGCCAAATCTCCTACAAACCAATTGACCTTCCAGCTAGCGTCACTCTTGGCAGCTAGTTGTACGGATTCCTTTGAAAGATCAAATGCATAGAAAGTAGCTTGGGGATAAGCTTCTTGTAGTTTTCGGGAGTAATAACCTTCTCCGCAACCGATATCTAGAATCTTGCCATCACAAGTCGGAATTTTTTGTCCGATCGCTGTTAGAATCGGCTCATAAAACCCTGCTTCTAAGATCAGCTGGCGATTTTGGAAATTTTCTTTGTCATAGTCCTTTGATTGCTTGATCTGGGGAGCAAGGTTGACATAGCCAAATTTCGCCAAATCAAAAGAATGATTATTTGGACATTTAAAACTGGTCCCCACAAGTTCTAGGTTCAGTTGACAGATAGGACAGGCAAAAGCAGTGGCTGTTTGAAATCGTTGTAATTTTGGTTTGATCGGTGTATTCATATTAGTAGTGTAACAAAAGAGCCTCTAGATAGCAACTGATGCTTTAATGGGACTAAGTCACACTTTTTTAACGGTTCTACGCGGTATTGAGTGGACCTTGAGTCTCTTCATTTAATTTTCTCCTTTTCGTCCAATGGATCGCCGAGGATGGTTTTCAATTCTGGACAATATTTACTTGCCTCAAATTCAATGATCTCATATTGAGCAATCTCATTTTGATAGAATGGATCGTGTGCAATGATTTCTTGGACAGCATCTTTATTTTTTGCTCTCATGAGAATGATACCGCCGGTTCTTGGATTTTTTCTTCCAGATGCGATAAAAAGACCTTTTGTATAATACTGATTTAAAAAATCTATGTGTTTTTCTAAGTGTTTTTCAACTTCATCAAGGGACTTTATATAGGTAAGATTTACAATAAACATAAGTGACTCCTTTAAAATAAATGATAAATAGATTATAATACTTTACAAACTACCTGAATAGTAGGCACATTTTTGTAAGGAGAAAAAATGTTAACAAATAAAAATTGGAACTGTAGTATGTCTCGAGTCTTAGATGTGGTTGGTGGGAAATGGAGGATGAATATATTATGGGTTATAAACAAGCATAAGAGAGTCCGTTTCAATCAATTGAGAAGAGAAGTTGAAGGGATTACAACTATCAGTTTGACACGTGGATTAGATGTTTTAATAGAGAACCAATTGATTGAGAAATATGATTTTGAAACGATACCACTCCATACAGAATATGAGCTGACAGAAAAAGGGAAATCACTGATGCCGATTTTAAAGGACTTGAATCAATGGGGAAAAGAATGGTTGCATTAAATTTTCTTCTTCTTTTTGTCACTTTCATCTTGCCACTTAGGTTCTCATTTTGACCGCTTATCCCAAAAGGCCGTTTTTTAAACGGCTTTTTTGCTAGACTGATACTGTCAAAAAGGAGAGAGAACATGATATTACAAGCTAAAAACATCAGTAAACGGTATGGAAATCATCTAGTGGTTGATCATATTCACCTACAGTTTGAAAAGGGAACGTTTAATGCGATTCTAGGACCAAATGGGGCGGGGAAATCAACGACGATTTCCATGTTGATTGGTTTGAAACAACCAACGCAAGGCGACATTATTTATGAACCCGGTACTAAAATTGGTGTGGTCTTCCAAACCAGTGTTTTAGATGAGATGCTGACGGTTAAGGAAAATCTGACCATTCGTGCCAGACAGTACAAAGGCCTAAAACCAAATCGTGTGTCTGATCTTATTGATCGACTAGGCCTATCAGCTTTCCAAAAGCAGAAATATGGGACGCTTTCAGGCGGCCAAAAGCGTCGGGTTGACATTGCGCGTGCTCTACTGCACGGTCCGGATCTTCTGTTCTTAGATGAGCCAACGACAGGTTTAGACATTCAAACCCGGAAGTCTATTTGGGATTTGCTCTATCAATTGCAGAGAGAAGAGGGAATGACCGTTGTATTGACCACGCATTATCTTGACGAAGCAGATGAAGCTGATCAAATTTATATTGTAGATCTTGGGAAAGTGATTGCTCAAGGATCGGCACTAGATATTAAGAGCCAATATGCTACTAATATCTTAAAGATTCGTTTCAAGGAGAGACAGCAGATAGAAAGTCTCAAATCTTCGGGAATGTCAGTAGAGCAACAAAGTCAATTGGAGTATGTTCTTCGACCCGAGAGTGAAAGGGAAGCCATTGATTACCTGGCGCAAGTTAGAGATAATCTAGCCCATTTTGAGTTTCGTCCAGGGACCATGGATGATGCCTTTATTGCACTTACAGGAAGGGAGGTCCGCTAATGCTAGCCTTACTAAAGCGAAATTTTTTATTGTATTTTAGGAATCGTTCAGGAGTTTTCTTCTCCCTGTTGGGAGCCTTGATTTCCTTTGTTCTCTATATTATTTTTCTTCAAAAAAATCTAACAGATGCTTGGGCTCAGCTCCCCAATAGTGGTCCTGTGTTAAATAATTGGTTAATGAGTGGGACGCTAGCTGTGACAGGGATTACGACAAGTTTGGCTGCCCTGACTCAGTTAGTAAAGGACCGTGAAAATCAAGTAGATCAGGATCTTTATTTATCGGATCAAGGAAAGTGGCGGTTACCATTTTCGTATCTAACGAGCGCAATCATCATCTCTTTTTTTATGCAGGCTCTTATGTATGTGCTGATGTGTGGCTATTTTAGAGAAGTTCCAGCACTGTCTTTATTACCTGAAGTACTCCCTATTATGCTGCTTAGTAGCCTGCTTTCTAGTTTAGTGAATGCCATTTTTGTTTATTTTTTCCATTCCGTAGACAGTCTTGGGAAGTTTTCGACCATAGTGGGTACAGCTTCTGGTTTTTTGGTAGGGACTTATGTACCTTTAGGTGTTCTACCTGATTTTGCACAACTACTAATGAAATGTACTCCAGCAACTTATATTGCTGCACTTTATCGGCAAGTACTCATGAAAGAAGCATTAAATGAGACCTTTAAAGGTCAAGATAATCTTCTTCAAGAGTTTCAAGAAAAAATGGGTGTTCAGCTCAAATGGCAAGCGTTTATTGACAAAGGAACAAACATACCTTATAGTGTTAGGGTGGTATTCTTCTAGCTTTGGGGATTTGGGTTTCCTTAGCAAAAAGATCGAATAAAAGAAAGTAAGTGAGAATTGGAGTAGGAATGAAGATTCGTTTTGAGGAAAAACAGGATATCCCAGAAAACGACCCCTGTGTGGTCATTCAAGCCAAGCAATTATCTGATCAAGCACGAGAGGTGATGGACTATCTCGAACAGTTTTCGACAGTGAATCAAGTAGTGATCCCTATCAAAACAGATGATCATTTGATCATGGTGAAAATTGATGACATTATTCTAGCCGAGATTGATAAGAATCAGCTAACCATTTATACGACAGACAAAACGTTCACCGTCAGAGACACTTTGACAAATTTTCAACATCGGATTAATCGTCGTAATTTTTTACAGATATCACGCCACGCGGTGATGAATATCGACCATTTGGAATCGCTATCGGATAGTTTTTCAGGCAATATGATGGCTAAACTGACACGCGGAGTAAAATCAAGTGTCAGTCGGAAATATGTCAAATCCTTGATGGATTATTTAGGGGTATAGGAGAAAGTGATGAAACGAGTTATAGCTTATTTTGTATCTGGTATGAGGACAGGATCCTTCTTTTATTTGTGTTTGGTGTTATTATCCCATGTCTATCCTAACATCGTCTATCCCGCTGTAAATGTCCGCAATATCCTGGCGATCTTTTTAATGAGTGGAACAATGGGAGTCTTGACGTTCATTCTTGAGGAAGAAGAGTTTTTGACCTATAGTTTGCGTGTGGTCCTGCATTTAGTTGTGACAGCTACCATCTTAGCATTGACCTACTTATTTTTTGGCTGGGGGGCAGCCTTACGGAGCCCGATTCCTTGGTTGATCTTTCTAGCTATTTACGGCCTGATCTGGCTTTATCAGATTTGGCAGCTCCATAAAAAAACTCAACGAATCAACCAAGCTTTGTTGCATCGCAGAAAAGGGAAATAGTCCCAGAAAAAAGTGTATAAGAAAACCACGAAGTTAATAGGAAACTTCGTGGTTTTACTTTCTTAATAAGTCAAAACAAAGTATTTTTTCTTACCGCGACGGATAACGGTCAATTCATTTTCTAATTTATCGCTATCGCTCAAGACATAGTCAAGGTCTTGGATGCGTTCGCCGTTAACGTAGATAGCTCCGTTTTGAACATCTTCGCGGGCTTGGCGTTTAGAATTGACCACACCAGCTGTGACCAAGAGTTCAACAATGTTGAGGTTGTCTTCTGCTTGGACCTGGTAGTTTGGCACACCACGAAGGCCTTGTTTGAGTTCTTTGACAGAAAGGTTTTTGATGTTTCCTGCAAGAGTTGTTCTGTGATGTTGAGGGCTTCCTTGTAGGCTTCTTCACCGTGGACAAGGGTGACCACTTCACGCGCTAAGATCTTTTGAGCTAAGCGTTCATGAGGAGCAGCCTCAAACTGTTTGCGGATCTCTTCAATCTCATCAAGTGACAAGAAAGTGAAGATCTTCAAGAAGCGCACAGCATCCGCATCCATCACATTCATCCAGAATTGGTACATTTCGTATGGAGATGTTTTGTCTGCATTGAGCCAGACCGCATTGCCTTCTGATTTACCGAATTTCTTACCAGTTGCATCTGTGATCAAAGGCACAGTCATAACATGACCAGTTTTATCTGCTTTACGACGCATCAACTCAGTACCAGCTGTCATGTTTCCCCATTGGTCAGATCCACCGATTTGAAGGGTAACATTGTGTTCTTGGTTGAGGACGTAGAAGTCATAGCCTTGCATAATTTGGTAGGCAAACTCTGTGTAAGAAATCCCTGTCTCAATCCGTTTTTTAACAGATTCTTTACTCATCATAGCATTGACCGTAAAGTATTTCCCGACATCACGAAGGAAGTCAATAAAGCTAATGCTTCCGAACCAATCGTAGTTGTTGACCATTTCGGCTTTATTGTCCCCATTTTCAAAATCGAGGAAACGAGACAATTGTCCTTGAATGGAGCGAACCCATTCTTGTACAGTTTCTTTTGTTTGGAGACTACGTTCAGCATCTTTGAAGGACGGATCTCCAATGAGACCAGTCGCACCGCCAACGAGCGCATAAGGTTTGTGGCCTGCTAGTTGAAGACGACGGCTCGTCAAGATGGCAACCAAGTGACCAAGGTGAAGGCTGTCAGCAGTTGGATCATAACCAGTATAATAAGAAACCTGACCTTCTTCCAGTGCTTTGCGCAAGGCTTCTTCATCCGTCGTTTGAAATACCAAACCACGCTCTTTTAGCTCATCAAAAATGTGCATGTGTCTTTTCTCCTTTATAAGTTTATTCATTTCTCTATTCTACCATAAACCACGGAAATGGCAATGCTTTCCATCATTTTCTTATCCTTACCCAGGAAGAATGAGTGACGATTTCTACGCTCTTGTGATTGAAAACAAAGGGCCTAATCTGCTATAATATAGGGAACAAGGAGAAAGAATCAGTGAATCAATTAAAAGAGAAGCTGCAAGAGTTTTGGAAGAAAGTCCAAAAATTCTTTGCAAATATGTATACAGAAACTCCGAATAAGGAAAAAAATGAGGAAAGTAGCTGGTCTGTCGGTGATATTTTTGCGACCTTTTTACGAACCCTCAAACTCTTGTGGGATGTGATGATCGCCCTGTTCGTGTGCCTCTTTTTATTTGGCGCAGGGATTGGGATTGGTTATGCGGCGAGCCTCTTTAGCAACGTCAAGGTTCCAAAGACAGAAGAATTGGTCCAGCAGGTTCGCGACGTCAGCAGTGTTTCAAACCTGACCTATTCCGATAAGAGCTTGATTGCAGAAGTGGACAGCGATTTGATCCGCACGCCGGTAGCTGGAGATGCCATTTCAGACAATGTCAAGAAGGCTGTGATCGCTACTGAGGATGAGAATTTTGAAAGCCACAAGGGGGTTGTCCCTAAAGCCGTTCTTCGGGCAACACTTGGATCCGTAGCCGGTGTGGGTTCCTCTAGTGGGGGATCAACCCTAACCCAGCAGTTGATCAAACAGCAAGTTGTGGGAGACGCTCCGACCTTTACTCGTAAGGCGACAGAGATTGTCGATGCCTTGACTTTAGAGCGGGGAATGAATAAAAATGAAATCCTAACCACCTACTTAAATGTTTCGCCTTTTGGACGAAACAATCGGGGACAAAATATTGCGGGTGTGGAAGCTGCGGCTCAAGGGATCTTTGGCGTCTCTGCAAAAGACTTGTCTGTTCCACAAGCGGCCTTTATCGCTGGCTTGCCACAAAGTCCGATTGTCTACTCTCCTTATGCTGCAGACGGTAGCCTAAAGAGCAAAGAAAACCTCGAGTTAGTTTGGCGCGTGCCAAAGACGTTTTGTTCAATATGTACCGGACGGGAGCCTTGTCGAAAAAAGACTACGAGACCTATGCTCAGTACGACTTGACCAAAGACTTCATGGCTCCAGATGGCATCGAGAAAACACCGCATGACTACCTCTACTTCCAAGCCATGGCAGAAGCAAAAGAGGCCATGTATGATTACTTGATCAAGCGAGACAATGTCACCAAGCAAGACTTGAAAAATAATGAAACCGTCAAGGCTTACCAAGAATTAGCTGAGAGCGAGTTGCGCGAAGGTGGCTACACCATTCAAACCACGATTAACAAACCGGTTCACAATGCGATGCAGGCCGCAGTAGCAAACTTTGGAAGCGTCTTGGATGATGGGACAGGTTTTGTAGAAGTTGGGAATGTCCTTATGGACAACCGAACGGGTGCCGTTTTAGGATTTATCGGTGGACGGAATTTTGACGGCAACCAAAACAACCATGCCTTTGATACAGAACGTTCCCCAGGGTCTACTATCAAACCACTGTTGGCCTATGGGATTGCCATCGACCAAGGCTTGATGGGAAGCAATAGCATCCTTTCTAACTATCCGACTAATTTCTCAAGTGGTGAGCCGATCATGCACGTGGATAGCCGAGGAACAGCGATGATGGATCTCCGTGAGGCCCTCAATACCTCATGGAATATTCCAGCTTACTGGACTTACCGGACCCTTCGTGAAAAGGGTGTGGATGTCCCATCCTACATGAAGAAAATGGGCTATGATATCCCTGAATATGGCATTGAAAGCCTGCCAATGGGGGGAGGAATTGAGGTCACTGTTGCCCAACATACCAATGGTTTCCAAACCATTGCTAACAATGGGAACTACCTCAAACGCTATATGGTAGAGCAAATCATTGATCGAGATGGGGACGTAGTCTACAAGCACGAGGCAGATCCTGTTCGTGTTTACTCTCCAGCAACGGCAACGATTATGCAGGATCTCTTGCGCGGGGTTATTACGTCTGGTGCTACAACGACCTTTAAGTCACGGATTAGCCAAATCAATCCAACACTGGCGGGTGCTGACTGGATTGGAAAAACCGGTACGACCAACTCAAATGGAGATATGTGGCTCATGCTGTCCACCCCTAATGTTTCTTTAGGAGGTTGGATTGGCCATGACAACAATGCTTCTATGCAGACCTTGACTGGATACAACAACAATGCCCAATACATGGCGCAGTTGGCGAATGCGATCTACCAAGCAGATCCAAGTCTCTTTGGGATTCAGGATAAATTCACTCTCGATAAGAGTGTGATCCGCTCTGAAGTGCTCAAATCGACTGGTGAAAGACCGGGCCGCGTCAATGTCAATGGCCGGGATATCGATGTGAGCGGTCAAATGGTGACGAGTCTTTGGGCTAAAAACGGAGCGCCAACCACTCAATACCGCTTTGCCATCGGGGGATCGGATAGCGATTATCAAAGTGCTTGGGCAGCAATTCTCGGCAATACCAGTGGCAATCAGTCGAATAATAAGAACAATTCGACAACCAATAGTTCATCAAGCAATAATTCAAATCGAAATAGTTCCAATCGCGGCAATCGACGCTAGTCTGATCCAGTAGAAAACCTAGAGAAAGCCTTGATTTGGAGCAAAAAACGATATAATAGTGATAACTAATTTGTCGTGTGCTTTATTTGAAATATTGTCCAAATAAGAGCTTACAGCAGTTAAATCTTACTTGAATAAGTCGATTTAGCTGCTCTTTTTGTGCCTATTTTTCAGGAAAACCCTAGTTTGTTACACAAATTTAATTTTTCTAAAAATTACAAAAAGCGACGAATAAGGTGAAGAGACAGCTCTTCACGTGATGCAAATCACACAATTGTAGTTAAAACCGGATAGGTGGTAGGTGTGATGTTACCAAGCTATCCTAGTATAGAAAAAGGAGCTAAAAACTTTGGCAGGACATGACGTTCAATACGGGAAACATCGGACCCGTCGTAGTTTTTCAAGAATCAAAGAGGTTCTTGATTTACCAAACTTGATTGAAATCCAGACAGACTCATTCAAAGATTTCTTGGATCATGGCTTGAAGGAAGTATTTGAAGATGTGCTTCCCATCTCAAACTTCACGGATACAATGGAATTGGAATTTGTGGGTTATGAAATCCGCGAACCTAAGTATTCGCTTGAAGAAGCACGCATCCACGATGCCAGCTACTCAGCACCAATCTTTGTGACCTTCCGTTTGGTCAACAAAGAAACAGGTGAAATCAAGACCCAAGAAGTTTTCTTTGGTGATTTCCCAATCATGACTGAAATGGGAACTTTCATCATCAATGGTGGAGAACGGATTATCGTATCTCAGTTGGTCCGCTCACCAGGTGTCTACTTCAATGATAAGGTGGACAAGAATGGTAAGGTTGGTTATGGATCAACTGTTATCCCTAACCGTGGGGCTTGGTTAGAGCTTGAAACCGACTCAAAAGACATTGCTTACACACGTATCGACCGCACACGTAAGATTCCATTTACAACGCTTGTGCGTGCTCTTGGATTCTCTGGAGATGATGAAATCATCGATATCTTTGGGGACAGCGAATTGGTTCGCAATACCATTGAAAAAGATATCCACAAAAATCCAATGGATTCACGGACAGATGAAGCCCTCAAAGAAATCTACGAGCGTCTTCGTCCAGGTGAACCAAAAACAGCGGAAAGCTCACGTAGCTTGTTGGTAGCTCGTTTCTTTGATCCACGTCGTTATGACTTGGCACCAGTTGGTCGCTACAAGATCAACAAGAAACTCAATATCAAGAATCGCTTGTTGAACCAAACAATCGCAGAACCATTGGTAGATGCTGAAACAGGGGAAATCCTTGTAGAAGCTGGTACTGTCATGACGCGCGATGTGATCGACAGCATCTCAGAACAATTGGATAACGGTTTGAACAAAATTACCTACATTCCAAATGATGCTGCTGTTTTGACAGAACCAGTAGAATTGCAAAAATTCAAAGTTGTCGCTCCAACAGATCCAGACCGCGTTGTTACCATCATCGGAAATGCCAACCCATCTGACAAAGTGCGCATCGTAACTCCAGCTGATATCTTGGCAGAAATGAGCTATTTCTTGAACCTTGCAGAAGGTATTGGTCGCGTGGATGATATCGACCACCTTGGAAACCGTCGGATTCGTGCCGTTGGTGAATTGCTTGCCAACCAAGTGCGTCTTGGACTTTCACGGATGGAACGAAACGTTCGCGAACGGATGTCTGTACAAGATAACGATGTCTTGACACCACAACAAATCATCAACATCCGTCCAGTAACTGCAGCAATTAAAGAATTCTTTGGATCTTCACAGTTGTCACAGTTCATGGACCAACACAACCCACTTTCTGAGTTGTCTCACAAACGTCGTTTGTCTGCCTTAGGGCCTGGTGGTTTGACACGTGACCGTGCCGGATATGAAGTGCGTGACGTACACTATACCCACTATGGTCGTATGTGTCCGATCGAAACACCTGAAGGACCAAACATCGGTTTGATCAACAACTTGTCATCTTATGGACACTTGAACAAATATGGTTTCATTCAAACGCCATACCGTAAAGTGGACCGTGAAAAAGGTGTAGTCACCAACGAAATCGTTTGGTTGACAGCCGATGAAGAAGATGAGTACATCGTCGCTCAGGCCAACTCTAAGTTGAACGAAAAAGGTGGCTTTGCTGAGCCAATCGTCATGGGACGTCACCGTGGTAACAACCAAGAATTCCCATCTGATCAAGTCGACTACATGGACGTATCTCCAAAACAAGTAGTGGCCGTTGCGACAGCATGTATTCCTTTCTTGGAAACGATGACTCCAACCGTGCCCTCATGGGTGCCAACATGCAACGTCAGGCTGTGCCATTGATCGATCCAAAAGCCCCTTACGTGGGTACTGGTATGGAATACCAAGCAGCCCATGACTCAGGAGCTGCAGTCATTGCTCAACACGATGGTAAAGTTACTTATGCAGATGCAGACAAGGTAGAAGTTCGTCGGGAAGATGGATCTCTTGATGTTTACCATATCCAAAAATTCCGTCGTTCAAACTCAGGTACGGCTTACAACCAACGTACCCTTGTAAAAGTTGGCGATGTTGTTGAAAAAGGCGACTTTATCGCTGACGGACCATCGATGGAAAAAGGGGAAATGGCCCTTGGTCAAAACCCAATCGTCGCTTACATGACATGGGAAGGGTATAACTTCGAGGATGCCGTTATCATGAGCGAACGCTTGGTGAAAGAAGATGTCTACACATCTGTTCACTTGGAAGAATTCGAATCAGAAACACGCGATACCAAGTTAGGCCCTGAAGAAATTACCCGTGAAATTCCAAACGTTGGGGAAGATGCTCTTCGTGACTTGGATGAAACAGGTATTATCCGTATTGGTGCGGAAGTAAAAGAAGGAGATATCCTTGTCGGTAAGGTCACACCGAAGGGTGAAAAAGACCTTTCTGCTGAAGAACGTCTCCTGCACGCGATCTTTGGAGATAAATCTCGTGAAGTGCGTGATACATCACTTCGTGTACCTCACGGTGGAGATGGAGTCGTTCGTGATGTTAAGATCTTTACGCGTGCAAACGGAGATGAATTGCAATCTGGTGTCAACATGTTGGTTCGTGTTTACATCGCACAAAAACGCAAGATCCGCGTCGGAGATAAGATGGCCGGTCGTCACGGAAACAAAGGGGTTGTGTCTCGTATTGTTCCAGTTGAAGACATGCCTTACCTTCCAGACGGTACACCAGTTGATATCATGTTGAACCCTCTTGGGGTGCCATCACGTATGAATATCGGTCAGGTTATGGAACTTCACCTTGGTATGGCGGCTCGTAACTTGGGTATCCACATCGCAACACCAGTCTTTGATGGAGCAAGCTCAGAAGACCTCTGGGATACTGTGAAAGAAGCTGGTATGGATAGCGATGCCAAGACCATCCTTTACGATGGACGTACAGGTGAGCCGTTTGACAACCGTGTTTCTGTCGGTGTCATGTACATGATCAAGCTTCACCACATGGTTGATGATAAACTCCATGCCCGTTCAGTCGGACCGTACTCAATGGTTACCCAACAACCACTCGGAGGGAAAGCTCAGTTTGGTGGACAACGTTTCGGGGAAATGGAAGTGTGGGCCCTTGAGGCTTATGGTGCATCAAATGTCCTTCAAGAAATCTTGACTTACAAGTCAGATGATGTCAACGGACGTTTGAAAGCTTATGAAGCGATTACCAAGGTAAACCAATTCCAAAACCAGGTGTACCAGAATCCTTCCGCGTTCTTGTCAAAGAATTGCAATCTCTTGGTCTTGACATGCGTGTCTTGGACGAAGATGATCAAGAAGTAGAACTTCGTGACCTCGATGAAGGGGAAGACGATGATGTGATTCATGTGGACGACCTTGAAAAAGCACGTGAAAAAGCAGCCAAGGAAGCAAAAGCAGCCTTTGATGCTGAAGAATCAGAAAAATAATCAGTAAAAATGATTGTCTTGTGAGAAACCAATGCTTCTGACAGGATGATTCGATAACAAGATACAGACCACAAGGAGGTGGCAAGAAAGTTTTCTTTCTTTCCCCACCTAAGCTGTATCCAAATGAAACAAGTATGAAAACAAGGAAAGGTAAGAAATAGTGGTTGATGTAAATCGTTTTAAAAGTATGCAAATCACCCTAGCTTCTCCAAGCAAGGTCCGTTCATGGTCTTATGGAGAGGTCAAGAAACCTGAAACAATCAACTACCGTACATTGAAACCAGAACGTGAAGGTCTCTTTGATGAAGTCATCTTTGGACCTACAAAAGACTGGGAATGTGCGTGTGGGAAATACAAACGGATCCGTTACAAAGGGATCGTTTGTGACCGCTGTGGGGTTGAAGTAACACGTGCGAAAGTTCGTCGTGAACGCATGGGGCACATCGAGTTGAAAGCGCCTGTATCACACATCTGGTACTTCAAAGGCATCCCTTCTCGTATGGGATTGACCTTAGATATGAGCCCTCGTGCCCTTGAAGAAGTTATCTACTTCGCAGCTTACGTGGTGATCGATCCAAAAGATACACCACTTGAGCATAAATCCATCATGACAGAACGTGAATACCGTGAACGCTTGCGTGAATACGGACCAGGTTCCTTTGTAGCTAAGATGGGTGCGGAAGCGATCCAAGACCTCTTGAAACAAGTGGATCTGGAAGCTGAAATTGCTCTCTTGAAAGAAGAATTGAAGACTGCAACTGGTCAAACGTGTGAAGGCTGTGCGTCGTTTGGATGTCTTGGATGCCTTCTACAAATCTGGCAACAAGCCAGAATGGATGGTCCTCAACATCCTTCCGGTTATTCCACCAGATCTTCGTCCGATGGTCCAATTGGATGGTGGCCGTTTTGCTGCCTCTGACTTGAACGACCTTTACCGCCGTGTGATCAACCGGAACAACCGTTTGGCACGTTTGCTTGAGTTGAATGCCCCTGGTATCATCGTACAAAACGAAAAACGGATGCTCCAAGAAGCCGTTGATGCTTTGATCGATAACGGTCGTCGTGGTCGTCCGATCACAGGACCAGGTAGCCGTCCATTGAAATCATTGAGCCACATGCTCAAAGGGAAACAAGGACGCTTCCGTCAAAACTTGCTCGGTAAACGGGTTGACTTCTCAGGACGTTCTGTTATCGCCGTTGGTCCAACTCTTAAGATGTACCAATGTGGTGTGCCACGTGAAATGGCGATCGAGCTCTTCAAACCATTCGTCATGCGTGAAATCGTTGCGCGTGATATCGTGCAAAACGTCAAAGCTGCAAAACGCTTGGTCGAACGTGGAGATGAACGCATCTGGGATATCCTAGAAGAAGTGATCAAAGAACACCCAGTTCTCTTGAACCGCGCACCGACCCTTCACCGTTTGGGAATCCAAGCCTTTGAACCTGTATTGATTGACGGGAAAGCCCTTCGCTTGCACCCACTTGTCTGTGAAGCCTACAATGCCGACTTTGACGGGGACCAAATGGCCATCCACGTACCGCTTTCAGAAGAAGCTCAAGCAGAAGCTCGTATCTTGATGTTGGCTGCTGAGCACATCTTGAATCCAAAAGACGGAAAACCAGTTGTTACCCCATCTCAGGATATGGTATTGGGGAACTACTACCTCACTATGGAAGAAGCTGGTCGTGAAGGGGAAGGCATGGTCTTTAAAGACCGTGATGAAGCAGTCATGGCTCTTCGCAATGGCTATGTTCACTTGCATACCCGTGTCGGAATTGCGACCGATAGCTTGAACAAACCATGGACAGAAGCGCAACAACACAAGATTCTCTTGACAACTGTTGGTAAGATCCTCTTTAACGATATCATGCCTGCAGAACTTCCATACCTTCAAGAGCCAAATAATGCCAACTTGACAGAAGGCGTTCCAGCTAAGTATTTCTTGGAGCCTGGTCAAGATGTCAAAGCAGCGATTGAAAAATTGGAATTAAACGTTCCATTCAAGAAGAAATCTTGGAAATATCATCGCAGAAATCTTCAAACGCTTCCGTACAACTGAAACGTCTGCTTTCTTGGACCGCTTGAAAGACTTGGGTTACCATCACTCAACCCTTGCTGGTTTGACAGTGGGGATTGCCGATATCCCGGTCGTTGAAGACAAGGCAGAAATCATTGAAGAATCTCACAAACGTGTGGAACAAATCACCAAACAATTCCGTCGTGGTTTGATCACAGATGACGAACGCTACAATGCCGTTACAGCTGAATGGCGTGCAGCCCGTGAGAAATTGGAAAAACGCTTGGTAGATAACCAAGATCCGAAGAACCCAATCGTTATGATGATGGACTCTGGAGCCCGTGGTAACATCTCAAACTTCTCGCAACTTGCCGGTATGCGTGGTTTGATGGCCGCTCCAAACGGACGGATCATGGAATTGCCAATCCTGTCAAACTTCCGCGAAGGTTTGTCAGTACTCGAAATGTTCTTCTCAACTCACGGTGCCCGTAAAGGGATGACCGATACGGCCTTGAAGACCGCCGACTCAGGTTACTTGACTCGTCGTTTGGTTGACGTGGCCCAAGACGTGATTATCCGTGAAGACGACTGTGGAACAGACCGTGGACTTGTGATTCGTGCCATTACTGATGGTAAGGAAATGATCGAGCCACTCGAAGAACGCTTGACTGGTCGTTATACCAAGAAATCTGTTAAACATCCTGAAACAGGTGAAGTCATCGTTGGTCCAGATACCTTGATTTCAGAAGACTAGCACGTGAAATTGTCAAAGCTGGTGTGGAAGAAGTCACTATCCGCTCTGTCTTTACGTGTAACACCCGCCATGGTGTCTGCCGTCACTGTTATGGTATCAACTTGGCGACTGGTGATGCGGTTGAAGTGGGTGAAGCAGTCGGAACCATCGCAGCCCAATCTATCGGGGAACCTGGTACACAGTTGACCATGCGTACCTTCCACACGGGTGGGGTTGCCTCAAATACCGATATCACTCAAGGTCTTCCTCGTGTCCAAGAAATCTTTGAAGCCCGCAATCCAAAAGGGGAAGCGGTCATCACTGAGGTCAAAGGGGAAGTCACAGCGATCGAAGAAGATGCTTCTACTCGGACCAAGAAAGTCTTTGTTAGCGGAGCAACTGGTGAAGGCGAATATGTTGTCCCTTACACTGCTCGCATGAAAGTCGAAGTGAGGAGATCAAGTCTCTCGTGGTGCGGCTCTGACAGAAGGGTCTATCCAACCAAAACGTCTCCTTGCCGTTCGTGATGTCTTGTCTGTTGAAACTTACCTTCTTGCGGAAGTACAAAAAGTATACCGTAGCCAAGGGGTAGAAATCGGCGACAAACACATCGAGGTAATGGTGCGTCAAATGATCCGTAAAGTACGTGTCATGGATCCAGGAGATACAGACCTTCTCATGGGTACTCTGATGGACATTACAGACTTTACAGATGCCAATAAAGATGTCCTTATCTCTGGTGGAGTTCCTGCGACTGCTCGTCCAGTCCTTATGGGAATTACCAAAGCCTCTCTTGAAACCAACAGTTTCTTGTCAGCGGCTTCCTTCCAGGAAACAACTCGTGTCCTTACTGACGCAGCGATCCGCGGTAAGAAAGACCATCTCCTTGGACTTAAGGAAAATGTTATCATTGGTAAGATTATTCCTGCAGGTACAGGTATGGCTCGTTACCGTAACTTGGAACCACAAGCAGTCAATGAAGTTGAAATCATCGAAGAAGTGCCATTAACAGATGGAACAGTCGATGACGTTCAAACAGCTGAAGTCGTAGAAAAATAAGAAAATAAGTCGGAACTACAAGTTCCGGCTTTTTTTGAAAAAAGGACCCAAGAGAAATCAAGTAGTCTATTTTTGGAAAATATTGATGAAAAACACCTGAAAACTACCTGGAAAATCATGCTATGAGCAGAAAACTTTTATTCTCAAAGGATTTTCTATATAATAGAGGATACAAAGGATGGAAGAGTTTATGTATCGAGTGATTGAAATGTACGGGGACTGTGAACCCTGGTGGTTTTTAGATGGTTGGGAAGAAGATATCGTGAGTAGTCGGAAGTTTGAAGACTATTACCAGGCTTTGAAATACTACAAGCAGAAATGGTTGGAGTTAAATGAGCACTTTCCAAGTTATAAGAGTCGGAGTGACCTCATGACGATCTTTTGGGATACCAAGGAGCAAGAGTGGTGTGAGGACTGCAGTGAAGATGTACAGTTTTTCCACTCGATTGTCCTCTTAGAAGACGAGCACAAGATCCCTAAAAGCAAGCTCCGCCCAGGCTACGAAAAGGAAAGAGGCAGTCGCAAACACCGTTCTTGTCAATATACACTCGATTCAAAAAAGGGGACAACCCTGTCATAAGAGACATTCGGAAGATTTTTTAGAGCGATCTAGAAAGTCTTCTTTTTTTGTCTTCTTTTTCGAATAGTATAAGTGAGAGGAGGAACTATGGTTCAAGAAATTGCAAAAAAACTGATCCGTATGGGAAAGAAGGAAGAGGCTCAGGATCTCTACTTCATTCCTCGGAAGGAGGAGTACCAGGTTTTTATGAGGGTGGGAGACGAGAGGCGCTTTGTGCAGTCCTTCCCTTTTGAGGAGATGACGGCTATTATCAGCCACTTTAAGTTCGTGGCAGGGATGAATGTGGGAGAAAAAAGGCGCAGCCAGCTAGGATCGTGTGATTACCCTTTGGAGAATGGAGTGGTCTCGATTCGCTTGTCGACGGTGGGGGATTATCGTGGTTATGAAAGCTTGGTCATTCGGCTCTTGCATGATGAGGAACGCGAATTGCGGTTTTGGTTTGATCAGTTGCCGGACTTGAAGAAGAAATTGGCTGGTCGTGGGCTTTATCTTTTTGCAGGTCCTGTTGGTTCGGGAAAGACCACTCTCATGCATGCGTTGGCGCAAGAGCGCTTTGCGGACCAGCAAGTCATGTCTATTGAAGACCCTGTCGAGATCAAGCAGGACAATATGCTTCAACTTCAGCTGAATGACCAGATCGGCATGACCTATGACAATCTGATCAAACTCTCCTTACGCCATCGGCCGGACCTTCTCATTATTGGAGAGATTCGAGATAGGGAAACAGCTCGTGCGGTCGTACGAGCTAGTTTGACAGGGGTAACCGTCTTCTCTACGATTCATGCTAAGAGCGTTCGAGGTGTTTATGAGCGACTTTTAGAGCTTGGAGTGAGTGAGGAAGAGCTCAAGATTGTTTACAAGGTATTTGCTACCAACGATTAATTGCAGGAGGAGGTGTGGTCGATTTTGCGACGGAAAACTACCAAGAGCACTCAGCCAGCCGCTGGAACCAACAAATGGATCTCTTGGCTCAATCGGGATATATCCAGCTGGCTCAGGCCCAAGCCGAAAAAATTATCTACCGCTAAACAAAAGCAAATCATCGAATTGTTTTTGAATCTTTATTCGAGTGGTTTTCATCTGTCTGAGATTGTCGATTTTCTGGATCGTTCTCACCTAGTGGAGAGTCGTTTGGTTTCCCAGATGCGAGAGGACCTTTCTCGGGGACGGAGTTTTTCAGAGATGATGGCGGGGATCGGTTTTTCAGATGCAGTGACGACACAGCTGTCTCTCGCTGAGCTTCATGGCAATCTTATATTGAGCTTGGAGAAAATCAGTGCTTACCTTGAAAACATGCGCAAGGTCAAGAAAAAGCTGATTGAGGTGAGCACTTATCCTCTCATCTTGCTTGGATTTTTAGTGCTGATTATGCTAGGCTTGCGCAATTATTTGCTCCCTCAAATGGATGCTCAAAATATTGGGACGCAAGTGATCAGTTCCTTCCCGCAACTCTTTTTGGCCTTAGGAGCGGGACTTGTGGGCTTCTTCTTACTCGGCTTTCTCTATTATCGACAGTCAGGCAAGATCAAGGTTTTTAGAAGCTTGTCTCATCTGCCTTTCGGAAAAGGCATGATTCAAGCTTATTTGACAGCCTATTATGCCAGAGAATGGGGCAATCTGATTGGGCAAGGATTGGAGTTGTCTCAGATTTTTTCCATGATGCAGGAGCAAAAATCCCAGCTTTTTCAAGAGATTGGAAGGGACTTAGCTCTTTCTTTAGACCGTGGCCAGTCCTTTTCAGAAACGGTCAGGGGGTATCCTTTTTTCAAAAAAGAATTGCCCCTTATGATTGAATATGGTGAAGTCAAATCAAAGCTCGGAAGTGAGCTAGAGATCTACGCTGAAAAAACATGGGAAGATTTCTTTCGTCGGGTTCACAAGGCCATGAATGTGATACAACCCTTGGTGTTTGTCTTTGTAGCTCTTGTGATTGTGTTACTCTATGCAGCCATGTTGCTGCCGATTTATCAAATATGGAGGTTCATTTATGAAAAAATTAAAAACTTATAAGGTTAAAGCTTTTACACTTATTGAAATGTTGGTGGTCTTATTGATCATCAGTGTGCTCTTATTGCTCTTTGTGCCGAATTTGACCAAGCAAAAAGACTCCGTGAAAGAGACAGGAAATGCAGCGGTTGTGAAGGTGGTCGAAAGTCAGGCTGAATTGTACGAGCTCAATCATACCAATGACCAAGCCACTCTATCAAAGCTAATTGCTGATGGAAATATTACCAACAAACAAGCAGAATCTTATCGTGCCTATTATGCGAAAAATAGTGGAGAAACTCGTGCGGTTGCAGATTAAGGCCTTCACCTTGGTGGAGACCCTTCTGACCTTGATGATCGTCAGTTTTATCTATCTGGGCTTATCGGGATCGATCAAGACGAGCTTTCAGCAGGTGGAAGAAAAAGTATTTTTTGCAGAGTTTGAACACCTCTATCAAGAAAGTCAGAAGATAGCACTGGCAAGGCAAACGGAATTGGATGTTGAAGTGACTGCAAGGAAGATTCAAACGCCCTACCAGACAGTGGAGATTCCTGATTCTGTCATTTTGCAAGATCCTAAAACTATTCGTTTAGACCGTGCAGGTGGCAATTCATCCCTGGCCAATGTTCACTTTCAGACACAGAGAGGAGTGGTGACCTATCAACTGTCGCTTGGAAATGGGAAAATTAAAAAAAGCATCCGTTCCCGCTAGTATTCTTATAGAATCCTTAGTTGCCTTGGGTTTATTTGCCATGATTACGACCTTATTGTTAGGGGAGATCCGGCGTTCGCGCAAGGAGCGACTAGCGGATTTCAAAGAGGTAGAGGTCTTATCTGTCGCTCAAATGGCGCTTCAGACAGGGCAAAATCATCTAGAGGCCAATGGTATTCAAGTTCAAGTCGAAAAAGATGCCGATCAACTCACGGTCTATCATCAAGGAAAGGTGGTACTGCATGTGGAATAAAGGAAAGGTCAAGGCCTTTACCCTGCTCGAAGCCTTGGTCGCTCTCTTAGTGCTTAGTGGGGGAGTGTTGGTCTTTCAAGGCTTGACCAAGCTCCTGCATGCTGAATTGGACTACCAGGCGCATCAAAAGCAGGAAGAATGGATACTTTTTCAGCAACAATTGCAGGTGGAATTGGATCGGAGCCATTTTGAAAAAGTAGCGGACAATCATATCTACTTGGTTCAGGATCAAAAACCAATTGCCATTGGTCAATCTAAAGGAGATGATATCCGAAAAACAGATGATAAGGGCAGGGGCTATCAGCCTATGATTTCAGAGGTTCGCTCTAGCCAAATTTGGCAGGAGGGAGAGTTGATTCATCTGCGGTTGAATTTCGAAGAAGGTCTAGAAAGGGAGTATGTCTACCATGTGGTACCAGCGATGCAAAATGAAAAAAGTTAAGGCTGGTGTCTTGCTTTACGCTCTCTTGATGGCAGCGATTTTTAGTCTCTTACTTCAGTTTTACCTGCACCGACAGGTTGCGGAAAGACGAATCTTAAAGACGAGTCAAGAGCGTCTTCGGGCCTACGCTTTGGTACAACTGGCTCTTGAAAAGAGAAAGAGTGATGAGAAGACATCAGAGATTCATTTAAAGTCTGGAACAGTTCAGCTAAAGAAGGACAGCGGTTTTCTTCATGCCCGAGCTGAGATGAATGACGAAAGCTATGAGTTTGTCCTTCCAGTAAGGGAAGAAAAAGAAAGTAGCAAGAGCCAAAAAGAAATGAAGAAGAAACAGAAAGATAAGGAGAAGGCAGGGACCGAAACGCCTTCTGAAGAGACGCCAAAAGAGACCAAGGAACCATCAGAAAATAGCGAAAAAGACTAATTTTTGGTATGATAGGGTGCGGAGGAAATCATGAATTTCGAAAAAATTGAACAAGCTTATACATATCTATTAGAAAACACTCAAAGTATTCAAAATGAATTGTCGACCAACTTTTATGACGCCTTGATTGAACAAAATGCCATGTATTTGGATGGCAAGACGGATCTAGACATTGTTAAAAACAATAGCAAAAAATTAAAAGAACTAGGTTTAAGTAAGGAAGAATGGCGCAGAGCCTACCAATTCCTTTTTATGAAAGCTGCTCAGACAGAACCTTTACAAGCGAATCACCAGTTCACACCAGATGCGATTGGTTTTATCATTACATTTTTGATTGATCAGTTGGCTAAAAGCGACCAATTGGATGTCTTAGAAGTGGGAAGTGGAACCGGAAATCTCGCTGAGACCATGGTCAACAATAGCCGCCTCACGATTGATTACTTAGGATTGGAAGTGGATGATCTTTTGATTGACCTATCTGCTAGTATCGCAGATGTGATGGAATCCAGTGTTGTCTTTGCACAAGGCGACGCGGTGCGTCCTCAAGTGTTGAAAGAAAGTGACTTGATCGTTAGCGACTTACCGATTGGTTATTATCCAGATGATGCGATTGCACAGCGCTATCAAGTGGCGAGCTCCGAAGGCCATACCTATGCCCATCACCTCATGATGGAACAGGCTCTGAAATACCTGAAACCTCAAGGAGTAGCCATCTTTTTAGCTCCGAATAACCTCTTGACGAGCCCTCAGAGTGATCTGTTGAAAGCTTGGCTAACAGACAAAGCCCAAATTCTTGCCATGCTGACCTTGCCAGAATCTCTTTTTTTCAAATCCTGCCTATGCTAAGACGATTTTCGTCCTACGAAAACAAGAAGAAGAGTCTGTTCAGCCCTTTGTCTATCCTTTTACCGATCTCCAGGATCAAGACCAGGTGGTTCACTTTATGGAAAGTTTCCAAAACTGGTTAAAGGATAGTGAAATTTGATCAAAGATCTGATATAATAGAGGAAGTGAAAACGCTTAATGAGGTGAATATATGTCGAAAACAATTTCTATTAATGCAGGAAGCTCTAGTTTGAAATGGCAATTGTACCAAATGCCAGAGGAAACTGTTCTTGCAAAAGGGTTGATTGAACGGATCGGTTTGAAGGATTCTATTTCAACTGTTAAATTTGATGGACGCTCTGAAAAACAAGTATTAGATATCCAGGACCATACACAAGCTGTAAAAATTTTGTTGGATGATTTGATTCGTTTTGATATTATCAAATCCTACGATGAGATTACAGGTGTGGGCCACCGCGTCGTTGCTGGTGGAGAATACTTCAAGGATTCTGCCTTGGTAGATGACGAAGTCCTTCGAAAAGTAGAAGAATTGTCTTTGTTAGCACCTCTTCATAATCCTGCAAATGCAGCTGGAATTCGTGCCTTTAGAGAGATTTGTCCAAATATTACCAGTGTTGTGGTATTTGATACTTCTTTCCATACAACCATGCCGGAAAAAGCTTATCGTTACCCTCTTCCAACTAAATATTACACAGAAAATAAGGTCCGTAAGTACGGCGCTCATGGAACCAGTCATCAGTATGTAGCTGGTGAAGCTGCTAAACTTCTTGGAAAACCATTAGAAGAATTGAAATTGATCACCTGCCACGTTGGAAATGGTGTATCTGTTACAGCGGTTGACAAGGGAATCTCTGTGGATACCTCAATGGGCTTCACCCCTCTAGGTGGAGTCATGATGGGAACCCGTACAGGGGATCTCGATCCAGCGATTATTCCTTACTTGATGGAGCATACAGAGGATTTCAATAAGCCTGAAGATATTAGCCGTATCCTCAATCGTGAATCAGGTCTTCTGGGTGTTTCTGGATCTTCTAGCGACATGCGGGATATTCATACAGCGATGCATAATGGAGACGAAAAAGCCAAATTGGCATACGATATCTTTATCGATCGTTTGCAAAAATACATCGGTCAATATTTGGCTGTCTTGAACGGTGCAGATGCCATCATCTTTACAGCAGGAATCGGTGAAAATGCAGTAAACGTTCGTTCTTCTATTATCAATGGAATCAGCTGGTTTGGCTGCAAGGTCGACCCTGAAAAGAACGTCTTTGGAGTTGTTGGAGATATTTCCACAGATGATTCCCGTGTGAAGGTATTGGTGATTCCAACTGATGAAGAGTTGGTGATTGCGCGTGACGTTGAACGTTTCAAAAATCAGTAAACTGAAATAAGGTGAGAAGGCTGGAGGCGAAAGCCCCAGTCTTCTTATTTTATACAAGAAAGAGGTTGTCCATTGAAAAACATACAGTCTTTTATTCGAAAGCACCCATTATGTAAGAATGCACTCTGGCTCCTTCTTTTTGTACCCTTATTTTTTCTCTCACAATTTCCTCTCATCACTATGGTTTATTCTCTTCAAGAAGGAGTAGATGCAAGGTGGATCACTATCCTCACTCTCTTTGTAACAGTGGTGGTGCTCTTTGTTTTTTATAAGGTCATCAAGATGAGCCCTCTGGAGAACTTAGATGTTCGGGTCATAACCTGGCCGGCTCTGGGGAGAAATTTCCTTTTTCTTCTCTTGTTGATGGCTAATAACCTGCTTGCCTATCCCTTGTTGAAACAAGAGGCAGGTGGTACGACGGCAAACCAAGCGGCTCTGAATGAACTGCAATCTCATGCGCCTTTTCTTGCCATGGGAATGGTCGTGATCCTTGTCGCTCCGATTCTAGAAGAGCTGCTTTGTCGGGCCATCATCCCTCGTTTGATCTTTCGAGGAGCAGAACCGATCGGTTACTTAGCCGGTGCTCTCTTTTTTACTTATTTGCATGGACCGAGTACCCTAGGGGAATGGGTAGCTTACGGAGGCATGTCCTTGATTTTAACTTGGGTGGCTTATCGCTACAAGCGGATCGAGTACAGCATTTGCCTTCATATGACCTTGAATGCGCTGGCTTATTATTATCCGGTGATCATACTCCTTTGTTTATTGCCAGTATGGAGAGTTTTCTTCCATGATAAATTATGATAAAATGGTAGGTACCAATGAGTTTTGATGCAGAACCATCCTACAGAAGGTCAGATAAAATCAGAAATCCGTATGGAGAGTAGACTCAGAGGTTTAGAACACTTGTTCTAGCCTCTTTTGTTCGCAATCATGCTGTAGGAAGGAAATCAAAGGAGAACGAAAATGATTGATAAAAAATGGCTGAGTGGCCAAGGGACCCTTCTTTGTGGGATCTTAAATGTCACTCCGGATTCATTTTCTGATGGCGGTAAGTATACGAGTGTGGATGCAGCCTTGCAGCAGACGAGAAAACTGATCCAAGAAGGAGCTCAGATCCTCGATATCGGAGGAGAATCGACCAGACCAGGTAGTCATTATGTGGAGATCCAAGAAGAGATTGACCGCGTGGTTCCAGTGATCGAAGCCATTCGGAAAGAAAGTGATGTCTTGATCTCAGTGGATACTTGGAAGTCCCAGGTGGCGGCGGCGGCGCTCGAAGCTGGGGCTGATATTGTCAACGATATTACTGGTTTTCTTGGAGATTCTAAGATGGCTGCTGTGGTTGCAGAACATGAAGCCAGCGCGGTTCTCATGTTTAATCCAGTGATGGCAAGACCGCATCATCCAAGTTCCACTATCTTTCCAAGTTTTGGTTTTGAGCCAGTCTTTTCAGAGCAAGAACTTCAACAGATGGCTCAAGAACCGATTCAAGACTTGATGTGGACCTTCTTTGACCGCTCGCTTGCGGTAGCGAAAGCAGCCGGTGTCCAGACGGATCGTATTATGTTGGATCCTGGGATCGGATTTGGTTTGACCAAGCGTGAGAACTTACTCTTATTACAAGAACTTGGGACGATTCACCAAAAGGGGTATCCGATCTTTCTAGGGGTCTCCCGCAAACGTTTTGTGGTCAATATTATTGAGGAAGCTGGATTTGAGACAGATCCTGCAACGGAGACTGGTTTTTGGAATCGGGACCTGGCTTCGAGCCATTTGACGAGTATTGCAGCCAGTCAAGGAGTCGAAGTAGTGCGGGTGCATGATATTCCCCTTCACAAGATGGCAGCAAGTCTGGGCCAAGCCATTTTCCAAGCCCAAGAGGCAGCAGATACCAATTTAAAACAATACAAGTAAATGAAGACAAAAGAACATCAGTTGGATCTTCGTTGGCTAGAAGCCTATCGTTCCCAAGATCCACATTTCGGCTTGGAGCGCATGGAAGCTCTCTTGGCTTTGAGAGGAAATCCTCACTTAGACTGTCGGGTTATTCATGTTGCGGGGACCAATGGCAAAGGCTCTACCATTGCTACCTTGTCCCAACTTTTGAGGCAGGCAGGTTTACGGGTTGGAGTCTTTATCTCTCCTTATCTGATCCATTACAATGACCAAATCACCATTAATGGCGAAGCCATTTCAGATCAAGACCTGCAAACCTACCTGGATAGTTACCAGCAGCTCCTGCAAGCTGAAGAAACAAGGGCTATCTTTCAAGGGTTGACTGAATTTGAAGTGATGACGGCGATTGCCTATGATTATTTTGCTCACGAGGAGCTGGATTATGTGATCATGGAAGTCGGTATGGGGGGACGACTAGACAGTACCAATGTCTGTCAGCCTGTTCTGACCGCGATCACTTCGATTGGTTTGGATCATGTCGCTCTTCTTGGGCCAGATCTGGCTTCCATCGCCCGTGAAAAGGCAGGCATCATTAAGCCAGGAATTCCTCTGGTTCTAGGGAAATTAGAAGCAGAAGCTAGCCAAGTCATTGAAGGTATTGGGATTCAGAAGCAGGCGCCGATAACGGCCTATGACAGAGATTACCAAGTTGAGCTAGAGGACTCTTGTCTATCGGGCCAATCCTTTTCTTATCACAGTTCTAAAAGAGAAAAAACCTCTTATCAAGTAGCGCTCTTGGGTCATCACCAGGCCAGAAATGCAGCTCTTGCTATCAGTATCTGTGATGTACTTTTTGAAAGAGAAGGGCGTGAACTCTTGTTAAGAGAGTTAGTGGATGAAGCCTTGCATCAAGTTGTCTGGCCTGGCCGGATGGAAGTAGTCTCGCAAAATCCCATGATCTTGCTAGATGGGGCCCATAATCCCCATGCGGTTGCGCCTTTGATCGCAAGTCTCCGGGAACTTTTTCCAAGTCAAAAAAAGACCATTCTTTTTACCTGCATCCGGACCAAAGCCTTAGAAGAGATGCTCATTCAGTGGCAGAAACTAGAAAATAGTCGCTTGATCCTCACGACCTTTGAAGATCCAAGAGCCTATTCTCAAGAAGAGATGACAGCTGCTGCGAAAAACCATCAGCTTGAGGAAGTCAACTGGCAAGAGTTTCTACAAAACTGGCAAGCAAAAGGAGATGAGCTCCTCATTGTAACGGGGTCGCTCTACTTCCTTAGCCAGGTACGACCTTATTTATTAAAAACAGAAAAATCCAACTAGGAGATGATATGGATACAAAGAAAATTGAAGAAGCAGTGAAAATGATCATCGAGGCAGTCGGTGAAGATGAGAACCGTGAGGGACTTCAGGAAACGCCGACCCGCATTGCCAAGATGTACCAAGAAATATTTGCAGGACTAGGGCAGACAGCAGAGGAGCACCTGTCTAAATCATTTGAAATCATTGATAACAATATGGTGGTCGAGAAGGATATCTTCTTCCATTCCATGTGTGAGCATCACTTTTTACCATTTTATGGAAAAGTGCACATTGCCTACATTCCAAATGGCCGTGTGGCTGGGCTTTCCAAACTGGCTCGTACGGTTGAAGTTTACGCTAAAAAACCACAGATTCAGGAACGTTTGACGGTAGAAATTGCAGATGCCTTGATGGAATATCTTGGAGCACAAGGAGCACTTGTCTGGGTAGAAGCAGAGCATATGTGTATGAACATGCGTGGTGTCCGTAAACCTGGGACCGCTACAGTGACAACTGCTGCGCGTGGACTGCTTGCGACAGATAAAGACTTAAAAAATGAAGCTTATAAACTCATGGGCCACTAATGGCTGGCTATAAGAGGTGAAGAGAGTGGATCAATTACGGATCAAGGACTTAGAGGTATACGCCTATCACGGTGTTTTTCCAGCAGAAAAAGAATTAGGACAACGCTTTGTCCTAGACCTATGGGTAGATTATGAGATGACCCGTGCTGCCCGCACAGGTGATTTGGAAGCTTCGATCCATTATGGGATCTTGGCGGAACAGTTGACCGAGTGGATGCAGGCAGAAAAGATCGATCTGATTGAAACGGTGGCCTTTCAGTTGGTGCAAAAGATTTTTGAAAGCTATGCCTTTGTAAAAAAAGTTCGTCTGGAGTTGAAAAAACCTTGGGCTCCTGTTTCCTTGCCACTAGAGACTTGTTCGGTGACAATCGAACGGGAGAAAAAACGGGCCTTTATTGGGCTTGGCACCAATATGGGAGATAAACAACTGCAACTAGAGACGGCGCTAGAAAAAATCAAGGATCGAGGCATTCGCCTTCTTCAGACATCCACAAGGATTGAAACAGAACCTTGGGGAGGAGTGGAGCAGGACACCTTTTTGAATCAGGTGGCAGAAGTTGAAACCTGGATGACCCCAGAGGATTTATTAGAGACCTTACTGGCCATTGAGCAGGAAATGGGGCGTGTCCGTGAGGTCAAGTGGGGGCCACGTGTGATCGATCTAGATCTGCTCTACATGGAGGACACCATTTGTTACATTCCGAGCTTGATCTTGCCGCATCCTTATGTGGCAGAACGTGCCTTTGTCCTAGAATCTTTGAATGAAATTGCTCCTCATTTTGTGGACCCTGTTCAAAGAAAGCCCATTCGCCAATTATGGGAGGCTGTCAAATAGTCTTTCTTCTTTGCCTCATAAAAAAACAATCCCTGTTCGAGGGATTGTTGAGATTGAAGACAAAGTCTTATTAAAAAACTTTCCTTAGGTGAGTACGGACGTCAGCGAACTTCTACGAAGTTCCATGACTAATTATTGAGCCTAAGGTCTCAATAATTCCGAGTGCCTGAAACTGTATTGTTTCAGGCACTTTTCTCACAGCGGAAAGTTTCAGAATATGATTGAATAACTATAACGAGTATAATTTTTAAAGAATTGATTAGATTTTATTAAAGATTCGTTTATCTACGCTTTCAACACTCCCTCGAGCAGGGATTGTTTTTGTTTGTCTTAGTTTATTTACGATACAAGCGATCGTATTGGTAGACAGGATCCATGGTAACGTTGATACCGAGCTTACGAAGGACGTTCTTGTCTTCGTCTGTCAGCATCACGGTTGAATGGGCTTCACTGCCTTTCAACTTGCCTAATTCTTGCATAGCAAGCTTAGCATCTTCGTTGCTCATGGCTGTAATAGCAAGGGCAATGAGGATCTCGTTTGAGTGAAGACGAGGGTTGCGGCTACCCAAATGATTGATCTTCAAGCCTTGGATAGGTTGGACGTATTCTGGCTCGATTAATTTGGTTTCTTTATCAATATGCGCTAATTTCTTGATCGCATTGATCAAGAGGGCTGCGGTTGGGCCAAAGAGATCGGAGGTTTTTCCGGTTACCATCTCGCCGTTTGGCAATTCAAGGGCCAAGGCTGGCTCGCCTGTTTCTTCTTCCTTCTGACGAGCAAGAACGGTCACTTTCCGGTCATTTGGAGTAATGCCCAAATCATTCATCAAGAGCTCAATCTTCTTGACAGCTCCCTCACCGACACGCTCTGCTTTGACATCCAAAATGGTTTGGTAATAGCGACGGATGATTTCTTGTTGGGAAGCTTCAATCGCAGCGTCATTGTCCACAATGGCAAAGCCAACCATGTTGACGCCCATATCTGTTGGGGAAGCGTATGGAGAGGTTCCTAAGATGCGTTCCAACATGCGCTTCAAGACAGGGAAGATTTCGATATCGCGGTTGTAGTTGACCGTCGTTTCCCCGTAGGTTTGGAGGTGGAAAGGATCGATCATATTGACATCGTCTAGATCTGCAGTCGCTGCTTCATAAGCCAAGTTGACTGGGTGGTGCAAAGGAAGATTCCATACTGGGAAGGTTTCAAACTTAGCATAACCTGATTTGATCCCATTTAATTGGTCATGGTACATATTGGACATACAAGTTGCCAGCTTACCAGAACCAGGGCCAGGAGCTGTCACAACGACCAAATTGCGACTAGTTTTGATGTAGTCGTTTCCCCATCCCTTCAGGAGAGATGATGTGGTCCATATCAGTCGGATAGCCCTTGATCGGATAGTGGAGATAAGAGGCGATCCCACTCTTGTCCAGTTGTTTGCGAAAGGCATCTGCTGCAGCTTGTCCAGCATATTGGGTGATGACGACAGAGCCCACAAAGATCCCCAATTCATTGAATTTGTCGATCAAACGTAGCACTTCTTGATCATAAGAAATTCCTAGATCCCCACGGGCTTTTGAGTGCTCAATATTGTTGGCATTGATGGCAATGACAATTTCCACTTGGTCGCGCAATTCTTGGAGCAACTTGATCTTATTGTCTGGTTCGTATCCAGGGAGGACACGAGCAGCGTGGAAGTCTTCTAACATCTTACCACCAAATTCAAGGTAGAGCTTGCCATCGAATTGGTTTATCCGCTCAATAATATGGTCACGTTGCAAGTTCAAATACTTTTCAGAACTAAAAGCTTGTTTTTTCATGTAAAACTCCTGTATATAAGGGAAGGGCCTGCCACACGAATCCAAGGATGAGTGTTCCGTTCCCTACCATTTCATTCTTTCATATTATATCAGAAAACAGATGGAAGATAAAATATTCTAATATACTTTCCTAAGGGGAGTGTGGATGCCGAGGGGTTCAATGGTGAATCACGCTGGAAAGTTTCAAAGAGAACCTTGTTTTCCCTCTAAAAAAGCCCCTTACGGGGCTTCAGATCGATGCTACTTAATAGTGTTTGATCAAATCAACTGTAGAGCGATCCAATTTCTTAACCAATGCTTGTAAGAAGGCTTGCGCTTGCAAGAAATCATCCATGGCATAGAGGGTTTGGTGAGAATGGATGTAACGTGCACAGACACCAATAGTGGTTGATGGGACTCCACCATTCTTCAAGTGTGCTGCACCTGCATCGGTACCACCTTTGGCACAATAGTATTGGAATTTGATGCCCGCTTCTTCAGCAGTAGTGAGCAAGAAATCTTTCATATTTGGTAGCATGATGTGACCTGGATCGTAGAAGCGAAGCAGTGTTCCTTCCCCAATCGCACCTTGGTCTCCAAAGACATCAGCTGCTGGCGAACAGTCTACAGCAAGGAAGATTTCAGGATCAAATTTAGTGGTTGAAGTGTGAGCTCCACGAAGTCCCACTTCTTCTTGAACGTTGGCCCCTACATAGAGTTCGTTGTTTAAGGCTTGTCCAGAAAGGCTCTTAGCCAATTCGCTGACCATCAAGACGCCGTAGCGGTTATCCCATGCTTTGAGATGACGTTTTTACCATTAGCAGTGAGAATCGCAGAGCTATCTGGGACCAAAGTATCTCCAGGACGGACCCCATAGCTTTCAGCTTCGGCTTTAGAGCTAAAGCCTGCATCAAAGACGATGTCGCTAATGGCAGGTACGGTTGGTCCACCTGTTCCACGTGTTAAATGAGGAGGAACAGATCCTGAAATAGCAGGGTATTCACGTCCGTCACGTGTAAAGAGTTTGAAGCGTTGGCTGCTGACGACCATCGGATTCCAACCTCCGATTGGGACAACACGGAAAGTTCCGTCAGCTTTGATTTCGCTGATCATAAAACCAACTTCGTCCATGTGGGCAGCTACTAAGATACGAGGAGCATCGGCTGCTGTTGAGTGTTTGACCCCAAAGATCCCACCAAGACCATCTGTCACGATTTCGTCCACATGAGGGGTCAATTGTTGGCGCAAATAATCCCGTACAGGAGCTTCGTGACCTGAGATAGCAGGGATTTCAGTTACTTCTTTGATTTTAGAAAATAAATCAGTCATAGGTTACCTTCTTTCTGATGCTATTTTATCACTTTTTCTACAAGGATGGTAGCGTTATTATGGAAATCAGTCTCTAAAATCGGAGGGAGAGATCTAGCCTAGACCGTTGTCCCTCTGCTTATTTTGTGTTACAATAGGCACTATGAAAGCTAAAAAAATTATTTTGTCTAGTCTGGCTGTAGCAAGTGCAGGAGCTCTTGCGGCCGGTGTTTATAAAATTGCCAAAGATCAAAAGCGTCTCCGTACCCAAGAAGAGTTGGTAGCAGAAGTACGGGAGCAAATGGAAGCCATGGGGACGATTGCGACCCTGTATGTGGAACTCTACGAGTCTAGTGAAGAGCGCTTAGTAGGTGGTGTCATTTTTGAAGATGAGCGCCATTACCGCTTTGTCTATGAGGATGGTCTCTTGCATTATGAAGAGGAAAAACTATGATTACACCAAATTCTCTAGAAGAAATTGCTTCATATGTAGAGCAAGATGGCAAGAAAGTGTTTGTCTTTTCAGCAGATTGGTGTGGGGATTGTCGTTACCTCAAGCCTTTTTTGCCGGAGATTGAGACTGAAAATCCCGAATTTACCTTTATCTTGATTGACCGAGATGCCTATATGGATCTGGCGAAAGTCTGGGATGTTTATGGGATCCCTAGTTTGGTGGTTCTGGAAAAGGATAAGGAAATCGGTCGGTTTGTCAATCGAGATCGGAAAACCAAAGCGCAGATTACAGCATTCTTAGCAGGATTAAAATAGGAGAAAATCATGATTGTAACATACAACAAAGAACAAGTCGGCGATGTCTTGATGCTGACCTTGAAAAATAGTGGAGATGCAAAGCTCGCGGTGGAGAGAAAAGGAAAAGTGGCTCGCGTTTACCGTGAGGACAACCAAGAAACCGTTGCCTGGAATATCTTTGATGCCTCATCTTTCTTCGCCGTCGAAGGCAAGGGACAAGTCTTTTTGACAGATGAGCAAGTGAATCGTTTGAACCAAGAATTGGAAAGAGAAGGCTTCGCAGAACGTTTGGTCAACGATCGGGAACCAAAATTTGTGGTCGGAGAAATCCTTGAAATGGTGGCCCATCCAGATAGTGACCACTTGAATATCTGTCAAGTAGCAGTTGGACCAGACAAGACAGTTCAGATCGTAGCAGGGGCTTCAAATGCGCGAGTGGGTCTCAAGACCATTGTCGCTCTTCCAGGTGCCATGATGCCGGATGGTAGCTTGATTTTCCCAGGGGCTCTTCGTGGAGAAAAAAGCTATGGTATGATGTGCAGTCCACGTGAATTGCACTTGCCAAATGCTCCTCAAAAACGAGGCATTATTGAATTAGATGATGCAGAAGTAGCAGGGACACCTTTTGATCCTGCTCGTCACTGGCATGAATAAAGAGAAGAATCTAGGATGTTTTGAATCCTAGATTTTTTGATGATTTTGAGTTACAACCTCCATTTTTTGAAATTTTTTCGAATAAATAGATAGGAGGTAAATGATGTATAATAAAGTTATTTTAATTGGTCGTCTGGTGGCGGCCCCAGAATTGCATAAAACCAGCACAGACAAATCCGTTGCCCGAGTGACCGTTGCAGTCAATCGTCGCTACAAGGACCAAAACGGGGAGCGAGAGACTGATTTTGTCAATGTCGTTGTCTGGGGGAAATTGGCTGAAACCATGGCTAGTTATGCCAGTAAAGGCAGCTTGATCTCTTTGGATGGAGAGATTCGGACGCGCCGCTACGAGAAAAATGGGGTCATGCAGTATGTGACAGAGGTCCTCTGCCAAAGTTTTCAATTGCTAGAGAGCCGGGCTCAGCGGGCGATGCGTGAAAATGGTGGAACAGGAGATTTGGCCGATATCATCTTAGAAGAGGAAGATCTTCCCTTTTAGAAGCAAAAAAGAAAGCTGGTTTGTTTATAGACCAGCTTTTTTGACACTTGCTAGGGATTTCATTCGGGAACGACTCTTTTAAAAATGAATCAAATAAATGCATCTGTACAATAAAAGCCAGCACTTTTCTTGAAAAAGTAGTAAAATAAAGTAATATATATTCAAAATTTTCAGAAAAGGAACGGAGTTTGAAGGGGAAAGAAGAAAGAAAAGAACTGTTAAAATGGCTGATAAAACGGGTTCTACTGGTGATTCCAGTGACCTGCATCCTCTTGTGGATCTATGCTGTTTGTCAAACCAGTAGCATGAAGGATCAGACCAAGATCGGTGTCACCTATATGACCATGAATAATGAGTTCTATAAAAGTATTCATTCGGAAATTAGTCGGATTGCTGATGAAAAAGGAGCTCTTGTTTATGTCCGAGATCCAGAATTGGACGAAAAAAGGCAGAGCCAGCAGATCGATGATTTTTGCGCTCAAAAAGTAAATGTGATTGTGATTAATCCGGTCAAAGGGGATAGTCAGCCCATTTTAAGGGCTCTTAAAAAAGCTAGAAAACAAGGAATTAAGATCATTGCAGTTGATACCCAGCTCAAGCATTTTAAGCCGGATGCCAGCATTGTCTCCGACAACTACCAAGCAGGAGTCTTGATTGCGAAAGAGCTGATGAAACGCTCTTCAAACGCACGGATTCTTCTCTTGGAGCATAAGGGGACTGTTTCGGCAGATACGCGGATTCAGGGATTTAAGGATACCATCAAAGGACAGGGATCTTATGAGATTATCTCGGAACTAGAAACCAAGGGTCAGACGGAGATCGCCATGCCAGCTGTCCGTAAGTTCTTGCAGTCAGGGGGGGATGTCGATACACTAGTTGCCCTGAATGACCGTTCAGCTATAGGAGCTTTAGCAGCGATCAAGGAGCAAGGAATCACCCATCCCATTGCGATCTATGGGATTGATGGCTCGCCAGATATGAAAGCCTTGCTGCACTCGACAGATGATGTTGTAGGAACCGTTGCCCAGTCTCCGTTGAAGATGGGAGACCGCGTGATGGAGATCATCCAAGATATGACGGCTGGGAAGAGCTACCAAAAAGAGATAACCATTCCTGTTCAAATGATGACAAAGGAAAACATCGATCACTTTGATGTGAATGGGTGGCAGTAATGAGAAAATTTAGAGGTGTGAGATACAGTTTGGCCATTCTGATGGTCGTGAATTTTATCGCTGTGATGCTCAACAGCATCATTTATCTTCAAGCAACCAACTATATCATTGCTCAACGACAAGCCTCCCTATTAGTAGAACGCTTAGAGCGCATTCCTTTTGCGCCCTCTACAACTTTTTGGTTGTCTGCACTCTTATTTGCTGGAATTGCCTTGATCTCCATGAGTCGTTACCGGTCTCAAACGAGTCGATGGTCCATTTTTGATAAGTGGAACATTTTGGAGATCCTCCTGATGTTGCTCTTGATGTGGGTCCAAAATGTAGCTTATAACGGGCTTATTCTATTGGTTTTTGCGGATATCTTCTATGGTTCCAAAGAGTTGAATACCAAGCGAGACCGCAAGTATTGGTTTGCGTTTATCCTAGTGAGTTTCTTGATTCTACTTGTGACCAATTCAGACGTCTTTTCGCTTTTCTTTCCGATACCTTCTCTGGATGTCTATATTCATTTTTACCCCGCCTCCATTCGGATTCTGGCCTTTTTCTTGAAGAATTCCCTCTATGCCTTGAATATGGTGCTCTTCATTATTTCGCTATTGTTCTATATTATGAATGTTCTTGCGGAAAACCACGAAGTAGAAGAAGAGTTGGCCATGGTTTCGAAGGTCAATACAGAGTTGAACAACTATATGGCCTTGTCTGAGAAGATTGCAGAAGATCGGGAACGTAAGCGGATTGCTCGGGAAATTCACGATACCTTGGGGCACGCGCTAACAGGGATCTCGGCAGGTTTAGATGCTGTCGGAGTCTTGATTGATATCGATCCCAATCGAGCAAAAGAGCAGGTAAAAAGTGTATCAGAAGTGGTCCGGGAAGGGATCCAGGATGTGAGGGGCTCTCTCAATCGTCTCCGTCCAGGTGCCCTTGAGGGAAGAACCCTCAAAGATGCATTAGAAAAGATGATCCGCGAGTACCAGACACTTTCCAACTTGCAGGTTGATTTACACTATGAATGGGTCGATGTCGATATGGATGTCATGATTGAAGATACGATTTTTCGTGTGATCCAGGAGTCTATGACCAATGCGGTTCGCCATGGTCATGCCAGTCAGATGAGCCTTCATTTTTTTGAGGATAAAGAAAATTACCTGATTGAGTTGCAGGACAATGGGGTTGGGTTTGAAACCTTAACCTATGGCTATGGGCTCAAGCAGATGATGGAGCGTATTTCCATCCTAGGAGGACAGCTTCAATTTGAAAGTCGCGATGGATTTTTCACGCGCGTTAGTTTACCGAAATATAAAGAAGGGAGATAGAGATGGTGATAAAAGTAATGGTGGCAGATGACCAGGCCTTGATTCGAGAATCTCTGAAAATTATTTTGTCAGCCCACCCCGATATCGAAGTGGTGGCCACAGTGGAAGATGGGAATCACGTCTTGTCTAGCATTCCACAGACACATCCTGACCTGATCTTAATGGATATTCGGATGCCAGGCATGGATGGGGTTTTGGCGACAAAGAAGTCAAAGAGCACTATCCGGATATCAAAATTATTATTTTAACAACCTTTGACGATGATGAATTTATCTATAGTGCGCTCAAGTATGGTGCTTCAGGTTATCTTTTGAAGGGAGCCTCGACAGAGGAACTCTATGAAGCGATTAAGGTGGTATATCAGGGCGGAGCCATGATCAACCCGAATATCGCTAGTAAAGTCTTTCAAATTTTCTCACAAATGGCCAAAACCAACTTCTCTATTGCTGTAGATGAGGACAATGTCAAGGATTTGAGCACGACGGAATGGCGCATTATCCAAGAGGTCGGCTATGGGGAGTCCAATAAAGAAATTGCGGCCAAACTCTTCTTGTCAGAAGGAACCGTGCGCAATTACTTATCAACGATTTTGGCGAAATTAAACCTACGAGATCGAACGCAATTAGCGATCTGGTCAGTCCAAACAGGAGTGACGAGACGTGATTTTTCTAAAGGAAATACAGAATGAAATTGAAGCGAAAGCATCTTTGTTGGGGGATTGGTCTCCTTGTTGTGCTCTGTGCAAGCACAGGTTTTTATTGGTGGAAACAGCAACCGACCGTACTCCATATCGGCGTTTATGCAGGTTCTAGCTGGGATGTGCCAACTAGTCAACGTTCCCATGCCTTGGATCGTGCGATTCAAAAATTTGAGAAGTCCCATCCTCACGTCCGTGTAGAGTATGAAAACGGGATTCCGCAGTCAGATTATTCAGACTGGCTCTCCGAAAAGATTGTCTCAGGAAAGACGCCGGATGTGTTTATGGTCTCTGAGCAAGATCTTTCCTTATTAGCAGCGCGAGGCGTATTAGAAAAGTTAAACGGCTATATGGATCGAAAAGATCAAGCTGCCTTTTATCCCGTTGCCTTTGAATCGGGTGTCTATCAAGGGCAAACCTATGCCTTACCTTATGAAAGCAATCCGATTTTGATGTGTGTCAATAAAGATCTCTTGGATAAAGAAGGCATCGCGGTTCCCAAAGAAGGCTGGACCCTTGAAGAGTTCTATACGATTTGCAAGAAACTAACCAAGATACCAATGGGGATGGGCAATTGGACCAATTTGGGAGTACAGAATACACCTGGAAAGAAGCCTTGGCGGCAAATGGAGGTCATCTCTTCCAAGGAGGCATGCTCAAGCTGACAGCTCCAGAAGTCAAAGAGTCTTTGACTTTTCTGCAAAAATTGGAAGATCTAAATAAAAATTACAAGGTGAGCTCTAAAGATTTTGACCAGGGGAAAGTCGCCTTCTATCCCATGACCTTGGCCCAATATCGGACCTATAAACCTTATCCCTACCACGTTTCTAAATATTCAAACTTCACCTGGACCTGTATCCCGATGCCTGCTAAGTCAAAAACGACCAAGGCAACCTTAGTCACGACGACTTCTTTTGCTATGTCGGCTCGAAGTTCTCATTCCAAGTTGGCTTGGGAATTGATGCAACTCTTGACAGAGGATCCAGACATTCAACAAACTCTCTTTGCCCAATCCCAAGGGATCTCCGTTATGCCACAGGTAGTCAAGAGCCGCTCTAGTAAAGACCTTCTGCAGGTGGATGATTTTGGAACGGATTCCTTGACCAATCAGACCTTGAACCGCATCATGGAACAAGCTGTTGAAAGTAGTCCGAAAAATGTCTCAAAAGAGGTGTTAGAAAAGCTAGACTACTTGATTGGTAATGCCTTGCGCGATCAGGATGTCGAGAACCGTTTGCCTCAAATTCAGAGGGAGATTGAAAGTAGTCTACAGGTAGGAGTTTAGAGTAAAATAAGATGGCATTTTGTCAAGTGACAGATGTCATTTTTTTATTGCTAAATGTCATATTAGGAATGTGACATTTGACAATGTAAAAACGCTTTCAAATAATCTACAATAGAGTCAAATAAAGGAGGCGTAGAAAAATGAAATACCTCGTTTTGGTCAGTCATGGCGGACTGGCAGAAGGTCTAAAAACATCACTAGCCATGTTTGCTGGTGATAAGATGGATCAGGTCATCGCAGTTGGACTCAAAAAAGGAAAATCGGTCGATGACTTCGCAGTTGATTTCAGAGAGAGCATTTCAGGATTGACAGCTGATGATTCTGTTTTGGTCTTGGCAGATATCGTAGGTGGTAGTCCATTAACCACTGCAGCCACGGTTCTAGAAGAAGCTGGAAAGCTCGATGGAGCCTTAATCCTTGGTGGGATGAACCTTACCATGGCCTTGACGGCAGTTGTGATGAAGGATGTGTTGGATGGAGACGATTTGTCAGCCACCATCTTATCAGAAGCACGATCTGCACTACAGCCTTTTGAAGTTTCAGCCACAAGTGCTGAAGAAGATGATGACGATATTTAATAGGGAGGTACCTTATGGTAGTAACATTTGTACGGATTGATGACCGCATGATTCACGGTCAGACAGTCACACGCTGGGCAAAAGAAAAACCATGTGATGGTTTGATTGCCGTAAACGATGCAGCAGCATCAAACAAGGTTTTGATCCAAGCTTACAAAGGCGCATCAGACAAGAAAACCTTTGTATGGACAAAGGAAGCCTTTAAAGAAAAATCAGCAAAAGTAACAGAATCAGATAGTCGTTACTTCTTGATCACCAAAAATCCAATCGATATGAAGGAAATTTTGGTCGACCAAGGGTTTGTCCCAGGTGATGTCAAAGAAATCATCGTAGGCCCTGCAAATGATCGTCCTGGAGCTGTAAAATTGGGAAATAACCAATCCATCACTCAGGAAGAAGCAGAAGCCTTCCAAGCCATTCAAGCAGCAGGCTACAAGGTGAAATTCCAATTGTTGCCAGATGTTTCCATCGGTTATTGGGATGATTTCAAATCAAAATTTGGTTTTTAAAACTAACAGTCCTATCTGTTAGGTAAATAAATTTACAAACAAAAGGAGCGTTTGTTATGACAATTTCATGGATTCAAGCAATCTTGCTTGGTATTTTCGCCAGCTTGTCTTCAATGCCTGGTATGGGAGGTTCCAGTATCGGGAACTATACACTCGGTCGTCCTTTGATCGGTGGGTTGATTTCAGGTTTAATTCTTGGAGATGTGACAACCGGTATTATGGTCGGGGTTGCCCTTCAAGTCGTTTATATCGCCTTGGTAACACCTGGTGGTACCGTATCTGCCGATGTTCGTGCCATCTCTTATATCGGTGTTCCTCTTGCTATCTTGTTTGTGCATGCCAATAACATCACAGATGAAGCAGGAATCGCCGCAGCTGCAGCTCCAATCGGTGCAGCCGTTGGGACAATCGGTACAGTTCTTTTCTACGGTACCGCTACTATGAACTTGGTATGGCAACACATTGGTTGGAAAGCCGTTGAAGAAGGAAACTTCAAAAAAAACTCTACGCAGTTGACTGGGTTTACCCTTGGATCTCTCACTTCCTCTTCTCTTTCCTTCCAACAATGATTATCACCAAATACGGTGAAAACATGGTTGATTTGATGAAACAATACCTTCCTATGGATGGTTACTGGATGAAAGCCCTCTTTACAGTCGGTGCTCTTCTCCCATGTGTCGGTATTGCCATCTTGTTGAAACAAATTGTTACAGAAGCAACTGACTTCATTCCATTCTTTGTTGGATTTACCTTGGCAAAATCTCTCGGATTGAACTTGGTATCCAGTGCCGTTGTTTCATTAATCTTTGCAGTAATCTACTATGAACTTGAAGTGATCAAATCGATGAAAGCTGCTCCAGCCGGAGTGGTGGACCTAGACGATGATGAGGAGGATATTTAAAATGGCTGATAGAAAGAAAATTTCAAAGAAAACATTAGCAAAAGCATTCCATCATTGGTATTATGGTCATTTGACTTGTTTCTCTCAAGAACATATGCAAACCTTCGGGTACTTGACTTCTATGCTTCCAATCGTAGAAGAAATGTATGACACAAAAGAAGAACAAAAGGATGCTATGCAAACCTATACGGCCTTCTTCAACACTGAACCACAACTTGGATCTCTTGTTGTAGGGATCACAGCTGGTTTGGAAGAAGCGCGTGCAAACGGAGATGCAGTAGATGGCGAAACCATCAACGGTATGCGTGCCGGTTTGATGGGACCAATCGCTGGTATTGGTGACTCATTGGTCGTTGGTACCTTGATCCCAGTTCTCTTGGGGATTGCCCTTGGACTTTCTAAAGGTGGTAACGTCGCTGGTGCCCTCTTCTACATCGTCGTATGGAACCTCTTAGTTTACTTTGGTATGCGCTTTGCCTTCTTCAAAGGTTACCAATTAGGGGATAAAGCTGTTGAATTCCTTGTAGGACCAAAAGGACAAGCTCTTCGTAAAGCGATCAGCGTTGTCGGTGGTATGGTTATCGGTGCCGTAGCAGCTACTTGGGTATCTGTTACAACAGCCCTTCAATTCAAGAATTCTGAAGGAAAAGTCTTCTTGAACATCCAAGAAAAGATCGATGGTGTTTATCCAGGTCTCTTGACAGCAGCCTTCATCACTCTTTGCTGGTGGTTGATGTCTAAGAAAAAAAAATTTCACCAAACAAAGTCATGTTACTTCTCGTTGTAGTGGCTTTGATCGGTGTTGCCCTTGGTATCTTCGACCCACATCTTAAATACTAAGGAAAAGAAAAAACGAATTTGCTAGTAGGAGTTTTTGAGAATGAAGTGAATTGACCTCCTTTATTTGCACTTCATTCTCAATTTTTATCAGGAGGAATCCCATGGTTACAAAACAAGAACTTGTCAATGGATATGAAACAGAAATCAAGTACCAACGCCACATGCTTGAAAACCTTGGTCGTTGGTTCAGCTTACTCTTTATCATTGCCAGTATTGGTGTGGTATTGATCTATCTCTTTCACAAAAGTTTCCTCCCACTCTTGATCCTCGGGATTTTACTAGCCTTGGTTGGAATTTTAGGCATGATTGTTTTTGGATATGGCATCTACCGCGGGCGGATCAATCTTCAAAAAGTGATCGATGATTTCAATCAAAAATTGACAATTTTAAATTGAAATTTTAGAAACATCTCATTTATTTTTGAGGTGTTTTTTTCTTGACTATTTCTGACCAAGTGATACAATAGAAACATAAGTTAGCACTTACGTGTAGAGAGTGCTAAAAACACGTATGGAGGAATGAACATGTTAAAACCATTAGGAGACCGTGTGGTCTTAAAAGTAGAAGAAAAAGAACAGACTGTTGGAGGTTTTGTCCTCGCAGGTGCGAGCAAGGCTGATACAAAAACAGCTGAAGTAGTGGCCGTTGGTGAAGGTGTGCGTACCCTAAGTGGTGAACTCATCTCCCCAGCTGTAAAAGCAGGAGACCACGTTTTGGTTGAAAGCCATGCAGGAATTGAAGTTAAAGATGGGGAAGAAACTTACACCATCGTTGGAACAGCAAACATTCTTGCAATTGTAGAGTAAGAGAAGAAAGAGGTAAGAGAAATGGCAAAAGATATTAAATTTTCATCTGATGCACGTTCTGCAATGGTCCGTGGTGTCGATGTCTTAGCAGATACAGTGAAAGTTACGTTGGGCCCTAAAGGACGCAATGTGGTTCTTGAAAAATCATTTGGTTCGCCCTTGATCACAAATGATGGGGTGACCATCGCAAAAGAAATTGAATTGGAAGACCATTTTGAAAATATGGGTGCTAAATTGGTGTCAGAAGTGGCTTCTAAGACCAATGATATCGCAGGTGACGGTACAACGACCGCAACTGTTTTGACTCAAGCCATCGTCCGTGAAGGGATCAAAAACGTCACTGCAGGTGCTAACCCAATTGGCATCCGCCGTGGGATTGAGACCGCTGTTGCAACAGCAGTAGAAGCTTTGAAAAACAATGCGATTCCAGTATCAAGCAAGGAAGCAATTGCTCAAGTAGCTGCTGTGTCTTCTCGTTCTGAAAAAGTTGGTGAGTACATCTCTGAAGCCATGGAAAAAGTTGGTAAAGATGGGGTCATCACGATTGAAGAGTCTCGTGGAATGGAGACAGAACTGGAAGTCGTTGAAGGTATGCAATTTGACCGTGGTTACCTCTCACAATACATGGTCACTGATAATGAAAGATGGTGGCAGACCTTGAAAATCCATACATTTTGATCACTGACAAGAAGATTTCAAATATCCAAGAAATCTTGCCATTGTTGGAAAGCATTCTTCAAAGCAACCGTCCACTCTTGATCATCGCAGATGATGTCGATGGCGAAGCTCTTCCAACACTTGTCTTGAACAAGATCCGCGGTACCTTTAATGTCGTAGCTGTCAAGGCACCAGGATTTGGAGATCGCCGCAAAGCCATGCTAGAAGACATTGCCATCTTGACAGGTGGTACAGTCATTACAGACGATCTTGGTTTGGAATTGAAAGATGCAACCATTGAAGCCCTTGGTCAAGCAGCTAAAGTGTCAGTCGATAAAGACAGTACCGTCATTGTTGAAGGTTCTGGTAACCCAGAAGTGATCGCTAACCGTGTGGCGGTTATCAAGTCACAAATCGAAACTACAACCTCTGAATTTGACCGTGAAAAATTACAAGAACGTTTGGCTAAATTGTCTGGTGGCGTTGCCGTAATCAAGGTCGGTGCTGCAACAGAAACAGAATTGAAAGAAATGAAACTTCGTATCGAAGATGCCCTTAATGCAACTCGCGCAGCCGTTGAAGAAGGGATCGTTGCCGGAGGTGGTACAGCTCTTGTCAATGTTATCTCTGCAGTCGCAGCCCTTGAATTAGAAGGGGATGAAGCTACAGGACGCAATATCGTTCTTCGTGCTTTGGAAGAGCCGGTGCGCCAAATTGCCCACAATGCCGGTTACGAAGGATCTATTGTGATTGATCGCTTGAAAAATGCCGAAGTCGGAACAGGTTTCAATGCTGCAACAGGTGAATGGGTGAATATGATTGATGCAGGAATCATCGACCCAGTTAAAGTGAGCCGCTCAGCCCTTCAAAACGCCGCTTCCGTTGCGAGTCTGATCTTGACGACCGAAGCAGTCGTAGCCAACAAACCAGAACCAGCAGCCCCAGCAGGACCAGGAATGGATCCAAGCATGATGGGTGGGATGATGTAACCTGATACCAATGATTGGTGCTAAAGCACCGAATCATTGGACGGTAGCCGCTATGTTGCGGCCTACCTAATCATCTTACTAGCTCAAAGGGAGGAAAATATCGTTCCTCCCTTTTCACGTCGTAACCCCTTGGTTAATTTATCAGGTGCATTTATTGTTATGGCAAGCACCATGGTGCCTTGCCGAAGTGTCTTACTAGCTCAAAGGGAGGAAAGTATCGTTCCTCCCTTTTTCGCGTCGTAACCGCTACAAATGATTGAGGCTATGACTCTCATCATTTGACGCCAGCCGCTATTGTGGGGCCTGGCTAATCGTCCTACTAGCTCAAAGAGAGTGGGACAGAAATCGGTAATTCGTTAGAATTCGATTTCGTTGTCCCACCTCCGCACAGTTGAGTAGGGCTGTAAAAGCTGATGAAATCAGCGTAGTAGAGCCCACTCAACCACTGCGTCTTGCTCGACAATCCAAAAATAATTGAGAGGCTAGGACTTTTGTCCCAGCCTCTTTTTATCGTTCTTTGGGATTTTTATTTTTTATGGAATAATATTTTTATTTTAAATTTTGTAACAGAAATGATAAATACTAATTAAAGAGGACTTGCGTAGATGCTTGGGAATCAAGCGTTTGTGGTGTTTTCAGGCGGAGGAATATTTGCCAACAAATTGCAATACAAATTAACTGATTTTGTAATAATTCTAGTGTATACTAGTAAGAGTAGATCACAGGTCTACATTGTTGCAAGGGGAGAACTTCCCACATACATGTCTATTGACAATAAAACTTGATCGTAATATCGCTGTTAGTAAAATGAGAGTTTGAACATAGCATAGATTTTATCGACCTTTTTCATATTAAAAAATATTTTTCAAATTCCCCTTGCGCAAGCTCTTCCGGATTCCTCCGGGAGAGTTTTTTGTTTAGGAGAAAAGGTAGAAGGCCTATCAAGTCTCTTTTGAAAGAGTGGCTCAGTAGGCATCATTTATGGTAAAATAGAACATATTCGTAGAGGGGAAGGAGTGAGGACTTTGTTGAAGATTTTTGTGTTAGAAGATGAATGGATCCAACAATCGCGTATCGAAGCGGTCTTGCAGGATCTCATCCGTCAAAAATCCTTGCAATGCAAAGCGCCAGAAGTGTTTGGGAAGTCAAGCCAGTTGCTGGATGCTATCACAGAGAGAGGCGCCCATCACCTATTCTTTTTAGATATCGAGATTAAAGGTGAGGAGAAAAAGGGTCTAGAGATCGCAAAAGAGATTCGTAAGAAAGACCCCCATGCGACCATTGTCTTTGTCACCACTCACTCTGAATTCATGCCCATTACCTTTCAGTACAAAGTAGCTGCCTTGGATTTTATCGATAAAACGCTGAGTGAGGAAGAGTTCAAAGAGAGAATCAGCTCAGCCATCGACTATACCTTGGAGCAAGCTGGGACCACGATTGCGCAAGATGCCTTTACGTTTGAGAGTGCGATGGCGCGTGTACAAGTTCCTTTTAATAAGATTTTATATGTTGAAACGTCTCCAACCATTCACAAGGTCATTTTACACACCCAGGAAGAGCGCTTGGAATTTTACGCTAGTATTGCCGATATCGAAAAAGCAGATCCCCGCTTGTATCGGTGCCACCGCTCCTTTGTGGTGAATCCGCAAAATATTACGAAGATTGATAAAGAAGCCAAGAAAGCTTTTTTTGAAAATGGAGACAATTGTTTGATCTCACGGACCAAGTATAGAGGCTTACTGGAAGCTTTGAAAAAATAGAGGGAGAAAGAATTGCTGTTAACTATTCTAATGTCTTACCTAAAGTTCTTCGTCAGCATGCTGATCTATCGTCATATCAGTAGACAAGAGTTCACCTTGCGCTGGCTCTTTTTGTGCCCCTTCCTCTTCGCAATTATCTTTACCCTTGTACCACCGGTAGGCTTTTTTGGCTATTTCTTAGTATTTATTGCCTATAGTTTCTACCGAAATCGTAACATACGACACCTTTTGAATATTTTTTATGGGCTCTATCCGGTTGTCATGGAGAGTCTCATTGGGCGTCTCTTAGCCTTTTATGTCTTTCCAATGTTAGGGATCGTACTTGTTCATGAGGCATCTGTCAGCTGGTATGATGCTCTACTTGAATTGCTGGTCTTTCCTGTTTATATAGGAATCACTAAATTGTTAAAACTAGATTTTACAGATTTAAAAGTAGGGTTTCAACGGCAGTATTTTAATCGTTTCCTACTCCCAATGGATCTTTCCATGTTTGTGTATTTGCTCAGTGTTGTAGGTCTGGTGGTTTTTGAGGATGCTATTCCTCATGCAGATGCTTTACGGGAACAGTTAAATAGTATTTATCTGATTTTGTTTTTTGTGATGCTCTTGTATTTCAATGCAGTGTCCAAAGAACGATTGAAACAAGAGATTCTAGAGCAAAAAGATAGGCAACTGCAGGAGTTAGCTACCTATAGCCAACACGTCGAAATGCTCTATGGGGAGATTCGTGCCTTTCGTCATGATTACCTGAATATTTTAACCAGTCTCAAATTAAGTATTGAGCACGAAGACCTCAATGCGATCAGGGAAGTCTATGAGAATGTTCTTCGAGAGAGTGGCCAGCAATTTTACAATAGTAAGTTTGATATTGCCAAACTCAGTCACATCGAAAATCCAGCTGTAAAAAGTGTTCTGTCCGCAAAATTATTGGAAGCTCAAAATAAAGGGATTGGGATCTCTGTCGAGATCGATGAACCAGTTCGTGATTTATTCATCGAGGTTTTAGATTTCATCACCTTCTTATCCATCCTTTGTGACAATGCTATCGAAGCGAGTCTCGAATCAGACGACCCCCAGCTGACTCTTGCCATGCTTCAGGAGACGAACTCCCTCATCTTAATAGTTGAAAATAGTACAAAAGCTGAAAAAATAGAGTTAGCGAGAATTTTTGAAAAAGACTACTCGAGTAAAGGAGAGGGCCGCGGTCTTGGCTTGTACAAGATCCAACAATTACTGGAAAAGTATCCCAAAACGACAGTGTCAACCAAGAGTTCAAACTACCGATTTACCCAGAGCCTGACCTTTTGGAAGGAATAATAGAAGAGAGAGTGGGACAGAAATCGGTAATTCGTTAGAATTCGATTTCGTCGTTCCACCTTCGCACAGTTGAGTAGGGCTGTAAAAGCTGATGAAATCAGCGTAGTAGAGGCCACTCAACCACTGCGTCTTGCTCGACAATCCAAAAATAATTGAGAGGCTAGGACTTTTGTCCCAGCCTCTTTTTTGACCATTCACGACGATTTTCTGACCGATTCTGACAGAGAGCCACAAAGCCTGTCCCTTTGAAGTATACTGTACACAAGATCAATAAGAAAAGAGGGATCGTATGTTTCAGGTAGCATCTATTACAAAATCATTTAAGGAGAAAGCTGTATTAAAGGGAGTGTCTTTTTCGATAGAAGAAGGAGACAAAATTGCCTTGCTGGGAAATAATGGAGCAGGAAAAAGCACCCTGTTCAACATTATCGCTGGGCAGCTCCAGGCCGATTCGGGGACGATAAAGACTTCGCTTGATTTTCAAAGGGAAATTGGGATGATGCCTCAGGGGGATCTGCTCATCGAGGATCTAACCGTTGCCGAATTCGTCGAATTAAAAAGCCGGATGAATCAGCTGAAGCAGGCTGATATCAATGGACTCTTAGAGATGGTCGAATTAAGAGAATCAAGAGAGCAGATGGTGGGAAGTCTTTCTGGTGGTCAGAAGAGACGCTTGTCCTTGTTGTTAACTATTTTGAATCATCCAAAGTTGATTTTTTTAGATGAGCCAACGACTGGCATGGACTTGGAAGCAGTGGATAATTTTTGGAAATTGCTGGAGCAGCAAGAGTTTACATCTGTTGTGGTGACCCATGATTTCAACCAAATCGATGCCTTTTTTACAAAAGTCTTGATTTTAAAAGATGGTCGAATTGCTGCCACAAAGTCTGTCGAGGTCATTCACCAGGCTGGTCAAACCATTGAGCAGTATTTCCGGGAAGAGATGAATAAAGGAGGGGAACAAGCATGAGAAAGATTCAATTAAAACAAGTTTTACGAAATAAGCGCTTTGTATTATTCACCATTATTTTACCCATAGGGTGGTATATCTTCTTTTATCAGCTTCAAAAAGGGGTTTCGCCAAGTATTTTATTAGGTATTGCCGTCTTTATCGGCGTCATTGGCAATAGCCTTGCAACCTTTAGTAAGCGGATCGCCTCAGATATTGGCTTTTATTCTTTTGAATCCCACTTTACAAGCTATAGTGTCAAGAACTATTTATGGGATCAATCGATCGTACAACTGATTCTGAACAGCTTGATCTTTTTAGCAGTACTAGTAGTTGCTGTTATAGGTTTTCACTTTCCGGTGACGACTAGCCTGTTGGTACAATTTTTCCTCTTATCCTTGATGGGGATCTACTTTAGTGTGATTGGCTTTGTACTTGGGGTCAGGGTAGATGCCAAGACGATTGATACCATTGGCTTTCCTGTTATTATTTTGGCCGCTATGACCATTATTCCCTTTGATACGCTTGGCGCAAGTGGAGGATTTATGGACTTAGTTGGCAAGCTACAACGGGCTTTCCCAGGCTATTATTATACAAAGCTGATCCAAGATTTGACTGAGAAACAAACGATTGATGCTACCCAATTAGGACTCTTTGTTGCCGTATTTGCATTGAATTTGCTATTTTTCTATCTGCTCGTACCCAAAGGAAAAATGGGGAACTAGGAGCAGTTAAAAAAGCCTTGAGATGAACAACTCAAGGCTTTTTGTGCATAAAAAAATGCCCCCTACATGAATTGTATTGACCCCAAAAAGTTAGACAATTAATTTATCAAAGGATTTAGTTCTGTATTGCACAGGACTGAGTCCTTTTAGTTTTACCTTAATTCGTTTGTTGTTGTAATAATCAATATAGTCTACAATAGCTTGCTCCAATTGCTCAAGTGAGTGAAATGTCTTCTCATAACCGTAAAACATCTCAGACTTAAGAATGCCAAAGAAGGACTCCATCATGCCATTATCTGGGCTGTTTCCTTTACGTGACATGGACGGTTGGATTCCTTTATCCTCTAAAAAATGATGATAATACTGATGTTGATACTGCCATCCTTGGTCACTATGGAGAATAGTATTTGTGTAATGATCCTCACTGAAGGCCTGGTCTAACATAGATTTCACTTGTTCTAAATTTGGTGAAGTCGAAAGATTATAGGCGATAATTTCGCTATTAAAGCCATCTAAAACCGGCGATAAATAGAGTTTTTGACTGCTTGCTGGAATGGTAAATTCTGTCACATCTGTGTAGCACTTTCCATTGGTTTGGATGCTTCAAATTGGCGTTGAATAAGGTTGGCTGCTTTCTTTCCAATCTCTCCTTGGTATGAAGAATACTTCCGTTTACGACGAATTCGAGCACTTAAACCAAGGACCTTCATCAGGCGTTGAACTCTTTTGTGATTGACCACATAACCACGATTTCTCAATTCAAGAGTCATTCGGCGAAAGCCATAATTTCCTTTGTGCTCAGTAAAAATAGATTGAATTTCAGCTTTAAGATCTTTATCTTTGTCAAACCTATCCAGTTGCTTCAACTGATAGTAGTAAGTTGAGCGAGGTAAACGAGCCGCTTCAAGAAGTAAATCTAGTCGAAATCCTCCTGAAGCCATTTCTCTAATTGTCTCTGCCTTTCTAGTTGTAAGGCTTCGTCCCTGACTTCTAGCTCTTTTAACTTTTTTAAGTAAGCCACCTCGGTACGTAAGCGTTCATTCTCTTCTTGGAGCCGCTCTAGTTCTGTCATTTCTTCCCAAGTTTTCTTACGTTTACGTCCCATTTTAGGTACTCTCCCTCTTGTTTTCTCAACAATAGTATACCCGTTTTTCTTGTATTGTGCCATCCAATTTGGAAGCATACCACGATTTGGGAGAGCATATTCGAGAGAAACTCTATCTTGAGACCAGTTTTCATGTAGAACTTTATCAATCATTTCTTGTTTTAATTCAGGAGAGTAGTAACGATTTTTTCCTTTTTTGACGAACTCTATTCCATAACAATCAATCAATTTAATCATGTACCTAAGATTAGAATTGTTTATCCCAAATTTATTTGAAAGTTGCTCTAAGCTATATCCTTGTTTTCTAAGTTCATAGATCTGAACTTTATCTTTATAAGTCAATTTCATAATAAAAACACCCCAAAAAGTTAGATTTTTTTCTGTCTAACTTTTTGGGGTGCAGTTCAAATTTTGGAATGCTTTTTTTATCTTGAAAGTAATCAAAAAAATGTTGAAATATAAGTGTTTTTTTAACAAATACTTGGGGTGAGGTAAAATTAGGGGCAGGTAGCAACTGCTTAAAATGATGAAGCATGAACAAAAAAAGTTTCCAATTTTGCATAGTTGGAAACTTTTTTTCTATTATTTTTTTAATAACTAATTGTCTTGAGGTAAAAAAATTCTGAAATCAAAACTTCTTGACTAATGGTTTCAGATAAAGCTTGTTTAAAAGCTAATTTTCCTAAAGAGTAGGATTTGTGGTCTATGGTTGGGAGTTTCAACAGTTGTCCAACTAATAAATGTTCCTGACCGATGATATAGGGACATTTTTTCCCACTATCTTCATATCCTTTTATGACCCCGGCTGCCACTTCATCGCTTGTAGCTAATATACCATCGATACGATCGTCATTGACTAATTGATGTGATACATGTAGGCCGTCATTAAAATCGTGGATATTTCCAAATACCAGATGCGGAGTCGACTGTTGCCCATAAACATTGTGAAAAGCTGATAATGCGGAGTGATACGTAGCGGATGATTCATTATTTCTTGAAAATAACAAAACTATATTCGCCAAGCCTTGTGCTTTCATAGAAGAAAAAGCATCTACAAATGAAGAGTAGCGATCAAGGTAAGCAGAAGACAGGAGAGGGTATCCTTGTAATTTCACAAACTACTATTCGTCCGTATTTCGCATAAGTTTCAATCCTATCAAGACGAATAGCTCTTGAAGTGAAGATTAAAGCATCAATAGCTTCCATTTTGAGTTGCTTCAAGTAGGAAAGTTCCAATTCTTCGTCGTAATCTGAAGGCATCATGACAAGTTGATAGTCGCTAGCTTTAGCAGCATCTAGGAGACCATTGATTAATTGTGTAAAATAAGGGTGCTGGGTGTGTGGAATGACGACCCCTATTTTTTGTGTTTTTCCTCGACTTAAATCCCGTGCTAGTTGGTTTGGCATGTAGTCCAGCTCGTTGATAAGATCTATGACTTTTTGTCGTGTCTCATCAGAGACATGTGGATGGTGATTGATCACACGAGAAACGGTTGATTTTGCAACCCCTGCTTTTTTAGCGATTTCACTAATACTTGTCATGATTGGGCTCCTATTTTAAAAATTTATGAATCCCATATCCTACGCCATCTTCATCATTAGACTTCGTTATTTTATAGGCGATCGCTTTGATGTCATCGAAGGCATTATCCATCACAATAGGGTAGCCAACCATTTCAAGCATAGGCAAATCATTATGTCCGTCACCAAATGCAGCTGTTTCTTCTTTAGCTAACTGCTCTTTTCGAAGGATGTGTGCGATTCCTTTCGATTTTTTGGCCAAGGCATGTGTAATTTCAAGATAGGCTTTACCGGAACGTTGAATCGTGATTTGTGGTAAGTCCAAACTTTGAAGATACTTTTCCAATTCTCGCATGGTTGTTTCATCGAAGGTGATCATCATAATTTTGAAAGTATTTCCTTGGCCTTCTAAAAACTGCTCTTCATTATCAATAAAGGTTGGCGTTTGACGGGTTAAATTTTGTTCGTATTGGATTCCTTCGTCTATTTTATCACAATACCAGTTGTTCATGTCATAATAAGATAGACTAACTTGAGGGAAGTGTTGACGGATGCCTCTCAGTAACTGTTTTGCTGTCTTATGTTTGATGGTTTGGACATGAATCGGTAGGACTTGATGATGATTTCCTATGATATAAATTAATCCTCCGTTAAAAGCAACCTGAACCCCTTTTAATTGAAGGGCATCAGTTGCCTCCTTCATTTCCATTGGTGCTCTAGCAGATACTAAAGTGATAGGAATCCCTGCTTCGCGTATCAAAGCTGCATTACTGTCGCTGACCTGTCCTTTGCTATTTAAAAGTGTACCGTCCATGTCGCAAAAAATACGTTTGATTTTCATATAGATGACCTCTTTTACTTTTTGAAACCAGTATAAACTCTGGAACGCGTTCCATGTCAAGCATAATTTTTAAAAAAATTTTGAGAAAAATAAATCGTATTTTGTATATGTTATTCGTGGGACAAATGATCTTGAGATAAGCAAAAAGCCTTGAGTTGTTTTCAAGGCTTTTTGTGCATAAAAAAATGCCCCCTACATGGATTTGGAAAGGATTTTCATATTGAGAGTAATTAAAAAAATATTGAAATATAAGTGATTTTAGGGAAGTACTTTTAGGTATTTCCAATGTCATGATTTAAAAATGGGGCAAAAGTGGGGCAAAAACGAATGACTCTCATTTGGTTTGAAAACCTATAATATCTAATGATTATGCTATACTAGAAATATAGTGTTGTTATCAATAAATATCAGTGCGAGACTAATCGGAGGATAAAATGGAAAAAAACAAATTAATGAAAAAAATTATCGAAATGGATAGGAATATCCCTTTTTATTTTGCTTTAAATCAGATTTTTGGATGGAATAGTAGATGATAAGACAAAATATCTTTGAAGATACAAAAAGACAAACGCCAAAAATGACGTTTGTCTACGTTCTGAGGTAGCCTTTAGGCTCCCTTTTTTCTTAGAAAATACCGATGAGTAATTGCATGCCAAGACTAGTCAGGATGATAGCGATCCAGCAAAGGGCTCCAAGAAGAATGGATTTTCCACTGGATTTGATCATAGCAACGAGGTTAGTTTTGAGACCAATAGCACTCATAGCCATGATGATGAGGAATTTGGAGAGCTGTTTGAGAGGTGAAAAGAAGCTATTGCTAACACCAAAAGAAGTAAGGACGGTAGTTAGCAGAGAAGCTAGGATGAAGTAGAGAATGAAAACGGGGAAGATTTTTTTAAGCTTTACTCCTTGGTTGTTGTCTTGTTGACGGCTTTGCCAATAGGAGAGGAAGAGAGTAATAGGGATAATAGCTAAGGTACGAGTCAGTTTGACAATGGTTGCAGATTCTAGAGTATTGGTATGATACAGACTATCCCAGGCGCTAGCTGTGGCTGTTACAGAGGAAGTATCGTTGACCGCAGTACCCGCAAAGAGAGCAAAACCTTCGTTGGAGAGATGGAGCCAAGAACCTAGAGTTGGAAAGATAAGAGCTGCCAAGACATTGAAGAAAAAGATGACAGAAATGGCTTGAGCCACTTCTTTTTCCTTTAGCGTGAATAACAGGGAGCAGTCGCTGCAATGGCAGAACCTCCACAGATAGAAGAGCCAACACCCAATCAAGGTAGCTAGCTTTGTATCCATGTTAAAAAAATCGTTGGAAAAAGAAAAGCAATAATCAAAGCGATAGAAATAGTCGAAAGGATGACAGGAAGGGAAGATTTTCCAACTGCGAAAAACTTGAGAGATATTGAGTCCGAAAACCAAGCAAGATAACAGCATACTGAAGCAATTTTTTTGGAGCTATAAGTCAAACCAGCATCCAGTTGTTTATAGGGAGTGAGAAAGGGGTAGAGAATCATTCCGATAAAAAAATGGCGAAAACAGGTGCTCCCACAACAGGCAGAAAGCCTCCCTAAAACCCAAGAGATGATAGAAATGATCAGACAGACTAACAGTCCTGCCCAATTTTTTTGATAGAAATGACATAAAAAAACCTCCGAAAAATAAATACTCCCTTATTATAATCTTATCTGTCAGAAAAGTAAAAATAGAAAAGTAGGAATAAGGTTGTAAATTAACGGAATTTTTGCGGTCAGAGAGCTTTTTGTAGTTTAATAGATATATGTTCTTTGATCAATAAGGATGCAAATGTGGCATATGTTATTGAAAAAAATGAATTTGATGAGCCTGGATATGTGAAGTAATTATGTGAGATAAGAAAATAAATAAGAGAGTTGAAAATGTACTGCACCCCAAAGTTAGACAGAAAAAATCTAACTTTTGGGATCAGTACATATCCTCGCTTTTTTTAATCTAATAGGTCCTTATTTTCAATTAAGAGTTCTAGTGGGGATCTATCTCTTGCTACAATAAAACCAGGTTCATATTGGGTATGAAGTGTTCTTTTCTGAGAAGTTGGATCAATATACAACTCTTTTCCATCTTCTGTGTATAGTTGGTTGCCTCTTGTTAGGTAAAGTAAATCCTCTAAGTACTGTCCATCAGTTTCTAGAAAATGTTCGATGTATTTGACAGCCTTTAAGATCTCACTTACTTTATCAGAGTATTCATTCGATTCAAGAACACTCTTTTCTAATTCAATCTCTTTACTAGTTCCAAAAAGTTGAGTTGGAGTTGCATTAAAATATTCTGCTATCTTATCTAAATTTGCAAAGGTGGGGTAGCTTTTTTGTTTTTCGTAGTCAGAGATGGATTGTTTACCGATTCCTAAATCTTCCGCAAGTTGAGTTTGACTCACTCCTTTTTCTATGCGTAGTCGTGCCAAATTGGGTCCAAAATTTTGAATAATAAAGGTCATGATGAACTCCTGTTTTTTATTTTAAACTTATTCTATCACCTATAAACTTACAAATCAAGTTTTTTTAATTGACTTTCAAAAAAATATTTTTTTATAAAATATATTTATAACTTATAAATAAGTTATAAATAACAAAATAGTTCATCTGTTTAGGAATAGTGAGTGAGGAAGAAGTTGAGGACGAGACTATGACTTATGACTATTCGAAGCCTTGGAGCTAGAAATTTGTGTGGACAAGGACAAGGGACGAGCCTGACGGGAAGTCAGGCGAAGTCCTGCAGACTGCCGTCCAGACAATTTCTAGCCAAGTAAAAGCTGGCTATTCTAACAGCCAGCAAAAAGGTACACTTAGGACAACGTCCAAAGAACGACGGAACGAGCAAACGTTGATTTGACGGTGTTTCTGAGACCTAAAAAATCTAAAAGAAGGGGGGACAATTTTGTTGGTTTCTATACAAGATTTAAGAAGCATTCAAGAACGATGTGAAATAGGAGAATTAGTACAGAGGTTAGATGTCAGTATTGATAGATTAACGGTTATCTGGGATACAGACACGGGTTCCCTAAGACGAATTTTCAAAAATCTGAAACAGGCAATAAGTACAAGAGTTGACTCATTTGAAATACATGATAACGTGCGAGATGATGTCTTTACTTTAGCTAAAGATTTTAATGAGTATGATTCAATCAATATTATATTTTTTCAATTATCCACTTATGGAGGTGAACAATTGATTCGGATTGATTTCAATCCTAACACTTTAAAAGAATTTGATGGAATGAAAGTATGGAGGCAATTAATGTACTTTGCCAGATTGAATTCATTGACGGTACGATTGTCTCGTTTTGATTTGGCATTTGACATTCTCAACAGGCCTGAGATCGTTAATTTGCAACATATTAAAGGTGGTGTTACCCATAAGGTCTTCTATGGTCGAGGGGGCGAATTAGAGACGAAATATTGGGGTTCTAGCGGTAGTAATGTACAAGTTAGGTTATATGATAAGAATAAAGAAATCATTGCTCACAAGCGTGAAGAGAAGCTAGATTTGGCTGTAAATCCGTTTTGGTGGAGACTAGAGTTCCAACTCAGAACCAAAGCGATTGGGGAGGAGATGGTCCAAGATATTATGAATCGACTTGATAATTTCGGATTTTATAAGCTAGATCATATTCGAGTGGAGCAAAGAGCATTTACAATTATCTTTCTCAACAATCCTGAACTGTTGTCATTGGCTTTTCCAAATTTAAAATCAGATAGCGTCAAAAAGAAAAAAACAAGAGTCCGCAAACTATTGAGAGAAGAAACGAACCAATTTGCGGAAGAATTAAAAGAAGTATTAATACAGAATCTCCCTAAATTAAATACAGAATTACAACTACTTGTAGGCGAGTTTCTGAATTTAGAAAATCAATAAGGAGGATAACTATGGATAATAATTTAATTAGCAACAAAGAATTAATTGAAATGGGCTATCGCCCTCACACTGCAAATGATATCATCCATCAGGCAAGAGAATTACTTGTATCACGAGGCTATACATTTTATAATCGCAAACGTTTGATGGTTGTTCCAAAAAGTGTTGTAAATGAGATTCTAGGAACAGAGGTGGCGTAATATGGCAAGTGTTCGTTACCGAAAGCGAGGAGATAGTAATTTATGGACCTATGAAATTCGTAACGAAGGAAAAACTGTTGCTCATAATAGCGGTTTTAAAACAAAAAAACTTGCAGAGTCAGAAGCTGAACCGATTCTGCAAGAACTTCGTTTAGGAAAAAGAATTTCTAGAGATATTTCTCTTGCCGATCTCTATCAAGAATGGCTTGAACTAAAAATTTTACCAAGTAGTAGGTCGGAAGAAACAAAGAAAAAATATCTTCTCCGTAAAAACACAATTGAAAGATTATTTGGAAATAAAAAAGTCACTCAAATTCGTGCGAGTGAATACCAAAGAATTATGAATAAGTATGGGCAAACAGTTGGTAGAAATTTTCTTGGTAGATTGAATACGGGGATTCATCAGAGCATCCAAATGGCAATTGCTGACAAAGTTCTAATAGATGATTTTACACAACATGTCGAGTTGTTTTCATCCAAAGAACAACAGATGACAGAAGAGAAATATTTACATACAGAAAAGGACTATCTGGATTTACTTTTAGCAGTAAAGAGAAAATTCGATTACCAACGTTCAATTGTTCCTTATATCGTCTATTTTCTATTAAAAACAGGCATGAGGTTTGGAGAGTTAGTAGCGTTAACTTGGAATGAGGTTGATTTTGACAGAGGATTGTTAAAAACATACAGGAGGTATAATACCCTTTCTCATAAATTTGTCCCTCCAAAAAACAAAACGTCTATTCGGATGGTACCGATAGATGAAGAATGCATTAAGATATTACAAGTCCTAAAAATTGAACAGGAGAAGGCTAATAAAGAGCTAGGAATCAAGAATAGGTATAAAATGATTTTTCAGCATTATGGATATATTCACTTGGTACCAGATATTGCAAGTGTCAATAAAGCTTTGAGTGTTCTCTTAAATGAGTTGGACATTTATCCAATTATCACGACAAAAGGAGCACGTCACACCTATGGAAGCTACCTCTGGCACAAAGGTTTTGACCTTGGAGTTATTGCAAAAATTCTAGGGCATAGAGATATTTCAATGTTAGTAGAAGTATATGGACACACTTTAGAAGAGAAAATTTTTGAGGAATTTAATCAAATCAGAGATATCTGGAGAGATTGCTCATAAAAAAATGTGGGGCAAATGATGGGGCAAATGCTCTTAAGACAAGCAAAAAAGCCTTGGTTATCAAGGCTTTTACTGTTGAAGTTTGATGC
>BNJU01001921.1_pt1 | contig 63308 bp, 67 predicted proteins | sample 8539281 | NCBI WGS metagenome assembly BNJU01 (sample SAMD00202456, study PRJDB9452) | human saliva metagenome | isolation source: human saliva | place: Japan
ATTGATACCGGCAATACCATTGCCTTTGTGCGTATGCTCCTATGGTGGCAGTCATCAGCAGGAGCATCATCAGTGTAATTTTTTTGTTCATTTGTATGTTATAATTTTAAGTGTGATAAAATTGCTTTGTTCTTAAAAGGAAGGGGAAAGAGAGGCACATTTTTCATGTGGAAACCTTGTAGCTGTTAATGAGCCGTTTTTTCTTCCCGCTTCCATCGTTGATTGTTTACAGATAATATGAAAGAGGCTTGTCGTCGTCATTATCGGATGAAGTGTCAGAAGCGCTTGAATCTGCCGGTATTGAGTTTTTGAGAAAACGACATTGCTTGTTGCTCGCTTTGTTCTTCCGCTTTACGGATTTTTCTCCAATAGCGAAGTTTGCTCACCCTGCATCTTGGCGATGTTCTCCTTGTACTTATCCAATAGATCTGAGTCTTGAAGCTGCCGAATGGTCTCTTTGACTTCTTTCTCATCAGCCTCCTCACAGTTCTTTGCCCATTTTTGCAGGCGGACTAAGTCACGTGCGAGGACGGACTGCCCTGACATCTCGGTTTCGTCCGATGTGGGCTCAATGGGCAGAATTAATTCCTCACGGGCGACCTCATCCTCATCAACTCGCTCCATCTCGAAATCAACGTCCATCTCGTTGTCCTCTTCCTTCATATCCTCTTTCTTTTCGGAGTTCTGAGGTGCAAAATTATTACTATTCTGCTCTGAATTTTCAGATGAAGAAGTAGAGGGAACTTGTGGGATAATAGGGGAAATGGAACGGCTTTTGCCAATCAGTACAAACTCGACTTGATCTTCTGTTCCTTCTCCTTTTTGTCCGTCTTTTTCCTTCATCGCTTCATTCTCCTTAGTCTGCTCATTGCCCTTTTTATTTTTCTTGATAAGGATGCCATACGGAGATACATACCGCATATAGAAGTACAGGATACCTAGCATTATCCAAATGATGATGAGTATCAGTATAAAACTGAAAAGTATTGTTTCCATCATAGTGTTATTGTTGTCTTGCGTCTTTGTTTTGCTGCCGCACTGTTGAGCAATTCCAAATGTTCACGCAGGTGTTCCCTAAGAATGTTGTCTATATATGCGGCTATGGAAACACGCTCCCCCAAGTCCTGCAACACGTTGCGCAGGTTCTGCAGCGTTTCCAGATTAATGGAGAAGGCTGTCCGCATTTGGGAGCGGACGGGATGAAAGTACAGGGAACGGTAGTCCTCTATGGAAAGGGAGGACACGCCGGGCTTTTCCATTCTCGGCTTCCTTTCCCGTTTCTGTTCCGTGTTCCCCGTTTCCTCTCTTTCTATTTCATCTACCGGTTTTTCTTTTGCTGTTTTCGTTTCTTTCGTCTCTTCTAAATTATTGTCTTCCTCCCCTGATGTTGCAGGGGAGGACTCAGTATCCTCGGAAGGGTCGAAGGAGTTTGGTATCGTGACAGGTTTCACCACGACATTGTCCTCTGCCATTTTCTTCAGCTTGTTTTCCAGCTGTTGCTTTCTTTCCTCAATCGTTGCCATTTTCTGTTTTCGTTTTTAGGTTGAGACGTTGAATTATCTCATTGACGAGTTCGTCCAGCCCTGTACCCATTCGTAATCCCCTGCAGGAGGCTGATAGGTAGAGCGGAACACTCCGCGCAGTCCGTATGTGGAAAGTTCGTGAGAGAAGCGGTGCGTGGCATATACATAGCCAGGCAGGAGCGTGAGTTCGTATTCGTCGATGAGCTTTGTATATTCATCGATGATGATGTTCCTTACTCTTCTGTCCACCTTGTTCCAGAACAGGATAATGTCCTTTATCCGGGAGTCGGACATCGAAACTCCAATCTCCGTGATAGTCTTGGCGTATGCCAGACATGAAACCAGCGACTGAATATCGGCTTCAATCGGAGAAAGGATATAGTCCATCTGAAGGGACAGTTCCATCAGTTCGGTTGTTCCAGCATGTCCCGGGAAATCAAATATAACCAACTGGTACTTCTCGTTGCTGATACCGTCGATTTTACTTCGTGCAGTCCTGACGGCTTCCTTGGGTGCAGACTTGTAAATTCTGTATGCTTTTTTGCCAAGGTGATGAAAGTACTCTTGCATGGATTTGGAAAGCTCTTCGCTCTCCTGAACGATACTTTTCTCACGTTCCCTCAGTTTGTAGAAAGAGTCTTGCGACAGGTCGCAGTCCATCACGAAGAGGTTGATGCCTTGCTCGTAGTACAATATGCTGCTTACGATTTCGGCAAGAGTACTTTTTCCCACTCCTCCCTTTTGGGAAGAGAAGCCCAGAAAAAGGGGGCGTTGTTCTTTGTTCTCCATAATGATAATTTCTTAGTTCATACTATTTGTCTATTTGATGTTTTGATATTCTCTCATTATTAAGAGTCATCAGCAGACAGTTTGCTCTGACTGCGTATGGTTCGGGCGATAGTCCAAAAGGACGATTTCAAGTTCTTACAATTTGTTGTATTGACAATAGTTTGTCATGACAATAAATTGTTATGAATATGTATTGTTCCTTCTTGTCATCTTTGGTGCAAGCAGGCGATAATATGATATATCTTTTGCTTGTATTATCATACCATTGTTCGCTCGTTCTGATTGCAAAATAAATGATATTTCTGCTGATTTTATTACAGCGATGAAGTGCAAGGAAATACGAGGAAAAAGAGTGAATATCTCTGATAATGAGATATTTGAAAATCTGCCGTAACTTTGCAGGCGAGAATAATACATGGAGGTAATGTCCCGAAGCAGACACCCCACAAGGGTGGATACTTCAATCGTATCAACTCTTGATATTGGCAAGGTGTGTCTTTGTCCGACAAACTCCGTTTTTGCCGACAAAGACCCTTGCCCCGAAGGGGAGAGAATTACTCCAAAGTCGTAATTAGATAAGGATAAAAACAATGAACGAAAAGATAGAACGATGGGACAGATGGGATACCCGTCTTCCCAAGCCCAAAGACCAGCAACGGGCTATTGATTTGTTCCATAAATCGGGAGCGGAAACCAAGTCGGATTTCGTGCGTGGTCGCATTCTTGGAGAGAGTTTCAAGGTCATCACGATAGACAAATCTGCCGTGGAATATTACCGAAAACTCTCAGAACTGACGGCACAAATCCATAAGATTGGCGTGCTGTATAACCAAGCCGTGCGTGCCATCAACAGCTATCATAGCATAAAGACTGCACAGATTATGCTTGAGAAGTTGGAGAAATTGTCGGCTCAAATCATTGCCTTGCAAGAGCAGGCTATCAATCTAACCATTGATTATAGAAAGAAGAAGTATTGAGAATTTAGTAAAAAAAAATGATAGCAAAAATTTCAGCAACGGAGAACCTCGGAGGAGTACTCGGCTACAATTTCAAAAAGGTGGAAAAAGGAGAAGCGAATATTCTTCTTGCCGCTGAATTGTATCAGAGCAAGGAAGGACGTTATACGATGGAGGACGTGCTTGCTGATATGGAGGCATTGATACCGAAGAACTGTCGTACCAAGAAAACGGTGTTCCACTGTTCGCTCAATCCGCACCCGGACGAGAAACTATCCGATGAAACACTCACGCAGATAGCCAAAGAGTATATGGAGACACTCGGTTATGGCAAGCAGCCTTATATCGTGTTCAAGCACAACGACATCGCCCGTGAGCATATACACATCGTATCGCTTCGGGTGGATAGTGAAGGAAAGAAAATCAACGATAAATTTGAAAAGCGAAGGAGCAAGCAGATTACTGATACCTTGGAAAGGAAGTACAATCTTATTCCGAGTTCAAAGGTCAGCAATAAGGAGGAAGTAGAAACGCCCAAGGTGGACATAAGTAAGGAAAATATGAAGGAGCAGGTGGCAAGTGCCCTTCGCATGGTGCTGAAACATTATCGCTTCTGTTCCTTGGGTGAATTGAACGCTATTCTTTCCGCTTACAATCTTGCTGTGGAAGAAGTGAAGACGGAGTTTCGAGGAAAGAAATATAACGGACTGGTTTATGTTCCAACTGATGATAAGGGAGGCAAAATAAGTACACCCATCAACGCCTCGGACATCGGTCGTGGTGTGGGCTATACTGCCGTACAGAACAGGATGCAGAAGTCGAAACAAAACGTCAAACTACTGATACCAACCGTCAGGAAGAAAGTGTTACAAACTATGCGTACCTCTCCCAATACGGAGAAAGAACTTCAGCAAAGACTGGAGGAACAAGGCTTGCGTGCAGTAATCCGAAGAACGAAAGTGGACGTATCTATGGCATTACCTTTATTGATGATAAAGCGGGCATTGCGCTCAATGGTTCTCGATTGGGTAAGGGATATGCCGCCAATGTATTCAATACCTATTTCTCCAATCCAACAAATAACCCATTCTTGGATGAAGCGCTGTATGGTAGTCCATTTGTCCGTTTGGAACAGATAGATAAGGCCCAGGCATTATTGCAAGATATGGAAGATTGGGACAACCTTGTCGATGAACTTATCGAGGATATGGTAGATGGTTCTTTCCTACCTACGGGCAACGATGATTGGAAAGAAGCGGTATGGCAACGCAAACTCCGCAGACAAAGTAAGATAAAACTTAAACGAAGAAAACATTAAATAAACGAGTATTTCTATCTCCCCTCCCTTCGGAGGAGTTGGAGACGGCTACAAAAAATAGCATTATGGCACAGGAAGATGATTTAAGAGCATTAGGTAAGGTTATGGACTTTATGAGGGGCATATCAGTGATATTCCTCCTCGTTAACTGTTATTGGTTCTGTTACGAGGCATTTCATGTCTGGGGTTTTACGCTTGGCATCATTGATAAAATTCTGATGAACTTCCAGCGCACCACGGGATTATTTTCGTCTATCCTTTGGACAAAACTCTTTTGTGTGGTATTCCTTGCTCTTTCCTGCCTGGGGACAAAGGGCGTGAAAGAGGAGAAAATCACATGGCCAAAGATTTGGACGGTGCTTTTCTCAGGCTTCGTCTTTTTCTTTCTCAATTGGTGGCTGCTAACACTGCCCATCGGCAAGGTTGGGGTAGCTACTCTATATATCTTCACACTGTCCGTGGGTTATATCTGCCTGCTGATGGCAGGTGTATGGATGAGCCGACTGCTGAAGAACAACCTGATGGACGATGTGTTTAACACGGAGAACGAGAGCTTCATGCAGGAGACAAGACTGATGGAAAACGAATACTCGGTCAATCTCCCTACACGTTTTTACTATAAGAAGAAGTGGAATAACGGTTGGATTAACGTGGTCAATCCGTTCCGTGCCTCAATGGTGCTCGGCACACCGGGTTCTGGTAAGTCCTACGCTATCGTGAACAATTACATCAAGCAGCAGATTGAAAAGGGCTTTGCGATGTATATCTATGATTATAAGTTCCCAGACCTTTCCGAGATTGCTTATAATCACCTGCTTCATCATTTGGATGCCTACAAGGTAAAACCGCAGTTCTATGTAATTAACTTTGACGACCCTCGAAGAAGCCATCGTTGCAATCCCATCAATCCTGCCTTTATGACGGATATATCGGACGCTTACGAGAGTGCCTACACCATCATGCTCAACTTGAACCGCTCGTGGATACAAAAACAGGGAGATTTCTTCGTTGAATCACCGATTATCCTATTGGCAGCTATTATATGGTTTCTAAAAATCTACGAGAACGGAAAGTACTGCACTTTCCCGCACGCCATTGAGTTCCTGAACCGACCTTACGCACAGATATTCCCGATACTCACTTCCTACGATGAGCTTGCCAACTATCTTTCTCCCTTTATGGATGCGTGGGAGGGAGGGGCGCAGGATCAGTTGCAGGGACAGATTGCATCAGCGAAGATACCACTTTCACGCATGATTTCACCGGCGCTCTATTGGGTGATGACTGGCGATGATTTTTCACTTGACATCAACAATCCCAATGAGCCGAAAGTGCTTGTCGTGGGCAATAACCCCGACCGCCAGAATATCTATTCGGCAGCACTCGGACTTTACAATAGCCGTATCGTGAAGCTCATCAATAAGAAGAAGCAGCTCAAATCGTCTGTGATAATCGACGAGTTGCCGACCATCTACTTTCGTGGGCTTGACAACCTTATTGCTACTGCACGAAGCAATAAAGTTGCCGTATGTTTGGGCTTTCAGGACTTTTCACAACTTACAAGAGACTATGGAGATAAGGAGAGCAAAGTAATACAGAACACAGTGGGTAACGTGTTCTCAGGGCAGGTAGTGGGAGAAACTGCAAAGACGCTTTCCGAACGGTTTGGAAAGGTTCTCCAGCAACGGCAGTCTATGACCATCAACCGCAATGACAAGTCCACCTCTATCTCCACACAGATGGACTGCCTTATTCCAGCATCGAAAATCAGTAACCTTACACAAGGTATGTTCGTGGGTGCAGTGTCAGACAACTTTGATGAACGCATCGACCAAAAGATTTTTCATGCAGAGATTGTGGTGGACAGTGCCAAGGTATCAGCAGAAATGAAAGCATATCAGCCTATACCAGTGATAGTGGACTTCAAAAATGAAGATGGCCTCAATAAACAAAAGGAGAGCATCGAAGCTAACTATCGCAAGGTCAAGGAAGAAATTCTCTCGTTAGTTGATTCAGAGATTATGCGTATTAAGAATGATCCGAAGCTTGCTCATTTAATCAAAATGTAATCCTTTCATCTATACATTATTAATTATGGATTTGATTATTCCCAATAAGAATCAAAGGTATGATCTCTGTAAATCTCACAACGATTTCGTTCAAAATTGAGTATATTAATATTATAGCCTATTTTCTCATAATGCATTAAATACGGAAACAAGTGCTTCCAACCTCAGAGGATATAGCCAAAAAGTTGGAAGTGCTTATCAAAGAATGAATGAAGGGAGATATTACAGAGTCGGAATATCTCCCTTTTGATTTACTACTTGAACTTGCCGCCTTTCAGGTCGCTCCCCACCATCCGCTTATTGATTTTTTCACGGAGTTCGTCAAGAAAATAAGTGCGACTGTCATCTTTGCGATGCTTTATATTCATATATACGTTGTAGCAGTTCTTTATCTCCACTCCGAAGATTTCAGAGAGTGTGTGCCAATTCCTCCATACCAATTTCTCCATTACTGATACAATTGCAGGTGTCGAGAGCATACAAGAGTTCGACTAAATAATAAACAGAAATACCAGAAGACAATGATAAAATTGTTACTCCGGCAAAAAAATGAAACTTAAATGTCGTTATTTTCATTGCCTGATGTTTTTGCAGGCTAAGTTTGAAAGATTGTTTAGGGCAAAATAACCCTCAAAATGCAAGTAATATTTATGTAAAACTTATAATGAATCAAGATATTGCTTAGGTTTCATCCTGTGATATTTGCAGAAAGCCTCTGTGAAATGACTGAGGTTAGTATATCCAACTTTATAGCCTACTTCTGACACTGAGTAGAGGCGAGTGGAAAGCAGTCGTTTTGCCCATTCCATCTTTTCGGATAGGGCATATTCTGCGATGGCTTTTCCAATAACCTGCTTGAAGCACTTTTGTAATTTGGAACTGCTCATATTGGCTTCACGCGCCAATTCGGGAATACTCGGTACATTACTGAGACTTTGAAGAATCTGGCGACGAACACGGAATACTGATTCAACATCATTCAAGTTTAGGTTGGCAAGAGATTTTACTTCCGAACGTTTTTCGAGCTTTTCAAGGAACATTGTCAGTAATTCCATAGTTTTTTTCCATGCAAATGAAGCGTTGAAAAAGGATTGTCGATTTCAGTTATAGCCTTAATGTTATCCAAGACCTGTTGCATTGCAGGTGTAATGGTCTCAAACAAATAAAAAAAGCCTTGTCCGATTGGAGAAGCCGACCGATATAGGTTTCATGTGCTGCATCAATCTTTTTCAATCCAATCCTTATTGAAAGTCAGTGTAATATTTTTCGTATCGTTTCTTTTGGAGGAAAAACTCCACTCAGTCGGGATGCTACTTGAAGGCATGAAAATGCCATCGAGCGTGTCCACTCCGACCGTTTTTTTGTACTTGTTCCAATTATCTGCTCGTGTTTATGCTCATTGATATAGAACATGACAGGAATCCATTTCGAGTTTTTCTACCGAGCGACGTATCATAGTTATCGGCTCGTATGCTACGAAACTGATATAAGTCAATGTTAGCCATGGCAGAGGATAATATTGTTTGAAGAATCCACTACCAATAGAAGAAGGAATGGTAAATCCATCATTTATTACTGATGTGCCAAATTGTTCGGCAACCATCTCCATCCAATCTTCAGGCTTATTAATTGCACAAAATTCTATGGTCATTTTATCATGTCTTTTTGCAAAGTTACAAACAAACACGGATAAAAACTTGAATTATTGCAAGTTTTTATCCGTATTACTCTCAAAAAAGAACCAATAGCTCCATGAGAAATGTTTTTAATGAGAGTTTACTCAAATGCGACTAAACTTGAAGGAACTCCTACGGCAGTAACAATTGGCTTTTGCGAGCATTCGCCTGTCTTGGTATTGTAGGTGTAATACCCCGTACCATTGTTACATATCATTCCAAAGACGATGAAGTCCTTGTAGCGAGTTATAGCAAAAGAGCCATTGCTATCGGTCATTGGCAAATCAAGTTTTTCGATGGTTTTGTTCCAAATGTCGATTTTCACAGGTTGGAAGTCTTTCTTGAGTATTCCAAATTCTGTATCCGTTACTTTCACGCAACTATACACAATACCATTACCTGCATAGAAAGACTTAATCATATACTGCCCTGTTTTGCCTATTCCTTTTATGGTTGTCTTCGATAGGTTGAACAGATAATCGCTATCCCATTTGTCGCTTCCTTTGCGGATACGCAGGAAACCTTCCTTATCGGCAACATTGAAGTTGTTACCCGCACTGTAAAAGTAGATGTCACCCCGCTCGTCTATGAATGCGTCAGAATGGCGGAACAATCCCTACAACACTTGTGCGGTTATCTTTGATAACTTCAGTCTTTTTTTCGTCTTGAGGTCAATGATAGCTACCTCTGCTCCAGTACCCGGTACGGAGGTATGAGGCGAATTGAGCTGATTGAGGGCAACATACATCTTTCCATCACGGATGACATTACAGCCGGGATCAGGATTGTTATCTTGAACCGCATAAGACGAGAGATCAATTTCATCTTCCTTTTGCAATGTTGAAGTATTGATTAACGCAATTTTTCCACGTCCGTGCAAAGCAACGTATGCCCGCTGTTCATCAACGAAGTTAATTTCTCCGGGTTGAGCCATCTGTTCAAATGTCATAGTACCTGCTTCTATCAGTTCTCCATGGGCACCTCTTGTAAACTTATGTATCTTATCCCCGAATTTCCCTTCGGGTACAAGCACTGTATTACCCTTAGCAAAGAGGTAGCAACCGAACCCGAATTCAAATGCTTTCTTATTGTCGGTCGCTTGAGGAGTCAAATCACTGAATGTCCCTACATAAGCACTTTTGTCCACATAATGCACAAAGGTGAAATGTTGCTGCACCTCTTGAGGAGTAGGCGTAGGTTCATCATTTTTGTTACAAGATGTCAGCCCTATGAAGCCGACCAGCATAGCAGAAAAAGCTATACGATTGAAAATTGTTGTATTCATCTTTTTATATTTGTTAAATTAGAAAATTTCTTTTGAGAAGACATATCTGAATTTGAGGTGAAGTGTCCGTCCTGCCAATGGTTGGCGGAATTGGTCCCAAACTTCTTTGTTCATTATATTATGGCATTCCAAGGCTATGGAATATTTGCTTTTGTAGGTCAACAATAGTCCCTATGTCATTGACGAAACTGCGGGGAATACGTCGTTTCTGTAATTCGGTAAGTTCCCAGAAGTAGAAGAACTCCTCAGTAAATTTGCCGTCCCAGAAAGCCTTGACATACCAATTCTTGAATAATCGGTTGCTGTGATACTCCGCCCCGAAGTTGGCGAACAAATAGGGAATGTTCGGTAGTCGCAATCCTTTTGTCGGATTGGGGGCTTGGGTACCGGGTAAATAGTTCAAGACATCACGCACATCCTGATAAGTTAGATTTCCGTAGGCATAGACCGTTGGCGATATGTCCAATTTTATTTCGGTTTCTATACCTTTAATATGTACCTTTTCTGCGTTTACATATCCGGCTGCCATGTGTTGTTTCATCAGTTTTATCATATCGCTTACCTGCATATAAAAGCTGTTCACTTCAAACTGCAATCGCGATAAGCCGAGGACATCATTTTTGTCTATTAAGAACCCCAGATTGAAGTTGTGGCTTTTCTCTGGTCTCAATCCGGCTGCAGGAAAGGTGATGATACCATCACCGAATAGTTCTTGTGAATTGGGAAGGCGTATTGCCCGCTGGTAAGATGCTTTCAAGTGAAAACCTCTGAAGGGCTCGTATTTTATTGCCTCTATCCAGCCTATTTGTGAGGTCGTATTGTTCTTTTTCTTCGGAGCCTCAATCATCTCGTATGAAGTCAAATCTTCTATCTCGGAATGGAGGTGGAAATACTTTGCGGAGAGCATATTCGTCAGTTTCTTATCAAAGAGTTTTGACTCCCAAGTCAACCCCGAAATGAAACTGGTCTTTTTACTGGGAAATCCTCCGATAACAAAACCTGCATGCTGACTTGCAATGTTGTCGCTCGGTTGTCTTCTGGCGTAGTTAATAAGTGTGTTCAGATTCAAACTGTGATTGGCGGACAACTTGTAATCAAAATTGATACGTTCATTGATTTCCAATCCTTTGTCATTCGAGTTGTGAGGAACATCCCCTGTTTCTCCCTGTCCATTCGGACTCGGATATATGTTTCCTTCGAAATCGTGATTAACTCGTGCCGTATCCACAAAATTGTTTGTTGTATGTGAAAGGGAGAAATGGGACTCAAGATTAAGGCGGTCGTTCAGCATTCCGCTTTTTATCAGTTTGTTTTCCAACATAAACATTCCAGATTGGTTTTCGGCATGTTGTATGTTTTTTAAGATACCTTGGATTTCATTGAAACGATTGTAATACCCGAACTCGGTACTAATCTCATCGAACCAAAGTTTCGTGAAAGCAATTTTTTTCCCTTCAACATATACGAACGAAAAACGGTCATGGTCACGTCTTACCAACAGATTTTCTCTCTCGGGAACTCTGAAAGAGTAGTCATTCTTTGCAGATGTATAATAACCTCCCGCACCGAGTAGAATGCCACTCTTTGGAAAATTCTTGCGAGAGAAGACACTTCCTTTGTGTGTTTGGTAAGATCCGAATTCATACGAGGCATCTAAATAATCCGTACTAAACTCTTTAGTAACGATATTGACGGCTCCCCCCAATCCATCACATCCGAAACGGGCGGGTATGATACTCTTATAGACTTCTATTCTTTCTATAATGTCTATCGGAATTTCATCAAGAGAAAAAGCCCCGTCAGAAGTACTCATTGGTATTCCGTCCCATAAGATTTGAATGCGGTTTCCTTCCAATCCATGAACGATAATTCTCGAACTGCTTCCCAAACCGCCGGTCTGCCCAACTTTCAAACCTATGGTTTTATTCAAAACGGTTTCTAACGAAATAGATCTGCCTTTGAAGTTCTTTTCGCATTTATTACAGAAACTGCTTCAGGCGACTCTCTGAGTATTTGTGCTCTTGTTTTTCCTACTACGACTACATCTGCCAGCTCTGTTGATTCCGGGAGTAGTCTTATGGTATAACGCATCCCATTTGCAGTAATCGTATCGGTAATGGTCTGATAACCGACATAACTTACCATAAGCATAAGTTTTTGATTACTTGATGCACTTAGTTTTGCAATACCTTTCCTGTTTGTAGTCGTACCATTCGTGTACGTTGGAGCATTCAAACCTTTCCATTGTACGGCGGCAAATTCTATACTGTTCCCATTTTCTGCATCAATAACTTTTATTTCTGTTGGTTGCAGTTGTGCAAACATAGGAAAAGACCACAACGATAGAAAGCCGACAATGAGCATTCTTTTGTATAAATGGACTATTGAGCTGATTGGCATATCATATTTGTTTGTGAGATTCTGTGCAAAGGTACTTACCTTCCGAGCAAATAAATAACCCTATTATACACGCTTATACCCCTGTTGTGTTTATATGCGAGCAAATTGTTGTTTTGGGGCAGTGTAATGCTTATCGGGGTTATTTTATCCCTGTTTGTTGCCGTACTTTTGCAACAGAAAAAATCAAAACGACACATATATGGATAAACAAAAAGTCAGACCTCTTGATGAGGAACGGGAGAGCCGTAGCCTGCTCTCCAATGCTGTGGTTATATTGCACCTTATTTTAGGCACACTCCCTATACTGCTTGTAGTGTGGGCTGTGGACAAGTTGATAAATGGCACGCTCCCTCCCATAATAGTTTGGGGTATTGGAGGAATAATGATACTATTCGCAATGCTTCGAGGCGTATTCTATGGAACCTCGATTTGGCGCGCACACCGGTCGGCTTACAATGCCCTTACACGATTGAGGTTGCGTATCATAAGTCATTTGCAACGCTTGCCGCTCGGTTTCTTTCAAGAACGGAAAGTTGGCGACTTGGTGAATATTATTAACCACGATGTGGAACAAATTGAAATTTATTTAGCACATGGATTACCCGAAATCCTTTCGGCTACTCTTTTTCCAGCCTTACTCTGGGTAATCATTATGGTGTTAGACTGGCGTTTGGGGCTGTCGCTCATTTCTCTTTTACCTGTGGCATTTCTTCTGCAAATGGCTGTCAAAACACTTTGGGGAAAGAGCTTTCAACACTTTATGGAAAGTACGCAAAAAATGTCGGAAGACCTTTTGGAATATGTGGCTACCATATCGGTAATCAAAGCCTTCAGTAACGAGGAAAACAGAACGGAACGGGTACTTGGTGGTATGCGCGACTACATCCGTTGGGTAAAGCGGAGCATGTTTAGCGTTACCGTTCCCATGACATTGATAACGATGTTCTTGGAAGGTGGTATCGTGGTAATGACCCTTATTGGACTATGGATGATGAGTTCGGGCGAATTAACTGTAGCCCGTTTTATTCTTGCCCTGATATTGGGTGGATTGTTCTCGTCCTCTTTTGCTAAGTTGGCAACATTCCAACATTTCCGAATCGTCTATGGTCAGTCGTTGGCAAAAGTACAGTCCATTACAGAGGTACAGACAAAGGAAACTGCTGACAAGAAAACGGATACGACACAAACGGATGTTTGTTTCGAGCATGTTACATTTTCCTATCCAAACAAGGAAGACAATGCGCTGAAAGATGTATGTCTTCAATTTCCGAAAGGAAGTCATACAGCTATCGTCGGCGAATCCGGATCGGGAAAAACCACACTGGCAAGTCTGATGATGGGGTTCTGGCAACCTCAAACAGGTACTATCCGACTAGGAGGAGAGAATATTACGGAACTCTCCGAACGTAATATCGCAGATTATTTTTCGATGGTACAACAGGAGGTTTTTCTCTTTAACACAACTATTCGGGACAATATCCGTATAGGAAAACCTACCGCCACACAAAAGGAAGTGGAAATGGCAGCAGAGCGTGCTCGTATTCATGATTTTATCATGGGCTTGCCGAATGGTTATGATACGCTGGCAGGCGAAGCCGGCGTAAAATTTTCTGGCGGAGAAAAAAACAGCGTATTTCCATCGCCCGAATGTTGCTCAAAGACTCTCCAATAATTATTCTCGATGAAGCCACTGCCGCATTGGACGGAGAGAATGAGAAACTAATCCAAGAAGCTCTTGATGAATTGCAGCGCAACAAGACCGTCATTACCATTGCTCACCGTCTCAATACTATTCAGGATATGGAGCGTATTGTTGTGATGGACAAAAGGGCAGGTTGTGTCAAAAAGGAACACACCAAGAACTGATGAAAGACTGTTCTCTGTACCGCAATATGACGGAAACGCAAGAACAAGTAAGTAAATGGCAATTAAAAGAAGAGGAGGAATAAGAATGGTACGCAATATACTGAATGAATTGACCGCTAGCGGAGTTCGGCATCTAATTATCTCCGCACTGTTTTTCGTGGTTTATGCCCTTTGTGGCACGGCGGTAATGCTCACAGTCTTGTTTCTTATCGACCGTCATATACATGGAGAAAGCATCTCTTTCATTTCGGCAGCATGGGTACTCGGTAGTCTGCTGGTCTTGAAAACCATATCCAATGCCATTGCCGATATGAGTAAGCATTTTGCCGGATTTGATCTTGTGGAACGTATCCGCGAGAAAATCATACTGAAACTGAAAATGTTCTCACTCGGCTTCTATACCAATGAGCGTCTGGGAGAGATAAGTACAATCATTCACAAAGACGTTGATAATATGGAAATGGTAGTAGGACATCTATGGACACGGATGTCTGCCGACTTCATTGTAGCTCTAATACTCGGTATTGGACTATTTTGTGTGGATTGGCGCATGGGATTGACAATGGTAGCCATTCTCCCCATTGCCCTATTTTCTCTGTATCGGGGTATTCGCTCGGGAATGAAAGCACAGGAGGAATCACAGGATAATCTGGCAGATATGGTCAGCCTCTTTGTTGAATATGTCAAGGGCATCCCAGTTTTGAAAGTATTTGGAGGAAAAGGAATGTTCCGTGACAGACTTGACCACTCTGTCAGTGAATTTGGAGAAAGCAGTAAGAATACTTCTCGTTTGGCAGCTGTGAGTGTGGGCAGATACACTTCCTGATAGAATTGGCTTTCGCTCTGATGGCTACAATCGGTCTTTGGTGGACACAGCAGGGGGAACTTTCTCTTTTCGCTTATTTAATGTTTATCATCGTTTCAAAAGAATTCTACAAACCTTTTGTCAATATGGAGAGTCATTGGCTGAATTACATCAAGGTAAAAGATAGTTACGGACGCATTTCCCATTTATTGAATGCTCCTGTTATCACCAATCCTGAACAGCCGAAAACAGCAACCCATTTCAATCTTTCCTTTGACAAAGTGGATTTCCATTATGAGAAGGAAGGTTTTGAGATGAAAAATCTCACGTTCCATGTTCCCGAAGGAACGGTAACGGCACTTGTCGGATCGTCAGGTTCTGGTAAAACAACCATTACCAGCCTGTTACTCCGTTTCTGGGAACCGCAGACCGGCAGTATCCGTATCGGTGGTATAGACATTCGAGAAATGGACTATGATTATTTACTCGGTAAAATCAGTGTGGTGATGCAGAATGTTATTCTCTTTTCAGATACCATTGCCAATAATATCAAAGTAGGCAATCAACATGCTACGCAGGAAGAAATCGAAGACGCAGCACGTAGGGCGATGATACACGACTTTATCATCAATCTGCCAGAAGGTTATGAAACAAAAATCGGAGAAAACGGTTTGGGATTATCCGGAGGTCAGAAACAAAGGCTTTCAATCGCCCGTGCGTTCCTCAAAGATGCTCCCATCATTCTTTTGGACGAGATAACAAGCAATGTTGACCCTGTCAATGAATATAAGATACAACAGGCAATGTCTTCCCTTATCCAAAATCGCACAGTCTTGGTCATTGCCCATCATTTGCAAACCATCCGTAATGCTAATCAAATTATTGTGATGGACAAGGGACACCTTGTAGAGAACGGGACGCATGCAGAACTTGCAGCAAAAAACGGAATGTACTGCAAATTGCTGTCTATGCAATAACCTAATCAATGAAAAATATGGAGGTATGGAGTTTGATCCATACCTCTCTTTTTGCCACTTTCATCCATATCAACGCCACAAGTATGCAGTTATTTCCAACTGCTAACATGCACGGTTTCTTTGATTTACCTTTGCCCATACACCGCTATTGGTGTCATTAAATACATTGTAAGATGGACGAAAAAATCAAAGATCAAGAAGCCCTTTTGGTGAAAGATTCCAAGGACGAGAATCTCAAAGCCATCTCAGGGACAGATGAGAAAGGCGGACTGAAGACAGTATCGTCCACCGCCGAGCATGAACAGAGTTTCCTGAAGTTCGACAACCAAAGCAATGCTTTGGAGAACTTTCTCTCCAACTTCATACGGCAGTTCAAGCCCCCACACAATTCCACTTCTTCAAAGTCCTCTTCGAGGGTGTTGTTGCCAGTGCACGAGTGCTCACCGAGATGCTCAAAGCACCGGATGCTCCCTCCAATAATGCCAGTTCGGGATAAGTAAATTCCCTAAAAAGTTGGTAATTTCGCCATTATTTTACAACCTTATGGTTGAAAAACAACAACTTACAAACATATATAGCGATGATTACCACTGACAAAGTTACTGAAATATTCTGTGTATTGGATGACTTCTGCAAGAACTTAGATACCGAATTAACTAAAGATCTCCATATCGCCCCATGGACTAGGGATATAAGCGAATAAGAAACTGCAAAGGGCAAATGTCCAAAAGCGAAATCATGACCATCCTACGGTGCTACCATTTTGGCTCATTCCGCAACTTCAAGCACTATTACCTCTTTTTCATCGAGGAACATTTGGCAAGCTACTTCCTCTATGCCGTTTCCTACACGTGTTTCGTGGAACTCATGCCCTGCGTATTTTTCGACCTGATTCCCTTCATGCGCATCCAAGGTTTTGGAAAGTGCATGGGCATTAGTTTCGTCGACAGTACAATGATTCCAGTATGCCACAACATGAGAAGGAAATTCAACAAGGTGTTTGATGAACTTACCAAGAACGGAAAGGGAACGATGGGCTGGTACCCTGGTCTCAAGCTGCATCTGCTGTGCAACGAGATAGGCGACGTACTCATGTTCTGCCTAACTCCCGCAAATGAAGACGACAGAAACCCTAGGGTGTGGAAGGTCTTCACCAAAGTGCTCTACGGCAAAGTTTTTGCCGACAAGGGGTACATCAAGCAAGAATTCTTTGAGAACCTCTTCAACCAAGGCATCCACTTCGTTCATGGGCTCAGTCGAACATGAAAAACAAGCTTATGCCCTTGTTGGAAAAGCCACACTAATTTGACCCACCCTGTCAAAGTATTTTAGACCCAGTAAAACGATTTATTATTGACCCACTAAATGCCCTGGTCGGGTGGGTCATTTTATTTCGCTATTACTTGGTAATATTCTTTGCTTTTATCTTTCTAAGACTCTCTCCAGTTAGTTCTATTTGATATGAGGTATGCACAATTCTATCTAGTACAGCATCTGCCACGGTAGGGTCGCCTATTGCATCATACCAGTTGTCTACAGGAAGTTGAGAAGATATGATAATCGACTTCCTTTCATGCCTATCTTCTATAATATCAAGTAATATAGGACGCTCTTTTTGCATCTACAGGTACAAGGAAGGCATCATCGAGGATTAACAAAGCGACATCGCTCTATCTTCTTTAGCTCTGTTTCTAACGTTCCTTTGTTCTTGGCAACCTTAAGTGTCCCCAGCAGCTTTGACATGTTAGCATACATCGTTCTAATACCATTTTTACAAGCATGATAGCCTATAGCTGTAGCGATAAAACTTTTACCAGTTCCTGATGAACCAGTAATAAATATATTGCGTCCTTGCTTGATAAAATCAAGTGAGTATTCTCTCCATTTTGTTTTTGGCTAAGGTTGCGATTGATATTATAATCTATTTGCTCAGGATAGGCTTTTATATCTAAACCCTGCTGATTTTATGAGTCTTTCAATGGCTGCTGCAGAACGATAGTCCCATTCTCGAGATAAGAGCCAAGATAAAAAGGCATCTGGTGTCATCGTATCTGCAATTGTAGTTGTTAGACTTTCTTCAAAGGCAGTTGCCATACCCGTAAGCCTCATTCTATGCATTAAATCAAGAGATAACTGATTCTTATCCATTTCTTGCACAATAGGTGCTGTCTTATTATTATTTAGTTCCATAGTTGTTTACTTTAATTGTTTTGCTATTATTGTTATTGGATAATTGCTTTTGAGAAATAATCCTTGCCTCGTATGTTCTTATGAGTTTTTGGTTTATATTCAGGAGATAGCTCCATATTATCTTCATCCATAGATATATAGGAAGCATCATCACCCTTCTGTAGTATATCCTTTATCTCATTATAGCCATAGCGTCGTCCTTCCGAGGCACAGTTACAAGCTGCTACTAGACGAGCCATGCCATACTTCTTCTCCAGCGACATGATACCACGGCAAGAGCGGAAGGCTTTTTGGTGGATATTTCATCTGCGTAGCGACTTCCTTGAGATAAAAGCAGAAGGATGTTGTCTATTTGCCCTGCCCGTTGATATATTTCCTCCAAATCCTTTTCAAAGCTACCATGATGACCAGGAAGATTATGTGCATCTTTCTGTGAGTAGGTATAGGGAGTATCATCTCGCTGATGGATGGTAACTAACTTTAACCCATAGTAGATTTGAACATTGTCATTATCGTAAATAAGCTCCATACGTTTGCCGATATACTCTGTTGGAACACTATAACTATGCTTTCTTAGCATAACGAAGCTATTAGCCATGACAGTAGCAGACTTTCTAGACTTCATCTGATAGCGAGCGGTAGGAAGAGGACGAAGAAAATCTTTTTCCATTTCCTCAAATAGTTCTTGACGGGATTCCTTACGCCCACTCAATCTACGGCTGTTAAATGCTTCTAAAGATGTGCGTATAGCAACATTAAGTGATTCTAGATTATGGAAAAATTTGCCCTTCAATATCTACATATACCGACCGATACATTAGCTTTACAGCATTCTCAACCAGTGCCTTGTCCTTGGGACGGCGCACCCTAGCTGGATAAACAGCCATGTCATAAAATTCAGCCATAGCAGCGAAGTCGTCATTGATAACAGGCTCATTACGATCACTGCGGATAACGGCTGATTTTTAAGTTGTCAGGCACAACAGCCTTGGGTACACCACCAAAAGAAATGAAGAGCATTCTCGCAAGCAACGATAAGGTCTTCCTTCTTCTGCGACCACACTGCCTCGCAATAGGTGTAATGACTGCATGGAAGGGTAGCCACAAAAACCTCTACCTTCCGCACCTCACCCGTCTGTTCTTCGACTATTTCTAGTTTATCACCCGCATAATCAATATACATCTGATCGCCAGCAAGGTGCTCTACATGTCCTACGGCTCGTGTTTGACATCTGTAGGCATGGATTGCGTGTTTGAAAGTAGAATACTGGTAACCATTAGGATGAGTTTTGAGATACTCCGTGTGAAGAGATAAGATAGAAACACCCTTCTTGCTAAGCCGTTTCACATAATCAGGAACAAGTGCCTCTAACTCCAACTTGCGAGCAGAAGGCGGACGGTTACGAGAATGCCCATCTGAAAACAAGTCCGCCAGCTTATCATCTGAAAGCGACAGAATTTGCTCCATGGACAAGCCACTTTCTTGGAATTTACGGACATACTTGCGGAGGGTGTTACGAGATATATGGAAAGTACTAGAAATACTTCTTATTCCCATACCAGATGCGTAACAGCGCAATAAATTCTTTAATTTTGTCATATAAATAATAGTTTTATGTTTTTAATGCCGGCCAGGGCAGTAACACAAAACTACAAAATGACCCTAAAAAACTAGCGTTTCAAAGGGTCATTCTTATTTTGGTGAGGTGGGTCTCATTATTTTAACCTTACTGGGTCTAAAATACTTGCCAGGGTGGGTCAAATTAGTGTGGCTTTTCCATCTGTCGCTTGATACGTATCTCACAAGTTCCGTCATCATAATGGTGGATATGTTTAGGTGTCAGTCGCAACATATCCACACGAGCCAGTCCCGTAAAGGCACAGAAAATGAAGAGTTGCCTTGCTCGCTCGAACTGCTTGTTTAAGATGGGCGTTTGCAAAATGCGCTTGAGTTCTTCCGTTGTGAGATACCTTCTCGTGCCACGTGGTTTTTCCGCCTTAAAATCCACAAACGGGTCTCGGCGGATGTATTTTTTCTGTTGTCCGATGCTGATGAGCTTTCTCAAGAAAATAACCGTCATTTGAATGGTGGCAGGTGATAATCTGCGCTTGCTTTTAAGATAGAAATCCAATTCTTCGACAAAGCCATAGTCCAACCGTGAATAACCAATATCGGACATTCCGTATTTTTCCAGCAGGAAGGATACTATGAGCTGCTTGTCATAGATATAGTTGCGGAAAGTGGATTGGGCGATGGAAATTCCCACACAAGGGCGTTTTTCCTCTATGAAACGGTCTGCCTCTTCCATGAGCATTCCATTGCTTTGTGAATCCTCCGTCAGACAATTTTTGAGCAGTTCTGCACTTACATACCCCTTTTGCCAAACCAGCTCATTGTATTTGGTTTGTATCTGTCCTTCCTTTTCTGTCAGTATGCGGTTGATGTTCTTCATCTCATCAGTGTCGCCTTTGCATCTGCCATGCTTTGCGTCCCAATTGTTTGGATTGACATCCAATCCCATACTGTATTGTACTTGTTGCCCGTTTATGGTGATTCGCCCCATTATCGGGCATCTGCCGTTCTTCTTCTGTTTGGAACGGTTAATGTAGAACAATGTCTTGAATGTACTGTGTGCCATAAGCTATAATTTTAAGGTGAAAGTGTGTTCTATCCGCTGTTGAATCTTCTGCATATCCTGCCTTATTCTTTCTGAATTGACCGCAGCATACACTTGTGTCGTTCTCAAATTGGTATGTCCCAACATACCGCTTACGGTTTCTATCGGAACACCTGCCGACAGGGTAATGACCGAAGCAAAAGTATGGCGAGCCATGTGAAAGGTCAGAGGGGTTTCCATACCGATACTTCTCTGTATGTGGTGCATCGCATTGTAAACCACGTCTCTTGGGGGAACGTCAAACACATATCCCGCACGTCTGCCCCTATATCTTTCCATAATTGTCTTGGCTGGGGAGAGAACTACTACGCGAAAAGAGGTCTTTGTCTTGACACGCTTGCTTTTAATACATAGCTTTCCTTCTTCAATGATGATGTTTTCCTCTTTGAGATTGCGTATATCTGAAATGGCAAGACCGCTGAAGCAGGAGAACACGAACAAATCACGGACGACACGATATTTCTCCCATTTGATGGGCAGGTCGATAATCTTTTGCAGGTCGTCCTGCGTGATGTTTCTCGGCGTTCCTTTCGTCTTTTCGTAACTGTAACCAATGAACGGATACATGTCTATCATGCCATTTTTGACAGCCTTGTTCACAACCGCCTTCAATGCAGCCAAGGCACTGCATATACTGCCACGTTTCAGTTTTCGGTCTATTGTCAGAAAGTATTCATAGCCTTCTATAAAGGAAATATCCAGCTCCATGAGCGGAATATCACTTAACTTGTATTTCCTACGCACATACTCCCGAAGAAGAGTTTGCTGATAGGTACGCAGCTCCAGTGTTTTCATTGCCCGGTCTATGCCCACTCTTTCATGAATCTGTGTGAGGTACTCAGCATAGCACTCTAAAAGCATTGCGCTTTGACAAAGCTGTCCCTGATAGGCATTGCGCACATCCGTAGCCGTGAATGACTCTCCACTTTCGCAAAGTTCCCGATAGCGTGCATGAATGAGTGCAGTGCATTCATTCAAATACCGGTTGATAGAATTTGCGATGGCACTCTTGCCGAGAAGACGTTGCTTTCTGCTATCCCAAAGAGATAATGGGACTTTCTTTTTGGCGGAAAAGGCGGAATGCTTCCTGCCCAGTTCTATCCGTCCGATAAGCGGCACCATGCCTTTTTTGTCCGCTCGTTTAGCCTGTGTGAAAAACGAGACTTTCAGTTTGTTTTCTTTCATTTTTCTGTCGTTTTTTTCTAATTTCCTTTGCTTGCAAAGGTACATACGAACAAGAGTTCTTGAGCTATGCAGAAAAATGAAAGATGAGGAATAAAAACCTATGCCACAGTTGTTTATATTCAATTCGTAACCCCTTTTTGCTTTGTACCCTATGGGTTACGAGTTGGTAACGGAACTATTGCCGTTTTTCGCTCAATCTTGCCATATCACAAAATGCAGAAAAGTGCATAAGTTGTTATTGTTCAAGTGTTTCCGTTCGTGTTTGCCCTTTCTTCTTTCATTGTCATTATTCTATGAACTATCCCCGCACCGGCAGTCGATACATCAGTGAAGACGTTTCGAGGAAGTACCCACTTTACTTGGCAAGATAGGCACTGCACTTCCGACACCACTTAACCGCCACTCGGTGGACAACGGCAAGGTAACTGATCACCACGCCATTATCCCTACGGGTGAAACAACATCGGGACTATCGACAGATGAAACGACCATCTACCAAATGGTAGTCCATCGTTTCATCGAAGCCTTTTCTCCCGATTCAGAGGAGGAGAGGATGCAGGCGGAACTGACAGACGGTACAAACACCTACATTTGGAAGGCGTGCCGAAGTATCTCCTTGGGCTGGAAAGCCGTGCAGCATAGTACTGGCACGAACGATGAAAAAGGCAAAGAGGAAGAAGAACAGACTTTATCCGTATTGCCCAATCTAATAGAAAACGAGGTGTTACCACTGCTTTCTTCAGAAATTACCGAGCACAAGACCAAGCCCAAACCGCTCTATACAGAAGCGACTTTGCTTTCTGCTATGGAAAACGCAGGGAAAGAGGTCGCAGATGCAGAAAGTAAAAGAGCAATGGCAGAGTGCGGCATCGGTACACCAGCCACTCGTGCCAATATCATCGAGACATTGATTCTGCGAGACTATATCCGAAGAGAAAAGAAAACGGTAGTCCCGACAGAGAAAGGCTTGGCAGTCTATGAGATTGTCAAGGATAAACGAATTGCCAATGCAGAGATGACAGGCTCGTGGGAACTGACCCTTGCCGCCATCGAGGCTGGACAAATGCCACCCGAGAAGTTCGCACAAGGCATCAACTCCTATGTGGAGACGATTTGCGAGGAACTCCTTGCCCTTGCTCCACAGGTACAAAAGTCCTATCCCACCTACCACTGCCCCAAATGCAGCAATGAGAGTGTGGGCATCTATGCCAAAATTGCGAAATGCAGGCACGAGGGCTGCGACTTTCACATCTTCCGTGAAATCTGCGGCACGTTCCTTTCCGAGGACAATATCCGTGATTTGATAACTACCGGGCGAACGCCTATCCTCAAGGCTTGACGAGCAAGGCAGGCAAGAAGTTCAACGCACGTCTTGTTTTGGGCGAAGACCACACCACCGCCTTTGAGTTTGAAGGAAAGAAAGGAAAAGCACGAGGGAGATAGTTACCACAGACTCAGAGATAAAACAAATTAGTTGGGAGATAGGAAAAATTATCTTCCGACTAATTTTTCCTCTCCATCTTAAACAGAAAAATTATGGCATACAATAAGAAAGCAGTCTTGGAGGGCAATACGGAAGCCATCCGTGTAATCCTCCGATTAGAAAAAGAACGACGTGAAGCCACCGAAGCCGAGAAAGTCCTGCTCAGAGGTTATCAAGGTTTCGGTGGTCTGAAATGCGTGTTGAACCGTTGTGATAATCCCGATGACCTCCGCTATTGGAGCGCATCGGAGCAAAACCTGTTCGCGCCTACCCAAAGGCTCAAACAGATGATTTACCGTGATGCCGTCGATGCCAGCACCGCCAAACGCTATTGGGAGAGTATCAAGGCAAGCGTACTGACCTCCTTCTATACCGACACCCGTATCGTCTCCGCCATTGCCGAAGCCCTTAGTGCTGCCGACGTGCAAGTAAGAAGGTGCTTAGACCCTTCAGCAGGTATGGGAGCCTTTACCGAAACCTTTGCCAAAAGTGCCGGTATGGTCGATGCGATGGAGAAAGACCTACTGACGGCGCGCATCACACAAGCCCTTCATCCTTACGGCAAGGATAATATCTTTGTTCGGCAAGAACCCTTTGAAGCCATCGGAGAACTGGAAGAAAAGGACAAGTACGACCTGATTACCAGCAACATCCCCTTTGGCGACTTTATGGTTTATGACCGTAGTTATAGCAAGGGAGAGAATATCCTTAAACGGGAATCCACCAGAACCATTCACAATTATTTCTTTGTAAAAGGGCTGGACACTATCAAGGAGGGCGGACTTCTTGCATTTATTACCTCGCAGGGTGTATTGGACAGCCCCAAGAATGAAGCCATCCGCCGTTACCTCTTGCAGAATAGCCGTCTTATCTCCGCCATCCGCCTACCTTCGGGTATGTTCTCCGAGAATGCAGGTACGGATGTGGGCAGCGACCTGATTGTCCTGCAAAAACAATCGGGCAAGGAAATTGGTGAGGGCATCGAACAGCAGTTTGTACAAACCGCCTCTGTTCCCAAAGGCGACGGCTTTTCTATTGCGTTTAACCATAACTCCCTCTTTGAGGGCGAATGGAAGGACATTTCCCACCGCACGATTGCCACAGAGCGCACGATGGGTACAGACCCTTATGGTAAGCCCGCTTGGGAATATACGTTTGACGGCAGTATCGAGGATATGGCTGACAGTCTGTGTACACAACTATCCTTGGGAAGTGGAGCAGCGTTTCGACCGCAAGCTCTACGAAACCGGCATACCCATGACCGAGGAGGAATGGCAGGTACACGTGGACAAGATGGTGCAGAAAGTGCAAGGAGGTCTAAAAACAGAACAACCACCTCTGTTACAAGAATCCAAGGATAAGGAGGAAAAGAAAGAGGATAAGGAAGATGAAAAAGAAGAAGAAAATGCTTACAATTTGATGCCCGACAGCACTAAGAAGCAACTTCCCAAACTCTATGCAACAGAAAAGCAACTCATCGGCGACCGCACAGCATACGCTCGCTACTTTTTCCCTATGGGAGCCTATACCGCCTATATGCTGGAATACGACCCCAAGGAACGCATCGGCTTCGGAGCCGTTACGATGGGCTATGGTTGGGAACTTGGGTATATGTCCCTCAAAGAAATGGAGGAAGTCAAGATACACGGATTGGGTATAGAACGGGACTTATACTTCAAACCCACTAAATTGCACGAGATAGCAGAACTGGAAGAGATTGTCAGAGGACAATACACTAAAGAACCCATCATTGAGGAAATCAAGGATGAAAGCCGTCAGGAAGTGCAGAAACCTGTACAGGAAGACAATCAACCACAAGCAATGGTAGAACAAGTCGAGGAGGTTTTGAAAGTCGAAGAAGCTGCGCCAGTTTTACATACAGAGCCTGAAACCGAACCAGCCCCAGAAGGTGTCCCCGTAATTACCCTTCAAAGACAATACGAACAAGAAAGCCGTGAAATTCGCACAGACGTGGAAGCCCCACGCGAGATGAACGGTCAGACGGTATTCTTTGATGAAGACCATCATCCGATTATGGATAGCACCATAGAGACAGAAGCCATGGAACAGTTCTTGTTTGCCCCAGAGGAATATAGTCTTTGGACACAAGATGTAGCCCGTGTAAATAATGAAATCAAAGAGGCTGCTCAACAAAAGAAGGTCAGCGATAACCAACCACTTTCTGCGAGCAGGCAACCCAAGCCGGCAAGAAGCACGCCAAGCAGTTCCCGCAGAAGCAAGAAAACTGCATCTGCTCCCGTCAGAGAGCCCTCGCTCTTTGACTTTATGGAGGAAGCCGAACCTCGCAAGCCACAGCCCATAGCAGAGGTTAAGAAAGAGTTTGATGCTTCACCGCGTCCGTTCCTTTCTTCTCCCGACTCACATTTGCGTGACGGCTCGATAGTCGTACAGAATGGGCAGGTAGGTTTCCTGTCTGACTTGAAACGACATCCTACCTTCAACCCGATGGACTTACCCTTTGCTCAGCTCTCACGGCTGAAAGCATATATTGAGATTAGGGAGAGTTATCACCGACTCTATGATTATGAGGCGAACAACCAAGCGGAGGACAAGGAAGAGCGTGAGAAACTCAATCGGCTTTATGACGGCTATGTAGGTCGTTGGGGGTACTTCAACCAGAAGACAAACACCGATGTCATCAAGATGGATGCCACCGGAGTGGAAATGCTGTTCTTGGAACGCTCCGAGAACGGCAAGTACATCAAGGCGGACATCTTCGACCACCCGACGGCTTTTTCCACCTCCGAACTGTCCATAGCTTCAGACCCGATGGAGGCATTGGGCGCATCACTCAACAAATACGGCACGGTGGAGCTTGACTATATGAGTTCTTTGCTTCCCGATATGGAAGAGAGCGATATGCTTTCTGCTTTGGAAGGACGCATCTTCTACAATCCCGAAGAGGACAGCTATGAGGTAGCCGACAAGTTTATTTCTGGCAATGTGATTGAAAAGGCGGAGCGTATCGAGTCGTGGCTCTTGGATCATCCGGAGCATGAGGAAGCGAAACAGAGTCTGACTGCCCTGCGTGCCGCCACTCCCACGCCCATTCCCTTTGCTGATTTGGATTTCAACCTCGGTGAACGCTGGATACCCGCGAAAGTCTATGGCAAGTTCGCCTCGGAGTTCTTCGAGACGGACATCAGGGTGAGTTATCATTCTAATATGGACGAGTATGCCATTGGCTGCGACCAAAAGAACGGTAATATCTGGCACAAATATGCTGTACAAGGTGAGTTTAGACGCTATGACGGACTCAATTTATTGAAGCACGCACTTCACAATACCATTCCTGACATTAACAAAAGCAAGACCATACTTGATGCGGAGGGTAATGAGAAGACGATTAAGGTTCGTGACGGTCATGCCATACAGATGGCAAATGCCAAGATTGAGGAAATCAGACAAGGCTTTGTAGATTGGCTCGGACGGACACCCGACACGTTCAAGGAGCAGCTCTCTGACCGTTACAACCGCCTTTTTAACTGCTTTGTGCGTCCCAACTTCGACGGTACGCATCAGTCGTTTCCCGACCTCGACCTTAAAAGATTGGGCATACAAGACCTTTATAAGAGTCAGAAAGATGCCGTGTGGATGCTGAAGACCAATGGAGGTGGTATCTGCGACCACGAGGTCGGTGCAGGTAAGACGCTTATCATGTGTACAGCAGCCTACGAGATGAAGCGGTTGGGATTGGCTAACAAACCGATGATTATTGGACTCAAAGCAAATGTATTCGATATTGCCGACACTTTTCGCAAGGCTTATCCCAATGCCAAGATACTCTATCCGGGAAAGAATGACTTCAGCAAGCAGAATCGCCAACGCATCTTCAATGACATCAAGAATAATGATTGGGACTGCATTATCCTCACGCATGAGCAGTTCGGCATGATACCGCAAGCATTGGAGATACAAGAAGCGATTTTGCAGAAAGAAAAAGATTCTGTAGAAGAAAATCTTGAAGTGCTCCGTATGCAGGGAGCGGACATCTCCCGTGCCATGCTCAAAGGCTTAGAAAAACGTAAGCAGACCTTGGAAGCCAAGTTACAGGACATTCAAGACAGCATTGCCGAGCGCAAGGACGATGCCGTGGACTTTAAGATGATGGGTATTGACCACCTTTTTGTAGATGAAAGCCACCAATTCAAGAACCTGATGTTCAATACTCGCCACGACAGAGTGTCGGGCTTGGGCAATCCGGATGGCTCACAGCGTGCGCTCAATATGCTCTTTGCCATTCGCACCATACAGGAGCGGTCAGGCAAGGACTTGGGAGCAACTTTTCTTTCGGGAACTACTATCAGTAATTCGCTAACAGAATTATATTTGCTCTTCAAATACTTGCGCCCGCAAGCCTTGGAGAAGCAGGGCATTAACAGTTTCGACGCATGGGCTGCGGTCTTTGCCAAGAAGTCCACTGACTATGAGTTTTCCATCACCAATGAGATTATTCAGAAGGAACGCTTCAGAACCTTTATTAAAGTGCCTGAACTTGCCTCGTTCTATGCGGAGATTTTGGCGATTTTCGCACAGCAAAGGATATAGGCATCGATCGTCCCGAAAAACGAGATACTCCATAACATTCCGCCGACACCTGAACAGGAGGAGTTTATCGGCAAGTTGATGGAGTTTGCCAAAAACGGTGATGCCACGCTTTTGGGGCGTGCGCCGTTGAGCGAGAGTGAGGAAAAGGCAAAGATGCTGATTGCAACTGATTACGCCCGCAAGATGAGCTTGGATCTACGCATGATAGACGAAAAACGGGTACTCAGACCATATTGACAACAAGGCAAGTCCATTGTGCAAAAGTTACTCAATGACTACTATCAGAAGTATGATGCACAGAAGGGTACGCAGTTTGTATTCTCCGATTTGGGTACGTATAAGCCCGGTGGAGACTTCAATATCTATTCTGAGGTGAAGCGTAAATTGGTAGAAGATTATCATATCCCGTCCTACGAGATACGCTTCATTCAGGAGTGCAAGAACGAGAAAGCCAAGAAAGCGATGGTAGAAGCGATGAATCGTGGAGACATCCGTATCATTTTCGGTTCTACTTCTATGCTTGGAACGGGTGTCAACGCCCAGCAGCGTGCGGTGGCGGTGCATCAACTTGACACGCCCTGGCGACCCTCAGATTTGGAGCAGCGAAATGGTCGGGCAATCCGTAAAGGTAATATGGTTGCCAAAGAATTTGCTGACAACAAGGTCGATGTGATTATCTATGCCGTGGAGCGGTCGTTGGACAGTTATAAGTTCAACCTACTACATAACAAGCAATTGTTTATCAATCAGTTGAAGACCAATACGCTCGGTAGTCGTACCATTGACGAGGGCTCGATGGACGAGGATAGCGGTATGAACTTTTCAGAGTATGTTGCCGTGCTATCTGGTAATACAGACTTGTTAGAGAAAGCCAAACTCGACAAGAAGATTGCCACGCTGGAATCAGAGCGTAAGAACTTTCTCCGTGAGCGTGATGCCGCAACGGGCAAGTTGGCGGAGATTGACAGCTCCGTGTCTTTCCATTCAGACAAGATTAAGGAAGCTAAGGAAGACTTGGCGTGCTTTTGAGAAGCGTGTGAGCGTGACAAAGAAGGTAATCCTATCAATAAACTTGTCATCAAAAGGTGTGGAGGACAGTACCGACATCAAGGTCATTGCCACACGCCTGCAAGAGATTAACGACAAAGGCACGCACCAAAGAGGCGAGTACAACAAAAATCGGTGAGATTTATGGTTTTTCCATCATGGTCAAGACGGAGAGCAGTTCAAAGGATCTGTTTGATTGCTCGATAAACCGCTTCTTTGTCAAGGGACAGGAGAGCATCTACATACTTATAATAACGGTAAGTTAGCGGCAGACCCGAAACTTGCCTGATGAGAACTTCGTAAATGCCTTGGAGCGTATCCCTAAGGTGATAGAGTCGCATGAGAAGGAAAATGGCAAAAGGTCGTGACCAACAAAGACGTTTACACCAACATTGCCAACAGTTCTTGGAAGAAAGAGGACGAGCTTCAGCTCACTCAAAGGGAGGCAGCAGAACTTGACAGAAAAATTGCACTTACATTGAACGAACCAAAATGAAGAAAATGAAAAATCAAAACGAAAATGAGCAACCTGAGTATTTAAGACAAAAATAGTAGTAATAGCTCAAATACTAAAAAGGAAGAGGAGGGGGTACTATTCAAGTTCTATGAATAATAGGAACAAACAAGAAGAAAGTAAAGGGATATATTGTAAAAATCCAGACTGAGATAATAGCGATGAGTGTGTCATAATTGATACACCATCGTATTATATTATTTCACAAAGAGTATTCTCCATTTTTCAGGAAAGCCCATGTCTTTCAAAACTACCAATTTGGGAGATTTGTCCAATAGGGTGAGCAAACTCTTTCTAAATGAGCTATCAGGACTGATTATTTGCTGCAAATACAAAATTACAGATAAGTAGGCAAACAACTTATTGTCCCTTATCGTTGCAGCTTCTTGCTTTGACAAGAAAGGATAATTCGTTCTATAAGGAAACTTCAAGCCCTATATGTAAAGCGGCGATTCCATACACGACTATGATGGGCACAAGTATTGCGTAAAGACGATAAACCGTGCATCCAATTCTTCAAAAATATCGACATTGTATAGTCCCAAATCTCTGCAGATTGTTTTTACTAGAAGGATTATTCTTGTCCAAAGCAAAAACAACTTACTCAATGTTCCCATAGAAACAACCTCTAAGGTCATCCACGCTGGCGGAAAAGCAGGTTCGCTATACTTTTGATAATAATGAGCTATAAATTCCTCATTACTTCGCTTGACCTCTTTCATTAAATCCCCTACAACAGGTTTATCATCTATAATCTCGTTGCGTGTCAATGCGATAAACTTATCGTGCTGAAAGTATAACTTATGATTGAGAAACCAAAAAGCGTCATTTTCATCAACGGAATAAGTTAAGGCGATTCTTGTTCTTAATGCCACCTCGATTTTTTCAATGGCATTGAAGATTAAAAGACGTAAACGCCTATCAAAACAATAAAGGTCTATCACATCTTGAAAAGAAATGTCCTTTCTCAGAAATTCGTGATTAGCACCTTCCCGTTATTTTGAAAAAAGGGTATGTATGCTCGTAATCTATAATAACTTATATTATAAAGATATTGGGACGCAAGTTTTTCGTCTCCAATATTAAGTCCTCGATCGCATAACTTTTTAACCTGCTCAGATGTGTCTATGGGCTTCTTTTTCGTACCCTCATAACCGTATATGAAACTCGAAGACCTCCCCGGGTGCGCTGTTCTGATGAGAAGCGTGGGAGGTCATATTGACTGCAAAGTTACTACTTTTTGAATGCGCAAGGAAAATGCCGAAAAATCATTGCAAGCGATGAATTTTTCCATTAAAAGTAGCATCAAATGTAGAAATTACAAATATTTTTTTGTCTGCAACCCCTATCTTTATCGGTTCAATAGTTTCAAAACAATATATGGTAAATTCTTTATCAAAGAAATAAGCGAGTACTGTTATCTTTGTGAGCGGTAAATCCGCAACTAACTTTTTACTTGTACAGGTAATTATTTTTGTTGTGTAAACACTTGCATTTACACAACAAAAATAATCTAATTAGGAAATCAATCTACCAGCCATCTCGCTTCCGTACCATTTCATCTATCTCTTCCCGAAGGAAAAAGCAATCGACCGTTAGCCTTGAGAAAGGGGATTTTTCCCTGCCCAAACCCAGTTATAGATGGTCTTCTGCTCCACTTTGAGTATCTTGGAAACGTCGATGATGTCCAAGTATTCGGGTTTCAATGGAGGGTGAATGGTCGTATCGACAGATTGCTCTTGCAAAAACAGCAGATGGTCAAGTTTACTCTCAACAGTCATCAGCTTGTCAAACAAGCGTTTCTGCCATGTATCTTCGGTTCTTTGGTCTATGTATGACATAATTCTCCTTTTGATAGTTACCACTTGTGTCTTGCGACAAGATACGCTGCTCTTTCATATAGGCAATGTACTTTCTTTGCCGTTCGATCCTTGATTTCCATTTTCACGCATCAACACATCGCACAACTCTTGATATGATAGCTTTAGTTTGGCACGGAATGCAGACTTTACAACAGCCAACAGTTCATCGGTCTTGCGTTTTTCCTTATCCTCTTTCGACTTTTCTCCACGATAAACGTGCATATCGGCTTCCTTGTCCCATCCAAAAAGCATTATCGGCACATCTAGCGGGCTTCCATCACGCACTTTCAATAGCCCTTGACGACCGAGTATTCGGGATTGTCATCTTTCTCGATGGAGAGAATGCCCGCAGCCTTACGTTGCAGCTCGAGCCCATATGTCCCTTAGTTTAATGCCATTAGGGTACAAAATGGAGTACACAAATGATACAAGTATTGTAAATGCCTGCTAAGCGGTAGAGTTCATCCACGATGGCTATACTCTCCGTTTCGTCGTTGGCGGAGCGTATCAGGTCTGCTATACCGTCAATGACCACAAGGTGTATTCCCCCGTGCTTGTGATGGAACAAGTCCATACTTTCACGAATAATCTTCAGTCTGTCCTTGCGTGATAGCGATGCCAGATAGAGAGAATGATAAAACTCAGGCACGGACTTGATACCAGCCCTGCGAAGCGTCTTCTCAAGTTCTTATAGAGTTGTGCTTCGGACTGTTCCGTATCATAGTGAAGAACTGCCAAACCTTTGGGGTTGGCGGTTACCTCCAATCCCAAGGTTTGCTCTGCCTTTAATCGTTCTCTCCCAAGAGTGCCGGCAAGGATGGCGGCAATGTAGTTGCTTTTGCCTGTTCCCTTTCTCCACCTGTGATACAGAAACAGATTGTCCTGCGTACCGAGCGGAACTCCATTGACAGCCACCACCGACTTTCGAGGCATCAGGAGGGTTATCATAGTCAATTTCACAAGAGCGCAGCATCATCATCGTCTGTGCATACATATTGGTGAACATATCATTAGAAGCACTCAAGTCCTTTTGCTTCATTGCCCAAGGCAAAGAAGTCCGATATATCCTTCTCCGACTTACCCCCTTGCAATGGTAAGGTTAGACTCAATACCTTGTATTGAGCAAGTGCATCTGTCTGCCGTTTAGCTTCCTTACACCCTGTCTCGTCCGTATCGTACAATATAATAATGTGTTGAAAGCGAAGCTGCAATCCTTCGATGATATCTCAGGAATCTGTGCCGTCTCACTGTTGAAACAGATGGCGTTGAAACCATGAGCCGAAAGTGAAAGCAGTCTTTCTCCCCACCTGTGATGAAAACAACATCCCCTTTGCTGGGCAGCTGCTGGAAGCCAAAGACATAGTCGTTCACTTTCTCACCCCCATAAAGAAAGCGCAGCTACTTAGGGCGATAGACTTTACAAACTTCCCCATGCTATATCCAAACATGGGTCTATCATGTGTAGAACCAAGAGTAAACGGCTTTTCCCTGATTGGAGACAGACTCATAGCGAGCAAAGCGACTTTACATGAAAAACGTTGCAGAGTCTTAGCATCAATGCCGTATTGCTCCCAATAGTCTAGTTCTTTGACATTGAAAGATTGCTCAATTAGCTTGTACCATTTTTACCCTTCCATCTTCTTTGGAGCTGGTTAGGGTGGTTGTACTAAGGGTGGTTTGCAAGGCTTCATCATCATTGTGTGGGGATTACTATGTTCTTTCCTTTCAATGCAAATATTCAGCTGCAAGTCCCGATTTATGGTTTCAAGCACCTTAACAAAAGTCTTTCCTCACGTCCAGTCCGAGCATTGTGGCTGCAAACCAAAAAGCAGTCGCCGGAGTAGGCATCGTTGCCAAAGTCCTTCATTCGGTAGCAGCCGGACTTGTTGTCGAGATAGATATTGCACGATGCACGCCTGTCGTCATACATAGGATTTCGAAATTGCGCTTTGGCACAAAGTCGATGAGGCATATGAAGCAGAACACATCCAGTCCTTTGTTGGTTCGGCTCAGTATTTCTTCTTTGATGTTCATAGCTCCTCAAATAAAGTTTGACCATCACCCATATATCCTTTAAGGACACCATCCTTGTAGGCGTTGAGCCGTTGTAGGGCTTCCACTCGTCTGAAAACCCTTGAAGGAGGCACGTCCGCTCTTGATGGCGACGTAAAGTCCCTTGAACGGATAGGCAACGTGGTTGCATGATATATACCCGAACGGGATTGCGTTGGTGTCCCTCCATCGAGCAAGGGATGCCCGCGAAATGCCCAAGAGTCTGATGACGTCGGAGGAACTGAGTTCCATCTTATCCTCCAAAAACGGAATAATCGCGTCTCATTTCCACGATAAAGCCGGCTATCCGCTCCATGTCGTTCCTTAGTGAGCGTAACTCTGCAATTACCGTCTTTTTGTAAATTGTCTTCTTCTGTCATATGCCACTTCTCTTTTCAGTTTAGGATTGATTAGTTGCTCCGTGGTTATCATCCGTCTGGAAATTCAGAGTCCTTCCCCAATTGGTGCAATAACTGCATAAGATGCTGCTTAAATCTTCTACTGTCTAGCTTGCACAGCCGATTGAGAATGACGATGAGATCTTCCTGCTCCATTGTGGAGAAGCGAAGGCTTTTTATGGGGTGTGGTTGCAATCATGGACTCAATCATTCCCTTTGGGAGATGTATCAGCAGCACGTCCATATCGAAGGCTGCCGCACATCTTGCATAAGTGTTGATACGAGGTCGGTCTGCATCTTGCAGTGTTTCATAAAGTTGGAATATTCCATATCGGCATAGCCTGCCCTTAGCTTGCAGTTTTTGCTGGCGGAGAGCATGATTTCAAGTGTCGGAAGTACAACGTAGAATTTTTGCATTACTTCCGGAGTTTTGTTTCTTTGTCTTCATATGTATCCGTCTTTTTGTTAGAAATAATGCTGCAAAAGTTCTAAATAAATAGGGCTTTAGAAAGAATATTAAATTGCCAATATTGGCATTATATTGCTATTTTGCATTTTTAACATTATGCGTTATTTGTTGCCGTGTTGCCCAATACGTAGGCGAAAAATCTTTAGCCTGCCATATCATCAATCACACCTTTGGGACTGTCAGTGCATGGTGCAAGGTCTATCTATATATAGACTTTGCACCATGCACTGGAAAAATTGTAGCCAAAAAGATTTCTAAAACATTTTTCCCACAATAATTTGGAGGATGTTCTACTTTTTTGTACTTTTTGAACCCAAGAAATGCAAGTGCGCATTTCGGTGTAGTATCTGCGTGTACTCTCAAAAATACTCTGTTGTGGCTACAATATGGCTACAATTTAAAAAGGATAAAAATAAAAGACTATGATATGATGAGTTGCAGTGGAATGGTCATTTTCCTCTCTCTCTGCAGAACAAAAGTGGGTGTAAATCAACGGGTTACGTGATTTACACCGCTATTACACCCGAATTTTTCCATTACCTAAGAAAAACTTATAGCATTTCCTTTATTACAATATCCGTTTGTTTTTTGTGAAAGTAATAATTATCACATATACAATTATGATTTACGGATATATCCAGAGTTAGCAGCGATAAGCAAACAGTAGAGAATCAACGCTTCGAGATTAGCAACTTTTGTAAACATCAAAAATCTTTCAATTGACGATTGGATAGAGGAAACTATCAGTGGTACAAAAGAACTATAGCAAAACGGGAACTCGGCAGATTACTCCAAAAGGTAGGAAAGGACGATATTATCATTTGCAGTGAATTGTCCCGTCTTGGACGTAACCTATTTATGATAATGGAGATACTAAATATCTGCATGACAAAAAGAATGTCGCGTCTGGACTATCAAGGATAACTATCGGCTCGGGGATGATATTTCAGAGCAAAGTCCTCGCTTTCGCTTTCGGACTTTCGGCAGAGATAGAACGCAATCTTATCAGCCAGCGAACCAAGGAAGCATTGGCAAGAAAGAAGGCAGAAAGGAGTTATGCTTGGTCGTCCTAAAGGCAGTAAAAGTTCTCCCGACAAATACAAAACTTTCGGGCGAAATACTCATCTCCGAATTATTGAAGAATGGATCTTCTTGTCGTAAGAATAGCGAAAATCTGTAAGGTTGATAGGAACACTCTTGCACGGTTTATAAAGCTGAAGAAGATTGGTTGCTAACAATTGAGCGATTTTGTGCGGCAACAAGATACTCATTGTGACTTTTCAACATCGGATGGTCGATGCTTTCACCGATTGAGCAAAAGCATTAAAAAGAAGATAGAAGCAGTAGGCACACCTATTGAAAGATTGGGATATCCAAATCAATCATGGCATAAAGACAGGTTGTAACGAGGCTTTTATAATATCGACAGAGAAAAGCGAAAGAAATCATGATAACTGTCGAAAGCTGAGGACGAACGCAAAAAGAACGGCTGAACTTATTCGACCGATTTTGCGTGCTTGAGGATATTATAAGTACGGATATGTAGAGAATGAGTTGTTCTTAATCCAACACCATAATGGAATCAGAGGTAAGTTGCCACGTATTGATATTAATGATTATCCTGCGAGTACAAGGCACATTTAGACCGATATTGGGATAAAATATCTGCTCGTGCAGATAAAGGAGATACTCCATATAATCTCCCGTAACTGCGCTTATTTGGAGAGTAAGCCGAAAAATTATCTATCCTAACATGACCAAGTACATGCCCTTTGCTTATGATAACCAAGGTTGCTTTTAACCAATCAGAAAATGTTTTATTATGACTGGAGTGCATTTACCTTATCTTACAGCTTTTTAATTCTAACATTTTCAAAATATGCTATCGTGATTGTTTCCCTGAGTTGCAAGGTGGCACGAAGAAACTTTCCAAAACTCTTTGAAATATACGCATACCCCAAATAGATAAACTATAGAGGTATGATATAGAAAACATGTTGAGGATGCACAATTAGGAAATGATGCAGCTGATTTGAGAATGAGATAAGGCTTTAATCATGTTCCTATCCTTGCTAAAGAGTATGAAACGTTTATACTTAACTACCAGATATAAAAAGTTTTTCTTCCTTAGACAATTTTAATATCTCCTCCTATCGGTTCATCAGAGATTGGTGGGATTGGAATGTTTAGCACATAGATAGAAAAACATCCGTACGGCTTTTTCTCCTAATTGAACAGATAGAGTACGATAATACCAATCCATAACAGAACTATTAAGAACTCGTAGAAAATACTTCAAATGTTCTTCCTTTTCTGTTATCAGAAAAATAAGCAGTATTGCTTAAATAAAAAGCATGATGTATCTAACTCAAAAGATAAAAAGTACAGATATCAGGATAGATAATCTTTTGGCTTATTAAAATCCTCCCACTAACCGATACTATCCTGTGTCTCAAACCATTTTTATGGGTTTTCTACGGACTTTCACTTTTCTCACCATTTACAATATGCGTTTTGCCTGTTTGCTCCAACCTTTCAATACCGAAAGAAAGTAAGTATTGTTTAACTGCTGGGTACCCATCAATATTGTAATGGCGTGGAGGGGAAAGTGGCAATAAAGTCATAGTTCAGCCCACTCATACCATATCTCTTATCATCTCGCCACGCAAAATCGGTCGAATAAGTTCAGCCGTTCTTTGCGTTCGTCCCCTGTTTGACAGTTTGGTATGATTTCATCGCGCTTTGTCTGTCGATGATAAAAGTTTCAGTTACAACCTCTCCAAAGTACTCCACGATAGATATTAATATCCCAATCTTCAATGGTGTGCCTACTGCTTCTATCTTCTTTTTGATGCTTTGCTCAATCGGTGAAAGCACGACCCAACTATCCGATGTTGAAAAAGTCACAAATGGTATCTTGTTGCCGCACAAAAATCGCTCAAATTATTTACACTATCTTTGTTCTGTTTATTGGTGACTGCATATAGGTTTTGTGCAGGTTGTCTGATTTCGAGAACAGCAAGATAGTTAGTATCCACCGTAGCACTCTCAAAAATCTTCACCCAGCAAAATCGATCAACAACAATGGATTTGTTTTGATTAGCAAAGAAACCTCTTGTCTTGTCGCCATACCCTGCTCGCATCCATTTGTTTGATGTGATGTAGCACAGATAACCGCCCTCTTTCAATAGTTGCCATCCTCGTTCATAGAACAAGCAATAGATGTCGCCAGTACGAGCAAAAGTAGAATATCCGCAGTCCTCGTACAATCCTAGCTAATTCACCACACTATTATTCTGAAGTTGAATATACGGCGGATTGCCAATGATGATATCAAAAGCCATCAGCCACTCGAACATCCATTCAGGATCAAAGAAATCGAGCTTGCATCATTCTGATCGTATAGATTCCATTTCGCTAATTGTTTTTGCATCGTCTTGAGCGAAAACCATGTATCGTCAGACAGCAGGTTAATCAGTTTCCTCACGTAACTCTTCGTCCTCCTTTTCTTAAACGGTATTTAGTAGATGCCGACTTTGCAGAGAAATGCTTATGTCTTATCTGCCAACTTTCTTTGTTTGTTCAATCTCTGGTTTTCAAAGAGATTTCCTTGCGGATCTCTTTTCTTTGCAATAAGCGTATTGGCTGACACAAACTTTGTCTCGAGATTAGGAAGCGTTGGTATGCCAAAGTTGAGCTGACGCATCCTTCTCGCAATCACATATCAACGAAATAAAGAAGCGTAGCTTTTGTAATCTGTGCTGCTATGCTTTGTATGTCGCTACCATAAAGGCAATTTTCAATAACCGATAGTTTCAAGTCATATACATTTTCATCTGGCGAAATACGCTTCAGTATCTCAACTATTCTGTTGAGCAGTCCCATTGGGAACGCCCCAGATCCACAGGCTGGGTCAAGTATCTTTATACGCTTTAATCGTTCTGCTGTCTTCTTATATTCTTCTGCATTCGCCTCGTCAAAGCTGAAATCACTACCGAACAATGAACGCACAAAATCATTGTTGCCCAAGTAAGCAATAAGACTTTCGTCAACCATATAATTGACTATTTCACGAGGAGTATAGAATGACCCACTCTGATTACGTGCCGTTTCTCTCGTCTCAGGGTTGTAAGCTCCAAGAAGATTCTCGAACACCTTACCCAAGAGTTCAGGATCAAGCGCAACCTGCTGCTCTTCAGGAGAGTTCTCTTCAATGGTGAAGTTATAACGGCTTAGGATGGATATCAAACCTGTTTTGGGCGCAAAGAACAGGTTATTAGGAACAACAGCGCGATGCTTGAAACGCCCATCAGTAAATCGCGCATCGTTTCTGGTGAAACCATCGAAGTTATAGCACTGCTCCACTCCATCACTATAACGTGTCTTATCCAGGCACTCAAACAGCCCACCATTCAAGAATGGAACCTGCAAACAGATTGATAACTTCCTGCTCACTGATAGAAAATAATTCCGCAGGCGGTATAGCGTCTTGACATCACGTTACTTGAGGAGGCGAACTTACGGGTATTCCCATTCTCATCCTTGATAGCACGGTTCAACGTACCAAAGAAAAGATTTTGCAGGATAGCATTGTAATAATTCCCCTCCGTTTTACTATACGGGTCAAAGTCTTTGAGGATAGTTGAGAGGAAATCAGCATCAAAGATACGATCGGTACCAACTCTTGTTTTGATAAACCAAACAAACATGATACGCGTTATCATGCGGATTATTTTCTTCTCAATGATCATCTCGGTCATCATCTTCTATAGCCGTGTCATTGGGAAAAGTTATATTTGACGCGTCACTAACAGCCAACTCGATACCATTCAAACAAGTCTCTGTAGAATTGTTTAGTAAGTGCTTCGACAGAGAATGCTGTCTCAAATTTTTCGCTACATCCAGTGCTTCTCGCTTAACATAGCTTTCTGAAGTTCTCAGCTGCCGATGCGACAAGACTGTCCTGGTCCGAGCAAGAAGGTATATCGCTTGCTGTCCGTAATATCATTCTGACCGCCCTTCTTATGACAGAAAGTGAAACGCCAATCCCAACGAGTATCGTTCTCATAGTGAAAGAGCATAGAAAGGCACTGGAATAATTCTCCATGACCTTACGGATAAGGGCGTTGAATGTTTACGCGGTTTCGCTCCATCATCACACGATCACTAACCGTGACATCGAAAATCTGTAGTGGCTGCACCCTATGTCTATCTGTCCCACTTAGCTTGATACTACATATTCCTGTTGCTTCAGTCAACGGTTTTCTCAGGATTATTTTCCAAGAGCTCTGTGTCAGAAAGAGTTTCAAACTTATCTTCACCAAAGATAGGGAAAAATAATATTGTTGAGGAATGAGTTCCAGCCTTGATATTGGCTGCTTAAATACCTTTGAATGACTCTATATCAAATGTCTCATATCCATGAGGTTGTCTTTATTTTCGTTATGATAGTTCCTAAAACAATTGCTGCTACGCCCTGCTTACTTTCTACAGGGCTACAAGTTTACCGATTTCACGCTCCAGAATTTCATCAATATCCTGTTGATTGATGGTAAAAAGCTTTGATTTTCGATTTTTCTAATTCTTGCTTTATCGCCAACATCTTTTAATGATGTCAAAGTTTCCTTTGTCAACAAGTTTTTCGTGCACTCTCCAGAAGTTTCTTTGACTTTGCTGAGAAAGTGTCGTTCTCATAGAGTTTTACGACGATTTCCCTAGTGCAGCGTACGTTTATCTCCTGCCCTTGATCTTTTAATGCGAACGAAATATTGATTATACGTCTTTAAGGCTTCATCCGAAAGTTGCTGCCAGTTATCAGGCAATGGTATGCGCTTAACATTCTCATCTACCCGCATTTTCCTCAAGTAGCTCAAGTAAAGAGATTATCCGAGTGTGCTTTTGTCCGTCTTCCTCTTTGTCAATTCTGATGGAAAGGCGTGCAGAGCGAGGAGCTTGACAACAAAGTATGCTGTACCACTTGTAACCTGTGCTATCTCCCATTCGCCCTAGTTTGCTCTATCTGTAGATAGCGTTCATGATGCTCCTTCTTGTATTGTTTTTAATTCAAAGATATACTTCTGCAAGGGTGACTCCTCACCATTAATAGCCTCGACAAGTTCATGATGCACAATCGTTTCCTCTTCTGAGAAAAATCTTGCTATCCTCACCAAAGAGTATATGGAATGATTGTAACTTAGTGTGTGCTTTGCGAACCAACTGTATTTTGAGCATCACCTTCAGCACTTGGCATAAGTTATACACATAAACGAATGGTTCTTTACTCGCCAATACGATTTACACGTCCAATACGCTGCATTAAGCGAGTGGAATTCCATGGCGTGTCATAGTTCAAGATAACATTGGCACGATGGAGGTTTACACCTTCAGCTAAGACTTCTGTCGTAATAAGAACATCATAGTCATCTTTCCACTCACCATCATAATTGGCATCAAAATTTTTCCTCAATGGTATGTTCCAGTTCATCACGGTTAGCAGCAGTAATGGCAAGAACTTTGTAGCCTTTTGCTCTAACAGCTCTAACAAGCGATTCAACCGTATCTATTGCTTCCGAGAAGATAACCAACTTTCCTGACGTATTCTTTTTGAGGATTGAATAGTTCAGGCTTGATGTTTTCTTTGAAAGCATCAAACTTTGGGTCTTGTGAGTTACGTGCCCATCGGTCATAGAGGTTAGAAATGAGTCGGAAGTCTTCTTTCAGTTGGGATAGTATTCCTCTTTAAAGTCCTTACGTATATTCAGCATTTTGCCCTTTTCTCGTTACGCCCTTGTTCTGTCAGTTTTTATTTTGCCTCTAATATCCTCTACGCAATCGCTAAAAGATACTTTCTTTCCTCGTTTTAGTCTTTGCCTCGAAGTCAAGTTCTTTGTTTACGTCAATTTGTGGACATACAAAGATAGTATCATTCTCCCACATCTTAATCATGTTCTCAGTGTAATAGCGCAAGTTCAATAGAGATTGCGTAAAAAGCGAGAACGAACTTTCAAGACGTTTCACAAGAAGGTTCTGCATGATGGTGGCAAGCTGTTTTGCCACATCACTCACACCACGATTAGCCCCCGACCCATATGTCATTGGCAGGGATTGGTAAAGTATTCAATGGCACGATAACGTAAATACTTCAGCCACTCATCTGTCTGTAACTTTTTCTACTTCCGTAGGAGCAATAATCGTCATTGTATCAGAGAAGAGCTGAGCCAACTCGTCATCCATAACATATTTAAGATTATTTGGTCCAACAATCTCTGGAAAGATCAGCCCTTCTGCCTTCATATCGTCGCCGTAATATTCTTTAACGTCAGTTCTTGTTCTGCGCTCAAGGATATCAATTAGAATGCAATCACGTATTTTCTTTGAGACAGCATTGAGCCGCACCCGGCGTTCGTCAGTTGGAATGTCATGGATAAGTAGCCCTGTTTCCTTGTCTACTTTCGGCTTACTAATAAGGAGGTCATACTCTCTATTTATGTCGGCAAAGAACTTTTCTATATTTCCTCCTTCAGCCTTCTTTAGCGTATCTATCATTATGGTTGCGCTCAAAAAGGTAAATTGATTCTTCAAATCATTCGGACGATTATTTTGCGGTGTAGCAGACAAAAAGTCCAATATACGGATATGTGCCAGTATTAGAGCCTATCTTCTGTATAAGCTGATCAAGCGACCGATACATCAGTGTGTTGCTGTTGCGGAACTTATGACTCTCATCAATAATAATGGTCCATAATCCTTATCTTGTAGCATCCTCAAATTCACCAGTATCAGCGCTGTCATCATCTTCCCAGCTTTCATCTTCGAGTAACATTTCCGATTCGTCCAGTTGTGATGAAGTCAATGTAGGGCGCAATCTTCTCGTCAGAATCTTTGTCGAACATGGTAATAGCCTTCTTCCAACCCGACTGAATGGCAGGAGGAGTAATGACTAACACCTTACGTTCTCGACCATCATCTTCTGGCACGGACAGAAAAACGCTTGATGATGCGTTCCAATAATTGTCTTACCAAGTCCTACCACGTCAGCCAACATAAAACCACCATGTTCGCGCATAATACCAAGGCATCGCTTGACGGCTTCTATCTGATACTTCAGTTTGTGAATCTTTGATGGTAAATAGGATTCTATCTGTTGTCCGAGCGATGCGTCTACGACATCCCCAAATTGAATTTGCAACAATTTGATATACTGCTCATAGGGGTAAACTCTTGAACAGCATTTTTTGTATATCAATGTAGATAGAGCGACTTCTTGATAATCTGTTCCAAGAACTCCTGTGTCCAGTCTTCTGAGCATTTCCACTTCTCTTCAAACCAACAAATATGTCCTTTTGAATTTGATCCATGTGTGGGTCGAGCTGTAATACGTGTGGGATCGGTCTCAAGATAATTCAATTCGGCATTTCAATAATCTTTTCTGCGTAAAGTTAGAACTACCAATGATACCATAAGAAAAAGAAGGACCTGAAAAATATAACATTGTAGAATGTAAGAATTCATCTTCACCTTTAGCATTTTTCGAATAGATGCGTATCTGCATTTTACCATTACCACAATACTGGAGCAGTAGATCTGATAACACTCTTGTACTCATCTTTTGTTTTAAGGTCATGTATATCAGTCCGTATAAAATCATAGGATAACTTGCGTCCTTATACTTTGGGTTTGCAAGTAACGAGGTATAAACATACAGGGTCTATTACCTATAAGAGTTCAAAGCGATGTCCGTCACGTTCACTTGTAAGTTCATTGAGAACAAGCGTCATACCAGGTATTTCCCAATACCCAGTTGCTATCTGAATTTTATCGATACCCTCAGCCAAAATACACCTCTTTATATAGGTTTTGCATAGAGAGTGAATCGGAAGAATTATCTATCAGGTTGTTGTGCATCATTTTACTAATTCTTTGGGTGAAATATTGAGTAGGTCTGCTACTTTAAAGATGGTGGTAAGATTAGGCTGCTTGCGGTTGCAAACGTAGGCGTTAGTGATACTGAAACTCATGCCTAACTCTTTGGCGAGCCATGTTTGGGTGATGCCTCGCTTCTTCAAATGCTCCTTGATAAGGTTACTATAGTCTTTCTTCTGTTCCATTAGATGATTGTCTTTTCTTCCTGTTAGTTACAAAGTATGAACTTATACTGAATAAAACGAAGAAAAATGAAAATTTATCTCCACTGAAAACAAGTTTTCTTTCAGAGAGGACACCAAAGTGATCTCTTAAACAATCAATGATGATTGAGAAACAATGTGATTTGCCCGAAATAGTCTACTTTTAGAATGTATATTGAACGTTTTTGATAGTCGCTGATATCCTTGCATTTCCTTATACTCCCGCTATATCCCTGCCTCTTGGAATAACATTAAAGCCTTCTACTTTTTGCATCGTCAGACCTGACTGAATGCCCTATGCGCAGGGGCGAGTTATTCATTTCAAAAACAATTGAATTATGACGATAAACGAATTACTGGACAAGCCTGTTTGGCAGATGACTGGTGAAGAATACTTTTCCTTGCACAACACAGTAATATGTCCATGAGCAGGAATCAACAAAGGCTTCAGAAAAAGCCACTCTACTTTGACCCTTTTTGGGCAAACAGGATTACTCACCTTGGCCATAATCATGATTGACCCTTTTTGGCCAAAATAATATTAACCACTTAGTACAAGTGTCGTTAGAGTTTTTGTGTAGATTTGAGAACCCGAGTCCTGGTGTAATAATAAAAATCTATGCAAATGAATAAAAGAATCAAGAACATTTTAGATGTTATGCAGCAGGGATGGGTATCAAGGAAACAGCATCACGTTCCATACATCCCGTAACACTGTTCATAGTATGTCACCTATTCCTTTCAAGTGGGAAAAGCATCGCTCTGCTTCTCTCCTTTCGAGGAGCAGTTGACATGAGATGTTTGGCAGTACGGAATCTCGACGTCGAGAGCCATCTTCCAAAAAGGATTGAATTGGAGGCTTTGCTTCCCGGATATGTATCCCGCCTGACACGTAAAGGGATGAGTGTCAGGAAACTTTTCGCGAGTATCATTCCGAGTATCCTGATGGTCTTCAGCTGTCTTCCTTCAAGCGGGCAGTCCGCCAGTACAAGTTCCACATCAAGGTCGTCGGCCATGTCGAGCACTATGCGCCGCAGACCAGATGTATGCTGATTTTGCCGGTGACAGGGCTTGAAGTTGTCGATGAGATGACAGGCGAGACAAAGAAGGCCGAAGTCTTTGTTGCCATCCTTCCGTTCAGTCATCACACCTACCGTGAGGCCGTATGGTCGCAGCGCAAGGAAGACCTGATCAAGGGATGCGAGAATGCCATGCTGCTGTTCAGAAGGGCTCCGGCGGCAATAGTACCCGACAATCTGAAGGCAACCGTCACACGAAGTGACCGCAACGAGCCTGTCATCAATGACGATTTTGCCGCTTTTGCTGAGTATTACGGCTGTGGGTCTATCCCGCCCGTGTACGCCACCCCCAAGGACAAGGCCCTTGTTGAAAACGCTGTGAAGCTTCTCTACCATTCTGTTTACCCGGACATGAGGGAATGACTTTCTCCAGTCTGAACAATCTCAATGCCGCCATCCATGTTTCCCTGAACGATTTCAATGAAAAGGTGATGGCCGGCCGGGAGGCGTCACGCAAGGAGATGTTCCTGCGCAGTGAAGGATTACCTCCGCCCGCTCCACTGAAACGCTACGTCATGAAAGAGAAAAAGCTGATGACTGTCGGCAGGAACTCCTACGTATCGCTGTTCAAGCACCACTACAGTGTTCCCCAGGAACAGTGGGAAACGCGTGACGATCCTCTACGATGCCGACACGGTGGAAATCTACTATGGCATGAACCTTGTCGCCATCCATGATCGCTGTGACATACCCTACACCTATTCATGGAAAAAGGGCACAACCCTGCCGAGGGCACTCACGGTCCTTATGACAGGATCTTGAGGAACTCTTCCGACATGCCTCGAAATAGACAATATCGTATTGAATTATCTCCGGGAAGTGGAGCGTGTCATGCAATATCCTCCAAAGCGTTCAGATCCTGTCAGGGGGCATACTGACGCTGGAGAAAAATACGGCCGTGACCGTCTGGTCGCTGCCTGCGCCTGCGCGGAACAGAAGCTTCAATACGGGTATCGGGCCTTACGAAGAGGTGCTTGAACAAGGAGACGACACGGATTTCCTTCTGATGAGGACGGGAGGGTACAGCCTGACGATGGCATCCCCGATACCACTGACCCACAAGAATATACGTGGACGTGACTATACAGAAAGACAAATAGGACAATAAAGCTAAAATTATGGAAATAAATATAAGACAGCTCCCGTAACGGGACAACAGGACCAGAACAACATATCACTGGATTTGATGAGCCGCATGAAATTACACGGTATGGCGGGAGGCTTTCAGGGAAAGCCTTGCGGCACCACTCACAGTCCATGACCGCGGACACCTTCCTTTCCATGCTCCTTGCGTGAATGGGATTACCGTGCCCAGGCTGCCATAGTGCGGCCTACCAAGAATGCGGCGTTCCGATACGGCCTATCTCGAACAGATTGACTATGCACAAATCGGGGTCTTGAGCGCAATCAGATGGAACGCCTCGCCACCCTTGACTTTTGTATAAAGGGCAGAACCTCTTCGTACCGGCTCTGCAGGTACGGGGAAAAACTATCTAGCATGTGCTCTTGGCTACAGGAGGCATGCAAAAGGGATTCCGTACTTTCTATGCCAATGCACCCAAACTGCTTGAGCGCACTGAAGGGTTGCCAAAGTCAAAGGTACATCTAGAACTGAACTCAAGAAGATTGAGCGTTGTCAGTTACTCATCCTTGATGACCTATTCATTGTACCTCCTTGATGCCAAGGAACGTCCTATTCTGCTTGAAATTATTGAGGACAGGCATGAAAGGAATCCACTATCATAACCTCTCAATACCCATCGTCCAACTGGTATGACATGAGTTGGTGATCCGACAATAGCTGACGCCATCCTGACGAGATCATTCATACGGCGCATACCATAGAATTATATGGCGAAAAGCATGCGTAAGTTAAAAGGGCTAAGAAAGGCCAGAGTATCTAAAGGGTAAAATAAAATTGACCCCTGCAGCAGGACTTTCAAAGGGTCAATCATATATGGCCAAGTGAGCAAATTCTATTTGCAAAAGGGGTCAAAGTGAGAGGCCTTTCCATTTAACGGAAGAATCAAACTCAATTGGATGCTCAAGTTGTGACTTTTGTTTAACAAAGTACAAATATGTTTTTATGATTATTCTATTATACTGTCATATTATTATAACATCATCAATACTATTATAATTGTTTATGACTTGATGGTGATTGTAATTTCTACTATCTTTTTAAAAAGCCAACTCCGTCAGTATTAAGGTCTTCTTCTATCTGTAGCTCATTTCCTTCCACAATACTGTAATCGTTTTCTTTAAGCTTTGAAAGAAGTAACAGACCTATTGATTTGACCTCATTGATGAAGTCCTCATCCATATTGAAATTCCATACCTTTTTTCAAATCTTTCCGTGAAGTATTTGATTTCTCGTCGGGAAGTCTATATTTTCTGCCATATTCTCCCAATACTTCATGTTTCTTGTTACATCCATTATAATGCCTCTTGCAGGGTTGTTTCATCCAGCATATAAAGCCTCATGGGCATTAGTAAAGGCTGTTGAGAGAACTATCGTTTGTGTTTGTATCGATAAGCAATGCTTGAAATATACCATTTGTAGGTTCATATCGTATGCAGGAGATAATTCCCAACCTCCTCCGCAAGCAGGAACGAATGATTTCTAAAGTGATCGTTGTATGTACCAATACAGATATTGAAGGCAACTCGCTTGTATAGTTCTTTCTAAATTTGCCTCTATATGGTTGCCACCTCTTGAAATGATAAAATCCACAATATCCAAATAACCTTTTCCTGTTCTTTGTCCGTCGCCATCAGTGAAGCCAAGGACGGTGAGAGAAGAAAGCCATGTGGATTCTCTTGTTGTCTTCTGTTCTGTCAAATCTCTTAGAGAAGTATATCTTGACCATTCCTGCCCTAATTATCTGTGTTTTGCAACATTGATACCACATTCCTTAGCCATCAGATGGGCGAAATGTTCCCAGCGTGACATGTTAATGTCGTCATTGATAGAAGGGAATTTGGCAAGATAAAGATGACCGTCACTTTGCACACAAGCCTTTGGTCGTGCGCCACCCATCGAAGAACCAGGCTGGAAAAGCCTCTGTACCCACTTCTTTTCTGGTTCCAAATGCTTATACTCGCTTTTCTCAATCTCTTTAGCAGCTTGTAAAAGTTCGTCAATGTGTATAGCAGGCGGAACGCTATAACCAGGCGTAGAGCTGATAAATACTCCACTATCTGGATCCTTAAAGCGAAAACCACCCATACGCAGCTCGTCTTCCACACCTTTTAAGATAGTCCCAATCAGATAAGGTATGGCTTGCTTTCCCTTCTGTCTCTAGTGAAGTACGCAAGTCTATCAGTCGTCGCCCCCATCTGTCAGGGAGAGCATCAGAAAAACAACCGAAGATATGGTTATCTCGGCTATATTGTACCCCAGTATAGGGGCGGAGGTCTTGTCCAAAAGTCAATTTTAGGAAAGGTTTTTGAGCCAGTTTTTATCAAACTCAAAAGAAAATACGTCAGAGCCTCTTAGGTATTCATGCCCAAAGAGTGCCTACCTTCTCTTCCTTATCCATCCAGTTGAAACTGGCTATCACATCTAATTTTTCCATGTGTTATCTTTTTTGAGGCTCGTTTCTTGTTCTTAATACCCTAAGTCCTGTACCATGTGTCCTAGCTTATCGTCTTTAGCCAAACGAAGTATATCTTCTTCAAGCTGCAGAGCATTGAGTACTCTCATGACAACACCAAGAGAAACCATGGCTCTCCTTTCTCTAAACGTGAGAGAGTAAGTCTTGTGCATTGCGCACGTTGTGCAACCTGATCCATTGTCAAAATCCCTTCGTAATCGGGCAAGGCGGAATTGCTCACCTACTATATTCAGTTTCTCTTGCAGTGCCCTGGTCATCCAGTTGGCTTTGGTGAATTTTGTCATAATGTATCTTTGTAGTGCAAAGATACGATAAAAAGTTTAGTTATAATACTTTATTTGTTTTCTTATATTTATTTGATAACCTTTATTTCAAAGTTAATCAAATATAAAGTTTTTCCCACTTTTTACTCTTTTACTGATGTAAAATAAATTCTACTAGAGTTAATTTGAAAAGTGAAAATAACCGATTTCTTGAACCCCCTTGTTTTTGCCCCACTTTTTGCTCCCACTTTATTTTTATGAAGTATTAGAACCTAAGTTATCAATAAATAAAATATCATATCAAATTATATCAGTAACACCTGACGTTCTGATAATTTTGATATAATTTGATATAAATCTTTTAATGATTTTGTATAAGTCCACTTCTCTCTCTCTCGCTTTAGGTACTCTGAACAGACCAACAGAGAAAATCCTAACAAAAACGTGAGTATCATAGCTACAAGTAGTTATGATACTTTTTCTTTATATCTATTCTTCTTGTCAGAGGTACGTACAGAGGGGTAATCTCCCTAAATACTCTACAATGGCTACAATCTGGCTACACTTTTTGAGGCAAAATAAAAATTAGTAGCAGAGTTCAAAGTACAAGTACGCATAGAGTAGCACGCAAAATTGCTGCTATTCAAATCAAATATGTCGAACTTTGCAGCGTGGTTACAGAAGTTTATCTCGCTAACAATTCAATCTTTTGGCTACAATTCTATTAGAAGCTGGCTACAATTATTGAATTTTGGCTACAACTTTCCTTGCCATGGCTACAATTAAACAACAGCAGCGCAAGAAAACCATTTTCAGAGCAGTCTTCTATTTAGAAAGCAACTATGTGAACAAGGAGGGTAAAAACATCCCGTGATGTTGAGAATCTATCTCAACAACGAACGACTTTCCATTGGCTCAACAGGCATTGCCGTTCAGCAGTCACCAATGGGATAGTGAAAAAGAACGACTGAAAGGAAGGACTCAGAGGTCCTTTCTACCAATCTCGAGTTGGATAACATCCAAAGCGGATTACAGACTATCTTCAAAAAGTTAGAAATGACAGATGCTATTTCTTTGGAACGTATCAAGTCGGAGTATCTCGGCAAGAAAGAAGAGGTAGAAACGATGATGACACTCTTCGATAAGCATAACAAAAGATATTGCTAAGCAAGTGGGCATATCTGTGAGTGCAGCCACCCTGGCAGAAATATAATGTCTGCAAACGCCATTTCACAACCTTCTTGCAGGACAAGTACAAGCGTTCAGATATACGCTTATCAGAACTTACCTATATCATACATACGACTTCGATATTTATCTTCGCACAGTGGTTGAGCAAAATCGAATACAGCCACTAAGACTATGAAGACTTTTAAGACTATTACGATTTTAGGGAAGAAAGATGGGCGTAATACATCACGATCCATTCCTCAATCACCGATTTCACCTTGAACCTGTCAATCGTGGTTCTTGACAGATGAAGAAATTTTGAAGATAGCCAATAAGGATCTGGGCACAGCGTTTGGAATTGGTTCTGTGACTTATTCGTATTCTCAAGCTTCACAGGCTTTTGGCAGTACATTGATGTGGCCAACTCTTCCCGAGAACATTGTTACCCTTGATGACAAACAATGGATAATGACAAAACGACAAAAGACGAGTGTTGCAACAAATGTTCTTTATTGATATTCTGAAAAATATTATCGAAAAGAGTATAATGTCAGACCTATCGTGATGGTAAACTCTTCCCAATGCTAACCAATCACAGGAACCAATTCATATCTGAAGGAAATTGCAGATATATGTGACATTAAAAAGGACCCTAACCTTTCACATGGCTCGCCACACATTTGCAACAAATGTCATTGAGTAAAGGTGTTTCAATGGAATCAGTTTTAGATGCTGGGACATACCAACATTAAAACTACACAAATTTATGCCCGCATTACCAATAAGAAAATAGAACACGATATGGAACAGTTGGCTGGCATGTTAGATAAGTTCAAATGTTGCTATGGGCATCAACTCAAAAATAATGTACAACCCAAAACCAAGAAGATTATGACAACAACAAAGAAAGAACTTTCTTACTCTCGTTTGAAGTTGGAAGCGTATCTCCGGAGAGCATTTACCCAGAGAGTGAATGAAAATACGTTTATAACTGCTCGGCAGACGAGGCATTGACAGCTTACTGCGATGCTGTAGCACAAGGTTTTTCTCACCCAGAGGCAGAGGTAATGGCAAGCGAAGTATTATACAAGGTTTGCATTTTTCCAAGTACGACACGCTTGTTTCTGTCTATAGAGAATGAGTTCGAGAAAGAACTCCTTCTCCTCTTCAGAAAGACTAACACCAATACTTTTTGAAGAATAAGGCTGAGCAAAGCGTTTTTCGATAAGTATGAACTGACGGACGACTTTTGGGGGCGAGTCCAGATTATGAGAAACTCTACACTGAACTGACAGGGAATCAAATCGTGCTGCTCATTGAGGTCAATGGTCTGCCGACGATAGTGAGAACATGACTTGATACTTCATCATCGGGGGCTTTTGTAGTATCAAGAGCTAAGATAAATCGCTCCACTCCACACGTCAAGAGTTTTTGCAAACACTTGTCTTTGTGTCAGTAGCGCATCTTGTTATCGCTCTTGAAACTATTAAAAGCCTCGATTATGAATAATACAATCATCGCGAATCAAGACATTCATCAGCCCGCCTTCATCAAGGCAGACGCATCGTATAAAACCGAGAAGAACAGGTGCCACCGAGTTCTCCTGAGCAAGTCCGCCGCTTCGCTTGGACACGCTTCATCGAACTCGCCGTTCTGACTTTCTCCATCGTTATCGGTGCGGTTTACCTCATCTCGAAGATAGTTACGCCGCAAAGTCGTAACCGCCGTTTCGGTTATTCTTAGCTTCCTGATACTACGCTTCAGTGTCAGAGTTATTCTGCAAGTAACCTCACAATCCTGCGTTGGCTGTTCTGGCTTGCCGTCATCTTGGCAATCCTGTTATGTGCTCTAACAAGAAGTTTTTCGATAAGTTCTTAATAATCTGATTCTATACATGGTGCTCGTTTCCTAACTTTTTCCATAAAAATGTATTTACCAAGTACAGAAATTGCTAAAAATGAGTACTTTGCGGTGTCAAACGCAGAAAAGGTGGCAGTGTAAAGTCCGCCTACCAAATTACGTCCAATTATTATGAGTTATTTATTTCTATGTTGTCCATAGTTTTGGAAACTATAGGGACTGTGCGCATTAGGTCTCTGATGTTTTACAGCCATGGCTTTATTCTTGGGACATGCGTATCTTATATGGCATGTTTTCTATTTCTATCTCTTTCGTTAAAAACAATTCCTCTCGGTATAGTCTATTCTACATGGGCAGGTCTTGATTGGTACTTGCTAATGCTATCAGCATCATCGCTTCAAACAGCATTTTGACTTAACGATCTATCTTCGGTGTCACATTAATCTTGGTAGGAGTAGTCGTACTCAATTTTTCGTCAGCTCATTAACGATAGGTTATGCATCTTATAGGGTGGTTATCTCGCTTGAGGTAGCCACCTCCATACTGGCGTTGCACTCTTGCTTCTCACGTCCACATATTCCACTTTGATATGCCATGAGTCAGTGCTGATTTCTTTTATCTCGCAAAGGTGTCAGGCTACGCTTGCACAATCAGTGCTTTGGTTTGCGAAAATCTCCACACCCCATTTCATTTCGGGCAGTATTTTCCTACAAAACCTTAGCTGACTGCGCCCCACCTTGTTCTTCTTGGCTAAAAGCGAATCAGCATACTCGATCTTTGGACGCATAAAAATGTCGCTATGGATAAGCAAAAAGTAAATACAACATCTTCGATGAACAGAAAAGGATATAGCTCCTCCTCTCATTACCGCATTAACCCTACGGCTGAAAAAAGTGAGCAAGTGTTGGCAATTAAGTTTGTACAATGGGACGTTCCCCCGTTGGAGAGCCTTTGTAGCAGTAGTATATCTCCTGCGTATGAAACTCTATCGTGGCGAAATGATGAGCCGTGAGGAAAAGAATTGGCTATGTGAAGCGGTGAACTCAAACACCTATTTCCGCACAGCCGTTCCATTGCAAGGCTATCGCTTTGACTTCTTTGATGTGCTGAAGAAATACCTTGTCAATCAGTACGGACAATGGACAGAGTATTACGCACCCGACAGAACAAGCCTAAGAGCCTACCTATATGGACGTATCAATCAAATAGTTAGAAATTCCCAAGTATTAACAACATCAAAACATATACGACAATGAAAGGAACAGAACATTTCACACGGACAATAGCCGAGTATCTCAATCAGCGTGCTATGACAGACCCCTTTGTTTGCCCCTAACTGTGATGAAACCGAACAAGAATATCGAGGAGTGCATCACCCTACATTCTTAATGAAGTGCAGAAAAGCGGTTGCAACGGCTTTGATGATGATGAAATCTTCTCTATGGCTGTTCACTACTATGATGAGGACGATATAGAAGTCGGCAAGGCTGTTTTCTTGCCAAGTAGCCGTTAATCACGTTGTAGAACTCACAGAGGAAGAAAAAGCCGAAAGCAAGGCAGGGAAGCCATTAAGCAATATCAGCGTGAGGAACTTGCCAAGATACAGAGCCGTAACGCACGAGTGAAAAAGACGGAGAACACAGCAACCCAAGTACAACCATCACTATTCGATTTTTAAGCCTATGAAACCGAGAAACAAATTTGAAAAAGGAGGTTTTGGAACAAAGCAAAGCATCTTCGCCCTGATAACCAAGCAACAAAGTAAGTGGGCATTCCGTGAGTACAGACCACTTTGCTCTACCGCTTGCCAAAAGGTCGCACCACTTTAGTCGAAAAAGAAGGTAGGTGGGCTGCATCTTTATCTCAGAATAAACAGAGTAATAATAACATTTCAAAAGGAATATCTCTATCTTTGATACTCTATTATTACCCTATTTTGTCACACTCTATAAGTTTATGTGTTGTTTTGGGCCACAGAAATATTATTCGAATCTTGATATTCAATACATTTTATTCTATATTGATGTTCTTTTTCTAACGTTATTCCGATTAAAGATGTTAGATTCATCTGTTATCTCCGTTAGTTTCTTTTTCCCATCATATATGAATGTCCACTTTCCACGGTTTAGAACTGTACCAGAAGCAAAAAACAACCAGTAAACTCGGTTATCTCTTCTTCCAATTCTTCATGTGTATTCAGAAAATCATACTCTTGAAATTGCATTTAGAGATATTGTTGACCCAGAAATACTCTTCTCTAATGTTGATTTAACCCATTTATGTTTAAATGACAAATTTATTCATTCTAACACTTTCAGAAAAGAACGCATACTACTTAATGTATGACCTTGTAATTCTCCAATCTTTTTCTTTTAAGACATCTGTGAATCTATTAGAAAATTTCATCAATTTTCTGCAAGGTAGACGAAATCTTAATGCTCTCCAAAAAATATTAAATTTTTCATTTAAGATAAAATGTACATCGAAAGATGCAGCCCGTCAAAAGCACAAAGCCTCATATTTCGCTTCAGAAGCATACTGCTTTACCAAACCTCTTAATATGGCAGTTACGGACCATGGCTTGATATCTATCTAAAGCATTTGTTAAAACATTTACGTCTATATTATGAGAATTTTCTCATTATCACTGAATGCACATGCAAGACATGGCTCTACCATTTTGTAAAGACTGCGAAATTAATTCTTCATTATCAATAGCATCATAATGACAATAAAAGTCTTCGTCTGGCAACATAAAAAGGCTGTATTCGATCATCTTCAAGAAATGGCTGTAATATCATTTGCATCTTTTCAAATCTACATCAAAATAACACCTATCTTCAGGCTCTTTATATATGACAATAAAATCAATATTTTTGACCTTTAAATTGGTTCAAACGATTCTCACTTATCTTTACAGCAAGATACCTACAATATAAGTCATCATCAGACGGATATAACAAACACAAATATTTTGTGTCAAAAATATCTGTAGCTATGAAGATTTGCGGTACCTCATAGAAAAACAATGACCTCTATAAACTTTTAATCGAATCATATTGCTTCCTGTTGAAGAGTTATTTTCTAAATATTGAATTCTAGCTTACTCTAAATCAAAGAATGTTGTATGCCACCAAGTATAGTGATTTGTACATCTATTACTTGGTGTATTTTGCATTACACCATATGTAGGACACATTATTATTTCTGCAATCCCATGTAAATGTCTCAAGGAGGGAAGTTTTGACATAGAACGAGCATCTTCTAATGTACAAAAGAAGACAGTCCAGAAGCTTTCCATAGATCTCCTCTATATCTCCGGATGTAACTCTGCATAGTCTTTAAATCCTCCGCTGTCATAACATTGTCTTCATGGATAAGACGAAATAAGGATTCTCCATTACATGCAATAACGACATCTTCAGGAGGTGTGTCTTCAGGCAATTCTTCTGCCCAGGAGACCTTATATCTATCCATATTCTGATAATGTTGTAGATGTATACATGTTGTTAGATTAAATATACGATATTATAGGATGCAAAGGTAATATCTTATATTGATTTTGCAATAGATTGAATGCTTTTTCTGAATTAAAACATAGAAGAACTGATAAAAATAATATAATTTAGGGACATTTACTTACGTGTCACTTTCTCGCGCATGACTTTTCTTTTATAAAGCCAGTAATTAAACATATTCTTAATAAAAACAGGTTAAATTTTTGCGCTTTTGTTCTATATACCTTTAGACCACTTTACAGAAAAGATTTGCTAGCTTCTTTCAAAGGGTACTACCTTTTTGCCGAAAAGGTAGAACCTTTTTAATTGAAAAAGGTGGACCCTTTTGGTGGAAAAAGGTAGACGGTTTTTCTGATAATAGGTAGATTGTTTTACTAAAATAGGTGAACCTTTTTGCGAAAAAGGGTTGATAAGTGTCAAAAAAAAGTATGTGATTTTCTTGGAGATAGTCAAATGTTTTCTTACCTTTGTGATATAAATCTACTAACAAGTTGAGGAGGATAAAGCCCCAGCCTCCAAAAGGCTTAACAATCAGGGGGCAACACTAATGACTATGGCGAACAGACCCATTGCTTATACGCTAAAAGGAGCGTAAAGGAACAGTTGGAAATTTGAAAGGAAAAATCGTTGTCAGGCGCATCCTACGGTGACGAAGAGAGTTGATCATCGTAGTTTCTGTGATGAAGTGGCACACGCTACAACGTTCACAGGTGCAGAAGTCGAGGCTGTTCTCAGACTTGCAGCTGAGATAGCAAAAAAGCACGTTGAGAACGGAGACATTGTAGACTTCGGAGACATCGGGACACTTACACCTTCTTTCCAGAGTAAATTGGTTGAGAAGGGAAAAACGGAGTTCAACCCAAAGGTTCATATCACTGAAACCTGTGGTACACCTCACTCCCTCAAAGAAGTATTTTACACTTACTGGCGTGAGCTACAGAGCGTGTTTCAGCACCTGACAAGAAGTCTGGTGAGGAACATCCCAATCCAGGACCTCAGCCAGAACCGCATCCATAAAATAAGATGTATGTGATTGCTAACTTTTACATTAATGCGTGGAGACAATGTGCTCCACGCATCAATTATTTAGTAGTATGACTACTATTTTACAAAATCCATTCTTATAAAAAGTCATACCAAGCTGCAATCTTTTCCGAGGTATTGGCTTTCAGGGAGTGAGAGCATTTCTCAGTTGAATTTCCAAATGACTCGACACCATTTGCTGTAACAATATTCTTATCACTCACAGCCTGTGCGTTCCACATATCCTGTTTCTGTTCGTGTATCTTTCACCACCCCATTGTTTAAGCTGGTCAGAGACCATTACCCGTATGTTTTACGTTGTTCACAAGCTATGAGCACACAGAAATGATGCTCCGTTGCATATCGCTCTACTATTTTAGCCTTATCCAATGCTTCTTGTACCAATGGTTCAACAAGTTCTGCTTCAGGAGAATCCCATTGATTGCCACCGATAAGCACTAAGGCTGCATAGTCTTTTGGGCATATTCTCAAAAGAATAGTCGAGGCAACGTTTGAATCCACCAATGGAACAGACTGCATCTAATGTCGGAGCAACTATATGCACCTACTTGATTTCACCACCTGGTATTACGCCAACATGAAGAGGCTGTAGAGAAAAGCACCTTCCCAATCTGTACTCATTCAATAAGACGAAGAGTACCCTTTTTGTGTGTGTTCATTGCTTATCCTATTTAATCGTAATACAAAGTTACAATTTTTCAGCAAAAATAGAAACAACATCATAGGAATAATTCTTGGTTTAATATGGTCAGATGATAAAGAACAACGCAAACTCAACCTTGTCGGCGTTTGACTAACCCATTCAAAACTTTACCCTTTATATCGGCAGAACGAAAACATACTCCCATAGAAGTTTCTATCTCCAGCCTCTATTTTTCGCAACAGTCTACTCTTGGAGTGCTTACCATAACCAAGCAATCGCCCCACACCCACATTGTAGGCAAGCAAGGTCAGTAGTAGCGCATCCTTATCATAACCCTTGAAGTGTTCAAAAGATTTCCAAAGGTCGGCACGAAGCAGGGAGTCCGCTTGGCGTTCCGTCATATCTGCCGTAAAACGTTCTCCTGGTTGCAGCTGATGCCCATATCCAACATACGGATAATTCTTCCAGCTGTGCATGCCTTCAAAATATTTCACAACAACTACTGCACGCTCAAAAGGTGGCAAGTCTGCCAGCCGCACCCTGCGCTGGGCAAGGGTCGGCTGACAGAACAGGCAGAATACACAAAGTAAAATGAAAGAATTTATCGTTCGCATCAATTACGTCCTTAGTGGCGAGAAGATGCAGGCTTATCCTTGCCCTCTTCTCGTTCGTTGTTAAAACTAAAGGTCAGCTGCTGCACCTTACCGAAACTATCCTCCACATATACATCAATCGTCTGGCGATCAGATGAGAGCGAAGTGTAATACAGGCGGAACACATTCTTTGTGAGTGGATAGCGGTCATTCGGCTTAAAGACAGTGCCGTTATCATTTCTTAGTAAGCCCTTGCCATCAGACTGGAAATAACGTATCGTATAGCGAGTGTCGGCAAACTCACCCCCTCGCTTGAGTGTGCAGCGTATTTCAGCCGTCTGCCCCCTTACGATGTCCTTCTGAACCGGCATAGTCTCCACCGTAAACGGATAAGACTGCTGAACATCCAAATCCCTATCACAAGCAGATAGGCAAAACACGGCAAGGGACAGCACGCCCATTACCCAAATCGTATTCAATATCTTCTTCATCTTTTCTTCTACTTAAAAGTTAAACCTTAGTCCCGCTGAAACAGCCGGACGGAAACGATGCACGTCCGTTCCAAAGAGGAAACCTCCCTGTGCCTTTACAAGAAAGAGGACCCTGTCCGTAAGGAACACTTCTACCGAGCTATGCACGGCACCGCCATAGACAAAGCATGAGCGGTCGAGCAGTGTCGCCCCATCGGGCAGCAGCTTCTTGTCCTCATTCAGTTGCTCATAGCCACCCAAAGCGGATATGCCACCATAAAGAAGCATGTTCTTACCTCTGTCGGAGAGAACAGGATGCATATAGCCCACCTGCAAGAGAGCATCCTTGAGTTTTACGTTATAACTTCTGTACGGCATATTCTGCTGTTCATACTCTGCCATAACAAAGGTATAGTTCTCACACCCCAGATATTGGGTGAGTGATGCTCCCATGCCGAAATTGTCAGCTGCAAGAAACTTTTCACCCTTGATAAGCGGAACACTCCCTACGACCTCTATGCCCCTTTGCTTGGGTATCAGTCGCTGTGCTTTCGATGGCAGACTGAAAGCCATTGCCACTGCTGCACAAACCGATAAAATGATTTTCTTCTTCATAATGTCTACCATTTCAGTTTGAGGTTATCAATCTTCTTTGCTATCTGCAGGTCTTCTGCCGTCACATAAAAGGTCAGTGTACGACCGCCATTTCTCTCATAGAGCGTCACTTCAAGCTGCTTGTCTTCAGCAAGAGAAAACTGCTCGAGCGCAAACACAGCGTGTTCACTACCCATGCCACGCACCTGCATCACCTGATGATAGGCACGAAGTGGCTGTAAGAGTTGCTCCTGTATGGCGGTGCGCTTTGCCATTTTCTTATCTACAACCTTAAAGGTGATAAAATCCACCGAGTACGGCATATTCGTGCCGTTTTCCATTCGAGTGTGGAAATACAGCAAGCCATTATGGGCATACAAGCCACGAAGCAGGAACTTCATGCCGAACTGCTGTGCACCGATATGCTTGATGCAGCGTCTGTCGTTCTGATAGATAGTCTGCATCATCAGCTTTACTAATACGGGCGACTCGTTACCGAGTTCCTTAAAGTAAATGTCAGAGCGATTGCTTGGTAGGCGTCCGTCCGTTGGTGACAGGAAGTCCTTCATCTCTATGCTAAGCTTCTCCGGCTCGTCAGCATACTTTACGTTGAAAGCATAGAAAGAGCCGTCCTCACAGATGACACTCATATTGGTTTCCGTCTCAAAGTCCTTCACCGACGCCTTTACACGTAATACGTTCTCAGCATCCTCCGCCTTCCCTGCGATGATATTCTGTGAACCTAAGTCTACATAACGAATGGCAGAAGGGAAGATAAGATGCACGGTCTTGTCAAAGGTAACGTCCAGACCATACGGTAGTACGACACGCCCTGTTGGTATGGCACGGCTCATACCTTGAAAGAGCTCTCCCGAAGTAAGCGGACGGTTTGGTGTCAGACCATCATTGTTTTCCTGTGCTGTGGCTGTTGCTCCCACCATGGCAAGCATAGCCATTGATAAAATAATTTTCTTCATTGTTCTTTTTAATTTGATGTTATTTTTTTACTTGTCATTTTCGATTGTTTTATTTGGACTGAACCAAGAAAAGGCGGTAGCCACCCTTGAGCGTTACCTTGATAGTACGCAGTTTCTTCTGAAGCAGCTGACTTGCACCCTGCATCACCCCACGGGCAGCCTCGGAGATAATCTGGTCCTTGGCAGAGGAAGCAAAGGTAAAGGATGTGCCCATTGAACCACCGATGTTCGCTCCGACTTCCTTAAGCGCATTGATATCCTCCGAACCTGGTATATACACGCCCTCCTGTCCATCTGTGTCGTATGCCGAGAGCTTGACGGCTATGATATGGCCGTCCACCTCAATGCTTTTGATAAGCAGGTGCATACGGTTACCCTCAATCTTGGCAACGGCTATGAGTCGGCTCTGCCGTGGAATGTGTAGTCCCTGTACCTTGGCACTTTCAAGCAGACGGAGCACAACATTGTCCCCCTCTTTAAGAACAGTAGTCCTGTCCACTACTACTTTGAGCGTATTGCGCATTGTAGGTACAGCCGTGCTTGCAAGCGAATGAAAGCCCATATTACGAGCCTTCTTGCCGTATTCCTCCATAAAGTACACATCGCTCATAGGCTGATCAAGTGAAGATACTAACTGCCTACGTTCCGGCAGAACTTCCATTGCAGGCTTTTCCTTCTGCATGGTCTTGCCCTTAGCGGCTTCAAAGCCGCCTGCTGCCCCTTCCGTCTTCTCTTTTTCAGCAGTCAGACTATTATTGAAGGTAGGTGGAGTTGATGCTTTGGGAAGATACTTCGCTGCCATTTGATAGCTCTTTTCCGTCAAGGCAAGCTGCCGTTTCTCCTCATTGTCCTCCCTACTGTCTTTGGCAGAGAGTTCCTTTTTAAGGTTATCTATCTCCGAGCGCAAGGCTTCACGCTCCTGCTCGTGTGGGTCGGGAGCGTAAAAGGAGTTTAAGAGGCGATTATTCTCCTCATAGCGATGCATGGAGCTTTCTATCTTTGCCGTAGAAGCAGCCGTCTCTGCACGCTGCTCCTCTACAGAAGCAATGTTTTCAGAAAATATTTTTCAAGAAATGTTAGAAAATATTATTTTGTCTTTTGCTGATTATAAAGAAAAATCATTACCTTTGTGCTCATTACTAACCCTCCTTAAATTTATAGGATATGATAAAATATGTAATTCAAGCGAAGAAAAATCCGCTGAAGAAAAACGAGATTAAGTATTATCCGCAAATGGCACCAACCACACCGATGTCGCTTGCGCAGATAGTAAAGCGTGTGGAAAAACGTTCGACCGTTTCAAGTGCCGATGTTAAAGCCGTTTTAGATGCTTTGCAATACGAGGTTATGGAGGCATTAGAAAATGGTAATACAGTCCGACTTGGTGATTTAGGTTCATTTCGCCTCACAATGAAATCGCAAGGTGCTCCAACAGCAGCCGAAGCAAAGAAGAAAGGCGCACAACTTATCAAGCAGGTTAATGTGCAATTTACGAAGAGTACAACCATGCGCGATACCCTTGATGCCCGTCTTCTTGATTTTACGCCACAGGAGGACATCGTGAATGCTACAGATGGGAAAAAGCCTAAACCAGAAGAACATTCTGGTCCAGATATAGATGAAAATTTTCATCCTTAAGTAGCTAAAATTGTTGGTTTAGTAAACCATTTAGATGTGCAGAATATTTTACTTCTGCACATCTTTTTTATGGCATTTCATAGTCAAAAAATCGCCTCTGTAACTATCTGATTATCAATAGCTATTAGATAGCAAAAATTGTCCTATAAGAGAATTAAAATTGTCTTATAAGAGAATTTGAATTGTCCTATAAGACAATTTCAAGAGTCTTAGCATGGAATTATATTTTGGACTATTCAGTCTATAGCTTTTCTTTACATTCTTATTGTGCTGACTATAGACTATTTTTGGGAAAGAAATTTAAGCCTAATAAACTTATCTTGTTATAGTAATAATATTGTCTCTAATTTTATCCACGTTTATTACCTAATAATAAAATAAAAAAATATTAATAGAAAACATTGAATATTTAACAGGATTATTATTAACTTTGCACCCGATAACAAAAATAAGGACTATTAGATTAATATTTGTATGAATTTTAGAGCATAGTCATCTTGAGTGATTATCTTGAGATGGTTAGCGCAAAATCTGCTTATTTATTAAAACACCGTATTAAAAAAATGAAGAAAAATGTTTTGAAAGTATTCGTGTCAGCGTTAATGGTGATGGCTGCCGTAGTGAATACAGGATGTAGCAACGAAGCCGGTCTTGCAAGCGATGTACAGCAAGAGCAGGCTGCAACAGAAGGTACAGCGCTTTCATTCAATTTGATCTTGCTGGCTATGGCAAAGAGCAGTCAGTGGCAACCCGTGGTGTTGCAGGAGAGGCAAAGGGACGTGTTATTGCCAGCTCTGTTTCAAGTTTAGGTGATGGTCTTGAGGCTTACACAGAGGTAGTAGAGGATGCGAAGCCTCAGACACGTGCTACTTACACAGCAGCTCCAGCACAGAACTACACTATCCTTGCCTATAAGGATGGACAGAAGAAAGGTGAGTGGGTAGGTTCGTATGACGGTTCAAAGTTTACGCCTAAGGCAGGTACTTCTTCTGTTCAGGTGTTGCAGCCAGGAACCTATACATTCTTTGTCTTCAGTGATCACTTGACATACAAGGACGGTAAGATTATTATTGACATAAATAAGGGTTCTGTCAATGCACTCTTTAACAATCAGCAAGTAACAATCCTTCCACAGAAGAAGCAACAAGTTGACTTCCACCTTTTTTCACCATACGCAAGAGTGAGAATGAAGATTAATGGTTTCTCAAGTCAAGCCTTTGAGGGTTCTATCAATGGTGCACTGACGTATCAGGCAGCTGCTCCAACTGATGCAGGTGGCGTTAAAGCAACCTGTACTATTGACCCTGCTGCGGGAACGGCTGTTTATGCTAACGTGACGCAGGCTGGTCAGCTTAAATATCAGCATTTTACTAATAATATTGCAGGCCCTCAAGAGAATGGCGTCGTAAAGACATCTTACATTATCACTCCAGAAGATGCTGGTGTTTATTTCTTGGCTCAGACACGCTTGAATAAGTTGTCATTCCAGTTTGCTTCAGAGGCTTCTGGTACTATCTATAAGAAGCCAGTTGCTAACAAGCCGCTTCCTCTTAATCTTCAGGATGTAGAGTTGAAGATAGGAACAAGCTATACTATCTCGCAGACTATCTATTATTCTGCTGATTATCTCTTCAGTGATGGAACAGTAGGTACATTGGTTCCTAACTTGAAGGCAGGCCGTAGACCAGTAGCACTCGTAGTTGATAAGACTCGTAGAGTATGTATGAACCTCACTGAATTTGGTGGCAAGCAGTGGGCAACAAGTGTTGTTGTAAAATGTAAGGAAAGCGAGAACCAAGACGGAAGTGGCTTGAGACCGACCATTGCAAGATATGATGGTTATGACCAGACATGGAAAAGGCGTTACAACTGGAATTACATTGCCTAACTACTCTTGTAAGGCGGATAAGTGGCAGTGTCCAGCCTTTAACGCTATGAAAGATTTAGGCGAAGTTGGTAGTAATAAGTGGTATGTACCTGGTGCTGGTGAGTGGGATTCTGCTCTCAAGTATCTTGGAATAACTGATCCAGCACAGGGTTTCGCCTACGGTAATTCTGTAACACAAACATGGGATGGCATCTTGGGATATCGTCTTCAGGAAGTTCTCTTCTATCAGGCAGGTGGAGTTCCATTGACTGCATGGTATTGGACCGCTGACGATTGGAAAACAGATGGTGGCAAGAATGCTGTCACTGTAACAGCAGGTGCTGCTGGTGCACAGTTTGGTGGTGCAACTAAGACAAATACAGAAGCCAAGGTTAGACCATTTATCAACTACTAAGCGTAATCCTTACGAGGATACATTAATCAAGAAAGTAGAAACTTAGAATTATATTTTATGAATAAGATAGAAGTAAAGAAAAGCTACTTAAAGCCAAGTGTAACATTGGTACACGTTGAGGCTGGGAGTATGATTTGTAACAGCGTAGAGCCTGGTCAGATACAGAAAAAAGATTTTGAAGACGGAGGTGAGCACAAGGCAGAGGATGTTGAGTGGTAAGAGGACTTAAGAAGATAGTCCCACCTCTAAAGCATCAAAACAATACGAAAAGTGTTCGTGATGGCTTTCCTATAAGAGCAAGTGCAGAGCCTACGTCATTCTTAA
>BNJU01001479.1_pt1 | contig 63304 bp, 83 predicted proteins | sample 8539281 | NCBI WGS metagenome assembly BNJU01 (sample SAMD00202456, study PRJDB9452) | human saliva metagenome | isolation source: human saliva | place: Japan
TATTAACATAAATTCACTCTCTAAAACAAATATTATTTTCTTTGAAGTTAATAATTGATTAACAGGTTAACTAAAAACTATTCTATAAACTACTGATATAAGATGAAAAAGTATTTGAAAATAGCTAGTTTACTACACCCAATTTTACTCTTACAAAATGCTTTTTAATTCAACCAAATAATTATCTGGTATCTCAAAGAAATCAATTGGATTTAGTTGAAAAAATATAGTCATTTTTCTATATGATTTATTTCATTAATAAAACTTACATAAATGAGGATATTTCATTTTTAGTTTAGAAAAGTAGATTATCACCAGCTCTATCTTTCTCAAATAAAAAGTCTAATAGATATGATCTGAGTATATTTATCACCACTATCAATTAACCCTCAATAACTTACTATCACTTATACTTTCAAGTAATTGCGTATAATCCATATCAGGAATGTATTCATTGATAAACTGCAAACCCATTTACTACAACCTCTTCCAGTAGCTGTATCAACTATTCTACTTTGATACATAGACAAAAGATCTCCATGAATCAAATTTGATAAAACATCATATGCAAAAAGTTTTCTAAAGTAAGCTGGTTCAGTTAGCTCAATATAGTTTTCCTTAAATTAGTTAACCTAACAGGTATCTCATTTGAAATACTGTTAGATAAGCCTTGAATTAATTCAACTATATTTTTCAGTCATTCTCAACGATTTCTTGCTCAAATTAAAGTCCCATTATTATTAATTAGGTATGAGTGCATATACTGGTGTATGTAGATTATACTTTCTTAAAAATTTACCATGAACATAGTCAATTACAGGTTGCAAATCATGTGTAAGCATTAATACAGTTTTTATTCTTAAAACTAAAATTAGTATTATCAAATAATCTTTTTAATAATAGCAAACTTTTTATTTTTATCAAATGAAGTTATTGGATCGTCTAATATAATTAAATCAGCATCATCACTAGAGTCTCAAACATAAACATTACAAGAGAAAACGCGTTTTCTCTCCCCAACTCAAATATTCTTCAGGTTTGTCTATTTTATCTTGTTCATCAGCATTATTTGGGAGTCAAATAACAGACTGCCTCTTCTTCACCAATGCTCTTTTAATACAAAACTGATAGGAAAAGCCTGCAATCATAAAAATTTATTTATATCACTTCTTTTCTTTCTTTTTATTAATTCTTCCATCTTTTTCTGACACTTGAGAAAAAGACTTTTTCTATTAGCTTCAGTTTTTGTTTTAATTCATCATCGTCTCATCAATGCAATTTAATCAAAGTACTATTCTTTATCTGTTAAATAAAATCCCTGATATTTGTCGATCGATCAATAGTTAAAGACTCTCTAACTGAATCTCTATTCCTTCAATTTGTTCTCGAGAAATATTCATAGGTTTAAAAATCTAAGAGCTGTTTTAGCTTATTATATAAATATTCTGTCTCAATTCCCCAATCGATTCATTTCAGATTCAAGTTCATTAGCTTTAGCAGCATCACCAATATACTTCTCAAATCCCATCAACTGCGTCTGAATCAATATATCCTACTATCTTTGCCTTTTTGTAAAAAGCTAAAACCCTCATTGGCTGTTTTTAATGCAGAGCTTTTTGAATACTTTTGATATGAGTTTCATTTTGATTGTTTATCTTATCTAAATCCATATCTTCAGTACAAAAAGGACAGCATGAACCATTTCATTTGAGTTATACCTTCATTCCTCCATTTTGCCCACTTTTGATACAACAGAAACTCTCTACCTTCAAAAAGGTCTATATGAATTTAACTCATCATACTTTTTCAAACCAGATCCATTCCTTTTAATAGTTCTCCTACACCACCTCTTTTTCTTTATTTTCCCCTTCTTCAAAACTAGATTTGTATTTAAATATTCAGGCAAAAATTCCAATAATGTCTTTTATATCTTAGATTCTTCAAATATATGATGCAAACCCTATTAATAAGTTTTCAGTGCTCTCAAAGTTTCTAGTTTTCTATCACGTAGAAAAACTTGATAAGAGTTATCGAAAAAGTTTCCCATTTTCAAAAAGATATCTATTTACATAGCCTCATCAAATGCTTTAACCCTTTCTAAAATTCACAGTCATTAATTTTTGGATTTTCATCTGAATTATAGGGTTTTAATTTTAATAATTCCTCATCATCCTGATTAATCAAAAATGCTTTTATTGCCTTGCTAATAGTTGACTTCCCCAGTACCATTTGATCCATATTTAATATTTAAGGTTCCTTGTTTAATACTAATTACAGCATGTTCAATACAGTTACAATGCATAACTTCTATGCTCTTCGGATAACGCTCTGTTATTCCCATAATATCCCCAGTGAAAAGAACACTCAACACCTCTATAAATTTACCTTTACTCTCTGTATATGAATACCTAAAATATAATAACAAATAATACTGCTATACAATCTTTGTAAGCCTAATATAATAGATGAGTTTTTCCAATCACTTTATCAGAAGTTTTAATTCCTTATATTTTTCGTATATTTAGGTACATTACGATACTGCATTGGTAAGGAATTCTCTTTTACTTTTAAAATCCATGCTTTTCATGAGTGCATTCGTACTATCACCAATCATAACATTAATGTACAAGTAAGACTTGTAAGCTCTTTCACCATTTCAAGCAAATGACCTGCAATACCACTGCCCTGATAATCAGGATGAACCAGTACATAATTTGATGAAAGCATACTAGCTCGCTATCATCCATGACACGAATAAGACCAACTAAACGGTCACCATCCCACGCAGAAATCACACGAGATGAATTCTATAAGAGCCTTATGCAATCGGTCAGGATATTTACCTACTCACCCAACGAACAGACAGAAATAAATCTGCTACTTGCTGAGGGGTAAATTTCTTTTCTTCGGTATAGGTAATCGCCATAAAAGCTCCTTTATATAATTCAAAATCACCAAGGATTTAATAACGTAGTAGATTTATCAAAAGTTAACGTACATAGTGTAGGATTCGTCTTATCTAGATAAAGCAATAAACACTATTTTTAGAAAATATCTTTTCTTTCATATCCATTGCTTTTTGAGATCATCTTTCATGTATTTACTAAATAACTCAGGAAGAGTAAATCGTGCACTAAGACTTCTAATCTCATTACCATTATTATCTATTGGTACTATAACTCCATTCATCACTGTTTTCTTGATTAAAATGAATTGAAATGTTTTTGATGTGGATTACTATTTTAGTAACTCATTGAAAGATTCAGTCTGCAAATAGGGGAATCATATTCACACTATTTAGTGTAGCTAAAAATATATATTTACCCCTTAATATTATCTCTAAAGATAATATTAATTCTACTAATGATGCATTACCAATACATTCAAAGGGCTTGTTCATAATTCCATTCATCAATTTCTTCTGTGTGAATTAAATAGGAAAAAGCTTCTTTTGAATGTTTTTAAACAAGTTCTTTTTCATATCGTTAGTATCGAACATTAATATATCAACAATATTCTCAATAGAGTCTATAATATATTTATATTCATGACCCTGATAAATCAATTAAATGTATCTTTATGTGCAATAGCATAACGTTGTGCATCATTAGAAAAATCCAGACGTTGAAAAATATCGCATAATGATAGTTATACCTAGCAAACAACTAACTCGGACAATGCTCATATTTGACTGTTGAATAATTAGTATTAATATCATCAAGAATTCCAACTCCCATTCTGAACTTTCTCAATTCTAACTGGTCTATCTGACGTATAAAACTTTAGCCTCTATAAATAGCCTTAAATGGATAAAACAAAAGGTGGAGTGATTCTAAATGTTCCTAATGAATCAAACTGATGGTATCCACCTCGACCTCTAACTATTTAATCCATTACGAGCTAAAGCTTTTCAATTTCATCTGTTCTTTCAATATTCTCATCTAGTAATTACATCATACCCATTTATTTCTATTAACTTTGATAATACTACCTCTAAAAAGATATCCTTTTTGCCTGTTGTTTATTCATTCTAATGCGCTCCTAAGACTTTTATAGTGCATAAACGTCATTTATATAAAATGACTATAATACGTTTTGCTCATATAAATTACATCATCCATAGGGTTATGATAATACGGCTCACATTCAATAAAACCATGCTTCTTGTACAGATGGATCGCTGCTTGTAACGGTTCAATTGTATCTAATACCATCTCTTTATAACCAGAGTCCTTAGCATGGTCCATAATGCTTTCAATCAGACGATCACCGAGAGCATGTCCACGGCCCTCAGGACGTACATAGAGACGTTTCATTTCACAACGAGTCTCACTATGCTGATAATAGGCCACCATGCCGAGCACCACATCATTATCATCGATAGCTACTAATAACTCACCATTGGGATCCGTATACTTCTCAGCAATATCAGCCAATTCCTTATCTAAATTCTGAAAGGACAAATCACGACCGAGCCACTGAGTGTACTCTTGAATTAACGCTTTTACCTAATCTAAATACGGTGTCCCATCAACTATGTTAATCATATACACTCCAAAGGATACAATCCTCTACAATCATTTTTTTCCATGTGGTTTATGTTGAAAGATTTCTTTTACAATCCCTTCACCAACAATATTGCCACCTTCTATGATAAGGAACTCTGTACCCGCTTGCAGGGCTGAATAATCTACACTTTCATAAACTGGCAACGCATTAGCTCCCATCTGTTTATCAAAGGTAACATCTTCACCATCAATAAAGTTTACTCCTAACAGCTGATCAGAGTCCTTTATAACAAGATGAGGGCAATACTTTCCATTATTCAAATTCGGTGGAGTTCTCCTCTTCTTGCTGAAGAAAGTAACTGTACAGCAAATAGTAAAATCTAAATCGCTCATATTAGCCCTCATCAACTACATATACCATATCTCTTTAAAGTATATGTTCATTATACAGTGTACGGATTCCCTTCGGTACATAACCAACCTTGCAATACAGCTCGACCCTCAGTTATAGGTCTCTGTAATGACCTCGAACTCACTTTCACTATAATCCTGCTGATACTGAGGTAACTCAATTCTTTTACCCTGTGAAAAGTATCTAATATTGTACTATTAAAGACGAGAATTTCTAGATCATCAACATCACATTTCTCAAATACAATCTTGGCCTTATGAGTTTGTTCAACACCATTCTCATAAGAAAAAAATATAATCAAAGGTAAAAGTTAAATTACCATCTGCGTATGCTATTTTTTGAACCCTTGCATCGTGGAGAGAATATTTTGGATACTCGCCAAAAGATTTTGTCGTTTTCATAGGACCTCTAATTATAAGAAATATAGTCGCAATACAATATTCCTTTCCTCTATTAATTCGCTATTTTTGAAAACTCTCTAAAACTAATTAGAGATATTATTTATTTAAGTAATAAATCATTCCGACGAAGGTAATCAATAAAGGTAGAAATAATTAGATTTTTCGCTCTATAATATCTGCTTTCTTTAAAAATCATTAGAGTTAGATGATAAGTCAAATAATTCCTTATTTTTTGTACCTTCTCTAACTTTTACCTTTATCAGTTACAAAGCCCTTATAATATTTTAATTTATCTATAAATCGATAATCTGATGCACGAATATTAATAGCTTTTCAAGTAGAGCTTTATTACCTAATGATTCTAAATTCCTTTTTATCAGTTAAACCATTCTCATTTTTCTTGTCGTTTTTAGCATAAATATGTTCTATCTCTACTTTTGTATCTAATAAGAACAAATCTTGTTTATCATTTGTATACATCCACCATGCAAGCATTGATTTAGTAATTGGTCTGCCATTTGTAAAAAGATAATTCTCTAACGCTAACTTTTACGTCACTTTCATCAAATTTATAATCATTAAATGACACTTTCTGGCTATTTATAATATTAATCATCTCTGGATAAACAGGTGTCCTTAATGCATTCACACCAGGTCTCATAATTGCATAAGCCCAAATAAAGGCAATAATTTTATCAAGGAACTCACCAAATGATTTATCTCAAGCATTCCATTGCTATCTTTATTTTGCATAAAATACACGGAAGTTAAGTACGCCCACATACCATTTGGGGCATAATTTAAAACAGATAGATTTTTTTAGAACTTTATCAGAAAAAGACACTATCATCTTGTTCTGCAACATTTGCCCAGAAGCTCGCTAAAATCTCTAAATTAGTAAGCGTTTCATCTTTCTTTAAAAGACTATAGCCATCTTTCTCATAAAATTTTCGTAATGCTTCAGTTGTAGTGTTTTTATTTTTCATTTTTGCACGTTCATAATACATGTAACGTGTAAATAATTCAGTCCATAGATGAACCCTGATACTGATGAAAAATTTTGTCAGAGATTTCTTCCAATTGTTTCCATCTTTTTATAAATTCATCCTTTTTATCATTATCTTTATAATATTTATAGAATTGAGCTTTGAAAATATCTGTATCAGAAAGCGGTTTTCCCTCTATCATTTAATGTAGAGAATATCCTAAGTGCAGTTTCTTGCGACTCAGCCTCAATTGGAAGAAGAATACAGTTATTCATAAGCCTATTTGGTAAATATGCAAAATATGTTGGATATTGTACTAAAAAGTGTTTATCTGTTCCGTAAAAAAATCGATAATTCCTCGCATATGCACTTTTTTGTGAATCCTCTACTATACCAGTTTTAGAATTGATAAAAAATTCATGCTTATCATCATCAGACGTAACTTCAGAGTCTATTTTTAATTTATTTGTATCTGGAGTTCCAAACTCATCCGTTTTCCAGATACATTTAGATATATCTTCTGCTGTTTTTGAGTTATCATCTTTCATGTTTCCAAAAAAATGAATAAAAAGCTCTTAACAATAACATCAATGTTGTCAAACGTTGTTGCCCATCAATAATTTCAATTTATTATCACTATTTTTAAATGTAACAATAGGGCCAAGAAAAATATTCATCTCCCTCTGGATCGAAACTTTGAGAAATCATCATCTGGAAACGCAAATAAAAATATATCATCCCACAAAGTTTGACATTCAGAAATGTCCCAAGCATATGGTCTTTGATAATCTGGTATTAAAAAGTCAGCACGTTTATTAGTAAATAATTCCTTTATTGTTTGTTGATCGATATTTAACTTTGACATAACCTCTCCTTAATCCCTTTTTATTAAGACTATTAAACTTTCAAAAGCAAGTTTATACTCCTCTATAGATTTTGCTTATATAGCCTATATAAACTACCTTTTACTCATAAATAATTATATTATCCCTACTATAAGCTTACTTCCCTATATTATCGGCAACTAAGGATAACGGTTTCTCTGTTGGCATCGGATAAGAATACACTGTGTTCTTCTGTCATATCATAATTATCCGTCCATAACTCATTGTGTTATTACAGTCTGAACTGCATCATCCATTCCTTCTGGAGGATATTTATGTTTTTCAAAAGCTTTTTAATGATCATACGCATTTTAGCTCTTGCTGATTCACGTTTTTGCCAGTCTATTGTCCTATTCTTACGCAGAGTCTCAGCCAATTCTTTTCGTTATCGAGATTAGCTCTTCATTTTCATAGAAATCTTTTAATAGCCTGTGGTTTTACCAATGCATCATAAAATGCTAACTCATCTGCAGTTAGACCAAGTTTTTCTCCTTCTTGTCTATCAGCTGCGATTTGTTTTTGCTAGTTTTAGCATCTCTGCAATAACTTCTTCATTTGTTAGCATCCCATTTAAATAAGCATTGAGTGAGCGTTGCATAATTTCACTAAATTTCTCAGACTTAACTACATTTGTTCTGCGATAAACAGAGACTTGGTTAGAAATTAATCTCTTCAACAATTCAATTGCAAGATTCTTTTTCCTTCATATTAGCAACATCTTGCAAAAATTTAGGATCGAATAAAGAGAACTCTTCTTTAATATCAGAGAATAAATTAATTACACCATCACTCTTAATACTATGTTTTAAAAGTTCGTTTTATTCTTGCATTCATCTCTGGTAATGAAATCTTTTTACCAACGCCAGTATTAGTGAGTCTCAAAACAAGTACACGAACAGCTTCAAAGAATGCTGCTTCAAATCTATCGTCTTCATTAACTAATGAAGAACAAAGAAAGTAGCTTGATGAAGCATAAGAGATTCTTTTACAAATACCTCTTTATCCTCTGCCCGCTCTTTATCCATAATGAAAATTCACTGCACCACTAATAGTTTTAGCTCTTTCAAGATCCGTACCCACATTTAAATTTAGAATAATCATATCCATGGAATATATCACGGCATATAGACAATTTTCTAGAATTTAGGGATATGCGACCATAGAAACATCTGTATCACCATAATTCTTTTTATCACGAGATGTATAATCGTTCATCGCCTGCTTCAAATGCAGTAGCAATACCCACATAATCAACAATAAGCCCGCCTTCTTTATCACGGAATACACGATTAACACGAGCAATCGCTTGCATTAGATTATGTCCAGTCATAGGCTTTGTAAATATACATGGTTGCAGAGAAGGAACATCAAAACCCGTTAGCCACATATCAACTACTATAGCAATTTTTAAAAGGGCTGTTATTATCCTTAAATTTCTTTGCAAGTTCGTTTTTATGATGCTTATTGCCAATAATTTGTCGCCACTCTTCTGGATCATTATTACCAGAAGTCATGACTCAGTAACTTTTTTCTTCCCAATTTGGTCGAAGCTCTAGAATACGTTTATAGATTTTCATAGCAATAGAGCGAGAATAGGCAACAATCATTGCCTTACCGGTAAGTAAATACTCCCTATTATTTTCATAGTGATCAAGAATATCATGCACAAGAGAATCTAGAGTATTATCATTACCAAGAATAGCTTCCATCTGTCCTAGCTCATGTTTGCTTTTCTCTATAACTTCACTATCAGCATTAGAGACATCAAATCATATTCAGCATCAATCAACCTCAATGTAGCATCGATCGAGATTCAGTCTGATAACACGACTTTCATAATAAACAGGTCGTGTTGCACCATCTTCAACAGACTGCGTCATATCATAGATATCGATATAATCTACAAAGACCTCCCGCGTACTACGGTCTTTTGAAGAAATAGGTGTTCCTGTAAAACCAATATACGTAGCATTAGGCAATGTATTACGAATAAGTCTAGCCGTACCAATAACACGTTTTGCTACTTCCTCACCAGATTCATTCTTTGTAATCTTAATTTTTTCAGCAAGCCCATATTGCCCTCTATGTGCTTCATCTGCCATAACAATAATATTATGACGTTCAGATAAAGGTTCATCCGATTCCTCAAACTTTTTGCATCGTAGTGAAAATAATACCATTTGCCTGTCTCCCAGCAAGTAAGGTTTTAAGATTTTCTCTACTTTCTGCTTGTAACGGCTCTTGGCGTAAAAAGTCTTTACACTTTACAAACTGACTATAGAGTTGATCATCAAGATCATTTCGGTCAGTAAGCACAACAATAGTAGGACTATCTAAAGCTTCCTGCAACAAATGAGCATAGAATACCATTGAAAGAGACTTCACTACCTTGAGTATGCCAAAAACTCACCCTTGCCGTCAGTAACAGTAGCATGCTTAGTCGATTCAATAGCTTTTACTGCAAAATACTGATGATATCCAGCAAGGATTTTATAGTTATTTATTCCTTCATTTGAGAAAACAAATAAAGTTCTTAATAATATCAAGCAATCGTTCTTTTTGGAATATTCCTCAAAGAATGTATCAAACTGTGCATATTGGGTATTCTCATAATTACCGTCTTTTTGTTTTCCACTCCATAAAACGGTCTCACCTGAAGTAGTGTACCCGCTTTAGAAATCAACTGATCGCTCATAACACAAATAGCATTATAAATGAACATTGATGGTATCTCTTGCATGTAATTACGAAGCTGTCTCATAGGCACTCAGAACATCTGTTTCTTCACGAGAAGGAGACTTTAGTTCCATTAATACTATTGGTAGACCATTTTAAAAATAGAATGAGATCAGGGGCGTTTATTACTGTTTTCAATGAAAGTCCATTGATTGGCTACAACAAATGAATTATTTTCAGGGTTCTTATAATCCACAAGATAAACAATTGAAGAACGTTCTTCTCCATCAACAAAATATCTTACAGGGATACCATTCTGTAAGTAGTCCATAAAGATGGCATTCTTCTGTACAAGCTCCCCATTTTTCAAAATTTTTAAGTTTAAATAATGCATCCTGAATCGCATCATTAGCTGCACCATGATTTATACGATATAAAGACTCAATTAAAAAGGTCTTCATAGAAGGACTATAAAAATTCTTTCTATATCTGGGCCATACACATATTCATATTCTAAATCATTCTGAAATAATTCAATTAATGATTTTTTCATAATCTTCCTCTCGGAAAAATTTAGCATTATTTTTCTCCCTATAAAAAGATAATTTTTACCTCTAAAACTCTACCCTAATATATTTATATCCCGCTATTATTAAATGCACTTTCATAGCAATATTTCAACATATACAATAAACAATAATTTACAGGAGCAGATGGAGGCCTTGCACCGTTCATGGTTTTATCGATTATGCTCCCTTTTGGAGATGCAAAAACCTTCAAACTGGATAAAAAGCTGATATTTACTCAATTGCCAACATCATTTATGGTGCTCCATTTGCATCAAAAACTCTTTAATACTGAAGGTCTCGGAAATCCAATTATCCGTATACGCGATTTAAAGGAGCAGACCTTCGTGACGTATACTACCGAGATTCATCCTAAAGGGCACCTCATACAGCCGGGCGACATCGTTGTTGGTATGGATGGAGAGTTTAGGCCATATATCTGGGAAACTCTGAAGCTTGGCTTAATCAACGAGTATGTATATTCGAGTAAGCTGCCTTCAGATAAGGCTTTTATGCTCTATACATTAAGTCGTTGCTCAATGTAATTGAGCAAACACAGGTCGCCACGACAGTTGTTCTATATCGGCAAAAAAGGATTATGATGCCTTTGAAATAGTCCTTCCCGACAGAAAAACGCTTGATCAGTTTGGTGAGATTACAACACCGATGCTCGAACGTATAGTAAATAACAGTATTGAAAATAAAAAGCTTGTCCAGCTCAGAGATGCTCTCTTACCACAACTAATGTCAGGTGAATTGGATGTCTCTAAGATAAAAATTAAAGCTACTAAATTATTGTTTATCGCATTGTTTTAGCTCAATCTTATCATCCAGTAATTTCAGGGAGTCCGATATCCTTCTCTGCTCTTCATAATCTGGAACCATTATCTCCAAATTCTGAACCACATCCGTCTGAACTCTCTGCCTTTCCAGACGATCCTACCATCGACTTTATCGCTGGCTCACGGACAAGTGGGCTACAAACCAGATAATAGATAAAGTCCTCATCCACATCTCATCTTTAGCACGAAACACTATGTATTCTGTAGAGCCAAAAGCCTACTTCTCTCATCATCAAGAATGCTGACCTTTGCTGTCTTTCCATTCTCCAAGCACGGAGTAATTCTGGCCATAATCGTATCTCCATTTGCGGAATTTTGTGCCGCCGGAGAATGGCTCCAATTCATATCCCGGTACGTCCCGGCAAAAAGGCTGAAGCTTATCCATACCGATTTTTTGCAACTGTCCCTTTGTGCAAGAGATTCTCTTGGATTAAAAATCCGCTATATCTTTCAGCTTTTTCATTACCCATTCAGCCATATTTTCACCATCCTAACTCTATATATTTTCTATGCCAATTTTACATTGCTTTTGTTTTACCATCGCATATTGCAGCTGTCGTATCAACTCCGTTTATGGCCAAGCAGTTGCTGCAGTTGTTCAATCGAGCATTCCTTTATCGATTGCCATCGTAGCAAGTGCGCTGCGGAACTTATGCGGATGCACCTTCTCAATATCTAGCTTCTTTCCGAGTTCCCGTAGCCTCCTGCTCAACACCGCGTGATCGCAGTCTTCATGCGGAGCACGAAGCGATACGAATAGCGCCGGATTATCATCAGTGCGTTCCTGCAGGTAGTTCTGGTAAATGAATTTTGTCCGTGCGTCAGCACCATCCGTTCTTTACTGCCTTTACCGAACACGACACATTCCCGCTCCTCAAAGTTGATATCATCGCTATTAAGAAGAACCAGTTCTCCAACACGCATTCCGGTTGAAGCAAGCATATCTATCAATGCTAAATCTCTGGGCTCCTCACAGCTATCGCGCATTTTCTCCAAGGCCTCGTCGGTATATGTTTCCTTAATTGTTAAGGCCGCCTTCACCTTATGGATTCTTCGAGCTGGACTCTTCAGGATATAATCCTCATCCTCTAGCCAAGAAAAGAAACTCGACAGTATTCTACGGATGTTATCAGCGGTAACCTTGCTGGAGTTTTTCTCCTGTTGATACTCTGTCAGATATGTACGCAAATCGTCCGTTTTCATCTTTCGGACGTTCTTTTCCACCTTAGCGGTCATAGCGTCAATCGTAGTCCTGTAATACGCCAGCGACTTTTCTGAACATCCTCGATTCGTTTTTGCAGCGAGAAGCTTTCAAGCTGTTCATTTGTTAGTACGTCATTGACTTCTTCCTCCGTCTCGCTTATTTGTTTATGGAGCAACGCATGTTCCAGTACTTCCCGCGCTCTCCAACTGCACATTGTTGAGGCAGCCGAGCATACCCTGCATAACCTCGTTGATTACTTTCTGTTTCATAGTCTGTTCTCCTTTTCTATCGTAGAGAAAAGACCATGGAGTGGTAATCTCTCTTTTCTAACTCTTGCCACTCGCAAAGAGTTATGTTGTATGTTAAACAATAATTTAGCAGCTTAACGGTCAAGGTTGGAAAACGTCTATCTTACCAGGACATCAGCGGTGACAATAATGTATCTCGTAAATCAACAAGACGAGAAGTTTCAGTTTGTCTTTGCGAGATCGTTTTCAAACATTGGAGCTCAGTCTCATGGAAACGAGTGAGTATATCCTTTGGAGGAATCAAAACAGAGGTATTCTTGAAATCTGTCTTATTAAATTTAGGTTGAGTGTACTCCTTTTATTCCCTGTATGAGCGCTCATTTGGAGATACTTAAACCAAATATAAAGGTAGCAGTGAATGGTTGTCCTCTGTTTAAGCATACTAATGTTATTTCCAAGGGTCAGTGACCATCCAGCTTCAGAGAGAAATACACTTTCCCACATCACCAACATTGGAAATGATAACTCTCCGCCATACAAGGTAGATTTGGATAAGAAACTCATAAGAATGCTGGTCAATAAAAACCCAAATGAGCCTGACTTTTAAATCGGTGTTTGATGAAATAGCATAGTTTGGCTCTTGATATAGATTAACATTAGCTTTTTAAAGACGCAAAGCTTCCATTGGCTACATAGTCGGTTACGACATGAGCAAAACTGCCAACCTTAACAACTGTGAAGTCCTCTGATTTTTCCCAAACTCAGAGTTTATACGAGGGCTGTTAGGAGACAAGGAAAATGCAGAAAACCAAGAGCGAAATAACACAACAGCTTGTCTCCTCTAAATTATTGTTTATAGCATTATTTATCCCGATCTTTTTATCAAATAACTTTAGAATACTATTCTCTCTGATCTTTATATCAAATAACTGTAGTTCATACTGCATTATTGATTTTTTTATCCCTCTTGGCATTTTTTGTCCTTTAGATGTCGCCATTGAGTACAAAAAAATCATCAGCAAGTATATAGTAAAAGGAAGTCTTTATCTACATTCAAACTTTCCTTGAAAACTAATACATCATTCCCGAACATCCCCCATCATATTTTGCTTTACAAATCTTTTTGAAATAAGGTCTTATGTTTGAAACAAGAATATCATTTTCTTTATATTCTTGAACTAATGCAGTAGATGGCAAAGAGTTAGCCTCAATAACTCCTGCCTTATCAGGCAACATATTCTCAGTTGATATATATGTTTTTAACGTTAAATTTGAAGATCTACTTTTTCCTTTTCTATACTCACAAATATCCGTTAATTTTACACTTCATCTCCACCACCTCTATTTCTTAATGGAAATATATATCTAACATCAAATGTTTACAATCCATAACTAAATCTTTACCTATTTAAAAACTAATCACCATCTACACTATAAGCATCTTCTAACATATAAATACTCTCATCCCATACTGTAACATCCAATCCTACATCTATCTCTTCTGCGGTTTCTGCACCATCCTTGAATTTATATATAAGTTTATGTTAGTCTCAATATAATAATTGCGTATTTCCTCATTCGAGCTTAAACATTCAATATCATTAATATTAATTAAATGTGCAGACACAGAATTAATCAGACGCCCTTTTCAATAAAAATCAAAATCACCTTCAGTTATTTTGCTTAAAGAAATCCCATCTAGAGTTAAGCCAATCAATAATTTCCTTATTTTTCATCATAATCTTCCAATAGGTTGATATGAATACTTATCGATTTCCTGTGCCCACGCTTCTAATCATAGTTTAACTTCATTTTCATTTTTACATATGAATAAAAGATGATTTATCTACAACCTCTGAAAACTCTTGAATCAAAAATTCTCCAAAAGCGTTATCTTTCGAGTAATATATAATTTTCGATTTAGGTTGATTTAATGCAAAATTCTAAAAATACTTTCCCATAACAATGCATCTCAAATCCTTTATCAGACTTCTTTATCCTTACCTTCAAAAAGGGGGCGCTTACTAAATGCACGATCTATTATGCTTCTAAATCTGCTATTAGACGCATTTTGAATTTCTATTACTTCACTCATGCCTTTGTTGAATGTCACCTTTATATTCTTTAATGTATTCTGAGTAATCTATTGAGGATTCTCTTTTTATAGAATATTCAGGAAAAACCTATTCTGTTATTGTATTTATATACTTTGAAAAGTAATTCATCGTGTTTTTTTCTATAATCTGTTTGTTTCTAGTTCTCCCCAAACCACAGCGGAATTACTAATACTACTTGACTATAAATATCCAATTGATTAATCATATCAATGATATTTTCTATGTTGAATTAAAACTAAATGAGGTAAAATCAGCTCGTACGCTTGAAACAAAAACATTTGTATCAAAAATTAAATAATATCTAACGTCATCATTTAATGTCATACCCAATCGCCCCTAGCTTTTCACGAATTTCTGTTTCTAATTCACGGGATTTTATAAACATTTCTGATAGTTCATACGTAAGCCGACTCATTTTTTCTTCAAATGGCTCCTCATCTTCCTCAATAACTTCAATACCAACATATCGACCTGGAGTAAGAATATAATCTTGTTCTTCAATCTTCTTAGTATCGACAACAGCACAAAAGCCTTTTACATTCTCTAAAGTACCATCTTGAAATGACAAGAATGTATCAGCTAATCGTTGAATATCATCATCAGTAAAATCTCTATGTTTACGGTTAACCATATAGCCCATATTACGTGCATCAATAAATGAGTTTTACCTTTCTGTTTTTTATTCTTTGAAATAAACCATAGAGTAACTGGTATAGTGACACTATAAAAATAGCTGAGTAGGTAAAGCTACAATACCTTCCACGAGATCCGCTTCAATAATATTTTTTCTGATATCGCCCTCACCGCTAGTTTGTGACGATAGCGCACCATTTGCTAAAACAAGACCAATTTTCCCATTTGGACCAAGATGATGAATCATCATGTTGAATCCATGCATAGTTCGCATTACCTGCAGGAGGTACGCCATATTTCCAGCGGACATCATCCTTTAGCTTTTCCTGTCCCCAATTAGAAAGATTAAAAGGTGGATTGGCCATAATAAAATCTGCCTTTAATGTTTTATGTAAATCATTAAAGAATGTATCTGCCTGATATGGACCAAAGTTGGCATCAATACCACGAATTGCCATATTCATTTTTGCCATCTTCCATGTATCAGCATTAGATTCTTGACCGTAAACAGATATAGTTCCTCTATTATCACTATGAGCTTGTACAAATTTTTCACTTTGTACAAACATACCCCACTACCACAGCAAGGATCATATACTCGACAATTATTAAATGGTTTCAAAATAGAGATAATAGTTTTAACGATACTTGATGGTGTATAAAATTCACCACCCATGGTCCCTTCATAAGAGAGGCAAACTGAGCAATGCAATATTCATATGTTCTTCCCAATAAATCCTTACTAGCCTCAGTACCGTCCATTTTGACTTCATTAGTGAATAAGTCAACAACTTCGCCAAGTACTCTTTTTATCTAAATCAGGACTAGCATAATTCTTTGGTAACACATTTTTAAGTGTAGTATTTTCCTTTTTCAATAGCTCTCATTGCATTATCAATGACAAGTCCAATTTCAGGTGTATGTGCAGCAGATGCAATTGTACTCCACCGAGCTCCTCTGGAACAAAGAAAATATTTTCTTCTGCATATGCATCTCTATCATTTTCAAATCCGTCGCCTTCTTTTTATAAGCTCTTCATAGCGTTTCTCAAAAGCACTTGATATATAGCGAAGAAATATTAACCCTACATATTACTTTCGATATTCTGCAGCAGTGAATATGCCCCCAAAGAACACAAGCCGCATCCCATATTTGTTTTTCAAACCCAATATCTGTATTGTTTTTTTGCTGCATAACTTATATACCATCCTCATTAAAACTTACAAATCAAGATTATTTTCATGAAACCGTATAAATCTAGTAAATATACTATAAATCCTAATATTTTTATTATATAACATCTTAGATAATTAGAACATCATCTTTAATTCATTTATTTTTTCATTCTAATAATAAACTATGATACTTTTTACCACTGTAATCACTAATGACCAAAATTTCTATTACCATCTAAAAATACATATTTTGAAACGATATAGAAAGTCATCCAAAGACAGACTCTTTGGATGACTACTTTTATATTATATATTTTTATATATTAGCTATATTACAAACCTTCTTATTCCCACTCAATTGTAGCAGGTGGTTTTGATGTAATGTCGTACACGATACGGTTGATGTGTTGTACTGTTTACGATACGACGGGAGATTGTATCCAATACGTCGTAAGGGATGCGCGCCCTAGTCAGCAGTCATGAAGTCTGTTGTTGTTACGCCACGCAATGCCAATGTGTAATCGTATGTACGGAAGTCACCCATAACGCCTACAGTACGTGTAGATGTTAATACTGCAAAGTATTGGTTGATGCTACGATCGAGACCAGCTTTTTGCAATTTCATCACGGAAGATGTAGTCCGCATCACGCAAGATGTCGAGTTTGTCTTTCGTGATTTCGCCCATTACGCGAATAGCAAGACCAGGACCTGGGAATGGCTGACGCCATACGAGGTAATCAGCTAAAGCCTAATTCAGAACCAAGTTCACGCACTTCGTCTTTTGAAGAGGTTGCGCAATGGTTCGATAAGGCCTTTTGAAAGTCTCACAACTGCAGGCAAGCCGCCTACGTTGTGGTGAGATTTGATAACTTCTGCTTCGCCAGTACCGGACTCAATAACGTCAGGGTAGATTGTACCCTTGCGCCAAGAAGTCAACGGAGCCGATTTTACGGCCTTCGTCTTCGAAATACGCGGATGAATTCTTCGCCGATAGCTTTACGTTTAGCTTCTGGATCTTCAAGACCAGCCAATTTATCTAAGAAACGTTTTTTTCTGCATCGACGCGGATGAAATGCATGCCGGAATCTTTGAAAGCTGCTTCAACTTCGTCGCCTTCGTTTTTACGCATTAAACCATGGTCAACAAAGATACAAGTCAATTGGTCGCCAACAGCTTTTAGAAATAAGAGCTGCTGCAACAGAGCTATCTACACCGCCAGACAATGCCAACAATACTTTTACCATCGCCTACAGTGTTACGGATTTCTTCAATAGCAGTTTTTGCATAGTTTGCCATTGTCCATGTGCTCTGTGAAAGCCACATACTTCGTACAAGAAGTTGTGAAGCATTTCTTTACCATGTTCAGTGTGCAATACTTCTGCATGATATTGCATAGCGTATAATTTGCGTTCTTTATTTTGCATAGATGCAACAGGGCAGTCTTTTGTATGCGCAATGATTTCGAACCCTTCAGGAACTTTTGCTACATAGTCAACGTGGGACATCCAAACAACTTGGTCTTCGTCCAAGCCTTTGAACAATGGGGATGTAGTGTCCACTTTAGTAGGTGTTTTACCAAACTCACGGTTGTCCGCAGATTTAACTTCGCCACCCAATGTATGCGCCATAAATTGCATACCATAGCACATACCAAGAACTGGAATGCCAAGTTCAAAGATTTCCTTTTCAATTTTAGGAGAATTCTCTTCGTACACACTGTTAGGGCCACCAGTAAAGATGATACCTTGCGGCTTCAATTCCTTAATTTTTTCTAATGCTTTGTTGTATGGATATACTTGCAGTATACATGATTTTTCACGAACGCGGCGTGCAATCAACTGATTATATTGACCGCCGAAATCGACAACAATAACAAATTCCTTGTTTTCCATAGTTCCTCCGTATGCATCTATTTGTGAAAGTATATTCACCAATTTATAATGTCCATACATTCCTGTACTGGGGGTGCGTTTTAACAAGCAAAACGCTAAATTTTCATTACATCTATTATACCATACGAAGTATATGGACTCCATATATTCCGTATGAAAGTTATACATTACTTTTTAATGTTCGGATTTTAGATTACTTCAGGCCTGTAGTATCTTTGAGTAGCTTATGCATCTGCACAGCCCCAACGGGACAAATAGAGTAGCAATCGCCGCAACTAATACACCCCTTACCAATGATAAATTTTGTAGTTCCTTCTGTGATGCATTGTACAGGGCAGTCTTCAGCACAAGCCCCACATTTCACGCAGGTATCATCTATATCAAATTTTAGATTGCCCATATAACATCACCTCTCTATCAATCATAAGATATAGTATCTATCCATTATCCGCTTACTATTTCCATTAGCCTCTTAGTATTTCTATTAGTAGACTAGTATGTCCCTTAATAGCTTAGTATTTCTATTAGCCACTTAGTATTTCTATTTATTTTCCAATTCACGATTATACGCAATAGCCGAATATATTGCACGAGCTACGCCATAGTGATTATTATCTGTCGTTTCATAACGGGCGGCAGCTTTCACATTATCTCGTGCATTTCCCATAGCCACGCTAGCTCTGGCAAATCGAATCATGGATAGATCATTTTCGCTGTCGCCGATGGTCATCACCTCGTCAGGCGTATAGCCCCAATGGTTCGCCAAGGCCTCTACGGCTGTGCCTTTTGTCGTATGAGGTAACACAAATTCTAAATTCCCCTCACTAGATTCAAGGACATCGTAAAAGCGTTCGCGCCCTTTGCCATCTATAGCTGCACCTTGGAACTCATCGCGCAAATCAACTAGAATGCGTTCGCGTATACGTTCATCGCCGTAAAAGATTTGAATTTTCTCCGGTCCCTCTGGTAACGATTCTAAATGGGCTATTAAATCGGGCACCATGGTACGTGTTTTTAAAATGAAAGGTCTAATATTCGGTCTAAAGAAATGTTCTGCTTGCACTGTCTCATTACCAACAACAGGGTATTGACCGAAAATCTCGGCTTTCACATAAGCCTCTACAAACACACCATAGGTCATTAGTTTTCGTACTAAATCCATGGCCCGAGTTTTATCAAGAGTAATGTGAACGAGTTCCTTTTGTTCTTCTTTATCCATGACATAGGCGCCATTGGTGCATACAAAGTATCGCAAGCACGGCATGGCCTCGATGACATCGTCCATCTCATGCCACGCACGGCCCGATGCGATGGCCACGCGGATACCGCTTTCACGAGCGGCACGAACCGCATTGACCACCTCTGAATCTACGGACTTAGCATCATTGACCAATGTGCCATCCACATCGGACGCGATGAATCGAATGGGCGTATCACCAGTAAGGCCTATATAGTTTTTAATGTCTAATGGTTCAGATGAGGACATAAAACCTCCTTTAATACAATATAAATTTTACTTGATGTACAATATAGATAATCACATAAGATTGTAGAATGACTATTTCAAAGGATGTGAAATCATATGCGTGTAATTATCGATCGAGATGCTGTTTGTGCGGCCGATGATATGAGTCATCATCGCGAAGAGTTTACCGTACCAGACGGCATCAACATAGCTAGTTTATTTGAATATCTTGAGTTTAAATACATTCCTGTCATCGCTGGAAATAACGTGGTCTGGGCGCTCCATCACCACGACATTGAGGTAGGCACTTATTTTACCCAAAATCGTAGTTTTGTAAATGGCAATGTTCCATTATCATCTATTATCAATAATTCTGAAAGAGACAATGAATTCTATCTGCGATATTACAGCTCCCCAGACAGATACAGGAAACATTTTATTTAGTGCTATTCCCATCAGCTAGAAACTATTTAGTAATATTATATGTAGATGAGAATTATTTAGTTGCATTAAACTCAGCCACAATTTCTTCTAAGACAGTTGGATTTCTACTAATCGCAACAATGTGCCCCCAATGATATTGGCGCCATCTACAATGGTTTGCTCAATGGTTGGTTCCAGCATAGCGTCCGCAAATTCTTTGGCGTGGCACACCTTATCTGGGCCAGCCAAGCGCAATTTAGGATGGAATGCGGCACATTGATAGCTGACATTACCGATATCGGAACTGCCCCCAATGTCCGCTGGACCTGGTTCAAAATCAAGGCCCATATCGGTCATCACATCTTCGATGAGGTGTGTGCCACGATGGTTTTGGTTCATATCGTCATAAGGATTTCCGTAAAACTCAACATCTACGGTCGTACCGGTACAAAGGGCAGCACCTTCAAAGATTTTTTTAATCTGTTCAGATAAATCGTTCAAATAGTCACGTTCTGTATGACGCACGGTAACCTCTAATTCGCCAGTCGCAGGAATGACGTTGGACGCGGTACCGCCATTAATAATCCACGTGCCGATGCGAGACTCTGGACGCACTTGTTGACGCATCATATCCATGGCATGGATGGCGAGTTGCACGCCGTTTACCGCATTAATGCCATTCCAAGGCTCACCAGCCGCATGGGCCGGTTTACCGTGGTACTTGGCACGGAAACAATCAAGGGCCAAAAATTGTGAATTCGGCCGCGTTTCTTCGCCATCAAGATGCACCATAATGGCAAAATCGTAATTCTTGAACACACCAGCGTTGCACATATCCACCTTGCAGCCCATCGCTTCCTCATCAGGGGTTCCAATGATGTCGATATCCATGTTGAAAGCTACGCCTTCTTGCTGCATCTTATGCAATGCAAGAGCCGCTAGTACACTCATGATCCGCTAGCACTAATGGCTGCACGCATGGCCCACATCTGGGAGCGCATCGTATTCACATAATATGGCTAAAACGCCCTTTAGGATTATCTACTTTCACAACAGACGCCTTAAAAGCTGTGGGTAAATTACAAAACTCGTAGGTCACAGGAATTCCATTCTTTTCAAGAACAGCACCGATAGTTTTTAACAGATTCAAATTCTTGACTAGAAATCTGGATTCTTCGCCAATGTATAGATTAATAGTGAAAGCCTCTTGAGGAAGCTTTCACAAGCAGTTGCAAATAATTTGGTAAGAGACATAGGCCCTCCTCTATTTTTAATTCGTTTACTCTTAATTATACAATGTTATTGCCTATTGATTCAAAAATTCCGTACAATATAAACAGATGTATAAATGTACATGTTTGTAATATGGTCTAGGAGGATACTATGTTTAATTTTAAAAAATTGACAGCCATCGCTCTTGTAGCCGTTGCTGCTATGGGTTTATTGGCTGGTTGAGGCAGCGAAAAAAGCAAAATGACACAAGAAGCGGGTGTGTTGCGTGTAGGTTCTGAAACTACATTCCCACCATTCGAATTCACTGATGGCGATAAATACGTTGGTTTCGACGTTGAGTTGTCTGAAGCAATCGCTAAAAAAATCGGTCTTAAAATGGAATTTAAATCCATGGGTTTTGATGCTTTGATTCCAGCAGTTCAATCTGGCGACATCGACATGATTGCAGCCGGTATCAACGCAACACCAGAACGTGAAAAAGCATTGGACTTCTCCGATGTATACTTTGACCAAGGCGGTTTCATCACAGTTGTTCGTAAAGACAACTCCACAATCCATAACATGGATGAACTTGCTGGCAAAACTGTAGGCGTTCAAATCGGTACTGTTCCTGCAGACATGGCAAAAAGCTATTCCCTAACACAACAGTAAAAGAAATGGACTCCAATGCCAATATCTTTATGGAACTAAAAGCTGGCACAATCGATGGCGCCATCATCGACAATGCAGTTGCTATGTACTACTTGAAACAAGGTGCTGACAAAGACCTCAAACTCGTAGGCGAACCTACTAAAGCCCCAGGCACAGTTTTGGGTGTAAAAAAAGGCAACAAAGAATTGCAAGACGCTGTTAACAAAGCACTTAAAGAACTTAAAGAAGATGGCACATACCAAAAAATTTACGATAAATGGTTTGGTGACTATAACAAAAAATAATTCTTAGCGAACACTTAGAACGCTAATCAAAAGACACCTAGCAAAAATCCTCCGTCGGCCGGGTCTTCCCTTCGGGAAGGGCCAAAAGTCGGTTTTTGCTAGGTGTCTTTTTCATGCCTATCTACTGTATCACTAAAAATTATTTTTATCTCTCCAACGGTTGGGTGGGCAATAACGGATTTTATCAATTTCACTACTATTATATACTGCGTGTCGGCTATGGCTTGAGAGATAGAACCGATGAGCTCAAAAATCCGACTTTACACTCACTGTGGATTTCGTTTTACGAAATCTTACGTTCGTGACTAAGTGATGTGTGGGCCCCATGCGTCGCTATGCTCCTCTGTTGCCTCCCACCCTACTTATGGCCCTGCGGAGCCCGCAGGGCGTAGTCAGACCCGGCCGGTGGAGGTTCTCAGGACACGTCACCGCCCTCCCACCTTTAACGCAAGACATATTCGGTATATAATAGTAGTGTATTGTATAAAAACGAAAGGAGGGCCTATGGCTCAATATTTCACAGACCGCCTACAAAAGGTCTTCCACATGATTTTTATGTCATATAATCAGCAAACGGCGCAAGAGGGTCTCCGCCTTTTAGAGTCGATTGTGAATAATCAATCGAGTATCACAAAGCCCTCTCAATATGAGTTGCGTAATGCTACTACTGTTCAAGGTAGTACTGGCGAGTCTAAATCTGAAGAGGTATATAAAAATTCCTTTTCTCCTGAGGAGCGTGAATTAGGCGATGCCTATGCTTTATTGGCACGGGTCTATGCAGGGCCTCGCTTTACGTGGGCCGAGTCTGGATTCCCAGAGGATAATATGCGCACCTATCAATGTCTTCACGATAGCATTCGCCGTAATAGTCCAATCGGTACATTACAGGCGCTACGCATAGCAGGCTCTATTACACCTACGGTGAGGCGAGATATGCAACTATCCTTTGACGATGCATTTCGTGTCGTTTTTGACTACGCCCAAAAGAATGATGCATATTGCCAGTATATTATAGGGAATGTATTTTTCTGGGGCGATTATCACACCATTACGCCAGCAAAGCAACTATTGGCCCCTGATAAAGCATCCTTTGGTCAACGGTTACAACGAGTCCTGCAAAGCAAGAGTTTACGCGAAGGTATTGCTACCTTGCGTGGTACAGCAGATGAAGAAACATTACAAGCAAAATCACGAGAGCATGCCAAATTCTGGTTTAACAAAGCCCTTCATCAAGGGCTGGCTATGTTCCAAGGAAACTTACGCAATATCTACATCGACGAGGGCGATTATGAAAACGCACGCCGTGTTGCCCATAGTGCTGCCGAGTTAGGCAATCCAACGATGATGCTCTACACGGGCCTCGACCATCACGAAAAAGGCGAGTTTACAGAGGCTTTCACGTGGTTTACAAAGGGCGCCGATTTAGGCCAGCCGGAGTGTATCGCAGAACTTGCAGACTATTACTACCATTTTTATGAACAGCCTATGCTCCGTGCTACGATTCCCTATGATCCAGTTAAGGGTACGGAATTGTACCAACAAGCGGCAACAAAGATTTTTAACGATGCTGGCTATGCCGCGTTACAGGCTGCATTTAGCTATATCTTTCACATTGGTAATCTCCCCCTCGACTGGGGTCTCATCGCCGATTTGACGCATATGGCGGCCACTAAGGATAGATTCTTGTTTGCTTTGCCATATATCAGCTATATGCGCATTCACGGCATTGGCGTGACCAAGAACACCAAATTTGCTGTACAATCCTTGATGCGCGTCTTAGAGGAAGAAAATCGGGCTTTACAAGAGGAGGATCGAGTTCTCTTTTACGATATCACCCGCGCTTTAACACGAGTGGCCTAGGCTATGCCTATGAAAAGGGCTATGTAACAGGCACGCCTGACCTTGATACAGCTGTACAGTATTATGAAAGCTCTCATCAGTATATCTTGTCTCATATTGCAAACCGAGATGAGGAAATTAAGGATATTCCTGTAGATGATGAAGCGGCTGAACGTCTAATAGCCTTTGAGCAGATAAATGGTCATTGGCAATACAAGGATGGTGTTACTGAATCTACTACGACGGTTCGTCCGGCTCCAACGACTTGGCCTCATAAGGCGGCCCGATTATCTATAGATATGAATGGTTTCCTGTGGGACACAACCTTGTACGATTGGGACACCATCGATAAGGCCCTCACGATGCAAGATACGGTGGCACTAAGCTTTTATAATCATTTCCTATCCGTTCCAGATGAGCTACGCAACATCTATAAGCTAGAGTCGAAACGCATGCCGCGCGACACCTATCAGGTGCGTTTGTATGGGTACGATTCAACGGAGGGATATGAGGTGGTGTATAAATCACTACTCAGTGCTGAGGATGCCCGCAGTTTGTGGCATAATCTTTATGAAAGCCACCGCTTACCAAATCTTTCAGATTCGTGGACGGTGGAAACGGATGAGGAAAAGCCGACCTGGCACTATGTACTCGACGTAGACCAAGAGCCGTTCCTACTAGAAGAATATGATGATGCCAACGCGATGATACAAGCATCCCTAGAGGGGCTAAAAAACAATAAGTACAAACAAGTCAATATTCGCACCCACGATTTCATCGGGCCATCCTATTTCATTTTTAAAGGCAATCAATCGAATCCATTTAGAGTTCAACTGTATTTAAAAGAATCGGTGCGCCACACGGTTGATGAACAGGGAAACCAAGAAGATATTCCTGGCAACACCTACCTATTCGAACAATACTTTGGCAATGAAGTGTCCTTGAATTACTGGATACAACGAACTATCAATACATTAGACATTCCAGAGTTAGATAATTGGAAACCGCTCAGCGTGCCTAAGGATTTGCAATAATAGAATAAAAGAACACAAAGGAGCTAGTACACAGCGTACTAGCTCCTTTGTTATAACTTTGAAATAAGCTACTTTTAGTCTAGAGAATCATGAGGATAATGAACGCGGAAATCCCCATTTAGATTGAGGGCTTGCATGTCTTGACGTTCAACCTTATCGAGCATTTTAGAACGGGCAGTTGTCATGCTATGATCACTATGCTTTCCACCAAAGAGAGCAAACTTAGATTTACCAAGGGTATACAATGTTTGTACATAAAACTCTCCGGAGTGACCAAATGGTTTATCATAGCCCATGCCTACCGAAATGTGAGGTGTCACATTTACATTGATACCAGTCTTAATACCATTTTTATAGGCCCCATTTACACGGAATCCAATATTATAGTTATATATATCAGGGTTAGACCATTCTATGTCTCTAATCTCTCCATTCATCCGATTCCAGTGATAACGGTCGATATAGGCTCGTATATAACGAGCATTTTTAAAGGTTCGTGCGTATCCGATATCATATCCAGAGGCAACACGTTTTTCATGACTTTCACCAACAGAAACATCAACATCTGGCGTATTATAAGGTGCTGGAATCATTTCATCGCGCTTAAATATACGATAGGATGATGTTCCATTCCCTAGTGATTTATAGAAATTAGCATACAATTCATTTTCACCAGTTACATATTCTACACCTAAACTAGCACGCTTATAATGTTCTTTGAAAGCATAATCATAGAAGGCATTGATACCTACGTAGCTATGTTCTTCTTTACTTAATCGTCGATAACCAAGCCCTAGACTTCCCGTTGTGCCTATAGATTGTGTCGATTGATTAAAGTCATATTCATATATAATACCGCCTGCACCGCGTGTGACATGATTCGCATAGCCATTGGCAATTTGACTTACACCGCCATGAGAGCTAACTTTACCTTGTACAAACACTACACTCTTAGAATTGTTATCATAATGACCTATAGGTTGTAACGTCTCTATGCTATATTGCGGTTTATGATTAGTTTGAAACTTCGCTGAAATATCAGTTCGATCAGCCCAATCTTGATAACTGCTAGAATTCACTTTCACAGCAGTATTTGTATCAGTACTATCTGCGAAAGCAATAGACCAACACATCGTACAAGCTGCTACACAAAGTAGCAGTCGTATATTAAACTTAGTATTAAAATACATGTAAATTTTACCCTTCTCTCACATATTTATTGTAGCATCACCATGTTTACTAGCTCACGAACAATTTATTTGATTAAGATTTATAAACCAACATCTGTAACACCATAGTCATAACGTTCTTGAATTACATCATGTACAACTAAGTCACTGCGACGTACTTATCAAGCATCTTAGAGCGAGCTGGTGTAATAGCACTTTCACTATGTTTGCCGCCAAGCCAAGCAAATTTAGATGTACCGATGGTGTATTTTAAGGTTGCATAAGGACCGCTTAAAGAATGAGACGCAGTTTGGTATCCTGCATCAAGAGTAAGATGTGGTGTAATATGCAGTTCTGCACCAATCTTAACACCTCTAATGGCCTCTCGTTTCCTTAGCTTATCATAGCCGACCCTTACTTCAGATCTACCACGCCAGTTATAATAGTCGGCATATACACGCGCCCAACGAGCATTTTTAAATGTTCGTGCATATCCGATATCAAAACCACTGGCAGACACATTTTCCGTTGTTTTATAATGATTTTCATAATCGATTTTAGCATAATTATATACAGAGGTATCATTGTCTCTGCCGTATGGATATAAACCATCAGGATCATACCAAGTGATAGAGCGGCTGCGTATACCTTTATATTTTCTATTATTAGACCCTACGTTTTGATAGATATTGGCATGAAGTTCGTTATGACCTACCACATATTCTACACCACCGCTAATACGCTTATTATCATCTTTAAATGCATGGTCATAGAATAGATTAACGCCTACGTAAGCATTTTCATGTTCACTGAGACGACGATATCCGACACCTACATTAGCCATTACACCTAGTGCTTCTCGTTTTTTCTTATCATGGTCATAGCGCATGAAAACCCCTGCAGGCATTATAGGAACTAGATAATTTTCTAATTTATCAGATACAATTCTTTCGCCGCCATAGCCAATACGCCCTTGTACAAAGACTACACGCTTGGCATTTTCATCATACTGAGTAATAGGATGTAATGTTTCTACATACAGTTTCTTTAATTCAGTAGATTTAGATCTATCGGTAGTAGTAACAGGTATGCGACCATATACGAAATCGTTTAAACTTCGCTATTAGTCCCTTCAGATGTTTTTTGACCAATCCCTACTACCACATCAGTACGGTCCTTCCAAGTGGAACGAACAGCATCACGTTTAGCCTCATCTGTTACTACAGTTTGCTGTACAGAATCCATACTATTAGTATCTTGGATATTTGCTGCAAATCCTACAGCAGTACTAGTAAATGCTATGGCACCAAAGACCATAGCTTTCAATAATAATTTACCTGACATTATATATAGTCCCCTCTCATAACAATGATAAAACTAACATTTTCTCCATATTATAAATGATCGATAGGTGCTAAATAATCGTATTCAATATCATCAAAGGATTCTACAATCATATCTTGACGACGTACCTTATCTAACATTTTAGAGCGAGCAGTAGTAATTCTATTATCACTATGTCTACCACCCCAGAAAGCAAATTTAGATGTACCTAATGTATATTTCACAGTACCATACATGCCTTTCGACATATTGTTTGCATTGTTATACCCAATATCTAAGGATATATGTGGCGTTAACTGTAATTCAGCACCGATTTTAATGCCCTTATAGTGATTTGCATCCCTCACTGAAAACCATGGAACGGACCAATGGCCTGGACGTCCCCAATTATAATTTTGTTCATGGCCAAAACCTTGCCCCTTCCAGCGATATCCATTTACATAGGCACGAGCCCAACGAGCATTCTTAAAGGATCTAGCAAAACCGATTTCATAGCCACCCAGTGCTCTACCGCCTTTATAGGTATAATAATTCTCTGACGGAATAACACCATATGGGAATGAATCTGGATAACCATTAGGATACAAACGTTTAGGATATGGATTACCACCACCTCCTCTTACAACGTCCTTATTACCAATCCCCTTATACACATTGGCATATACTTCGTTAAGCCCATTTACATACTCTACGCCGCCACTAATACGATTGTAATTGCCTGTGAAAGCTCGATCAACGAATGCATTAGCACCTACAAAGGCATGTTCATTGCGGCTAAGACGTCGATATCCAATACCAACAGTACCAATAATCCCTAATGTTTCTGATGATTTTTCATCCGTATTTATTTTAGTGTAACTAGATTGCCCATTCCGATTAATTATTAATTCAGGAAGAAGATAACCACGCATCTCTTCGAAGCTATTTTCTCACCACCCCGACCAATGCGCCCCTGTACAAATAGAACACTTTTACTGTTCTCATCATAATGAGAAATAGGCTGCAATGTTTCTATATAGGCTTTCGTTAAATTACCATAATCAGACTGCTTATTATAGATTGAATTTTGGTCATCCGTTAAAAAATGTCCTTTATCTAATTTGGACTGACCTCCGGTCTGTACACCTACAGCAATATCCGTGCGGTCCATCCAATTAGATTGCACTGCATCATGTTTTGCTGTATCACTCACTTGTGGCGCCACATCGACTGCTCCCACTACGGCACTTGTGCTACACACTATGGCCCCCAAGACCATAGATGTTAATACTAACTTATATTTCATTACGAAACTTCTCTCCTTTTAGTTTTATAAATTATCATCAATTTTATAAATGATCATTAGGGTTTACATACCAATCTTCTTCATATGTATGGCCTATTGTTAACGGACTACGCTCTACCTTATCTAACATTCTAGCGCGAGCATTTGTAATAGCATCATCACTATGTTTACCACCATGCCAAGCAAACTTAGAGGTACCCAATGTATATTTAACAAATCCATAGGCACCACTAGTATCTTTGCTATCCGATGTATAGCCTACATCTAGCGATACATGAGGCGTTACTTGTAATGTAGTTCCTACTTTCCATCCATGACTGTTGCCAACTTCCAGTGTTTTCAATAATGCGTCGCTATGATTAGGCACACTAAGACCATTCCAATGATATACGGTCGCGTGTACACGGGCCCAACGAGCATTTTTAAATGTACGCGCATAACTTACATCGTATCCAGATAATACCTTTTGAGACTCATGTGGCATATAGTAAGCAGCGCCACCATCCAAATCAAATGTGAAGTACGATTGCGGTAAATATATCATATCAGATTGCGATTTCACACTCCCTAAACCTCTATATACATTAGCACGAACTTCGTTAAGACCTGATACATATTCTAGGCCCCCACTCACACGATTAGCATTCTCGGAAAAGGCGCGATCAACAAAGGCATTGACACCAACATAGGCATGCTCATTCTTACTAAGATGGCGATACCCTAAGCCCACATTAGCTACAGCCCTAATGATTTCGTATGTTCATATTTTTCTGCTCTATATCGTTGGTCACCTTTACCCGTTGCAGGATTATAAGGATACCAAATCTCATTATATCCGTGATAGTAACTAGCAGAATGTTCTTGGCCACCTCGACCAATACCGCCTTGTACAAACAATACGGACTTGGAGTTCTCATCATAATGGGTTAAGGGCTGTAATGTTTCTACAGCCACTTGATTACCAACTTTAGATTGTGTACCTACCTTAATATCTGTACGGTCCATCCAATCTGAAAGTACCGCTTCATGTCTAGCGATATCACGGATGTCTAGTTGTTGTTTATTAGTTGGAGGGAGTGCATTATGCCCCTTCACATCAGCCGCAATACCAGTAGCACTAATAGCACAGGCTATGGTCCCCAAGACCATAGCTTTCAATATTAAAACGTCTTTCATTGTATCGCCTTCCTCTTATAGTATTATTTTAATAATTCTAATCGCTCTGACTATATTAATTAATAAAGAACCCCTAATTCTATTACATAATTAAAGCAGGGTTCTTCTTGTTTTTAACCATATTATAGATGTTGTGAAGGTGCCATGTAGTCATATTCTGTATCATCTAGATGTTCAACAACAATATCATTACGACGAACCTTATCTAACATTTGAGCTCTTGCTGGAGTTATTACGATATCTTGACTATGTTTTCCACCAAAGTAAGCATATTTAGATTTGCCCAAAGTATATTTCACCGTAATATAAGCCCCCTTAGCCGTATGATTACCCATGTTATACCCTGCATCGACATTAATATGCGGTGTCAATTGTAACTCTGTACCAAGCTTAACACCCTATAATGTGTATGCCCTGAGGTTCCAAACTTCGGTACAGTCTGTCCACCGGTGTAATATGCTTGTCTATGCTCCGAAACACCACTACGCCAATCAAAAGCATTAATATATGCATTCACCCAACGAGCATTCTTAAAGGTTCTTACATAGCCAATATCGTAACCGCTTAGAGCCTTGTCCTGAGTATAGTTATAAGCGGTTTCTTCCCGGATAGTATCATCTGGATATGTGGAGGGATATCCATTTGGATATAATCGTTTTGGAAAAGGGATGGCACTAAAAGTAATATTTTGGTCGCCACCTATACCTTTATATGCATTAGCATAGAATGTATTGTAACCTGAAACGTATTCAAGACCGACACCTATACGAGTACGATCTGTAGTAAATGCACGATCTACAAATGCATTTACCCCAACAAAAGCATTTTCTCTCTCACTAAGACGTCGGTAACCAACACCAATGCTACCTGTAGTGCCAAGAGTTTCAGACCCAATAGTATCACTATTAATTATCTTCATAGATGGTACACCATACGAGGTAGTAACATACTCTGGAATCAGATAGCCACGCACACCGTGAAGCTCTATTTTCTCACCGCCATGGCCGATTTGACCTTGTACAAAGACAACACTTCTAGTATGCTCATCATAATGAGTAACAGGTTGTAATGTTTCTACATACACTTTAGATAAATTTTTTATTATCAGTTTTTGTGCGAACAAAATTATTATTAACTCCATCAGGGAAAAAGCCCTTCATGGAAGGAAGAAGAACGACTAAACTGATTCCTAATTTTATATCAGTACGATCTTCCATGTAGATTGTACTGCCTCATGCTTTGCTGTATCGCTCACTTGTGGCGCCACATTGGCCGCTCCCACTACAGCACTTGTGCTACACACTATAGGCCCCCTATAACCATAGATGTTAATACTAACTTATATTTCATTACGAAACTTCTCTCTTTTAGTTTTATAAATTATCATCAATTTTATAAATTATCCCAAGGCACTACCACCCAATACTCTTCATAACCACGGCCAATCATCATAGGGCTGCGTTTTACCTTGTCTAACATTCTAGCGCGAGCATTCGTAATAGTATCATCACTATGTTTACCACCATGCCAAGCAAATTTAGATGTCCCCAATGTATACTTAATAAATCCATAAGCACCACTAGCATACTTATTATCCGATGTATAGCCTAAATCTAAGGATTACATGCGGGGTCACTTGTAATGTAGTGCCCACTTGCCAACCAGAACTATTCCCAAGATCAGAAATCGGAGGTCCCTCCACTATAGGAAGAAATGCCGAGACTCATTCCAGTGATAGTCCCCAATGTGCACACGAGCCCAGCGAGCATTCTTAAAGGTACGAGCATAACTTATATCATAACCAGATAATACTTTTTGAGACTTATATACCGTGTAATTAGCAGTCCCACCATTCAATGGAAATGGTAGATGCGATTCAGGTACGCCCACAATATAAGATTGAGATTTTATATTTCCTAAACCTCTATACATTGGCACGAACTTCGTTAAATCCGGCCACATATTCTAAGCCTCCACTAACTCGATTAGCATTCTCGGAAAAAGCGCGATCTGCAAATACATTAATACCTACATAAGCATGTTCATGTTTACTGAGCTGACGATACCCTAAACCAATATTCCCCACAGTACCTAAAGATTTTGTCTCATCATGTCGTTCTGGTTTACTTTTTGTTTCCACAGTATTTGTAACTGGGTCGTATGGATACCAAACTCCACCACTTCCATCAAAATAATTAACCTTATGCTCTTGACCACCTTTATCAATACCACCTTGTACAAAAAGTACGGACTTAGAGTTTTCATCATAATGAGTTAAGGGTTGCAATGTTTCTATAGACACTTGTGTACCCACTTTAGACTGTGTGCCAACCTTAATATCTGTGTGGTCCATCCAATCTGAAAGTACCGCTTCATGTCTGGCGATATCACGGATATCTAGTTGTTGTTTATTAGTTGGAGGGAGTACAGTATGCCCCTCCACATCAGCCGCAATACCAGTAGCACTAATAGCACAGGCTATGGCCCCCAAGACCATAGCTTTCAATGCAAAATAATCTTTCATTGTATCGTCTCCCTCATTATTTATTGTGAACATGCGCTTCATTTTCAATTCACATTTCATTATATGCACATTTTTAGATGTAGTCAATGAAGGCAACCACATTTAAATCAACAATAAACATCATTTAAACCTTACTATTACATATCATTTTCGCAATTATGAGGGATACAGTATAGAAAGAAAAACCTCAAAGCTAAGCATACATGCTCAAGCTTTGAGGTTTTATGAGGGTTTTAGGGACTTTTATCTTATTTGAATAAAGGCAAAAGTGCATTTGCTAAACCAGTAAGAGCTGCCAAAATGGCTTTTGATAATTGCTGCTACCATGGTATATTCCTCCTTCTCATGTTCTCATACACTCATTTACTAAACTAACTATAAATATCATAAACGAGTATATTAACTTTAATATGAAATGTGAAAATTTTTACACATAAAAATTTCATGAGGAAAATGTCATATCGACAATTAACACCACATCTTTTTAGGAGAATGATAGCACACAATGAATTCATAAATCTAAAAAGTTTTTAATTTTTGCTCGTTCTTGTATGAATTGGCTAATCATATGTGCACGATCTATACCGAACTCCGGTTCTACTAGTTGATTATATCTATGTTCTACAATCTCCATACAGTGATTGATAATGCCATCCCAATCTACTTTCACAGCAGAGGACACATGTTTCAATTCCAGTGTATGAGTCTTGTTAAAGGCTACGGACGCATCAGCATTACGGTTTCGCACAACAGATGCCGCTTTATACCCCAAGGAGTTTCCGTTATCAAAAATAGGTGCAAGACCGATAAATTCTAGACTTTCACTATCACGAAGAGCACCAAAATTGCCTCAATGACGATCCTCATTAGCAATGAGCGCATCAAGCACAATCATTTGCTCTAACTGACTCGTCACATCAGTAAGACCAAATGAATGCAACTGATTCACGTAATGCGCGTACTCACTCACATCGTTAGGTTTCGTGTTAGCCGTCAATTGCCATGCAGGAATGTATTCTACATTACGATTCGTAAAACAGTTGCAGACCGATACATTCTCTGCTTCATCAGACATATAATCCAAATAGTACGTGATATAAGGCACATCAAAATAGGCTAATATATCGCTAACAACGGCCTCATTAAAAGCTCTTGTTTAAAGGTCAATTCGCCTGCTTTTGAAAGCAAAATCTCATCTCCGCGGTGCAACCAAATCTGACGTAATGTCCCATTATTCGATGTATTCGGCGTCCGACGCCACGGATCATATTGATGTAATGTATCAATAGCGCCTATTAACACTTGATCATCGGGAATTGGATTATCATAAAAATTCACATCAGACCAAGTCACAGAACTATCGCAAGGTTTAACCCAATAATGGTCAGAAATACTCACCATATATGATCGCAAGGACAGTTCAAATGCATCTGAGGCCTTATACAAGGCCTTAATAACATCATAATTAGAACGACTTTGCGGAATAAATCGATGGTCAATAAATTCATTTAAAGCACGCTCTCTGTTATGAGGTTGCACAAGCATATTAACAGGTACATGAGCCGCATTCAATACATCAACAATATGGGCCCAATTTCTATCATCGAAAATAGCAAACTGTAAGACAGGTACATCCCTCTGCATTAACATAAATTGCATGATATTCCCTCCCTTTACTAGCAGCCAATATTTCCATCATTGTAACACAAAACAAAAACACCAGAAAAGCACTCTAATAGCGAATGCAGTTTAAACGCCAATAAAAATATCTCCTTCGAGAAGCGACTATCTCTCCTTTCCTAGTGCTATAATCCCACAGATTGACTGAAATACAGAAAAATATCCCCTTTAGAAGGCGACTTTTGGCCCTGTTCCGAAGGAACAGACCCGGCCGATGGAGCCTTCTGAAGGGGATATTTTGACAACTGTATTTAAATCGATTGTGGAATTATAGTGCTTTTACTACTTCTGCACAACGATGGCATAGTGTAGCATGTTCGCTATCTTGACCTACTGTATCGCGATGGATCCAGCAGCGTTCACATTTTTCAAGTTCAGATGGAGCAACTACTGTCGCCACGCCTGTTTCTTCGTCTTTTACAGCCTCTGCTGGTGCAGCGCCATTTACGATGTGAGCTTCAGATACGATAACGAGTTTAGCTAAGTCTTCTTCACCAAGAGCGTTCAATGCGTCGAATGCAGCGCCTTCAGCATATACTGTAACGGATGCATCTAGTGGGTGACCGATTGTTTTGTTTTGACGAGCAAGTTCCAATGCTTTTTGTACAGATGTACGCAAGTCTAACAATTGGCTCCATTTATCAGCCAATTCTTGGTTGAAGTGTTCAGGATAGCCTTGAGGCCAATCTTGAAGCATAACGGACTCAGGCATGCTCGTCTTCTTTTAGGCATGTACTTTCCAAACTTCTTCTGCTGTGAAAGAAAGTACTGGAGATACCATAGCTACCAATGTTTTCAAGATTTCGTACATTGCTGTTTGAGCAGAACGACGAGCTACGTTGTTTTTGCTTTCAGCATACATAGTATCTTTCATTACATCAAGGTAGATGGAGCTCAAGTCTACTGTGCAGAAGTTATGAATTGCATGGTACAACATGTGGAATTCATAGTTTTCGTATGCGTCAGAAACTTTTTGACGTACTTCTTCTAAAGCGCAACAATGCCCATTTATCGAATTCAGACATATCAGCATAGTCACTTTGTCAGTATTTGATTGAAAGTCATCCAAGTTACCAAGCAAGCAGCGAATGTATTACGAATCTTACGGTATACTTCGGATAATTGTTTTACGATGTCTTTTGGACAAACGTACGTCTGCTTGGTAATCCGCAGAGGATACCCACAAACGCATAACGTCAGCGCCGTATACGTCGATGATGTCGCTTGGGTGCTACTGTATTACCCTACAGATTTAGACATTTTTGCGACCTTCGCCGTCCACAACGAAGCCATGAGTCAATACGGAATTATATGGTGCTTTACCAGTTGTTGCTACTGCAGTCAACAAGGAAGAGTTGAACCAACCGCGATGTTGGTCAGAACCTTCAAGGTACATAGCACATGGTACATCTAAACGTTAACTTCAAGTACGCCAGACCCAAGAAGAGCCAGAGTCAAACCATACGTCCATGATGTCTGTTTCTTTTTGAACTCATCATGACCGCAATGAGGACACTTGAAACCTTCTGGTAACAATTCTTTTAGCACTGTGTGCCCACCATGCGTCGGAACCTTCTACAGCTACTTTTTCAAGCAATGCAGACATAGTATCGTCGTTGATGATGTGCTCGCCACAGCTTTCACAATAGTAAATAGGAATTGGCACGCCCCAAATACGTTGACGGGAAATTACCCAGTCACCACGATCGCGAACCATGTTAAAGATGCGGTCATGGCCCCATTTAGGAATCCATTGTACTTGATTGTCGATTGCATCAAGCGCTTGTTGACGGTACCCATCTACTGAGGAGAACCATTGTTCTGTAGCCCGGTAGATAACAGGGTTTTTACAACGCCAGCAGTGCGCGTATTGGTGGCGCAAGCTAGATTTGTGAAGTAATGCATTGTTGTGCGCCAAGATTTTGATTACAGGCACTTCTGCATCGTGGATTTCTACACCAGCTAATGGGAATTCAGTATCGCCATAACGATTGTCGTCTACTTGTTTAGTGTAGTTACCAGTTTCGTTAACAAGAGATACGATAGGAAGCTCAGCTTTGCCTTCTTTATTGTAACGTTGAACGATGTTAAGTCGTCTTCACCATGTGCAGGCGCTGTATGTACACAACCAGTACCAGCATCAAGTGTTACATGATCACCACATAATACAGTAGATTTACGTTCTACGAATGGATGTTTAAAATCTGCCAATTCTAAGTCTGCACCGGAGAAACGGTTCACGATTTCGTAGTCTTCAATGCCGATATCTTTCATAGCTGCTTCAACAAGTTCAGTAGCCATCAAGTAGTATTCGTCGCCTACTTTTACCCAGCCATATTCAAGTTCAGGGTTAACGGAGATTGCTACGTTGGCAGGCATTGTCCAAGGAGTAGTTGTCCAGATAACAGCAAATGCTTGTTTTGGATCTACGCCAGCTGGCAATGTTACCTTTTTCTCGGATACGTAAGGAAATTTTACGTAGATGGAGAAAGATTTTTTCTCAGCGTATTCGATTTCTGCCTCTGCCAATGCAGTTTCGCAGTGCGTACACCAGTATACAGTTTTAAGACCTTTATAGATATGACCGCGTTTTGCCATTTCGCCGAAGATACCAAGTTGTTTAACTTCAAACTCAGGGCGCAATGTCAAATAAGGGCGTTCCCATTCGCCTAATACACCAAAGCGAATGAAGTCTTGTTTTTGGTTTTCTACGCATTCTAATGCATATTCCTTACATTTATTGCGCAAATCAAGAGGCGCCATTTCATGACGGTTAAGACCAGTGTTTTTAATAACCGCATGCTCGATTGGCAAACCGTGCGTATCCCAACCAGGGATATAGCGAGTATAATGACCAGTCATTGTTTTGTATTTCATGATGATGTCCTTCAACGTTTTGTTGAGGGCATGACCGATGTGCAATTTACCATTTGCGTATGGAGGGCCATCATGCAAGATGAATGGTTTTGCGTCTTTACGCAATTCCAAACGTTTTTCGTAAATTTTGTTGTCTTCCCAGAATTTTAAGATTTCTGGTTCGCGCTTAGGCAAATTGCCGCGCATTGGGAATTCTGTTTCAGGCAAATGTAACGTCTTACCGTAATCCATGATGTGCTCCTTTTACATAAAAAAATCGCCCGTCCCCGAAGGGACGGACGTAATATCCGTGGTACCACCCTACTGACCTTCTGTGAAAGCTAGCGCCACCGCATATTCTGCAATCGTCACACCATGCGCCTGCATGATGGTAACTTATAGGACGCAACTCATCACATAACTATGAAAGCCACTTAGACATATAACGGTGTTCACCGGCAGTGTTCCTGCTTGCTCCAAAGTGATCCGCATATCTCTAGATTTCCAAACCTTTCAGCCCATGAGTTTGGTCTCTACTAAATCCGTCTGAGACGTGCCGTCTTTTTCAACGCAATATTCATATAATAGATAATTATAGGGCCCTTGCCATGCAAGTAAATGTGCATGTTAGTCTAACCATGATTTGGCTAGCCGTATAGTATTCATAGCCTATCATCTGTAATCATATACCCTATATCATTGTCATTATAATTTTTTTCTACGGGCACATATGGATTTCTGACACAGAATCTAATAATTTAAAAATTCATCAGTCTCAGCCACCAGTTCATTATATTGCTCAACAACGGCATCCTCTGTTGTCAATACGAGTGATCAGCAATAAAATCCTGCAATTGCTTTATCAAGATGTTTTCTGTTGATCTCAAACGGTTCTGTGCCTCGGCGGCAGTAATCTTTGCACCCAATTCCATCAGCTACATTTTTTCTGTTCTTTCAACCACTGGAAATCGCTATCGGATTTACGTTCTACAATACGATCTACTATATCGCTATAAATAAGCATCATTTCCACCATATTAGCTCCATTAGCTTGTCCATTGTTGCGCATTACCTTAACAAGACGTTCTCCCTCCTGCTTATGATAGGTATTAACCAGGTTATCTACCGCATCATATTTCGGTCTAAATGCATCTATTAATGTTGAAAGTTTCTCCAATTGCGTCTGGGCAAATGCATAATTATCTGATTCATAGCGCTTTTCTTTATAATAAGTGTCTAGCTCTTTTACAGCCACCACAACTTCGTGCAACACTGGTAATAAAGCATCTGTAGCCGCTTCCAAGTCACTATGTGAATGCCCTGCTTCCCGTGCAGCAATGAGTTCTTGCTCAAGGCGTTCGTAATCTCGCACCTTAAACTCAGCTAACGGTACATTTTGCCGTGCTTGCTGCACCGTTTCTACATGTTGATGACTATATTTCACACTATCAAAATTAAACTCATTCGTAGCAGCCAAATAAAATCTAAAAACACGCCAGATTTCCTTCTCACTATCGCTTTGAGTGGCTTTCACCTGACTGTTATTCTTTAAATTATCCATATTGAACTCACAGCCACTTACAATGCCTACACTCGCCATGATGCACATAACTAAACCTATGCGATGCCACTCAGTTCTGACCTACCATCTATCTCTCCTAAATGCACTAAATTCCCTATAAATGAATATTACAGTTATTGTATAAAAATTAATACATCCAATTCAAGACGAGAAAATAACTAGACATACAGAAGAATGAAACTACTTCGAACGGTATGATAAAACTGCAAAATCATGAAAATAATAGTAGATATGTATCAATAAATCATAATAGCTATATTTCTCTGTTTTTACAAACATTAGTTCTGTAATATAAGTAGAAGAAAAACCCCATACACAGTATGGGGTCAACTGAGACAACCGAGAGCGAACATTCCCAGCTCTTTAATGTCTCTAGGACGTTATCTTTAAACAAAGTATATCAACAACATGTACCTATGTCAACGTAAAGGGAGAGAGAGCATGAACACAACAGGTATGACAAAAGAAAAACTTCTAATCGTAACAATACCAAATACATTAACATTTAAAACACAAGGGATTATCGACTTTGATAGTATTCTTAAATTATTTAGATGGGATTACTGAAGGTAACTCAGTAACAATTGATGCAAGACAATGCAAAATGACTGACTACTATCTCCTAAATATACTGCATTCCCCTAAATTAATATTACAGATATCGTATAAAATTAATAAGCCCAATTCAAGATGAGGAAATAGTCAAGATAAGAAAACCCCATATTATAGTATGGGGTATGAAACAAAATGTTTCATAATCAACGTGGCGAAGATTTCCCTATCAAGGCCCTTTTAGTGTTATTCCATACGATTATATAACAATTAAATTTTTATTGATGCTCACCTCACAACATAAGAAACGGCCTCATTTAAAATTCTATCAAATCCATCATATGGTAAACTATATGTCTTATAATCATAGCCAGTAACCCGCCACATTTGTTATCCATTTGAGTCATCTCACTGGGAATACTTTGTTTCATTAGTCTTTTGTATCCAATGCACGAACTTTCTATATTAACAACTCCATCATTCTTATTTTTCTTTTATAGAAATCAATTCATATCGACCTACCTCCTTTTTAACGTCTGCAACATTATCTCTAAATGGACCTTTAGGTCGGGTCTATGAGGTATATGCGCTTTAAATCTTGGTTAAGCAATACTTTTACATCTAAATAATCATTATCTCATTGTCTGTAAACAACAATGCTTTCCAAGGTTTGCAAAATCTTAGTTTCTCCCTTTTGAATTAGTTTGAGATATTCCGCCCATCAGATTCTTTTCCTTTCAACAGTTTTTCAATATATGCATCAAACACCTTATGCAAAACTTCCTCACCATCAACCATCGCAAAAATGTATCCGTATCACCATCCTGAATCGCTTTATAAATTACTGAAGAGAATATTCTGGTGATTGCTTATACACAAATTGATAGTACAATCCATATCCAGCACCCAAAGTGCATACCAATCACTATTACAATACTCAGTATACCCTTTACAATTCCAAGCTGTTTAAACTTCATTAACATTTCATCGTTCCTTTCAGCTACATATATTGCCTGCGTTTATCTAATTAATGTACAATATATCATAACTAGCATTTTATAGATAGTTTAAATTTATAGTTTGAAAGAGAGGACTATTATGAGACGACTATGCCTTATGATTTTAAGTCTATGTATGTTAGTGTTATCCGGGTGTGCCACCATCAACGCGGATATACACATCAACCGCGATGGTAGCGGCACTTGGGATGCAACTGTCAAATCACAAGCAGAACCAATCGAAAAGAAAGTTATCACTGAAGTATTAGCTAAATATCCAATGCCTGAATATACTATCAAAGCTATTAATAATGAGGGTAAAGCAATCAAAGTTGACGATAATGACACAGCAGAGTACAATACCTGGTCTATAGCATCTGAATTTAAAAATATAGATGAGTTTACGCTAGTTAGAAATGCTATGACATTGCAAGACAAAAACAAAAACCTAGCACCAGCATTAGAAAAAACAACTTCGGGTACTTATATAGTAGATTTAGGTACTTCGCTTGGAAACACGACAGTCTCTGTATCTGGCACGATTGACAAAGTCAGCGTACAATCAGGCACATTAAAAAATGACAATACTATAACCTTTTCACAAAATGAACGTATACGTTTCATATTCAAGCCCGATCATAGTTGGTTCTTTTATATTGGAATCGGTATTGGCATAGTAGTCGTAGTAAGCGGTGGCTATATCTTCTATTTACGTCGTAAATATTATGGCGATGCTGCATAAGGAGGTTTTTATGAAACGAAATATTTTAATCGCACTACTGCTCACTTTTACCATGATGCTAGTAACAGCTTGCGGTAGTAATTCTAGTAATAAAAATGACAATAATAAATTCGAAGGGACTTGGATTGCTTATAATCAAAAGAGCGATCCAAACCAAATTCAAGAATTTACATTTGAAAATGTAGACGACCAATTATTGGTATCCTTATATACATACTCCTATACTCCATTAATGGATTATTTCTCAAGCGGTCTTGATGAAGCAGATAGTACAAAGCAAGGAACTGATACTGCACCAGCTAATGCAGATTATCTATTAACCAAAAAAAAAGAGACTCTATCCATAATATGCTTCGTACAGCGGTAAATAATAAATTAGATGTGGGACCAAATCCAATTCTCTACAATGAAAAGGATGATACCCTCGTTTACAACAATGTAGTATTCCATAAACAATCTGATGACAACTCGGTTAAAGCATATTTGTCTAAATTAAAAGCTGCTATGAAAGATGATGTTATTCAAGGAAGAAAACAGGATACAGTTGGTAGTTTCCGACCAAAACCAAATATCCAATTCAATTTTTCCTTCGATGATTCTATTCTAGACACCGCACAATAAGGAGACATAGCACATGAAATCTATTATAAAACTAACATGTATCATGATGGCGCTACTTTCTATGCTAGTTATCGCAGGTTGTAGCAATAAACCGGACTATACTGGTACATGGATTGGATACGATGGAGAAAATGCTCTATATCGCCTCACAATTCAGGAAAACGGAAAAGAATATATGGTTACAGAAGATACATATTTTTATATTCCAGAAAAAGACTTACCAAAACCAAACCTTTTTGCTCTATTCGTAACAGCCAATGACAATTTACCAAACGCGAATAACAAATACGATATTAAGTATATTTTACATAAAGATTCTAGAGTAACGACTGCAAAAACAGTCCAACCTGCAAACGGGAAAGCGGACGAGGACCAATATAAAAACCAGCTTAGCTATGACGAAGGACGCACTATGCTTCGTTACATAGAAAAAGATAAAACCCTCCTTCTCAATAATATTCGATATCAAAAAGAAACTTCTGATCTCACCAATAGCTTTCTACAACAAATGCAAGCAGCTATGCGTCGTGAATTAGAACTAAAATACCATAAATATGGTGAACGAGCTATCGGCTCTAATCATAATAAAGTTATACTTGGTAATATCACATTCGACGATAGTACTTTTAACAGAAAACAAATGATAAAAGGTGTACCAACACAAATCAATGTGTTGGTACACCTTTTATGTAACCCTACTATAAATGTCTAATAAACCCGTTTTTACACCCAAAAATATCAGCTATCTATCGACTTATTCATATCAATGTAATTTATCTAAGCTTATTACATATGTTAACAACGCATCACCAGTTTGCTTAGATAATTGCTGAAATCCACAACGCTCATAAAACTCCATAAGTAATTTACGATTTTCACATTCAACTAAAATCGCTCTTCCTCCAACAATATCTTGTGCTTCATTTATATAATCTACAGCAATATTAATTAAGGAGTCCCCAGAAAATTGTTTAACATAGGGATTTGCATAATTTTTACCTAACTGACCGATAAGATATATAGCAGAATCTGGTTTATTAGAGTACCCAGAAACCAGCTTCCGTAGACGATTAGATACACTCTTATCCAAATTCATCGCTTTAAGGGCAAGAGTAAAATATCCCGCCAAATTTCGATGTTCATCAATGACTAAGTACGTTCGACCAAAAGTGTTTCTTCTCAAAATCAATGGATTTTTTTCTTTTTAAAAAAATCTTCAATATCTTTATTTTTAGGACATGAAAACGTTTCAAAAATCCCACATAATAAATTTTCATCATCTAAATAGTCGCGGATAGAAACAGTCATATATCTCATGGTCTATTCCTCACAACTTGTTCTAAAACTTTACGGCCAGCTTCTTTATTCAACTTATTGATTGTATAATTTTTATTTCGCTTAATTTTCTCCGTCGTATCAAAGGCTTTTAACCCATGCTGCTTCATCTTGTTGCCGCACAACTAAGGGTTTAAAAAAGCTTGATGTAGCCACTATCTTCACCTCCATTACTAGAATTAGTTATAAGATGTTCTGCCTCAATATTCTACAAATCTATTATAACAATTATAATCACTAAAAAGATAGATTAAGGGGGTGACCAATGGTCACCCCCTATTTCATTCCATATTAGGTTACTATCATTTATTCAATGATGGATTTAGGTATGGCCTTGTAGATATACAAGGAAATATATCCATCAACCATACTATGCACAATAGTGCCACCTCCAACGAGGACAAATACAACGTACATTAAGTCGATATTCGGTAATGTAGTAGTTGTATAGAATAGTAAACATGCAACAACTTCACCAATAGCATGAATGATAGCGCACACAAAGTTAAAAGTCACAAAAGAAAAAGCATTTGATAATACTTCCATGTGATTTTTAAGATACCACGCACCAAGCAACGCAAAAAAGATATGTGATGCTGCACGCATAACAATAACAAGAGGGAATCCTGCTACAAAGAATCCTAACGTGGATCCAATAACTACACAAGCCGCCGATTTACGTGATAAAAACATAGCCAAAAAGATTGGCACATGACTGGCCAGTGTATAAGATGCCGGCGGTATGACAACTTTCAAGGGCATCATAATAGGAATCATGATGGCTAATGCCATCAATAACGCAGTAATGGTTAAATTTCGATACATGGAAGAATTCATAAAGGCCTCCTTGAAATGTTTTTGCCCACTGATTACATCTACAATATTCTAATGCATAAATTTTTTATATATATCTTGAATTGCACATAAGTAATGACAAAATTAAATCAATTTTCTAATCTCATGTTTTAAAACATGTCAAATGGTGTTTTAAACCCAAGGCATTTTCTCGGTCGATTATTAATCAGCACTAGTGCTTCTGTTAGTTTATCTAGTGTTACTTTAGCTAAATCGGTTTTCTTAGGAAAAACCTCGAAGTAAACCATTACTATTTTCATTAGAGCTTGCCCATGCTGCATAGGCGTCAGCAAAATACATCGGTATCCCAAACTCGGTTTCAACCTGTTCAGCACGCAAATTCTTTCACTACTGGTCCACGGTAAAGGTTTTAAGTCACTTTACTTGTTAATGTGTTGTATAGGAACCAATAGCTAAAACATAGAATCTCAGACGGTCATCCATCTTTATTGCTATATAGAATCGAGTTTTTACGTTCAACAAATGTAGCTAAACACCCTTTTACTTTGACCTCTGGAAGACACCATTGTATCTAGTTCCCAATGACCAAAAGTCTCCCGGTTTTCAACTTCTTGAGGTCGGTCCTTAATGGTCTTTTTCACATTGAAGCGTCCACGCTTTTCTTGAGTACCAGGCTTTTTGCCTTTCCGGCGAAGTACTTTCTCTGTTACAGCAAGAAAACCACGACATCCAAGAATATATTGTTTTAAAGCTTAGAACCCCAAACTAATTCAGAACCAACTATTTCTTCTGGAGACCGTTTGTTGTAACTCTGATTCAATTAAAGCCGCCAATTGAGGGGTTAACTTTGTTGGTTCACCTTTATTAGCAGACTTACTAATTGCTAACTGTTGAGCTTTTAATCGCAGAATATTCACCTTCAATGCGATTTAATTCTCTTGCTACAGTAGAATGGTGGACACCGATTAAGCTAGCAATTTCACGAACAGAGTATCCTCTTTCGTAAAACTTATTTGACTTCGTTTTTCTATGGTAAGATATATAGCTCATATAGAGACCTCCGTGTCATGTATTTAGGTTATTTACATTTTACACGAGATCTCCAATATGAGTCTTTTTATTTGTCGCAATATATTTTTACAATTCATCATATTAAATACGGACTATAAATATCTTTAGTTTCCTACACTGCCCCACAAGTTAAGGATGACAACACCAACTACAATAAGACCTATCCCCAAAATAGTGTACATATTATAGCCCTCACTAAAGATAAAGACAGAAATGAGAGCCGTCACCACGAGGCCTACGCCAGACCAGGTAGCATAGGTAACACTGAGTGGAATATATTTCAGTACATGCGTCAATGTATAGAAAGATCCTACATAGCCACATACACAGGCAATAGTCTGTAACGGCCGCGTAAAGCCATCAGATGCTTTCAACATGGTCGTAGCAAATAGCTCAAGCCCTATAGATAAGGCAAGTAAAAAATAAGATAACATAACTCCTCCTACAAAAAAGAGAGGGCCTTACAACCCTCTCTTCAATACATAAGTACGCACTCAATCGCACCTATTATAAGCGTTCAATAACAGCTTGCGCCATTTCTGTGGTACCTACGCGTTTCAAGCCTTCGCGGTAGATATCGCCTGTGCGGTAACCATCAACGAGCACTTGTTCAACAGCTTTTTCAATAGCGTCAGCCACTTGAGGCAAATCAAGGGAGTGACGGCACATCATAGCTGCGGACAAGATTGTGCCCAATGGGTTCGCCAAGTTTTGGCCCATAATGTCTGGTGCAGAACCGTGGATTGGCTCATACAATGCTGTGCCAGTACCCATGGATGCAGATGGTAAAAGCCCGATAGAACCAGAGATAACAGCGCCTTCGTCAGACAAAATATCGCCGAACAAGTTTGTTGTAACGATAACGTCGAACTGTGCAGGATTTACAACGAGTTGCATCGCTGTATTATCTACGTAGAAGTAATCTGTTGCGATATCTGGATTAGCTGCCGCTTTCTCTTGAGCGATTTTACGCCACAAACGAGAAGAAGCCAATACATTTGCTTTATCTACGGATACAACCTTTTTATTACGTTTGCGAGCTGTTTCCATAGCAATATCCATGATGCGCTCTACTTCGTAACGGCTGTAAGTTTCTTTATCCCAAGCAAACTCGTTAGCGCCTTCACCTTGTGCCTCTTCGCGTTCACCGAAGTAAATACCGCCAGTCAACTCACGAACGATAACGAAATCTACATCTTGTACGAGTTCCTTTTTAAGTGGGGAATACTCTTGCAAAGGATGGATAGATTTTTACAGGACGCAAGTTACAGAACAAACCAAGCTCCTTACGAAGACCAAGGATTGCTTTCTCAGGACGAATAGAAGGATCACATTATCCCATTTAGGACCAGCCTACAGCACCAAGCAATACAGCATCAGCAGCTTTACAAGCCTCAATAGTATCCTCAGTCAAAGGCACACCGTATGCATCAATAGACGCACCGCCCGCTTTTTTATCAATCCAATTAACCTTTACATTAGCTTTCTCAAAAGCCACATCACACACAGCCTTCGCTGCAGCAATAATCTCAGTACCGATACCATCACCAGGAATCAATACGATATTCTTTTCGCTCATTCTTATTTCCTCATATACTACATTCATCCGAGGCAAAGGTGAAGCCCCTAAAAGCTCCAGTTAGCTTAACGGCCTTCGCCCAAAGGGGCTCGACCTACTAAAGTCGCTTGAGGACTTCACCTGCCTCTACATCATCAATACATTGCGGAACTCCGCAAGACCGAAAAAAACACATCCCACCCATCAGAACAAGGATTGCAACTTTGCGAAATACCGCAAAAGTTGTAGAGTGTAGGGATGGAATGCTTTGTTTTAACCGACTTTGCTAGGTCGAACCCCTCGGGTGAAGACCGCTAAGGCAACTGGAGGGAAAAACAAACATTCCATCCCGGATATGTACTACTTGCGATGTTTCGCAAAGTTCACAAGACCTCCTGCTGCCGCAATGTCTTGAATGAATTGTGGCAACTCAGTGCCTTGGTATTGTTCGTTTTTAGTCAAGTTGTATACGATACCTTTAGACAAATCTACGCCGATTGCATCGCCAGCATCGATACGATCGACTTGTTCGCCGATTTCAATAACTGGTAAACCGATGTTGATAGCATTACGGAAGAAGATACGAGCAAAGGAGTGTGCAATGATAACAGGCACGCCTTTTGCTTTGATAACGCCTGGTGCGTGTTCACGGGAGGAACCACAGCCAAAGTTTTTACCAGCTACCATGATTTCGCCAGCTTTCACATTGGGAGCGAAAGTAGTATCAATATCTTCCATCGCATGTTCAGCCAATTCGTTCCAATCAGCAATCGCCAAGTAACGAGCTGGAATGATTACGTCTGTATCTACATCGTCGCCGTAGCGCCAGATTTTTTTGCTTTCAAAATCCATATTAAACCTCCTCAGGGCCTGCAATGCGGCCTAATACAGCACTTGCTGCCGCCACGTAAGGGCTTGCCAAATATACTTCAGAATCAACGTGACCCATACGACCACGGAAGTTACGGTTTGTAGTGGAAACGGTTCTTTCACCAGCTGCCATGATACCCATGTAACCACCTAGGCAAGGACCACATGTTGGCGTGGACACTGCGCAGTCAGCTTGAATGAAGATGTCCAATAAACCATCTTTCATAGCTTGATCGTATACATCTTGGGAACCAGGAATTACGATACAACGAACGAATGGAGCTACTTTGCGACCTTTGAAGATTTCTGCAGCTGCCACCAAGTCTTCGTAACGGCCATTTGTACAGGAACCGATGATAACTTGGTCGATTTTAATATCTTTGTCGATCTCGTTGATGTAATGTGTGTTGGATGGCAAATGAGGGAATGCTACAACTGGTTGCAATTTGGACAAATCGATAGTCACAGTTTGAGCATATACTGCATCAGGGTCTGGATTAATTGGTTCTACAGGACGATTTACGCGACCTTTAATGTATTCTTCAGTAATTTCATCATATGGGAATACGCCACATTTACCACCAGCTTCGATAGCCATGTTACAGATTGTAAGGCGGTCAGCCATAGTCATGTGTTGTACGCCGTCACCAGCGAATTCAAGGGCCATGTAACGAGCGCCGTCTACGCCGATTTTACCGATTAAATCAAGGATTACGTCTTTACCAGTTACCCATTTGTTAGGTTTGCCGATAAGCTCAACCTTAATTGTTTCAGGTACTTTGAACCAAGTTTTACCTTCTGCCATAGCAACGCCCGCATCAGTAGAGCCTACGCCTGTGGAGAATGCATTTACCGCACCATATGTACAAGTGTGGGAGTCAGCACCAATCATCATTTCCCCAGGACCGATAAGGCCTTTTTCTGGCAAAATAACGTGCTCGATACCCATTCTACCCACTTCAAAGTAGTTTGTAATGCCATGTTCGCGTACGAAATCGCGCATGACTTTCGCTTGTGTAGCAGATTGAATATCTTTGTTTGGTGTGAAATGATCAGGCACCAAGTAGATTTTATGACGGTCAAATACAGGTTTGCCGATTTTTAAGAACTCTTTACGCGCTGGTGGGAATGTGATGTCGTTCATCAATACCGCATCCAAATGACATTCGATGATTTGGCCCTGGTTTTACAACATCAAGACCCGCATGGCGAGCCATATTCTTTTTCAGTAATGGTCATACCCATATTATTCTTCCTCCTCTTGTTCTAGCTCCATAGCTAGGAATACTGAGTTTACTGCATTAATATATGCATTTACACTTGATTTAACGATATCGGTGCTAATACCACGACCATGGTACAAGCGACCGTTATATTCTACCTTAAGGGTTGCTTCCCCAAGGGCATCTTTACCTGCTGTGATGGCGCGGATTTGGTAATCTTTTAAGCTAATTGGCAAGCCAACCACACGTTCAACTGCTTTAAGGGATGCGTCTACTGGACCGTCACCTACAGCAGCATCAGCTTTTTCACCTTCTGGAGTCATGAGGCGAACGTCAGCATAGGCGTAGCCTTTTTCACCTAATTTGTAGTATTGAGCCACGAGCTCGAATGCTTTTTTGTGATGTAAGTTATCTACTACAAGAGCGATAATGTCATCATCGTATACTTGTTTTTTGCGGTCTGCCAATTCTTTGAATTTAGCGAAGAGGTCGTTGATTTTCTCTTCTGTGAAAGATTGGAAACCAAGTTTTGCCAAATGATCAGCAAAGGCATGACGACCAGAGTGTTTGCCCAATACGAGGTCTGTTTTTTCAGCCCCTACGGACTCAGGAGTCATGATTTCATACGTTTCAGGGTTGCTCATCATACCATGTTGATGGATACCAGACTCATGAGCAAAGGCGTTAGAACCAACGATTGGTTTGTTTGGTGGAACTACGACACCTGTCAAACGACTTACTAGTTTAGAAACTTTCGTAAATTGTTTTGTATCAATGTTCACTTGAAGGTCGCCGAAGTAATCATGGCGTGTTTTAAGAGCCATTACAACTTCTTCAATCGCTACGTTACCAGCCCGTTCGCCTAGGCCATTAATTGTGCCTTCTACTTGGCGTGCACCTGCTTTAATAGCAGCTAACGTATTTGCATTAGCAAGACCTAAGTCATCATGACAGTGAACGGAGATAATTGCATTTTCAATGCCTGGTGTATGTTCTTTAATATAGCGGATTTTATCACCGAACTCATTAGGGTTCATGTAACCTACTGTATCTGGTACATTAATAATTGTTGCACCACCAGCAATGGCAACACCAAATACTTGGCATGCGAAATCTAAATCAGAGCGTGCCGCATCTTCACCAGAGAACTCGATTTCATCAACCTTACCTTTTGCATATGCCAATACGGATTTAACCTTATCCAATACCTCTTGGCGAGTCATTTTTAATTTATATTCCATATGAAGTTCAGAAATAGCAATGAATACATGCAAACGGCTACGTTCCGCATCTTTCAATGCATCAATCGCTTTTTGTACGTCCTTTTCATTAGCACGAGCCAACGCACAAATTGTTGCACCTTTCACTTCGCGTGCAATCGTTTGTACCGCGTCAAAATCCCCAGGGGATGCTGCTGGGAAACCAGCCTCGATTACATCGATGCCGAGGCGTACTAGGCCTTTCGCAATTTCAATTTTTTCAGGAGTTTGTAAAGATACACCTGGTGTTTGTTCCCCATCACGAAGGGTTGTATCGAAGAAATATACGCGATTTTGATCCATAATCTTCACCTTTTCTATACTAATAAAACATAACACTGTATTATATCTATCAATTGTGAAAGTTTAGTCAAACAAAACGTAGAATTAAAGTGCGTGCTCGCAAGCGACTTTAGTAGGTCGAGGCCTAGGCCGAAGACCGTTAAGCTAGCTGGAGCGTCAGAGCACCACTTTAATTCGGTCACGTAGCGGTTGACTAAACTTTCATATAAAAAAGCCCCTCAGAACAACTGTCGTTGCTCAAAGGGGCGTTATATTCATAACACGGTACCACCCTAATTGGGACTCGTTGCGGATATAACGGAACCACCGTCGATGACTACTGCTGTATTCGCCACCAAAGCTCACGGGAGAGTGTCAGCGTACAACCTCTATTGCCTCGCACCAACCGGCAACTCTCTGAAAGCAGGATCTGTAAACCTTTATACCCATTCATAGCTTGTTTTTAAGATATAAGGGTATTGTACTGTATTCTATAGAGTTATGTCAATTAAAATAAAATGAATATTATTCATCTAGCATTCTTCTTACTAACTAGCACAATAAAAATAGCAGGGTGGCCGCCCTGCTATTTTTTCGTTCATATGAGACTATGTCACATATTGACATCCCTTGTCATATATAGAATAACACTTCACTATAGTATAGTCAATGTGCCCTCTACGCAATCAATCTTAAAAAGCTTATCCACTCTAAAAGTCCTCAAAATTATTTAGAATTCGTTTATCCATTTTTTTACCACTTGATTAGTTAACTCTATTCGATTATTAAAAAAATGAAATATCTGTATACCATTCCTTTAAACTAGCATACACTTCATTCTCTAAATCAATAATCATGGTTTCAATGGGATCCCAGGTTTTGCATCTTACAGACTCGACCATAACCATACTATTACCTATGAAAGTAACATCCCTACCATAAATCCAAAAATGGCAATGCTTTCCCTTTATAGAAATAGAATATATAGCATCTCCATGAGGCGGTTCCGTTTCATATTGCGCTTTTTATATTGTACTTTTTCCATTATCTCATTGCTAGCATTTTTCTATATATGGCAACGTTGAAATCTTATAATTATCTAGCGTTCATAAAAAGCTCCGTTATTTTTTTAATATAAATCACAACAAAGAGGACTGTATATCGCTATTTGTGTAAAGAGTATTTTGCTATACTATAGGTGTTACCAATTCCTTTTCCAAATCAGGTAACGGAAAGGAGGTGCATTTAAATCAACACGCTCTCAACGATTCTTGTAGCTATCATGGCAAATGTAATAGTTATTATATTTGCAAATGGTTAGATTAGCTACTATCGATTATTGGTAACTAACCTTGGTTTGTCACCACTATCGACAAAAAGCCCTTGCTAGGACCGGCATCCTTTGCAAGGGCTTCTTTAGTGCATTTAATCAACACTTTGCTCTATCGGTATTTTACCATAAAAAAAGTAAAAATATTGTCACTATGAATAACTTTATTTTCATATATAGTATAAAAATCCCTCGGAGTTGCCGCTCCGAGGGATTTTGTAGTTAATTGCACAACTATCAATTGGCTATATAGAATATACTACACTTAAAATGTTTTTTCAATAAAAATAGCAGGGCTACCACCCTGCTATTTTTCGTTCATATGAGACTATGACAAAACATGAAGTTACCTATGTAATTATCATAGTTCTGTTATCAGTAGTCACTATCATTGCACTAGTTAAATAGTACAATGATAAACGCCTAACATATAGAGGTAGAGGAGTGCAGTCCTCTAACAGGTTAGGCATCATCATAATTTTGTTCAGTTTTAGATGAGCCTAATGTCCTAATCACGTTAATGGGCTCTCTATATATGTATATTATAAGCTAATCAGGCTTAAAAAAAGATAGTACAGTAATAAACTTAATTAGTACCTACACTGTTAATCATTTCTCTTGCCCGCTCAACAGAAACTAGGCTCATTAAATAAAAACACATGGTTCTGCCCCTCATATTCCCAAGATGCTAAGTAAACGGCGTCATCCACCATTCGATAGGTTACCGTCATCCCATTTATAACATCGATTTTCTGAGGTAAGTAATCCTTATAATCACCTGCGATATTACCAGATAGAGTCGATACGCGATACTTAATATACTTTGGCATATCATCTACACGGTCAAAATATGTTCCTTTTAAAAGCTCATGATAGGCATACACAACTTGTAATACATCGTGATCCACAATGGATACATGTACGGAACGTAATCCCTCTAAACCACTTGGCAACTGCGGTTTAAAGTTCAAATGTTGCTTAGCCTCATATACAGTATCAAACACCTCTAGCGATTGACCTTTACGAGTGCTTCTATAATCCTCATCAGTCATAGTGCAACTTCCAAGTCTATCTGGACAAGGAAACTCATTTCGATCACCATAAGGCTGATCATAAATAGAATTACCATTAAGACGGAACCGCATCAACTCATCTGCGGACACAACATTGATGGAACCTATAAAAGCTAGCGTAGCTAACGCACATACAACCTTTTTCATGATACAATCCCCTGCAAACAAACTACATATAGTAAGTTAATTATATCACCTAAAAAGCTAATATTCTTATATTCAGAAATATTTTTCGTCCAGGAAAAGATATGTATTATGCTTGCAATTCGCACTTATAAGATTGCAATTATATAGCATTTGCATTACAATATAAGTAACAGGAGGTGATACTATGGCTAAAACGGCCTCTATCAGTTTGCGTATCGAGCCAGCTGTAAAAGCACAATTAGAAGCACTATATGCTAGCTTTGGCATATCCGTAACTGATGCGATTAATATTTTTCTCCACACATCACTAATGGAAGGCGGATTTCCATTTCAACCTAAACAACCTCGTTATAATCCAGAAACAGAAGCTGCTATTCAAGAAACGAAAGATATATTAGCAGGAAAAATAAAAGCAAAATCATATGCTAATGTAAAAGAAATGATTGAGGATTTATAGAATTACACATCGAACCAGATTGGCTTCTAGTTTATGCAATTAAAGATGACATATTAGTATTATCTTTTAACTCGCACGGGTAGCCACTCAGATTTATTCTAACTAAGCTTTAAGAGGAATGTGAAAGCATTCCTCTTTTCTATTCCCCAAAAATTTATACCAGTTATCATCATAAATCTATCCTATTTGATAGTATCTATCGCAAATCATTCTACTATTCAAAATTATTGTAGGTGTTATAATGAACTTATAAAAACGAACAGGTGCTCATATGATAGTAAAGTGCATCTTTCCAAAACTATATTTACTAGTTATATCAAGGAGATTATCATGACACATACACAATTAACACAACTCGTACAAGCTTTATTAGATGCACCCTCAAGCAACCAAACAGTAAAAGAATTTGCTCAATCTTGGATTAATGCAGAAGGTACACCTAAACAAGAAGAACTTACAAAACAACTCGTATCCGTAGCAGAACAAAATATTGCACTTATCGACGAAACAATCGGCTTTGCAGGGCTCTGAACTTGCTACACAAATCCTTGGCGCAGAAGGCGCAGCTAACCTCTTACAACACGCCAAAGACATTAAAGCAGAAGGCGCAGAATTCTGTGACTGCCCTGCCTGCGTAGCAGCTAAAAATATTATTGATTTGAAAGCAGAAATTTTATAAAATTGCCTATAAACAGAATATTACCTATTGAGTGGTTATCTCACATTGTAGATAACCACTTTTCTACATAAAAGCCCTGTCTGATTGATATGTACCACCTTTACTGGTTCTCAGTAAAAATAGCATATCAAACAGGGCTGTTTCTTCTCATCTTGCTTATATGGGTGTACCGCTTCTTTTAAGTCGTTTTGATTCGATGGTTTCTACGATTTGCCCATCTTTCATAACGATGATTCGGTCTGTTACGGCTTGTAAAGTCCGATGTCATGGCTGACGAACACATAGCCGAAGGGTTGTTCCGTATGTAGTTTTTGTAATAGGTCTAGCACTAGTTTTTGATTCACCGCATCAAGGGCTGATGTAGGTTCATCAAAGAGTACTAGTTTTGGATTCATCAGCATAATCCGTGCCAATACGACACGTTGTAGTTGACCACCACTGACTTCATGAGGGATATTTGTGAACGATCGTTTCAGGTAGATCTACATGTTGAATCCATTTGGCGGATATCTTCCTTTGCAGCGGCTATATCCATGAGCCCATAGTTGATATACGGCTCTAAGAGAAATGCTTCTAAGTTCATCCTCGGTGGAATCACCGCCAAGGGATTTTGGAACATCATCTGCATAGAGCGATATATGTCTGTATAGTTTTGAATGGATGTTACGTCTTTACCAAAAGAGTCACAGAGTGCCAGATGTAGGCTTTTTCTAGCAAAGGGCAATCAGCCTAAGCAATGTACTTTTACCAGAACCACTACCACCAGCAATACCTACGCGTTCATTGGCAGCCACGGAAAAGGATACATTGTCAACAGCGTGAACCGTATGATTGTGGTTTTGTATATTGTTTACAGATATTCTCAAGTTGAATCATACTACACCACTTTCATTACGGAATCTAACAAAATACGAGTATACTCATCTTTTGGGCATGCCATAACCTCTTCGGTAGAGCCTACTTCAACGAGTTGTCCCTTATTCATAACGCCAATGCTATTAGCAATGCGTGCGGCCGCCTTGATATTATGGGTTACGATAATAACTGTTGCTCCAAGAGCCTGTGTTACCTCTTTTAAAAGGTCTAGCACAGAGGCTTGCATGAGCATATCCAGAGCACTAGTCGGTTCATCGGCAAATACGATGCTCGGCTTCAAGATGAGGCTCAAAGCTATTGCCAATCGCTGCTGCATGCCACCGCTCAATTGGAATGGATAGGACTGCAAGATACGCTCTCCGTCAGTTAAGTGAACGAGATTAAGCATATCTATAACGAGGCTTACATCGTAGCTTTCACCATGGGCACGGAATAAATCTTTGAAGTGATTTTCTACGGTGCGATTTGGGTTTAAATAGGCACTGGGATTTTGAAAGATCATGGAAATCTTCGTACCCCGTAATTGTCGCCAATCACCCATCACTCAAGGTAGAGATATCGGTGCCGTTTAACAAAATTTGACCTACTATATGTTAGCTTGTTTCAACATGCCAAAGGCGGCATGACTAACGTAGATTTACCAGAGCCACTTTCACCAACAATGGCAAAGACCTCGCCACTAGGTACGGAGAAGGATACATTACGCACCGCCTCTTCCGCACCATATGCAAATTGTAACCTCATCAAATACGATACAATCAGATTTATTCAATAGTAGAATCCTTTTGTTAATAAGTAGTAATCGATTGGATGTACTGGTACATTTTTAACTTTTTGTAGTGGATACAACTGTTGCACTTGGATACAACAAATAGATATCTGCTACGTCATCAACTAAGATTTGTTGCGCTTGTTTTGCAATATTAGAGCGTTCGTTTTGATCAAATGTTACGGACAATTGGTCGATTAACGCATCTACTTGAGGGTTAGAGTAGCCACCAACGTTTGCTTTTCGCACCAGTTTTGTAGAACAAGCTGAGGAACCAGTAAGGATCGTTTGTAGACATAGTCACTACATTGCGTTCTACTAAATCGAAACCATCTGTACCAAGTGTATCTACTTCATCAGGACTTTGTAGATTTTTTAGTGTTACATTGATTCCCGCTTTTTTCAATTCTTGTTGAATTTCTTCGTATAAGCTTGTGTCTTTACCCCAAATAGCAATAGTAATCGCTAATTCTTTGCCATCTTTTGCATACATGCCGTTTGCATTCTTAGCGTAACCAGCTTGAGTCAAGATTTGGTCAGCTTTTGCTACATCTGTCATCGGTTTATTAGCAATCGCATCATAGCCTAAGTTGGCAGATGGCGGGAATGGTGCCGCCCCTGGTGTAGAGCCATTGCCAATGATTTTAGCCATGGAATCATAGTTAATAATATGAGCAATAGCGGAACGCACAGCTTTATCATGTAATGGAGATGCTTCTGTGTTGTTTGCTTTCAACATAAACACACGAACGCCAGCAACGTCTTGAATATTGAAACCGTCTTTGAACAAGCTGCGGTTAGCAGAGTCCACTTTTTGAATTACGTCTACGTCTTTAGATTGCAACGCCATAGCGCGTTTGTTATTGTCTTCGATGTCTTTTACAGTTACAGAATCAAGACCTGGTTTGCCGCCCCAGTAATCTGCGAAGGCTGCAAGTTCAATTGTTTCACCTTTCTTGAAAGAAGTGATTTTGTAAGGACCTGTAAGAACTGGTTTTAGATGCTACGTCTTTAAGATCCGCAGTGTCCATGATAACGAAAGCTGGTTCAGTCAAGCTAGATAACAAGGAACCATTAGGTTCTGTTGTTTTAATAATCAAGTTTTGACCATCTACTGCGATAGATTCAATCTTAACAGCTTTTGCAGAACGAGCACTTTGTTTCATTGTGTACTCGATGGACTCTTTTACCTTTTGTGGCGTCATTGGAGTGCCATTGTGGAATTTAACATTTTCACGGATGTGGAATTTCCATGTTGTAGGGTCCACATTTTCCCAGGAGTCTGCTAATTGTGGAGCAAATTTCATATCTGGTGTTACCGTTGCCAATGTTTCACCAGCGCCGATACGCGTCAATGTCCACGCATCCCACTCGTGAGTTGGGTCTAATGTTTCACCAAACCAATACAAACCAACATTCATATGCTTCCCTTGTTTGCCTTGTTTAGCGGTATCACTTCCGCAACCTACCAAGAGAGCTACCATGCAGCATGGACTAAACATGCTAATAACCAACGTTTCATAACTATCTCCTTTTAAAAATACATCGCCTCGTCAGAGGCTTTCACCATAAAAATCTATACACAGCGCGGTTAGCGAGATACATCGAGGGCATCGCGCAACGCATCACCAATATAGTTAAATAAAACAACAGTAATAAAAATAGCGAGCCCCGGGTAAATTAGCAGCCACGGCGCCGTTTGTAGAAAATCTCGGGAGCTCAACAAGATGGCGCCCCACTCCGGATCCGGCGGTTGTACACCGATGCCTGATGAGCGAGAAACTGGCTACCAAAATGATGGCATCACCTAGATGTTGAATAATAACAATCACCAACGGTGGCAATACATTCGGCAGAATATAGCGCCACAGAATTCGTAGATTTGAAGCACCTGACATACGAGCAAAGGTAATATACTCCGCATGGCGTTCAATCTGTACGAGGCCTCTAGTGATACGGGCATATTCCGCCCATTTCGTAATGCACAGGAAATAATGACATTCGTTATGCTCGGGTCCCCATAATACCGATGAAAGCAATGGCAATCACCATGTTCGGAAACCCTAGTACCAAATCAATCAAGCGAGATAACCACCGGTCAATGCTAGGTGTAGAGAATCCTGCTAACCCACCAATAGCGATACCGATGGCCCCACTAATGCCAATGATGGTGAAAGCAATCCCTAAAGAGGCTTTACCACCGTACAAAATACGAGACCACACATCACGACCGAGTTGGTCAGTACCTAATAGATGGGTACTACTAATGTCTTGTAAGCGGTCCGCGATATTCGTCGTTTCAGGATCAAATGGTGCTATATAGGGAGCGCATAAGAAAAATGCGATCCATAGAGCTGCTAATACTAACATAACGTATAAAGTATAGGGCTTTTGTCTATTCATAAGAGCCTCCTTTTATGGCGGCTCTTCGCTTCGGATTTAGCTCAATACTCAACACATCAATAATTATATTGATAATAATAAACACCATAGTAATCCAAATAATGTACCCTTGCATCAATATATAATCGCGAGCCATAATGCCTTGTACCATCATGTAACCAATACCTTTTATGGAGAATACCGTTTCAATAACGGCAGAGCCACCTAACATAGCGCCCATGGTTACCCCCATCATGGGCAACAACATAAGTCCCACATGAGGGAATATGTAACGGGTGTAGACCATCCATTCTGGCAAGCCTAATGCTCGCGCCCCCTGTACAAAGGGCTGTCGCGACACTTCTAAAATAGCATTGCGCAATCGACGAATATAGAGGCCACATATCCATAAAGCAAGGGTTACCGCGGGCAATACATAGGCAGAAAAGCCATTGGTATTCGTTACCGACACTAGCTGTAATTTAACACCGAATAAGTACAGTAATAATAAACCGACCCAGAACCCAGGGAATTGCTAAGGCTAGAGAACGTTACTGAGACGTATACCATGATCGATCCAGAGTCTTGATATTTTGGCAGATAGCATACCAAGAGGTATTGTCACCATATTCCCCATAACAAGAGCTAAAGGATACTGAGCCCCCAATGTATTAGTAGGCGCCACTCAAGAATGGTCGCTACTGGGCACTGCATACAGAATAGACTCACCAAAGTCCCTTGTACAATTTGACCTAACCAACGTAGGTATTGCTGCCACCAAGGATCATTGAGTCCCTAACTGCTCTCGTATCTGTGCAACTACAACTGGATGCGGTGTAGCCCCTACAAGATTAAACTTCATCGACACGGGGTCGATAGGAGATAATTTTATCAATACAAATGTACCGATAGTAACTACCAATAAAAAATACCTACAATACTCGCCAAACGCTGCAGTATTAATCGATACAATACATCACCTGCCTTCTTTATCACAAAATAGCTATATTTATATTCTATCAATGTAATACTTAGATAGATATACCCATACAGGGTATTTAGAATCGTTATCATTATGAAAGTTTTGCATACCATCAAAAACGGCCCCTCATAGAGGAGCCGCTTCTTATATAACCCTTACAGTGTCCATGCGAGGTGCTTCACCACAGCTCGCATGCCTATCCCTCACTAGGCTGGACTGTTATATTATTTTGTATATGCCGTATGTGCTGTAGGTGCTACAGTGTTAGCAATGATCGCTTTTGCCATGTCGCGATTTACAGGGCGTTCAAAGTACATCGCATGGTTTTGACCATCTTTTGTCCAACCAGCGAGATATACCATTTTTTCGCCACCTTTGAAAGTAACCTTTGTACCGTTTACCTTTTCTGTAGCTGTAACGCGATAATCCTTATGATTACCACTGATATCACCTTTTGTAGTACCTACGCGATACACAATACGTTTGCCTGCCGCTTGGTTCCGCGTTGTATCTTCACCAGCTTGGTAAACATACACAACTTGCAAAACATCTTTATTGATTGTGCTTACAGACTCAATATTATAGCCTACAGGTAATACCTTTAGGGTAGATTGAGGTGTAATATTCATGTATTTTAGCAACTTCATCAATAGTAGCAAACTCATGAATGGAGCTGCATACCAACCATTGGAGCTGCCTGTTCTGCAACTACAGGTTTAGCTGGATGCGGTTTTACATCTAAAAGTACCTTGTGCACCAGCAACAGTGTGAGAACCTACACAAGCACACGCAACTGCCATTAATACAAATGACCATGGGTATAATCTCCTTCGCGTAACATAAAAATTATTAAAAACACATTTTATTTTTATATGTGATTTTTCCTCAACAATATTACGGATAATAGCCTTCGCCATATCTCGTGTAACGGGACGCTGAAATTCTAAAGAGTGATTTTGTCCATCTTTCATCCACGATGCAAGATAAACCATTTTCTTACCACCTTTGAAAGTAACCTTTGTACCATCTACACTTTCAGTTTCTATAACCTTATGAATCTTATGGTCATCGCTGATATCACCCTTTAATTTAGTAGATGTACGATAAAAAATAAGAGCACCACCGGCCTTATTTACGTACGGATCCATACCGGGTTCATAGACATACACAACCTGTAAAATATCTTTCTCTAAAGTAATGACAGATTGAATATTAAATCCTACAGGCAACAGCTTTGGCATCTGAGGTCTAAACCCTATATATTCAGACGCTGCTTCTACAGTGGTGAACACATGTACAGGACTCGGCATAATAAAACATTTGGTTCCCTAGGTTCAACTGAGATTCCCACCAGTCATAGGGCACAGAACGATTCCCAACAGGTGGATCATGAGCACTAATAATGCTATAGGAACCAATAGCTGCACATGCTAAAAAGCCACTAGTAATGTCTTTATCTTTGCTGTCATAATAACAATCTCCAAAAAACAAGTTTTGTAAAAATTATATTTATTAAAAATATCGCTTAATAAGTATATCCTAAATGATATAGGATTTCAAGTAATAAATACTGCCTATATCATTTTAACTAAAAGCTATATGTATATAGTCTATTTCTTATGTACCATAAAGCCTGCCGCTTGTTGGTTCGCCATGATTGTCACATCAGAGATTTGTAAGCGTTTAGGTTGGTTAGTTACATATAGTACAACATCGGCCACATCCTCTGGTTGGATTGCATCAATACCAGCGTACACAGATTTAGCTCGTTCCGCATCACCGTGGAATCGTACTTCACTAAATGGAGTTTCTACGATGCCTGGTTGAATGGTAGTAACCTTAATATCTGTAGCTATGGTATCCATGCGAATACCATCGGTCAACATCTTTACCGCTGCCTTTGTAGCACAGTACACTGCACCATTGGATATGCATAAATGCCCAGCTGTAGAACCCATATTTACAATATGACCTTCATTTTTATCAATCATAAAAAGGTAGTACTGCTTTTGTTACATAAAAAGAGTCCTATCACATTGGTATCAATCATTGTGACTGCATCTTCAACAGTACTATCTTGGAAAGGATCAAGCCCTTGTGCAAGACCCGCATTATTAACGAGCACATCGACGCCACCAAAAGCCTCAATAGCTGCAGGAACCTTGCTTTCAACATCCTCGCGACTACGCACATCAAGAACTAAAGTCTCAACACGCACGCCATGCTCCTTAGATAAACGAGCCTGTACCTCGTCCAATAACTCAGCACGACGACCGAAATCAACACATTATCGCCATGCTTTGCATAAGCCTCAGCAATACAAAGACCGATACCAGACGTTGCACCAGTGACAAAAATATTACGAGCCATAAAAGCCTCCACATCATCAATCCGTTTTATTCTATCAAGTTCATTATACCATTATGAAAATAAAAAAACGCTACCCTACCCCCTATAATCTATAAAAACAGTGTATACATAAGTTGATGTAGGTAATAATTGGGCCCTACTACAGCTGAAAATAAATAGAGATACCTATTCGAAGCCGCCTTAGGCCTCACCTCCCATTCCGCCCTTCCCCAAATGACATATTGACGCATCTGAAAGGAAATCGTATAGAGATGAAAAAGGGCTCTCTGTCAAATGTTGCTTCACCCTACAGATCTTTGGCACCAATCATATGTATGGTTGGTGCCATTCTTTAACTCAAAAAGTAGAATACGTACTCTAAATCTACCAAAGTGGCTAGAGTCCATAGCGTCGTTTTTAATACCTTAATCTTGTTGTTAGTTCCTTCTGTGTATCCATTAGGGATATGCATGAATGCATTAGTTAATTGAGTCATCCATGCGGGAAATGATGTAAAAAGTTATTAAATTCTTTCAAACCGGATGCTTGTATCATTCAACCAATGGGTTTAAATGTGCAGCTATTCCTTGTTTACGCAGAGGTTGAAAAGATTTACTTTCTAAAGACAGTTTTACGGCATATGCTTTCTGTCTCTTCAGAAATTCGAGAGTAGTTTCACAGGAGCTTAATGTGTTCAGCTTCCGTTACAAATGAGTCACGGATGTTTCGGTAGCACACGTCGATTCTGTTTTAACATGCCGTGAATATGCAGCCAGTTTATGTGCTCACGCTTTCTAACTCGCTCTACCACTTAATCCACAAGTCGACACACATGGTATCTATCACAGATAATGTGTGCATGTGGCAAATAGCTTGCCTCCATGATGCGTTTGACTGTATGGACATATCCATTACAATAGAAAAGCAACTTGTACGCGAGTCTTTATGTTTAAATGATGCAAAATGGATTAATGCTTGCACGTATCACGTTTTGAGTAGATGTCTAATGTTTCATGTGTATCTGGATTGGTTAAATTGACTTGGTAGTGATATCCTTCTGCATTTCCTTCCAGATTCATCAATCCCAATAACGATGGGTAGTGATGTTCTAGAAAGCTTAGTGCTATAGTAATTTATGAGAGCAATAGCGTAATACTGTAGTAATAGATGTATCACACCTCTTTAGCTTAATAGCAGTATAGGTTAAAACTTTCCAGTAAGTTTATCAAATAACATTTTAATATTGGTTATGCTTAGTTGCATATGTTTTTCGTACACAAATGGATTATTCTCGGCAAAGAAATTAACTTCAGTGGGGGCGATATATCGACGTCTGTACTTTTCCAATTAATGAGCCCTCGTGGCCGCTTTTCGCATTTTACCGTACCGTATACCGGTGATCTTTTAGCATGCAAACTCTATAGTTTCTCGCATTTTGAGCACATGCTGGCGTGTTGCGGTAATTCTATGCTCAAAAATAAATGTTCCGTCCAGATTCGGCTGCGCTGTTTGTAATAAACTCTTGTTTTACTGCTATGCCAAAATTCAGTACTCATATATAATACAGTGGTAGGCATATAAAGCTCACATCCTTTCTTTTTAGGACTGTGCACTTTTATTGTATGCAATGTGAGGTCTTGTGCTGTGGCCCTCGATATATGTTGGAAGTGACACCATCAGTGGTGTCACAACGACTATTATAGAACCACTGAAAAGGATTGCCGCGTTCCGGAAAGCGACTTGGGTCGCTGCGGCCTGTCGGACGGTAATCACTAGCAATCATTATATAGTTTTATTTCCAGATGCGCCAACACTGATCTCATTTTAGCGCTTCCATACAATC